>Ga0160473_101005_pt1 | contig 15836 bp, 14 predicted proteins | sample HID1975I_E11MG_FD_108217 | JGI IMG/M metagenome (GOLD analysis project Ga0160473, IMG submission 108217) | Enriched soil microbial communities from UW Madison campus, WI, USA - HID1975I_E11 MG | ecosystem: Environmental > Terrestrial > Soil > Unclassified | place: USA: Madison, Wisconsin... | reverse complement strand
GCCAACGATTGCAACCTTTCTACGCTTAGTCAAAACCCATTCCTTTAACACTCATCGGCACCGTCGCATCGTGCGGACGGCTGGCGTGCCTGGCCTTGCCATGAAACTGGCTGGTCGTTGTGTTTCTGTGGTGATCGTGTGGTTATCTGATGCTGCTGCGCACGCTGGGAAGCTGGCCTTTTGGTCGAGGGCTGGCGTGGGGAGGGTCAGATAGGTGTGACGGGATGATACGCGGGTTGGGGGGGCGGTAAAACCCTGGGGGCGGCACTCTGGGTGGCAATTTGGTGAAGTCTGGATGAAACCTTTGCGACGACCCGTTGGCGGACACTTTCTCACGTAGACGATCACGTGGTGCCCGAACCGCCTCTGCAGGTGTTCAGTGCGTGCCAGGCAAGCCCACCGCCAATAGCGATGAGCTGCCTGTCGACATTTCTCACGTGTGGTAGATGTTGTGTTCCAGCAACCTCAGCAGATATTGACCGTAGCCGTTCTTGGCCAATGGGGTCGCGAGCTTCTCCAACTGCTCCGCATTGATCCATTTCATGTGATACGCCAGCTCTTCAGGGCAGGCGATTTTCAACCCCTGCCGACGTTCGATGGTTGCGATGTACTGGCTCGCCTCGAGCAAAGAATCATGCGTGCCAGTGTCCAGCCAGGCATAACCACGCCCCATGATCTCGACCGAGAGCTTGCCGCGCTCGAGGTAAGCTCTATTGACGTCAGTGATCTCGTATTCGCCACGTGCCGAAGGCTTCAGCTCCTTGGCGATTTCAACCACGTCCTTGTCGTAGAAATACAACCCGGTCACTGCGTAGTTGGACTTAGGCTTCTTGGGTTTCTCTTCCAGGCTTACCGCCCTGCCCTGCTCGTCGAAGGAAACCACCCCGTAACGCTCCGGGTCCGTGACGTGGTAAGCGAACACACTGGCGCCCTCTTCCCGCGCCATGGCGTTGGCTAGGAGATCGTAAAAATCATGGCCGTAGAAGATGTTGTCGCCCAGCACCAGCGCCGAGGGCTGTCCGGCAAGGAACTCCTCACCAATCACGAACGCTTGCGCCAACCCGTCTGGGGATGCCTGCACGGCATACTGGATGTTCACACCCCACTGCGAGCCATCACCGAGCAGCTGCTCAAACCGCGGCGTGTCCAGGGGTGTCGAGATGACCAGGATGTCGCGGATACCGGCCAGCATCAAGGTCGTCAGCGGGTAATAGATCATCGGCTTGTCATAGACCGGCAGCAGCTGCTTGGAAACCGCCAGAGTTGCCGGGTGCAAGCGGGTGCCGGACCCGCCCGCGAGGATTATGCCTTTACGCTTGATCATCTTGCATTCCCTTAGATGTTGTGCGAGCCCGCTTGGGCATTGTCATTCGCCTTGGCCGCCATACTGCTTCGTAACCCAGTCGCGATAGCTGCCGGACTGAACGTCCTGAACCCAAGGCTGGTTGGCCAGGTACCACTCGACGGTCTTGCGGATGCCCGTCTCGAACGTCTCTGCAGGCTTCCAGCCCAACTCACGCTCAAGCTTGCGCGCATCGATGGCATAGCGACGGTCATGGCCTGGGCGGTCGGTAACGAAGGTAATTTGTTCGCGATAAGCACGATTGTCAGAGCGGGGCTGTAGCTCGTCGAGCAATGTACAGATGCGCTCGACGATTTCGATGTTGGGCTTTTCATTCCAGCCGCCGACGTTGTACACCTCACCCACCTGCCCTGCTTCGAGCACACGGCGGATGGCGCTGCAGTGATCCTTGACGTACAGCCAGTCGCGAATCTGCTGGCCATCACCGTAGACAGGCAGCGCTTTGCCAGCGAGGGCGTTGACGATCACCAGTGGAATCAACTTCTCGGGGAAATGATACGGGCCGTAATTATTCGAGCAGTTGGTGGTGAGGACCGGCAAGCCATAGGTGTGGTGATAGGAGCGGACCAGGTGGTCACTTGCCGCCTTGCTCGCGGAGTATGGGCTGTTAGGCGCGTAGGCGTGCCGCTCGGTGAAGGCAGGCTCATTGACTTCAAGCGTGCCATAGACTTCGTCGGTCGATACGTGCAACAGACGGAATTGCTCACGCTGCGGGTCAGGTAGCGCCTTCCAATAGGCACGAACCGCCTCCAGCAGACGGAAGGTTCCGACGATATTGGTCTGGATGAAATCTTCCGGTCCATGGATGGAACGGTCCACGTGGGACTCGGCGGCGAAGTTGATCACCGCCCGTGGCTGATGCTTGGCCAGCAAACTCTCGAGCAGGTCGCCATCGTTGATGTCGCCACGCACGAAAATATGCTGAGGATTGCCTTCCAGTCCTGCCAAGGTTTGCAGGTTGCCCGCATAGGTCAACTTGTCGAGGTTGATGACTAGTTCGTCACACTGGGCAACCCAGTCAAGGACGAAGTTGGCGCCGATGAAACCCGCACCGCCAGTTACCAGAATTGCCATAGGATTCACTTTTTCAGGTTCAAGGCAAAGCCGTATCGGCCTGGGCCGATGCCGCTTGCAGATTAATTTCGCCAACCGGGTAGCCAATGGCACCCGGCGATGTGGACACCACGGTCAAGGCTCAAGGCGGCGCTGCTGGTAGATCCAGTCGACGATATCTCCATCGGGCGCGTAGCCGCTCACGGTTTCACGCAGCAGTTGACGGACTTTGACGTAATCGTCATCCGTCACCGCCCTCAGCAACTGGCCCAGGGCTTCCTTGAGCGAATCCCAAGGCAGGAAGTCCTCGTTGGCACTCATGATCATTGGATGCGGAGTAGCCACGACGTTGTCGCCGATCAGCAATTCTTCATACAATTTCTCGCCCGGGCGCAGGCCGGTGAACTCGATGGCGATGTCGCCACTGGCATTGCGTTCGTTGCGTACACTCAAGCCGGAAAGATGGATCATCTTCTCCGCCAGCTCAACGATTTTCACGGGCTTGCCCATGTCCAGTACAAACACGTCGCCACCAAGCCCCATTGAACCTGCCTGGATCACCAACTGAGCGGCTTCCGGAATGGTCATGAAGTAACGGGTGATCTTGGGGTGGGTAACGGTCAGGGGCCCGCCCATTTTGATCTGCTTGTGGAACAGCGGAATCACCGAGCCCGACGACCCCAGCACGTTACCGAACCGCACCATGGTGAAGCGTGTCTTGTTGACATGGGAAAGGTTGCTGGCATGGCCATAAAGCACGGGCGCCGGCTCTTGGCTGAGCGCCTGCAGTGTCATTTCAGCCAGGCGCTTGGTACTGCCCATGACGTTGGTCGGGCGTACGGCCTTGTCAGTTGAAATCAACACGAAGTTGGCCACTCCACACTGCAGAGCTGCCTGTGCGGTATTCAGCGTGCCCATGACATTGTTCAGCACACCTTCGGCAATGTTGTGCTCAACCATGGGGACATGCTTGTAGGCCGCAGCGTGGTAAACAGTGTCGACCTTCCAGCTACGCATCACATCGAGCAACTGTTGCTGATTGCGGATCGAGCCCAGAATCGGGAGTACGCGCACGGACAGCGACTCGCGACTTACCCGCTGCTCCAACTCACCCAGGATGGCGTAGAGGTTGAATTCACTGTGCTCGAACAACAGCAGTACCTTGGGCTTGAGCATCAGGATTTGCCTGCACAGCTCCGAACCGATGGAACCACCTGCGCCGGTGACCAGCACCGACTGTCCGGTGACGCAGCGCTCCAACAAGTCATCCTGTGCGGGTACTGAATCGCGCCCCAGCAGGTCCGCGATATCAACTTCCTGGATGTCATCCACCTTCACTCTACCGCTGGCCAGGTCCATGAAACCCGGAACGCTGCGCACATGCAAAGCATAGCCCTCGAGATTGCCGAGGATCTCCCGCCGCCGCCCACGTGTAGCCGAAGGAATCGCCAGCAGCACCTCTTCGGCACCCGTCAGGTCGATCATGCGCTGGATCTGCCCCGGCTCGAATACCTGCAAACCGGAAATTATCCGGTTGGCGATGCCAGGGTCATCATCGATGAAGGCTACAGGGCGCATCACACGCCCCATTCGCAAGGCTGCCACAAGCTGGTTGCCAGCAGCCCCCGCACCATAGACGGCAACCTTCGGCAAGCCGTCATTACGGTTGGTAAACGGTACATGTTGGGCAGCGGCGAACCAGTCGCCAAGGAAAAACTGGCGCATCACCAAGCGCAGACCGCCAATCAGAATCAGGTTCAGCCACCAATAGTTGAAGATCACCGAGCGCGGCACCACGGGATTGCTGCTGCCATACCAGTAGACGATCAATGCCAGAATCAGCGACGACAAGCTTACAGCCTTGATGATTGCAATGAGCGCGTCATTGCCGAAATAACGCATCACTGCCCGGTACAGGCCGATGCGAATAAACAAAGGTATCGCAACTATCGGGGCAGCAATAAATAGCCACGGATAAAGTTCGACCGGATTGGCCAACTCCTCGATTCCCAGGCGTACGACAAATGCCAGCCACAGTGAAACCCAAATCAGCACGACGTCGAAGGAAACCTGAAGCAGTCGCTTCTGCCTGCGCGTAAGCCCAAGCAATGTCGATCTTATCTTATCCATGGAGAGCTCCAAACCTCATTCCTATTGCCAATTTCACATTTCTGGCAGCTGTTCGATAATGCTATTTCTATTGGGCAATCAAGCACACATCAAGGCAATCAGGTCAATTTTTCCTTAAGTCCTGCCTTGAACCGTACTGCCAGCATCACCAGCGGCAGATACGCAATCAGCACGCCCGTCACCGCATCGAGCCCCCCCAATACGACAAGCGCTGCCATGGGCAGAAGCCACAGCACGTTGATCGCAGCGATCGCCAGGCTCACTGGACGATGCTGGCCAAAATGCCGCGAAGCATACTGGTAGCCATGGCTACGGTGTGCCTCATAGACCTTGTCGCCTCGCACCAGGCGACGCGCCAGAGTGAATGTGGCATCCACGATGAAGCACCCCATCAGGATGATCCAGCCCCACAGCAAAATTGGCGAGACGTTCATGGCATGCAGCGACAGCAACGCCAACTGCAGACCCAAGAAGCCGCTCCCGGCATCGCCCATGAAAATGCGCGCCGGCGGAAAATTCCAGCAAAGGAACCCCGTCACTGCCAACGCCAGCAGAACCGCAGGCCATATCGGCTGCTCGATGCCCGCCGCCCAGTAAAGCACACAGGCGCCGATACAAACGGTTATAGCTTGAAGGCTTGCCAGTCCATCGATGCCATCCATGAAATTGTATAGATTGAGCATCCATACCATGTACAGGGCTGCCAGCAGGTACCCGGGCCACGAAAGGTCATAAGTAGTGCCAAACAGCACCAGCTGCGGTGCGGCACCCAGCCAGATCAACCCCCAGGCTGCAGCAGCGAAATGGCCAAGCAAGCGCCAACGCGCGGCGATATGACCGTGATCGTCCAGAAAGCCGATGACGGCAACCAGGCCGCTAGCCCCCAACGAGCCGACCATCAGTTCAAACGACACCATCCCAAGCGCGTACGCTACCGGCAGAGCCAGCAGAAAGCCGACGACGATGGCGACTCCGCCCCCACGGGGAGTGGGTACGCTGTGCGAGCTACGCTGATTTGGAACATCAATCAGGCTGCGCGCGATGGCATAGCGACGCAGTGCTGCGGTGCCAACGAAAGAAATAAGCAATACGCTGATTGCCAGCATCCAGTGGTTCATTTCTGTTTATTTTCCAGGTAATACTCAGCCGTTCTACGCAGCGCGTTTTCAAGGGTTACCGGCGGGACCCACTCCAGACGTTGGCAAGTCTGCGAGATATCGACCTGCAGGGAGCCACACAGGCGCTGGGACAATGCGCGGCGCCCCAGCAAATTGGCGCCCAACACCAGCAAGGAAGAAGGTACCGGAATCAGCCGGGAAGGTTTGCCCAAAGCACTGGCCATCTGTCGCAGCAATTCGGTGGTCGAGACGTCCCGGCCATCGCTGACGAGGAAAGTCTGGTTCGCGGCTCCGGGATGGCTGCAACACCTGATGATCAGATCGACAAGATTGTCCAGCGCCACAAGGCTGCGACGGTTGTCGATCGCACCAAAGGGCAACGGCACTTGCTTGTCGAGCCAGCGCATCATGTTATGGAAATTGGCTTTTACGCCAGGGCCATAAACCAATACCGGGCGAATTATGCAAATTTCCATGCCAGTTTCAGCCCCCAACTGCCGCAGCTGCTCTTCGGCTTCACGTTTCGAAACGCCATAGGGGTCTTGCGGCGCGGGCGTATCCTCGGCTCGATAGGGTTTGCCAGCCTCTGTCCCCTCGCCATTGACCTTGATGGAGCTGATGAACACGAAACGACGAGTGCCCGCGGCAGCTGCACGGCGCGCGAATGCCAGTGTGGCGTGCACGTTGACCTTGCGAAACTCCGCCAAGGGATCAGCAGCAACTTCGTTCATCACGTGTACCCGCGATGCGCAATGGACGACCACATCAAATGGGGCAGCTTGTTGTGGCCAGGCAGCCTCGCTGCCCAGATCATCAAATACATGAACGCTGGCACCCGTGGGCAGGGTCGCCGGTTGGCGACGCATGGCGGCTACCACTTCGACGCCCGGCATGGTGGCCATGCGCTCCAGCACAGCCTTGCCAACGAAACCAGAGCCCCCAGTCAACAATACTCGCATCTATCCTCCGGAATATTCCTTGTTACCTGCATAACTGAATGTTGATCAGACGATCGATGCGATGAATTTCTGCATTTCGCCCACCACCTCATCCTTTGAGAAGTCCTGGCGAGCCCTGCCCATTGCGGCCAGGCCCAAACCTTCACGCAGGGTCTTGTCTTGATAAAGACGCGCAAACGCCTGCTGGATACCCTGAACATCCCCTGCTTCGTGGAATATACCGGTGACATTCTCCTCGACAGCATCAGTCAGGCCGTAGATTCTCGACACCATGGCTGGCAGGCCGACAGCTGCCGCCTCGATCACCGCCGAGCCAAAGCCCTCACGATAACTCGGCATGCAGAAAACGTCCGACATGGCCATGTAACACTCCGGCGTGCTGGTAAAGCCGACCCGATGGAACTGGCTTCGGCGCGAGCCGAGCAACGCGACCAGCTCCTCATCTAACGCATCGTCATCGGGCCCTACAATCAGCAAATGCGCTTGCGGGCACTCTTCAACCAACTGAACAAATGCCGCAGCCAGATCGAGAATGCCCTTGGCGCGGTTAACCCGGCCGAGGAACAGATAGACCAGTGCAGACGGCGCGATGCCCATTTGCGCCCTCAGCTCAGTACGAGTTTCGAAGTCTGGCTTGAATCGCTCTGTGTCCACACCACTGATCGACCCCTTGCCCAGGACCTGAATCTTCGATGCTCTGACAATGCCCGAGGACACCAGGAAATCGCGCTGGGAGAAACTGTCAGTCAGAAGGTGCGTGGCAGCACTGGCCAAGAGCTGGTCAAGCCCCATCAGAAAACGACGACCCACCCCCTGACGGGTGGCCCAGACCTGGCCAGTAAAGATATGCACTCGGCATCCGGTACGCGACAACAACCCGGCCAGCATCGCAATCAGCCCTGACTTGGGCATCAACGAAAGCACACAGTCGTATCCGTTCTTGACCAGGATGCGCCAAAGCGTCCAGAGCGAGCGCAAATCCTGTACAAGCGAAATCTTGCGCTCAATGGCAAATGGCAGGAAGTGGACATGTTCGCCCAGCAACGCCTCGACATCCGCACGCTCGCCGGGGCAGATCAGCGTAATGTCGAAATCATCCGACAGCCGTTTTATGTGCTCACGCATAAACACATGCAAAACCACTGGCACAGTCGCGACGATAGCTATTTTTTTCCGCACTTGCATTCAGGTTTCCGATAGCTCAACTAGTTTTCAAAACGGCAGCCAATTGCTCTGGGAGAGGGCGTGGCGAGAAGCCCAGAACATCGGCAGCGTGATCGGTGCAGTATTGCGTGCGCCGAACCAAGGCATCGATGCGGTCCTGGGTGAGCGGCGAGCGGCGTGCCGGCAATAGCCGCACGAGTATGCGCAATGGCTTCTCGGGTAATACCAGCACTGGAGGCTTTACACCGTAGTAGGCTGCGATCGCCCCAACCAATTCGCGCTGTGTACAGTCGTTAGACAAGATGAACGTTTTGTTTTTTGCCTGCTCACACCCCAGGCAATTGAGTAACGCGCGCACCACATCATCAACGTGCACATAAGTAGCCACGGCGTTGCCCTCACCAATATAGAAAAACAGGCGACGACGAACAGCATGAGCAAATTGGAAGAACGATTGGTTGGGCATTGACGCCGCAATGACAATAGAAGGCCTGATCAGCGTATAGCTAAGCCGCGGCTCGATGGCCGCAACAGCCAACAGTGACTCATCAGCCAATGTCTTGGTGACTTCGTATTCCCCTACTGGCTGAGGATTGCAACTTTCGTCTATGCGACGAGCCTGGTTCGCCGCCTGCTGACCAGGGCCATAGGCTCCGACACTGCTCAGTTGCACCCAGTGCAAAGTTCGACCCGTACGCTGGATGCTGGAGCACACCGCTGCCAGCAAGGCGCGGGTACCGCTCACATGCAGTGGATACATCAAGGCTTCGCTCTTCAACTCACCGGCACAGTGATAAAGGATGTCGAGACCTTCAACGAACGTCGCCAGGTTATCGGGGCCTGCTGTCAAGTCACCCTTGCAAACGACCACCCCAGGGATATCCAGATCCTCGCGCCTGCTGAGCACCACAACCTGGCAGCCTTGAGCCACTAACGCACGGCACAACAACTTACCTATGAAACCACTGGCACCGGTAACGCCGACCTTCATACTTATACCTCACGGTGTATCAACAATTAACTTGACAGTTAATTTCGCCAGTGGCGGTTGAGTTACTAGAAAGCGCATGAATTACGAAACACACTTCTCGGGGCGCGCCACAACCGGCTGCCCCAGACGGATCAGGACACATCGCCCCAAATAGAGCAACTGAATGGGATACAGCATCCATGCATAAAGCCCGAAGCGATCATTATAGGCAAGGTCAAACATCAAAATATGCACGATGCCGAAGTAGCACGACATTTTGAAAACCATGGCGGCCCGCTCGTGATAAAAGCCCAGCACTTTCAGCAGCACAAGCAGAACGACGGAGAGCGACGAAAAAAGCCAGAAACTCCACCGAAATCCGGTCACATAATCGATGTTCGCAGTATCCCCGTAATTCACGGAAAATCCAAGTGCGGCAAGCTGATCAAACGCGAGCGTTGCCATGAGCTTGAACATACTTAAATAAGAGGCTACAGAGGCGCCTGCCCAGACCAGCAGAACCAGCCACAACGGGATGCGCTGGCAGGTCCGCCGGAAAAATACCCAAGGCAGGAGGATTACAGTCGAACGGTGAAACAGCAACGCCACCAGCGCGCTCGCCCGAGCCCTAAACGGCCGATCATCCAGCAGTTGAGACATGACATAAAACACCAGCGCCATGCCCAACCCCTGGCGAATGACATTGGCTGTCAGCGACAGGAAAAACGGATAGATCAACAACGCGGCGAATACCACTACCGTCATAGCCGAGCGCGGCCCAAAAACCCTAGCCGCCAGGTGGCGATAGGAGAATGCGAGCACTACCGGCACCAGGAAAAACAACGCACGCGCATCAAGGCCGAACGCCGCCACCACCTTTGTCAGCCATACGAAGCCCGGCTCGAAGGTGGAAAACGGGTTCTCGCGCCCTGCGCTCATGGTATCGAAGAAGGCCAGGTAGACGGCTGTATCACCTTCAATGTCGCCAGGCCGCTCACTGATCGCCCAGCCAGCGATGACGGCCACCGCGGCCACCAACACCAACTCCACCAGCAGGACCACCCTGAACGACTGGGTTTTACGAAGCATGAATTTCAAGCAGGCGAACACCAACAACGACAATAACAGTATTAAAACAAGGTCGTCGTAGAGTGCAAAGTAACTCATTTGAAATTTTTCTCAATGCCTGGAGTTAGTAAGTGCTAACGATTTTTTTGTGCAGGCCCGACCATCTTGCGAATGCGCGCCGTTTCAATAAACTTCGACGGTCGAAAATAAACTAGATTCTTGAGCAAAAACTTCACATTTTGCGCTGACAGCGTCCGCGTTGAACGCAGCATGGCCAGCGCGGTAATCAGGAAGTTGGCATACAGGTCACTGCGCAACCAGGGGTAGGCTGAAAAATACTGGAACAGATCGCCAAAGAAGATCGTATAGGACTTCTTCCGCCCGTTGAGGGTCGAAAGATACGAGCCATTGCCGGGATTGCTGCGATACATGACCAAAGGTTTGTTGATATAGACGCCGCGCCCGCCACGAATCAACGAGTCCATGGCAAAGAACCACTCCATGAATTCACGTTCAATTTTTGCCTGGCGTGAAGCCCGGCGGTAGGCATAGGAACTGTGTACGCAGGTGGCACCCCAGCGGGCAAGTTGCTGGAGATCGAAGAAGGTGTGGTAAGGCGCCTGTTCCCCTGGATACACCGTTGGCGACTGGTAACTGCGATCGTCGGAGAAATAAACCGCCTTGTGGAAAACGATATTGACGTCCGGGTGCGCCACGAAAAGGTCGTACTGCTCCTGGAGCTTACCCGGCATCATGATGTCATCACCGTCGAAGTGAAACACAATGTCGCCTTTGGCCATTGCATGCACGCCGTGATAGTTCAGCGCTGCGCCGACATTCTTGTCACGCAACAGCAACGTCAGGCGACCGGGGTGCGCCTCGGCGTAGCGTCGGATGACCGCTTGCGTGTCATCCGGAGAGCAGTCATCCGAAACAATCACTTCACAAGGAAAATTTATGTCCTGCGTGAGAATGCTGTCCAGGCACTCTTCGATATAGTTTTCCTGCTTGTAACAAGAGACGACGACAGTTGCAGTCAACATCAAACGGCCCTTCTGGAATAAATATAGAAACCGATCACGGAACACATAAAGTAGATGACATTCATTGCCACATGCGCCATGAACACTCCTTGTAACCCCCAGCCCTGGCGCAGTGCCACGACGCTGAACAAACAGAACAGCACGCCCTGACCAATCTCAAGAACGATGTACAAACGCGTTGCGGCCTTGGCTACTACAACGAAACCGATTACGTAGGTAGCAATTCGCAGGAAATCCCCAATCAGCTGATACTGAATGAACCGTGTCAACTCTGAGAACGCTGGCGAGAGCAGCAGCGGGATGAAAAACTCACGCAGCAGGTAGAACACCGTGCCGCCTATGAGAAACAGCCCCATCACTAGCGCCATGAACCTGCGCACCGTAGCGGCGATCAGCCTGCGGTCTTGCTGCGCTGAAACGATAGGAATGAAGTATGCCGCCAGGAAAACTACAAAAAAGCCCATGTAGGCGCTGGACAGTTTGATCGAAGCCTGCCACAAGCCAGCAGCATCAAGCCCGACTTGCTGGGTGAGCAACTGCCGCACCACGATTTCAATGACCGGGACACTGATGGAACCTACGATTGCCATCAGGGTGAAGCCCCCGAGCCGCCTCAAGCGCGACCACTGTAGCGCCTGCCAACGGACACTGCGACGCAGCCTCGATGTAATGTAGAAATAAAGCGCAGGTAAACTGTACGAAAGGTAGAACGTAACCACTGCCAAGGCCGCCCCCGCCAACCCATGGCGGCTGATGAGCCACCAGGCCAAGGGCAGAGTCAGCAGGTTGCCGATGATCTGGATGGCGGCATAGACCTTGGTTTGATGCAATCCGTTAGCCGTACCGTTTACCACGTTGCTGAACGCAAACCCGAACTGAGCCAGCCCAAGCACGATAATCAGCCATCCGTAACCGTCCGCATTCATGAGAAAGCGAGCCAGCGGCGCATGTAGAACCAAGGCGGCAACAAAAATCAGCATGCAAAAAACCAGGGAATAAACCCTGGCGTCGGCAAGAAATGCCAGCAATGCACGTGGCTGAGTTTTGTACTCGGCCACGTACTTGATAACACCGTTCTGAATCCCGCCCCCCGCCAGCAGCGACAAGAACAGGGCAGCACTCATGAAGTTACCGAGCTGCCCCATACCCTCTACGCCGAGGTACACCGCAACCAGCTTCAGTAGCAGAAAGCCGACCGCGATTTTGGAAAGGTGCGCAGAGGTTGTGAGGATTGCCCCCAGCAACGGCCCTACGCGCCCCTTTCGCTTCTCGTCAACGCTGCAGCTGAGGTTACCGGACATCGATTGCATCGATCACCGCTTTGATAACCTGTTCGACATCCCCCGGGGTCATCGCCAGCCACAACGGTAGACGGAACAGACGCTCGCTCTCTCGAGTGGTATGCAAATCCTCTCCATGCAACTTCCCCAAGGCCCGACCAGCGGGAGCCGAATGCAAAGGGATGTAGTGGAACACGGCACCTACACCCTTGGCACGCAGGGTTTCAAGCACACGAGTTCGCTCTTCGAGCCCCGAGACCTTGAGGTAGAACATGTGGCCGTTCGCGACGCAATCAGAAGGGATGCGTGGCAATTCAATCAGTTTACGGTCGGCGAGCCCTTTCAGGCCTTCATAGTAGCTTTTCCAGATGGAGAGCCGCTTCCGGTTTATTTCTTCGGCCTTTTCCAGCTGTCCGTAGAGGTAGGCTGCCTGAAGCTCGCTTGGCAAGTAGCTGCTGCCCACGTCGATCCAGGTGTATTTGTCTACCATGCCGCGGAAGAACTGCGAGCGATTGGTGCCCTTTTCACGAATGATCTCGGCACGATTGACGAATTGCTGATCGTTGATCAGCAGCAGACCGCCCTCACCACCGCTCGTATAGTTCTTAGTCTCGTGGAAACTGAAAGCCCCCATGTGACCAATGGTTCCCAGCGGCTTGCCTTTATAAGTAGACATCATCCCCTGGGCAGCGTCTTCGACGACAAACAGGCCATGACGATTGGCCACATCCATGATGGTGTCCATCTCGCAGGCAACGCCCGCGTAGTGCACCGGCACAATCGCCCGGGTCTGCGGGGTAATGGCGGCCTCGATCTGGGTTTCGTCGATATTCATGGTGTCTGGCCGCACATCGACGAAGACAATCGTCGCACCACGCAGCACAAACGCATTCGCCGTACTGACGAAGGTGTAGCTCGGCATGATGACCTCGTCCCCTGGCTTGATATCCAGGAGAATGGCGGCCATTTCCAAGGCTTGGGTGCAAGAGGGCGTCAGCAGCGTTTTCAGGCAGTTGAAGCGGTCCTCGAACCATTGCTGACAGCGATAACCGTAAGCACCATCGCCGGAAATCTTGTCGCTGCGCATGGCAGCCAGTACGTGAGCATCTTCATTGCCCGTGTAGGGCGGTTTGTTGAATGGAATCATTTTTCGAACTCTGCGAGGAACTGTTTTTCCAGACTCAATAGATCACGGCTGCGCTCCTTCAACCGCTTGGCAGGTGCTCCAGCATAAATGCCCCACGGCTGCGTGGAGCGCGTCACCAAGGCCATCGCTCCAATTGCACACCCTTCTGCGACATCAACGCCGGGCATGATGACCGCACCAGCGCCAACGATAACTTGCCGATGCAGGTGCACCGCAGCAAATTTCTCATTTTTGTAACGCTTCGGAATAATTGAGTTCACCAAGGTCAGACCACTATAGTCGTCTGACTGGGCAAACACCTTGACGCCATACGCCAAGGTGCAAAAATCGTCCAGCACAATCCCAGGTACGCCGCCCGCCACCAGACACATCGGCGTGATGTGAATGAAACGACCCATGCGGACATTGCCAGAGACGACACAAAAGTCGTCGATCCTGACATGATCATCCAGCTCCATCTGCTCCGGGTTGTAGATGGCAGCCTTGTCACTGATCCGTACGTTCTTTCCCAGCTTCTTGAAGCCCATGGCTTGAAGCTGCTCCTCGGAGAGGTAGGCCATATGAAACTCCATCTCGTTATGCGCAACAAACCTTACCGCGCCCGCACAGAAATGCGGGCCACAACCTTGTTATCCTACTCTGATCTTTGCCCGGCGTCTTTGAGCACCTTACGAACGAACACCAGCACCAGCCCAAGGAACACGCCAAACAAGCTGGAAACAATCAGGATCAAAGCAGCGCGGGTCTTGACGGGCTGATCAGGTACCGAGATCTCTCCATCCTGCTGGTAGACCTTGGTAGTCGCCGGATCGATGATCATTTTTCGATAGAAGGCCAGATCCGCTTCCTGCTGACGCAATCCTGGAATGTAAGGGTCATCCGAGGTCCGCGCCATCAGCGTATCCAACTCTGCTGCAAGCGCTTTGCTACCACGCATGTAAGCCAATCCCCCACTCATTTCCGATGACAACTCAGGGGTCAGACTGGCGGAAATGAACGGCGGCTTTTCGATGCCGGTTTCGCGAGCAATGCGCAATGCTTCATTCAGTTGCACGACTTTGTCTTCACGCTGCTTGCGCGCACTGTCCCTGTCGATCTCGATTTGCCGCTCGATGGAGTCTGCCTTGGTTCTGGCATCACTGCGCACATCATTGACCAACTGCTTGATAGCCTGTTCAGCTGCAATCTGAGTATAACGATCCACCCAATCGACCGCAGTCTGAGGCTCCCGCGCCAACATACTCACGCTTGTACGATGTGGCTGGCTTGGGTCGCCATTTACGATATCCAACTCACTGTTGAACTGGCTATACGCTGCGTCATTGCCCGATGCTCCACCATTTTTCTGGAGGGCGGGCAGATAGACGGTCTTGAAAAACTGGCGACGGACCGACTCAGACTGCAAGCTGCGCAGATAGACACCGTAAACTTCCTTGGAGTCCAGCAGACCAAGCCCGGACCGGCCGCCACGGCCGATGTTGAGGCTGGCGATATCATCCTGCGACGGCGCCCGTACCGTAGCCTTCGCTTCATATAGAGATGGCTTGATAAATACATATGCACCGGCGACCAAGAGAAATACCAAGGTCGTAGCGAAGATTAACCAACGCCCCTTCCATAGCTCTCGGACCAACTCGGCATAATCTAATTCTTCATTGCCGCCCAAGGGGCGCATGTGATCGGTGGACATTTATTCTGGTTATCCTTCAACTCGTCGATCAGCCAAGCGAATCCTGCCTCGCTGCGGTAGAAAGACCCCTTCCACCACACCCATTCAAGCAGGCTACTGCGAGCGTTGCGGCGCGCAACGCCACGCTATTCTAACCATTAAAATGCCGACGCAGTAAGCTTTGAGCTGAACGAAATGAGATAGAAAAAAAAGGGATAAGTTCACCAGATTGCCGGCGACAAATCCTACCAGCCTTGTCATGACCGATTGATTCGCCGACCAGCTTTACCCACCTTTACAGTGAGCCGTAAGAGGCCAATTGCCCTTGAACCGGCCGCGTAAAACGAACTCCGGCAGCAAACAGGATACGCGCAAGAAGATCGAGTAGCACCACGATGAGCCAGGGCGGGATATTCCAGAATGCGGCACAATCACCCAAACCAAGGAAATGAGGTGCTTACTCTGAGGGACGCGTGCAGAGGTACGCTTTTCCTATCAATGCGTGGGAGTTTCCATCAACCGCCGTTGAGCGCCGCCTGCCGCGCCGAGGCACGAATCTTGCGCTTGCTGCGCTGCACGCCGTAAGCGCCTAGCAACGGCCCCACCGCCAGCCCCACCACCAGGGCTGCGAGCACCGGCACAGCAACCGGTAACGCCGGCGCCGACCAACCAAACAACACCAACGACACCGTCTGTTGGTTCTCCAGCACGAAGAACAGCACCACAGCCGCCAACAGCAGCACGAACAACGCCGCCAGGGCGCGCTTGAGGTTACGCATCAGACTGCTCCTTCATCGCTCACGGGTGCTCGTGCTCGTCTTCATTGACGCGGTCACGCAATTCCTTGCCTGGCTTGAAATGCGGCACGAATT
>Ga0160473_100992_pt1 | contig 16001 bp, 10 predicted proteins | sample HID1975I_E11MG_FD_108217 | JGI IMG/M metagenome (GOLD analysis project Ga0160473, IMG submission 108217) | Enriched soil microbial communities from UW Madison campus, WI, USA - HID1975I_E11 MG | ecosystem: Environmental > Terrestrial > Soil > Unclassified | place: USA: Madison, Wisconsin... | reverse complement strand
GTCGCCAAGGGCACGATCAGCTTCACCGCCGCGATCAAGGGTGAGTCGGTGGCCTATGCGGTGCTCGACCTCGAGGACGTGATCATCTCCGGCTACAGCCAGTCTTCGGGCGGTGACTTCCCATCGGAGTCGATCTCGCTGAACTTCACCAAGTTCGTCTATTCGTTCTCCGGTCGCGACGACAAGCAGGCGTCCAGCCCGGTTCGGCTGACCTACGATCTCGCCGAGAACAAGGTCGGCTAAAGGCGAAGTCCGGCTGAGTGGAGCCGTCATCCTTCCGCCCGCCACCTCCGCCCGACGGCGGGGGTGGCGCCGGCAGGAGGGCTAGTCTGCCGAGCCGCCTCATGGAAGATCAGGCATGGCCGGTTCGCATCTGCTCAATCTGAGGGCGCTCGCCAGCGAGGATATCGCCGGCTACGCGCTGCTCCGCTTCCAGGGGCGGGAGGCGATCTCCGAGCCGTTCGACTATCGGCTCGAGCTGATCGCCGATACGCCGCCGGCCGACCTGCGCAGCTGGATCGGCAAGCTCGTCGAATTCGACGTGACGATGACCAACGGCGACGAACGCCTGTTCGCCGGCCGCATCTACGAAACGCGTTACCTGTCCGCTGCGAACACGGTCGACCGTATCGAGATTCGGGTGCGGCCGGCCTATTTTGCGGCGGCGTACGGCCGGGCGACGCACTTCGTCCAGGATCGCACCAGCCGCGAGATCTTCGAGGCGATGACCGCCGACGTGCCGGGTCTCGTGACCGATATCACCCTGTCACCCGCGCCGCCAAAGCGCAGCTACGCCGTGCGCTACGACGAGAGCGAGCTCGACTTCCTAGCCCGGCTGCTGGCGCAGGACGGCATCTTCTATTTCTTCACTTACGATCGCGGCGCCGGCACCTTTCATCACAAGATGCACCTATCCAACGGCGCCAGCGCCTACCAGGACGTGCCCGGTGGCGACGAACTGCTCTACCAGCCGGGGATGAGCGGCAGCGCGATGCAGGCCATGCGCCACGAGCATCGCGCGCTGGCGGGCAAGCACGAATATCACGGTTTCGAGGTCAATACGCTCGACACGCCGTGGAAGCAGGCGGCCGAGATCGCCGGCGACTGGGGTCGGGTCTACGCCCATGCCCATGAGGATCTGGTCGGGGAGGGTCTTGCCCAGGCGGACGTCGCCGACCGCGGCCAGCTTCACAACGAAGCCTATGCCCAGGAGGCCGAGGAGATCGGCGGCAACGGCGACAATGCCGCGTTCTTCGCAGGTGGCCGGATCAGCCTCGGCTGGCAGCCCGCCGGCGCGCCGCAGCGGGTCGTGCTGACGTCGGTCGATCATGACGCCTACGATCCCTGGATGCTAGGCGATCGCGGCGGCTCGCGCTACGCCAACAGCTTTACGGCCATGGACGCGGCCAAGGCGTTCCGCCCGCCGGCGCCGCGCTCCCGCCGCCGTGCGCCCGGCCCGATCCTGGGCGTGGTCACGCTGGAGGGTGCTGCCGCGGGCGAGGCCAAGATCGACGACAAGTCGCGGATCCCCGTCGCGATCGTTCCAGGGCGGCCATATGAGGGTGCCAAGCCGCTCAACAAGGTCGTCTGGCTGCCGGTGCAGCAGCAATGGGCGCATTCGACCCACGGCGCCCAGTTCTTTCCGCGCATCGGCACGCGGGTCATCATCGACTTTCTTTACGGCGATCCGGACCTGCCGATCGTGGTCGGCACGATGTATACGCCGACCCAGAAATATCCCTTCGACCCCGCCAGCAATGCGACGCAGACCGGCTGGAAATCGGTGACCGACAAGAATGGCGGCATCACCCAGAATTTCCTGTTCGAGGACAAGCCGGGTGCCGAGGAGATCCAGCTCTACACCGGCCGCGACTACCGCCGGCTGATCGACAATGACGACTGGGGCACGATCAAGCACGACCAGACGCTGATCGTCGAGCACGACCAGAAGGAAGACATCAACAACGATCAGACGCTGACCGTGAAGCACGACCAGGCGATCACGGTCGAGAACAACCGGACGGTGAAGGTCACCGGGACCGAGGAAACGACCGTGCAGAAGACGCGCACCACGACGGTGACGCAGAAGAGCCTGCACGAGTCGATGAAGGAGATCGAGCTGAAGGTCGGTCCGTCGAGCATCAAGCTGACGATGGACAAGATCGTCATCACCTCGCCCCAGATCGAGATCAAGGGAACGGCCACGGTCAAGGTCGAGGCCGGCGCGATGCTCGAGACCAAGGGGGCGATCGTGCAACACAGCGCCGATGGTCCGATGACGATCAAGGGCGCGATCGTGATGATCAACTGACATGGGCGACCAGCCGACCATTCCATTGCGCTTCCAGCGTTCCGAGCTTCGCGAGAAGGCGAACATGTCGCCGGAAGGCATCGCTGTGCTGACCCGCGTGCCGGGCCCGCAGGAGCTTATCGCGGCGCTCGCGGCCATGGAGGATCCGCGCGACGCGGTCTCCTCGCTGGCGCTGATGCTGCCGCGGCGGCAGACGGTGTGGTGGGCTTGCCTGTCGACGCGGCTCATTCCCGACCTTGCCGCCCGCCCGCCGGAGCTCGCCGCGGTCGAGGTTGCCGAAAGTTGGGTGCAGACCCAGGCCGCCGACGATTGCGAGCGCGGCCATGAAGCGTCGCAAGCGTGCGCGATGAATGCCGCCGCAGGTTGGGCGGCGATGGCCGCTTACTGGAGCGGGCCGTCGCTTGCGCCGCGCGGGCAGGCGGCGGTGCCGCCGCCGCCGCATCTTGCCGGGGTCGCCGCGCGCACCGCGCTCATCTTCACCTATCACGATCCGTCCATCGCGGGTCGGATCGGCTATGGCGACCTGCTTGCCATCGGCATGGAGCTGATGCACGGTGAACTTGGCCGACGGGCGCAGGCGGCAGCACGCGAGCGCATCGCGAGCGGCGGCTAGGCGAGAGCTGCCAGTCATGTGGACGTTATTGTTATCCAGACAGGGTGATCCGCCCGGCAAGTTCCTCGATCGGCGCCAGATCGACAGCGGACAGATCAAGATCGGCCGCGGCGCACAAAGCTGCGACTGGGTCATCGCCGATACCAACGGTCACATTTCGCGCGAGCATTGCACGATCTCGGCGGTCGGGCTCGATCTGTTCGTGGTCGACACCAGCACCAACGGCGTCGCCCTGAACGATCCGGACGCCCGCATCGCGCCGCAAATGCCGGTGGCAATACGGGTCCGCGACCGGCTGCTGCTCGGCGACTACACGATCGAGGTGGCGACGGAGGCGGCCGGGCTGGGCGCGCAGCTGATGCCGCCACCGCCGCCGCCGACTTCGTTCGGAGGGTCAGGCGGTGGCGGCTTCAGCCAGCCTGACCAGTGGTTCGACGCGCCGAACGATCCCGTCTGGGGCATCGGCCAGAACAATGCCGAGGTTCACGATTTTCTCGGCAGCGCGATGCACGACTTTCTGGGGCCGGCGCCGTCCGCACCGATGGCAGCGGGGCCTAACGCCGGCTGGGGTGGTCCGTTGTCGGATGCATTCAGCAAGCCGATCCTGGCTCCACCGACCCAATCGCTCGACGCCTTCGCCATACCCGAGGACTGGGCCGCGCCGGCTCCGGCTCAGGCCCTGCCGTCTTCAAAAGGCGCGGAGGATCCATTCGGCGGGTTTGCACCGCCCGCGGGCAAGGACCCGTTTGCCACGCCGCCTTTGCCGCGCCATGCCGATCCCTTCGCCGGATTTGCGCCGGCCGCGGGCGGCGTCGATCCCTTCGCCGGTTTCGGCGAGCCAGCGAAATCCGATCCTTTTGCCGAACCTACTCCGCCTGCCGCCGGGTTCGCCGGCCAGGCGGCGCCGCTGACGCCGGCGCCGTTCGGCGACGCGCCTGTCGTGCCCCATATCGATCCGTTCGCGGATTTCGTGCCGCCGCAGACCGATCCGTTCGCCGGGTTCGACACGCCGGATGCTCCGGTCGCACGAACCCAGTTCGAGCCGCGCCCGCCGATCGAGCAGCCGGTGGGCAACTTTCCACCGCCGCCGGACGTCAGATCGGCGCCAGCCGCGGCGGAGGGCGATGCGGACGCCTGGGCCGCCTTCTGCGACGGGGCCGGGATTGATCCGGCGGACCTGCGCACCTCGCCCGATGCGATGCGCCGGCTGGGCGTGCTCTACCGTCAAGTCGTGCTCGGAATGTCGGACCTGATCCAGGACCGCGCCGCCTTCAAGAACGAGTTCCGGGTCGAGCGGACGCAGTTGAGCTTCGGGCGCAACAATCCGCTCAAGCACCTGCCGCCGCTCGACAGCGCCAAGCTGCTGCTCGGCGATCCAATGCCCGGCTTCATGGATGCCGAGGAGGCGCTCCGGTCGGCCTTCGAGGACGTCAAGAAGCACCAGCTGGCGATGCTGGCCGGCGTGCAGCATGCCTTGACTGCGGTGTTCGAGCGGCTGTCGCCGCAGGAGATCGAGCGGGTCATGGCAAAGGCGATGGGTGAGAAGCGCGGCTTCTCCTTCAGCCGTGGCGTGAACCCGTGGACGGTGTATCAGACAGTATTCGAGGCGCTCAGGCGGGACGCGACCTCGAACGTCAACAGCGTGATGAGCGTGGCTTTCCGGGAGGGCTACGAGAAGTTCCTGAGCGGGCAGAAGTAAGACGCCGCTCAAGGCAGATGCGAAAGGTGGGGGTGGGGTGACCTGGGAGAACAAGCCGGTCTGGTCGGAGGGCATGTTCCTGCGACCGCAGCATTTCCAGCAGCTCGAACGCTTCGTCGGCGCGCAGCTCGATGCGCGGGTGACGCCGCTGCGTGCCCATGGCTGGGGCTTGGCCGACCTGCGCATCGATGATGGTCTGCTCAAGACGGGCAAGATCGCACTGACCCGCGGCACCGGCGTGTTCGACGACGGGACAGCGTTCCGGGTGCCGGACGAGGCGGCGGCGCCCTTGCCGCTGGAAGTCGGCCGCGACCTGCGTGACACCAACGTCTTCCTCTGCCTACCGCGCTCGCGCCCCGGCACTGCCGACGTGGCGCTGGACAGCGCCGCCCGCGCCGAGACCCGCTATCTGGCCCATGAGTTCGAGGCGGCCGATGCCGTCTACGGCGCAGCGAGCCGGGTGCCGCTCAACGTCGGTCGGCTGCAATTGTCGCTCCGCCACCAAGGCGAGGGGCTGGAGGGCTATGCGACGATCCCGCTTGCCCGGATCGTCGAGCGCCGCGCCGACGACTCCGTCGTGCTGGACGATGGCTTCATTCCGAGCGTCCTCGCCGCCGGTGCCAGTCCCGCACTGACCGGGTTCCTCTCGGAACTGGAAGGGCTGCTGCACCAGCGCGGGGAGGCGATCGCCGGCCGGCTCGGCACGCCGGGAGCCAAAGGCGTCGCCGACATCACCGATTTCCTGTTCCTGATGGCGGTCAACCGTGCCGAGGCGATGGTCAAGCACCTCGCGGCTTTGCCGATCGTCCATCCGGCCGACCTCTACGGCCGGTTGTGCGAGCTGGCCGCCGAGCTGTCGACGATGACCGCCAACGGCAACCGGCCGACCTTCATGCCGCTTTATTCGCATCGCGACCTGCGGGTCTGCTTCGATGCGGTCTTGCAGGATCTGCGCCGCTCGCTGAACGTAGTGTTCGAACAGAATGCGGTGGCCATCCCGCTGGAGGCGCGCGCCTATGGCATCCGCGTCGGCCAGATCGCCGACCGCTCGCTGTTCGCCGATGCGGCTTTCGTGCTTGCCGCCCGGGCGGCCGTCGATACCGAGACGCTGCGGGCCAATCTGCCGCGGCGGGCCAAGCTCGGCTCGGTCGAACATATCCGCGATCTCGTCATGCGGCAGCTGCCGGGCGTCGACATCTTCCCGATGCCCTCGGAACCCAGGCAGATCCCGTTCCGCGCCCAGACCGTCTACTTCAGCATCAACACCCGGCACGAACAATGGCAGGCGGTGCGCACGTCCGGCGCCGTCGCCCTGCACATCGCCGGCGACATTCCCAACCTCGATCTCGAAATGTGGGCCATCAGGGGGCAGCAGGGATGAGCGACAAGCGAGACGACCCGCCGCCGCCGAGCGAGCGCACGATCATCCGGCCCGCCCGCCCGATCCCGCCGGGTGGCGCTATGCCGCCGGGCTTTCCCCCGCAGCAGACGGCGGTGCCGCCGCCGCCCCAGGCTGGGGCGGCAGAGCGCACGATGGCGGCTCCTGGCGTCGGGGCAGGCGGACAGGGCTTTTCTCCGCCACCGCCGCCACAGCAGCCTTATGCGACGCAAGGCCAGTCGCAGCGTCAATCCCAAGGTGGCCCCGCACGGCTCGACTTCGCCGCGACCGAGCCGGACATGTACGGGCCCGAGCCACTGGTTGCCGCCGCCGGTCGGCTGATCCACTTGGCCAGCCAGCTCAAGACCATGCCGGTCGGTCCCGATCTGCCGGCGCTCCGCCAGATGGTGATCCGTGAGCTCGACGCGTTCAAGGCCCGCGCCCAGAGCCTCGGGCTGCAGCCGCAGAGCGTGCAGCTTGCCCACTACATCCTGTGCGCCTTCATGGACGATGCGGTGATGTCGACGCCGTGGGGGGCGAACAGCCCGTGGTCGCAGCACAGCCTGCTCGCGGCCTATCACAACGACGTCCAAGGCGGCGACCGGCTGTTCCAGTTCGCCGAGCGCATGGAGCAGGATCCGAAGCGCGAGCCGCGGCTGATGGAACTGCTTTACATGTGCCTGGCGTTGGGGTTCGAAGGCCGCGCCGCGCTCGATCCGCGCGGCCAGAACCTGCTCCACCAGCGCCGCTCCCGGCTCGCCGCCGCGATCGCGGGGCAGGCGCCGGCACCGGCCGCCGAGTTGTCGCCGCAGTGGCGCGGCGTCGACGTGAAGGCGGGCACGTTCAGCCCGCGCGTGCCGCTCTGGGCGGTCTGGGCGGCGCTCGCCGTCGTGGCGCTGGTGATCTTCTCCGCGCTGCTGTTCCGGCTTTCTAGCCAGTCTTCGGCGGCAGTAAGCGCGCTCAACCAGGCGGTCGGCACGTCGCAGATCGTGCCGCCACCGCCGGCGCCGGAGAGCGCTACGCCGACCTTCGACAAGATCAGCGAGATCCTCGCGCCAGATGTGCGTGCCGGTCGGCTGGCGGTGCTCCGCCAGGGCAACGAGATCGTGCTGCGGCTGGTCAACCAGGGTTTGTTCGAAAGTGGTCAGGCGACGCCCTCGTCGGCGTGGAGCGCAACATTCGGCCGGCTGGCCGAAGCGGCGAACCTGACCAAGGGCCCGCTCCGCATCGAGGGGCATACCGACAACCAGCAGATCCGGTCGCTGCAATTCCCGTCGAACCAGGAACTCTCGGTCGCGCGCGCCGACGCGGTCGGTGATGCCGTGAAGAGTGCCGGGCTCACCGATGCCGCCCGGGTGCAGACGAGCGGTCTGGGCGATGCCCAGCCGATCGCCGACAACGGCACGCCCGACGGACGCCGGCAGAACCGGCGCGTGGAAATCCACGTCGCCAACGATGTGGCGTGGCGGTGATGGGCACGATGCGGGGCCGCTACCAAGAAAAGAGATTGCCGGGGGGCAAGGCATGACCAAGCTGAAGGCGCTCGCGCGCAATCCGTGGTTCTGGCGCGTCTTCGGTGCGCTGCTGATCGGCCTCATCATCTGGTTCATCGGGCCGCTGATCGCGATCGGCGGGTGGAAACCGCTCGGCTGGTGGCCGGTGGCCCTGCTGTTTTCTCTCCTCCCGATCATCCTGGTCGGCGGGCTGTGGTGGTGGCGCAAGCGGCAGGCGGCGAAGAAGAATGCCGCGCTCGTCGACGCCCTCGCGCCCGCACCCGCCGGCGACCGGCCGGAGCTCGAGACCAAGCTGACTGAAGCCCTGGGAATGCTTCGCTCGACGAAGGTCGGCAAGAGCGGTGCCTATATGTACCAGCTGCCCTGGTACGCGATCATCGGCCCGTCCGGTGCCGGCAAGACGACCGCTTTGCTCAACTCCGGCCTCGGCTTTCCGACGGCGGTGGCGGGCGAGTATCGCGCGCTACGCGGCCAGCCGAACACGCCCAATTGCGACTGGTGGTTCACCGACGAAGCGGTGCTGATCGACACCGCCGGCCGCTACGTCACGCAGGACGTGAACGCGGCGCAAGATGCCGAAGGGTGGAAGGGCTTCCTCGACCTGCTGAAGCGCCACCGGCCGCTCCAGCCGTTGAACGGCATCATCGTCGCGGTGCCCGCGCCTGACTTCGCCGATCCGCGGCTGATGGCGAGCCATGCCGAGAACATCCGCGCCCGGCTGAACGAGATCACGACGACGCTGGGCCTCGACCTGCCGGTATATCTGCTCGTCACCAAGGCGGATCTGCTGGCGGGTTTCCGCGAGTATTTCGCGCGCAACACCGATGCGGAATCCGATCAGGTGTTCGGATCGACCGCGCCGGGCGACCGCAGCAATGACGAGGCGGTGCTGAGCGGCTTCGATGCGCTCGTGACGAGCGTGTCGGCGCGCGTCGTCGATCGTATGCAGAACGAGGCGCAACTGCCCCTGCGCGGCCAGATCGCGGCCTTCCCGGCGCAACTGGCGTCGCTGCGCAAGCCGCTGGCCGATCTGCTCACCGCCTTGGGTCAGAAGACCCGCTACGAGGGCGCGGCGCGCGTGCGGGGCATCTACCTCGCTTCCGGCACCCAGACCGGCAGCCCCGTCGATCGCATCCTGCTGACCATTGGTATGCCGCCAAGCGCTTCGGAGCATGCCGTTGGCCGCGGACGGAGCTACTTTCTCAAGCGCTTCTTTTCCGACCTCGTCTTTCCGGAACAGGGCATTACCGGGCGCAACCTCGCCGCCGAGAAGCGGGCCAAGCTGCGCTACACGGCCGGGCTTGCCGGCGGCGTCGCGGCGCTCGTCGCGGCGCTCGGCCTGTGGACCTACGGCTACATTCGCAACACCGGGTTGATCCGCAACGTCTATACGACGGCGGCCGCTTATTCCGATGCTGCCGGCCTGTCGCGCGGCGGCACCGCGACGCCGCCCGAGGCGCTCGCCGCGCTCAACGTGCTCGGCAAGGCGACCTCCGACATGGAGCAGGCGAGCGACTTCGGGCTCGGCCTGGGCCAGGGCGGCCGGCTGCATGGCGAGCTGAACGCGATCTACGGGCGCGACCTGCAACGGCGCCTCAACCCGATCCTCGCCAATCTGGCCGAGACGCGGATGGCGGCGGACATGAACGCGCCGGCCGCGCTCTATGACGATCTCAAGAGCTACCTGATCCTGGGCGGACGCGGGCCGATGCTGCCCGAACAGATCCTCGCCTGGGTGCAGCCGGCGTGGCTCGCCGGATCGAGCGATCCCGATGCCGAGGTCCAGGCCGGCGACATCGCCCGCCACGCCAAGGCAATGCTGGAGGGTAGCTTCGCGCCGGTCGCGATCGACACCGCTCGGGTGGAGCAGGCGCGCGGCGTTATCCGTACCCAGCCGGCGGCGGTCCGCGTTTATGGCCGCCTGAAGAGCGAGGCGATGACCGGGGGCTCGCCGATGTGGTCGGCGCGCGATCATGCCGGGCCCTCGCCGGAGATCTTCTTCGCGTCGGGCGGCGCGTTCGCGCAGGGTGCCGGCGTGCCGGCGCTGTTCACGCGCAGCGGCTATGACAAGACGTTCCTCCCGATCCTGGCCGGCGGCGGCAAGCTGCTGGCCGAGGAACAGTGGGTGGTCGGCGATACCGGTCCCGCCCAGGCGATGAACCCGGCTGAGCTGTCGGCGCTGAAGCGCGACCTGGAGCGGCTCTACTTCGCCGAGTTCCTGTCGCGGTGGCAGGGCTATTTGGCAGCGATGCAGCCAAAGCCCGCCGGGAGTCTCGCCGACAACATTCAGCGGCTGCGCGACGGCAGCGGCCCGCTTTCGCCGATCCCACCGCTGATGAAGGCAGTGGCGGAGGCGACCAACATGATGCGTTCCGCCGCGGCGACGGGTGCTGCCGCGAAGCTATCGGGCGGCATGGTCGGGCAGGCGCTCGGCGCAGCCGGCGTGTCGCCGGCCGGGGGCGCGGACGATCCGCGCACTGCTGTCGTCAATGCGTTCCTGCCGCTCCGCATGTTTGTCGGCATTCCCCCCGGTGGCGGTCCGCCGGCACCCGGGACGCCAGCGCCGATCGATGCCATGCTGACCGCGATGGGGCAGCTGGCCGACAAGCTGACGGTCATCTCGGCGTTGGCCGGCGGCGGCACCGAGCAGGCGTCGGCGGCAGGGCTGGAGGTGCGCGCGCTCGTCGCCCAACTCGAACAGTCCGGCGGATCGATGCCGGCGCCGATGAACGTCATTACCAAGCAATTGGCCGGGGACGCCAACGTCGCGCTTGGTGGGGCACGGACGGCACAGCTCGGGGCGGCGATCGGCGCCAATTTCGGCGAGGCCTGCAGCGAGCTTCTCGCCAAGTCCTTCCCGGTTCAACCGGCGGCGACGGCGGAGGTGACGGTCGGCGACTTCGCGCGGTTCTTCGGGCCGCAGGGCGCCTTCGCCAAGTTCGTGTCGACCGAGCTGCAGGGCTATGTGGACACCAACAAGCCGGAATGGGAGCTTTTGCCGAACGCGGCGGAGATCGGCCTGACCCCTGCCAACCTGCGTTCCTTGCAGGCGGCGCAGGGCGTCACCCGTGCCTTCTTCGCCGCCGACCCGACGACCCCCCGGCTTGTCTACCAGATCGAGCCGGTGGCGCTGGCCGGAGCCAAGTCGGTCAAGCTGACCGTCGATGGCCAGTCGCTCAGCTTCGACGGCAAGGCGGCCGTGCCAGCGACGTTCGACTGGCCGGGCGCCGGCGGGGCGACGATCGAGTTCGCGGTCGAGGGCTCGACCGCGCCCGAGGTCCGCACCTGGCAGGGCACGTGGGCCGCGTTCCGGATGATGAAGGCGGCGGCGGTCAAGGCCGCGGGTTCGCCGATCACCGGTACCGGCAGCCTGACCCAGGGGCCGGCGCGCTTCGACTTCCGCGTCCGTACCTTCGGCGCGACGAACCCGTTCGTGGTTGATCCGTTCGTCAAGGTGGGCTGCCCGGCCACGACGGTCGGCGCGCCCAAGGCCGCCTGAGGGCGCCAAGGGCGTCTAGGCGACCAGCAGCGGCACGGACGCGAACCGAGCCAGCGCGCCGGCCGCGTCGGTGTCCGTGGCGTAGCCGGAGCGCGCCCAATCGGCCTCGACAGTCGCCCAGTCCCGGCTGCCATCGAGCAGCGAGAGGAAGGCGCGCGGTGCCGGCTCGTCGAGAAGCACGGCGCGATGATCGAGGGTGAACAACCTGTCCTCACCGAGCGTCAGGAGCGCGCGAGCGAGGCCGCTCACCCGCGGGCGATCACCGGGGTGGGAGACGCCGGGCAGGGGCGTCGCATGCAGCATGATCGCCTTGCCCAGGAACAGGCGATAGATCGCCTCGAGCCGCATCTCGTCCTGGACGAGGTCGCCGACGCGGATCCGGCGCGGCCACGCTTCCGCGATCTTGGCGACGGCATCGGCCAGCGGCAGATCCGAGATGCCGAAGGTGCCCTCGTCCGAGGTGAAGTCGGTCGGTCCAGTGCGCGTGCAGCGCGCCGATGCGTAGAGGTCCGGAACGGCGGCGAGCGCCGGGCGGCGGGCCGGCGCACGGTCGCTGCGGACGAACAGCGTCTGGTGGAAAAAGCAGACGGAGGCATAATCGTCGGCCTGCACGGCGCGGATCAGGGGCGCATCGTCCAGGACCTCGTCGGGCATGCCCTGATCCATCCGGCCGGGCTCCGCTTCGTTCAGGAAGCGCAAGCCGTGGCGCGCAGCGGCGTCGACGACATCGGCGAAGGCCTGAGGCTCGAACACGTCGCCCAGTTCGTCATGGAACAGCACCGACCGAACCTTCGCCGCGATTGGCCGGGCAACGTCTCGCATGGCCGTCAGCAACGGGCGATCGTCGGACCTAGGTTGGGCGTAAGCCCGCAGGAACGCGGCGGCCTCGGCAACCCGCTCCGCCGGATCATCGATGCCGGCGATGTGATGGAGCGTCATCTCGCGCACGATGCGGCGGAGATGGCCGCCGGGCAGCGCGTTGTAGCTGACGAAGGCGACGCCGTCGGGTGAGAGCAGCAGGCCGATCAACGCCATCACCGCGTCCCGCACCGGGCCCGGCACCCAGGCATAGACGCCGTGCGCCGAGATATAGTCGAACGGCCCCTCCAGATCGCGCGCCGCATCGAGGATATCGCCGATTTCGACCCGGACGTTGGTCAGCCCCGACGCCGCGATGATCGCCTGGCCGCGCGCGACCGGCGCGTGGGCGAGATCGAAGCTCAGGAACTCGGCGTTCGGATAGGCGGCCGCCATGGCAATCAGGTTCATGCCGTCGCCGCCGCCAATTTCCAGCACCCGTGCCGTCTCCGGCGGCGGCGGGTTCAGGCCGTGGAGCCTGGCGACCGTGGCGAGGTGATCCGGGTGGGTGGTGGCGAACACGCCGGACGGGTAGGCGACGCGATCATAGGCGTTTGCTGCATCCGTTCCGGTCATGTCTGCTCCCCCGTCGACCCGCTCCGGCTAGTCCAGTGCCCGGCAGCGGCTGTGCCGCAGATCACGGTCCCCTCCGACTGCCGGCAAGCGCCATTGCGCGGGCGGCACCCGACGATACTATGCCGTCAATTCCTCAGCGAGGCACCATGCCGCTCACTCTCACGGTACGCTCCGTCGAACGCACCGGCACCGCGCCTCCGCCCCCGCTGCGGCTCGACCGCCGCGGGGCGGTGATCGGCCGGGCGCCGGGCAGCGACTGGACCTTGGTCGACGAGCGCAACACCGTCTCATCCCGACACTGCGAAATCGGTTTTCGCGGCGGCGCGTACCTGCTTGCGGACACCAGTACCAACGGCACCTGGGTCAACGGCCGCCGGCTGTCCGGCCCGCACCCGTTGAACGACGGCGACCTCATCCGCATCGGGCCATACGAAGTGTCCGCGAGCGTCGTTGCCGAGGCGACGGCGGAAGCGGCACCCACACCTTCGCCGATCGGCGGATCGCGACCGGATACCGGCCCGGCCGTCGAGCAGTTGCTGCGCGCGGCCGGGATCGACCGATCCGCGGTCACCGGTGGTGATGCGGAGATACTGGCGACGGCAGGCGCCGCGCTGCGCGAACTGACGGCGGGCACCCAGATGCTGCTGGATCGCCGCGCCCGTGCCCGCAACGACCTATCGTGCGGCGCCGACCCGGCGGCGGCCGGCAATCCGTTGCATCAGCCGGGCAGCGCGCTGCCGCAGCTGCTGTCGCGTCCATCGTCCGGCGGGATGGCGTCCGAGCGCGCCGTGACGGCGGCGTTCGCGGATGTGGAGGCGCACCAGCTTGCGACCCTGAAGGCAATGCAGGGGGCGATGAAGGCTACGCTCGAGCGCTTCTCGCCGGCGGCGATACGCGCCCGGATGGCCGGGGAGGGCGATGCCGCGCTGTGGCAGGAATATGAGCGCGCCTTTACGACCGGCGACACGGCCTTCGTCGAGGTCTTCACCCGCGAATATCGCCAAACTTACGAGGCGCTGACCACCCGGGCCGGCAACGGCGGCTGAGCCGCGCTTAGCTTGGCGTCGGCAGATAGGGGATCGGGTCGACGGGGTTGCGCCTGTTGCGGATCTCGAAATGCAGCTGCGGCTGGGTCGCCGATCCTGTCTCGCCGGCACGGGCGATGATCTGGCCGCGTTTGACCGCCTGGCCGCGCGTCACGAGCAGTTCCTCGGCATGGCCGTAAGCGGTGATCCAGCCATCGCCGTGACGCAGCAGGATAAGGCCGCCATAGGTCGCGAGCTCGCCGACGAACGCCACCACGCCGTCGGCCGCCGCTAGCACCGGCGTGCCGAGCGGGGCGGCGATGTTGATGCCGTTGCTGCGCCGGCCGCTGCCGATCGGGCCGAAGCGGGTCAGGATGCGGCCGGTCAGCGGCCAGGCAAAGCGGCCGGAGAAGCGCGCGGGCTCCCCCACCGCCGCGCTCGCCGGCAGCTTGCGGGTCGGCCGCGCTACGGGCGCGACGGTCGTCGCGTTGGCGGCCAGCGCCGGCTCGCCGCCGGTGATGAGGTCGTCGATATCCACCCGGAATGCCTGCGCGCGCTGCTCGATCGACATGGCCGATGCCTGGGCGCGGCTGGGCAGCAGCAGGCGCTGGCCGGTGCGCAATATGTACGGCTCCTCGATGTGGTTCGCCGCAGTGACCTGCGACCAATCCACGCCGTAGGCGCGGGCGATGGCGATGCCGGTCTCGCCCGGCTTGACCCGGTGCCAGCGTCCGCCCGGAATGCGCAGCCGCTGCCCGGCCAGGATCGTATCGGGCCGGCTGATGCGGTTCTCCCGCGCGATCGCCTCCGCCGCCGCGCCGGTCCGATCGGCGATGCGGCCGAGCGAGTCTCCCGGTCGAACGACATAGATCGACGCAGGAATCTCTACGGCGTCTGGCACCACGCGCCGCGCCATCCACGCTGGCATCACCTTGGCCGCGGCCGGCACCGCGACCTGCTCGCTCTTTGGCGCGCGCTTCGGGGTGGGCAAAGCGTGGACCGAGGGCGCCGGTGGTTTGGCCGACTTGCCGGGAATACAGCCGGCAAGCGCCAGCATCGCGGCGATCGGCACAAGACGAAGCGGACTGCCCATGCGGCGCAGGATTAGCGATCCCGGGGCCATGCGCCAGAGCCTCACCCGTAGAGAGCGGTCAAGGCCGGGAGCGAATCGCGGTGGGTCATGTCGAGGTGGAGCGGCGTCACCGACACGTAATGGTCAGTAACCGCTTCCAGGTCGGTTGCGGCCCCCGGCGTGTGGCGCATGCCGCCGAGCGCCAGCCAGTGATAATCATAGCCGCGCGGATCGGTGCCGGACTCGACCTTCACCCGGCCATAGTCGCGCAGGCCCTGGCCGACGACGCGGATGCCGCGGACGTCGCTTGCGTCGACCGGCGGGAAGTTGATGTTGACCAAGGTGCGCGGTGCCCAGGGTGCGTCGATCAAGGGCCGCAGCACGCGCTCACCCCAACCCTCCGCTGCGGCGTACGATACCCCGTCACCCATGCCGGCGCGGGCGTAGCGCTGGCTGAGCGCGACCGATCGGATGCCAGCCAATGCTCCTTCCATCGCCGCCGCGACGGTGCCGGAATAGCTGACATCCTCGGCCAGGTTCGCGCCGCGATTGACGCCGGACAGGATCAGGTCCGGCCGCCCGTCCTTCATCACGACGGCGAGCGCCATCATCACCGCATCGGTCGGCGTGCCGGAAACGGCATAGCGGCGCTCGCCGACCTGTCGCATGCGGAGCGGCTGGGTGATCGTCAGCGATCGTCCCTTGCCCGACTGCTCCTCGGAGGGCGCGACGATGGTGATGTCGTCGGACATGGTGCGGGCGATCGCCTCCAGCACGGCGAGGCCGCGGGCGTTCACGCCGTCGTCGTTGGTCAGCAGGATGCGCATCAGGCAGGCGTCAGCCGCTCCAGCCCGCCCATGTAGGGCGCCAGGACTTCGGGCACGATCACCGATCCGTCGGCCTGCTGGTAGTTTTCGAGCACCGCCACCAACGTCCGCCCCACCGCCAAGCCGGAGCCGTTGAGGGTGTGGACGAAGCGCGTGCCCTTGGTGTCACCGGCGGCACGGTAGCGCGCCTGCATGCGCCGCGCCTGGAAGTCGCCGCAGTTCGACACGCTGCTGATCTCGCGGTAGCGGCCCTGACCCGGCAACCAGACCTCCAGGTCGTAGGTCTTGCGGGCGGTGAAGCCCATATCGCCGGCGCACAACAGCATCCGCCGATAGGGCAGGCCGAGTGCCTCCAGGATCGCCTCGGCCGCCTTCGTCATCCGCTCATGCTCGGCATCCGACTGCTCGGGGACCGCGATGGTGACGAGCTCGACTTTTTCGAACTGATGTTGGCGGATCATGCCGCGCGTGTCGCGACCGGCGGCGCCCGCCTCGGAGCGGAAGCAGGGCGTGAGCGCGGTGAATCGCAGCGGCAAAGCGGCTCTGTCGAGTATCGTCTCGCGCACCAGGTTGGTCAGGCTGACCTCGGCAGTCGGGATCAGCCAGCGGCCATCGGTGGTGCGGAACAG
>Ga0160473_100989_pt1 | contig 16088 bp, 8 predicted proteins | sample HID1975I_E11MG_FD_108217 | JGI IMG/M metagenome (GOLD analysis project Ga0160473, IMG submission 108217) | Enriched soil microbial communities from UW Madison campus, WI, USA - HID1975I_E11 MG | ecosystem: Environmental > Terrestrial > Soil > Unclassified | place: USA: Madison, Wisconsin... | reverse complement strand
TTTATTCTTGGCTAATAAATCCTTGGGCTGGTCGAGCATTGGTTTCAATATGTGGGGTACCAATGTTGGTCCGTCCATGTTGCTGGCATTTGCGAGTATCGGCTACAGTACGGGTATCGTTGCTGTAAACTTCGACTGGTATGCCTTTATCTTTTTATTCCTGCTGGCGATTGTTTTTGCTCCAAAATATCTGGCTGCGAAAGTGAGTACCATGCCTGAGTTTATGGGAAATCGTTATGGCGATTCTACTCAAAATATCTTGGCCTGGTATGCGCTTGTGAAAATTTTAATCTCCTGGTTGTCGCTTGGATTGTTCGCGGGAGGTTTTTTAGTCCGCCAGATTTTAGGAATCCCGATGTGGCAATCTGTAACAGTTTTGGTCGCTTTCGCAGGATTGTTTACCTTTTTTGGTGGATTAAAAGCCATTGCTAAAGTGAATGTTTTCCAAATGATACTGTTAATTGCGGTTTCGCTTTCGTTAATGCTTTTAGGCTTAAATAAAGTAGGCGGAATCTCAGCCTTATATGCTAAAACGCCACACCATTTTTGGAACTTAATTCAACCCGCTAGCGACCCAAAATATCCATGGTATGCCATTTTATTGGGTTATCCGGTTGCCGCAGTAGCCTTTTTCTGTACAGACCAATCTATGGTTCAGTCTGTTTTGGGTGCAAAAAATTTAAAACAAGGTCAACTAGGCGTAAGCTTTATCGGTTGGTTAAAAATTCTTTCCTTGCCGCTATTTATCGGAACGGGAATACTTTGCTATGTGCTCTTTCCAAATCTGAAAGACCCGAACGAAGCATACATGACCATGGTGACCAGTCTTTTTCCTCCGGGGATGAATGGTTTGGTTATCGTGGTTTTAATCGCGGTTTTGGTTGGAACCATCGGTTCTTCGCTAAACTCGTTGAGCACCGTTTTTACCATGGATATCTATGTGAAGAAAATCCATCCTCAGGCTAGCAATAAGCAGATAATCCGTATTGGTAGATGGGCAGTAGTTGCCGGTTGTATTTTTGCAGTAATAGTTGTGCTGGCAATTGATAATATTAAGGGACTAAACCTATTTGATGTCTTTCAGTCAGTTTTGGGTTTCATTGCACCACCACTTTCGGTTGTTTTTTTATTAACAGTTTTCTGGAAAAGAACAACACGTAAAGCCGTGAATTTTACGCTTTCGGTTGGGTCGATTCTAAGCTTGGGCGTAGGTGTAACTTACTTATGGATTTTACCATCTAGTGAATATACATTTTGGCCACACTATTTAATGCTTTCCTTTTACATTTTTGCAGGATTATTGGCCATCGCCATGTTAATTTCATTATTGGATAGGTCGCCAAGCATTTATACAATAAACGAAGAACATCAATCCAATATCGAAAAACCAGATAAAATGGTTTGGGTTTCGTGGGCAGCTTTAGCCGTAGTAATGATTGGCCTTTATATTTTCTTTAACGGGCATTAATATTTACGACATTGCGAGGCACGAAGCCATCTCTATTCAGTACTTTTTAATCAGATATTATGAAAAACTTTAACAAAATACCTTTACTACTGCTTTTTAGCTGCTTTGCTCTTCCAACTTTTGCCCAAAAGGCATCCTGGATTTGGTATCCTGGTGATTTCGATATCTACATGAGTAATGTGATGCAAAACCGCCGAACGGAACGTGGTTCGTTTTTTCCGGTATTTTGGAAAATGGATAGCCATTATGTTTTGGTCGATTTTCATAAAGAATTTTCACTGACCCAAGCTGAAGAAGTTAAACTTTTTGTAGAGGGAACTTACAACCTAAAAATTGATGGTCAGGCCGTTTCAGGTTTTCCGAAAACTGTTAATATCCCTGCCGGAAAACATAAGCTAAGCCTAAAAGTGTATAGCCAGGGGGCAGTTCCTGCAATTTTTGTACAGGGAAAAACTGTGGTTTCGGATGAAACCTGGTTGACCACTTTTGAAGATAAGGAATGGATTGACCAAAGTGGTAAGGTTTCAGACAAATCGGGTACCACTTTTGTAACGGCTGGTTCCTGGAATTTAACCGACCCAACAAAATTACCATCGCAATTTAAATTACCAACAAAACCACTACAGGCAGTTTCCAAAAAGAAAGCAGAAGCTGGAGCCCTTTACGATTTCGGTAGAGAAACCTTTGGCTTTATTAAGCTGCATGGATTAAAAGGAAAGGGAAGAGCAAGTCTCTATTATGGAGAATCTCCCGAAGAAGCTTTATCAACAGATAAATGTGAAACGTTAGACCATTTGGATATCGATTTGGCTCAGAAAAAAGATTCGATTATGCCACTTTCCAAGGCTTTTCGTTATGTGAACTACCAAGCTAATGGTGGTGTTTCCGTAGATTCTGTTTCCATGCTTTACGAGTATGCGCCTGTAACGGAACGTGGAAGTTTCAAATCATCAGATGCGGAACTAAATAAGATTTATGATGTGGCAAAATACACTTTTCATTTAAACACGCGTGAGTTTTTCATTGATGGAATAAAACGCGACCGTTGGGTTTGGAGTGGTGATGCTTATCAAAGTTATCTGATGAACTATTATTCGTTTTTCGATGCGCCAACTGTAAAAAGAACTTTACTTGCTCAGCGTGGTAAAGATCCGGTAACTGCGCACATCAATACCATAATGGATTACTCTTTTTATTGGTTTTTAGGGATTTATGATTATTATAAGTTTACCGGCGACCAGAAGTTTGTTCAGGATATTTATCCAAGAATGCAATCGCTTATGACTTATATTGATGGCAGAAAAAATAAAAACGGTCTGTTAGAATGGATGCCAGGAGATTGGATTTTTATTGATTGGGCTGATAAACTTAGCAAAGATGGCGAAGTAAGTTTCGAACAATTGTTATATGCCCGAAGTTTAGAAACGATGGCGTTGTGTGCTAAACTGGCAAATGATACTGATGGCGCTGACAGATATGACAAGCAGGCGAAAGAGCTTAAAGCTAAAATATTCGAACTGTACTGGAATCAGGATAAAAATGCCTTGGTGCACAGTAGAATTAACGATAAGCAAACCGATAACGTTACCCGCTATGCAAATATGTTCGGAATTTTCTTCGATTATTTTACGCCTGAACAAAAATTAGGCGTTAAAACAAATGTTTTGCTGAATGATAAGGTGGCCAAAATTACCACACCTTACATGCGTTTTTACGAGTTAGAAGCATTATGCGCTATGGGCGAACAGTCCTATGTATTAAAAGAAATGAAAAACTATTGGGGCGGAATGTTAAAACTTGGGGCTACATCATTCTGGGAAGAATATAATCCTGATAAAAAAGGGGTGGAACATTTGGAAATGTATGGCCGCCCTTATGGAAAAAGTCTATGCCATGCCTGGGGTGCTAGTCCGATTTATTTATTGGGCAAATACTATCTTGGCGTAAGTCCGGTTACCGCAGGCTACGAAACTTATACCATTGAGCCAAGTTTAGGTGGTTTAGAATGGATGGAGGGTAAAGTTCCGACTGCCAATGGCGATATTTCTGTTTACATGAACAAGAAAGAAATCAAAGTAAGCTCAGCAGTTGGAACTGGTACGCTTAAAATCAAAAGTAAATCGAGGCCGGCTGTTAAAGGCGCAGAAGTTAAAGAGGTTACAAAAGGAACTTATGAAATTAAGATAGAAAAAGGTAAGGATTATTTGGTGAACTATAACCCCCCAACCCCCTAAAGGGGGAGCTGAAAAGCAAAACGGAAATTGCAGCTTTAGATTAAAAAACCTGACGTTTTAGATTATGGAAAGTCAATAGTTTCATGATGAGCATAGTAGTTTAAACTATAGAAAGTCAAAAGCCCCCTTTAGGGGGTTGGGGGTTAAACCCCAATCCTTTGCTCAATTTTTTTAACGCATTTATTTGCTTCGGCAAGAATCACATCATTTTCGATCGCCTTATCTGCATTTAAAGCATTTAACATTGAAATGGTTAAACAAGCGATAATGCCATTGTTGCCCCCAATTCCGATAGGAACAGAAATATCAGTTACACCCGAAACTGAATCACTGTTTTTAACATATGAACCTGTTTTCTGAATATCCTCTAAAGAGTTAATAAAATCTTCTTGTTGTGGTTTAGGATACTTCTTAAAAATAGCGTTGTTTCTCAAAGTTGCATTGCGTTCCGCATCTGGCATGTAAGCCAATAAAACCTTACCAGAAGCAGTTAAAGGCAATGGAAAAAGATTTCCCTCCTCAATAGAAAGCGCAATCGGCCCCGGACTTTTGGCATGGATAATCACCATCACCTGGTTCATATACAAAATACTCAAGTGGCAAGATTGACGTATGGTATTTGACAATTCTTCCAACGGAAATTGAGCGGCTTTACGCAATTCATCCATCGGCGAGTGCCTGTGAGATAGGTAAAAAAGCTTTAAAGAAAGCCTGTATTTACCCGAAACTTCATCACGCAAAATATATCCACGACTCTCCAAACTCATTAACATGCGGTAGATTTCGTTCGGTGTTTTTTCAATACCGATAGCAATTTCAGTTTGAGATAGGGGAATGGATTGTGCGGATAAATATTCCAATATATCAAGGCCTTTATCTAAGGCTGGCGCTTGATATTTTGATTCCTTTTCGTTCATACAGGTTTAAATTTGGTCGTAGCGTATTTTTTACAATTTCAAACATACAAAATGCTTTCTTATTTAGCGATTAGAACACATTCTATAATTTTATACAAGATAATATGTTTTCATATTTAAAAAAAATATTTATATTTGAATTACACATAAAAATTAAAGTTAATAAATAATTCAGGCTTTATTAGTTTGATTTTGGAGATAATTTTAATTGATATTTTGTGATGATAACCAAATTATAAACCTAACAAACATCGGCAATAGATGTAAATCAATTCATGAGCAAAGTCGTAATTTTTTCTTGGTTGTATTTGCTAAGTATTCCGCTTTTTGCACAGGATATTAAAGTTGCACATTTGAGTTGTGGTTATCGAAATAACCCGATCGGGATAGATTTTGTTTCACCCAGCATGAGTTGGAAATTGCAATCATCTAAACACAATGTGATGCAAACTGCTTATCAAATTCTGGTTTCAGGCAGTCAAGCTAATTTAGAGAAGAACATTGGAGAGGTTTGGGACACTAAAAAAGTAATTTCATCGCAATCTATTCAGGTGAAATACAGCGGTGCCAAACTTTTATCCACTAAAACTTATTATTGGAAAGTTCGGGTTTGGAACAATTACAACAATGAGTCGGCCTGGAGTAAAACTGCTTTTTGGCAAATGGGTTTGTTAAATACGGAGGATTGGAAAGGCGCAAAGTGGATTGCATATGAAAAGTTAGTCGATTCAAATGTCAATATTCTGCCAACAGATGGAAAGAAAGATAAATACAACGCCAACAATGTTTTGCCGATGTTTCGTAAAGATTTTTCGGTAACTAAAATGGTTAAAAAAGCTACAGCTTTTATTTCGGGTTTAGGTCATTTCGAGATGAGTTTTAACGGAACAAAAGTTGGAGATGATTTTCTTGCACCTGGCTGGACGAAGTACGATAAAGAGGCCTTGTATGTTACTTACGATTTAACAAAGCAAATAAAAAAAGGCGGAAATGCCATTGGCATAATGCTGGGTAACGGCTTTTATTATGTTCCGCCAGTAAAAGACAGATACAGAAAATTAAAGGTAGCTTATGGTTATCCGAAGATGATTTGCCGAGTTTTAGTTGAATATACTGATGGCACATCTGATAACATCATCAGCAATCAGACTTGGAAAACCGATAAATCTCCAGTTACGTTTTCAAGCATTTATGGCGGTGAAGATTATAATGCAAATCTCGAGCAAAAAGGGTGGAATATTGCTAGCTTCAATGATAGTAAATGGAAACCAGCACTGATTGTAGATGGACCACAGCTGAAAGCTCAGAAAGAAGAATCTGTTAAAATTTTTGATAAATTTTCTCCAAAAAATATTACCAATACAATAAATGGAGATTGGGTTTACGATTTGAGTCAAAATTCATCAGCCATCATAGAGTTAAAAGTTCGCGGTAAAAAAGGCGATACGATTAGAATTACACCAGCCGAACTAATTAAAGAAGATGGTTCAGTTACACAAAAAAATATTGGCGGACCATCGTACTTCACTTATATTTTGAAAGACGATGGATTAGAAACCTGGAGACCAAAATTCTTTTATACAGGGTTTCGCTATCTACAAATTCGAGGTGGCAATCCTAAAGGAAAAGGAAATACATCAGGTAAAGCTGTTATTGAAGATCTGGTTGCACTCCATGTTAGAAATGCTGCCGATCAAGTTGGGAAATTCTCTACGTCGAACGAACTATTTAACAAAACTTCTAACTTGATAGATTGGTCGATTAAGAGCAATATGGTAAGCGTTTTTACCGATTGTCCGCACCGTGAAAAATTAGGTTGGTTAGAGCAACTGCATTTGATGGGGAATTCTGTTGGCTACAATTACGATGCAGCGCCGCTTTTCAAAAAAGCCTTAGCGGATATGAAAAATTCTCAGTTGCCAAACGGTTTGATTCCTGAAATAGCACCCGAATATGTGAAATTCGAATGGGGCGGCGATATGTTTCGCGATTCTCCTGAATGGGGAAGCAGTGGTATTTTATTGCCCTGGTATTTATATCAGTGGTATGGAGATAGGCAGGCAATGGTTGATTATTACCCAATGATGCAACGTTATATCAACTATTTAGCCACCAAGGCTGATGATCATATTCTTTCACAGGGTTTAGGAGATTGGTATGATTTAGGTCCGAAGCCACCTGGTGTTTCTCAGTTAACACCTATGGGCGTAACCGGAACGGCAATTTATTATTACGATCTAAAAATTTTAGAGAAAATGGCAACGCTTTTAGGTAAAAAAGCAGATGCAATAACTTACGCTAACCTGGCGGTAGAAGTAAGAAAATCATTCAACAATAAGTTTTTCAATAGTAAAACTAAACAGTACGCAACGGGTTCTCAGGCAGCAAATGCCATGGCTATTTATATGGGTTTAGTTGAGGATCGAGATAAAAATGCTGTGATTGACAATCTGGTGAAAGATATCAGAGATCGGAAAAACAGTTTGACAGCTGGCGACATCGGCTACCGCTACGTGTTAAGAGTTTTGGAAGATGCAGGAAAATCAGATGTGATTTTTGATATGAACAGTCGTTCGGATGTACCTGGTTATGGAATGCAAATAGCAAAAGGCGCTACAGCTTTAACCGAAAGCTGGGCAGCTTTGCCAACCGTTTCAAATAATCATTTTATGTTAGGACATCTGATGGAATGGCTATACAGCGGCATCGGCGGTATCCGTCAGGAAGAAAATTCCATCGCTTTTAAGCAAATCAGAATTCAACCAGAAATAGTCGGAAATTTAACTTCGGCCAATGTAAGCTACAACTCCTCTTATGGTGAAATTTCTTCCGCCTGGAAAAAACTGAATAATGGTTTTGAGATTGATGTAAAAATTCCTGTGAATACAACAGCTGTGGTCTATCTTCCTGTTTCGGCTAATCAAAAAGTTAATGAGACAAATAATGTCGCTTTCCAAACCATTGGTTCTGAAAACGGAAAGACAAAAATTTCTATCGGTTCGGGAACTTATAAATTTAATGTGAGATAGATGAGAGCGATTTGGATATACATATTTGTTGCGTTATCAAGCTTTTCCGCATTTGCTCAGGAGATTAAAAATCCTGTTTCTCAAACTGAAATGGAAAAAATTTATCAGGAAGTAAGAACACCTTATAAATATGGTTTGGTTATGGTTCCAACTGATAAAGACCATAAAATGGATTGCCCAACTATTTTCAGAAAAGGCAAAGATTGGTACATGACTTACCTGATTTTCAGCGGTCGTGGTTACGAAACCTGGTTGTCAAAAAGCAGAGATTTATTGCACTGGGAAAATCTTGGAAAACTATTGTCTTTTGAAGATTCTGGAAAATGGGATGATAATCAAAAAGCGGGATACAATGCTTTATTGGATATGAAATGGGGTGGAAGTTACCAGGCTAAAACATTTGATGGTAAATTTTGGATGTCGTATTTCGGCGGCAAAGAAAAAGGTTATGAAGTGGAACCATTATCCATTGGGATGGCTTACACAAACCAACATCCATCTATTGTTCAGGAGTGGAATAGATTAGCTAAACCAGTTTTGAGTTCATCGGATCAAGATGTGCGCTGGTGGGAAAATCGCAATAAATTATTTAAAAGCACTGTAATTGAAGACAAAAGCCGGTTAACAGGGCATCGATTTGTGATGTACTATAATGCGGTTGGCGATTCTTTAACAAATAATAAAAAAACACGTTGGTACGAGCGAATTGGAATGGCAGTTTCTGATGATATGATAAACTGGAAACGTTTTCAGAAAAATCCAGTGGTTCATCATCCGGTTGGAATTACTGGTGATGCCGTAATTCAACAAATAGGTAATAATTATGTGATGTTTTATTTTGGCGCTTTTTGGCAAGATAGAAAAGGTTCGTTTAATAGATTTGCCGTTTCTAAAGATTTGGTAAACTGGACGGATTGGAATGGCGATAACCTGATTGAATCATCAGAAAAATATGATGAATTGTACGCACACAAATCTTTTGTGCTAAAGCATAAAGGTGTGGTTTACCATTTTTACTGTGCGGTTAACAAACAAGATCAACGAGGTATTGCAGTAGCCACATCGAAAGATTTAGGTAAAAGTAGAGTGAATTTTGTCCAATAGTAAGATATGAAGATGCTTAAGTTTAGATATAGAATTTTTGGTTTGATGCTTATTGTATTTCTTACATCTAGTTATTGCGAGGCACGAAGCAATCTTCGAACTAAAGGTTTAGATGGCTACCGTACTAAGATTGCTTCGTGCCTCGCAATGACGACCACTCCAGTATATCCGACAACAGAAACTCGAACCCGAACCAGTTTCAACAAAGATTGGAAATTCTTTTTAGGTGATGAGCCTGGGGCAAAATCGCCTGCATTTATCGATACAAAATGGCGTAAACTAACTTTGCCACATGATTGGAGCATTGAGGGTAAATTCGATGAGAAAAACCCCGCAAAACCAGAGGGTGGCGGTTTGCCAACTGGAATTGGATGGTATAGAAAAGAATTTACAGCACCTGCAAATTTCGCATCTAGATTAATCACCATCGAATTTGATGGCGTTTATAAAAACTCAGAAGTTTGGGTTAATGGCAAATATTTAGGCAAACGTCCGTATGGATATGCATCGTTTTCTTACGAGATCAGTAAGTTTCTAAAGGCTGGAAAAAACATTATTGCAGTTAAAGTTGACAATTCTGCACAACCAGATTCTCGTTGGTACTCCGGTTCAGGTATTTACCGGAATGTTTGGTTAACTTCTACAGCGAAAGTTGCCGTCGCAAAATGGGGGACCTTTGTAACAGCAGATCAATCGGGCAGAGTAGAGTTTCAGGCTCAGATTCAAAACAAAACATTAAAAATGCAAACTGTTGTCATCACCAACTCTGTGTTTACTGCCAGCGGAAAATTGATTGCAAACGCAATACAACAGAATGTAAAAATAGATACTTCTGGTTTAGAGATAGATAGGGTGTTTGATATTAAGGATCCCGTTTTATGGTCTATCGAAAACCCATATCAGTATACGTTGGTTACCAAAATTGTTCAGAATGGAAAAATGCTTGATAGTTATGAAACCAAATTTGGTATTCGATCGTTCAATTTCGATGTTAAAAAAGGTTTTTCATTAAACGGAAAGCCGATGAAGCTTCTGGGTGTTTGTTTACACCACGATTTAGGCGCTTTAGGTGCTGCGGTAAATGTTCGGGCGATGGAACGTCAACTGCAAATTATGAAAGAAATGGGCGTGAATGCAATTAGGACTGCTCATAACCCGCCAGCACCAGAGTTTTTAGATTTATGTGATAAAATGGGATTATTAGTTATGGATGAGGCTTTTGATATGTGGGCCAAGAAAAAAACTAAAAACGATTATCATTTAAATTATCCCGAGTGGCACAAACGCGATTTGGAGGATATGATTCTTCGCGACAGAAACCATCCATCAATCATTTTATGGAGCATTGGTAACGAAATTCGTGAGCAGTTTGATAGTACAGGCATTGCAATTACGAAAGAACTGGTTGGCATTGTGAAGAATCTGGATAAATCCCGTCCGGTTATCTCGGCTTTAACAGAAACTGATTCTACTAAAAATTTCATCTATCAGGCGAAAGCCCTAGATATTTATGGATTAAACTACAACCACAAGAAATATGCTGATTTTCCTAAAAACTATCCTGGAGTCAAATTTTTAGCTACTGAAACTACATCAGCTTTAGAAACAAGAGGTTTTTACGATACTGCAGATACCATTCGTCGCTGGCCAAGAGACGGTAAAACCAAATTTACCGAAGGAAATAAAGAATGGTCTGCATCATCATACGATAATGTTTCTGCTTATTGGGGTTCTACCCACGAAGAAACCTGGAAAGCCGCGAAGAAGTATGATCACGTTTCAGGCTTATTCGTTTGGACAGGCTTCGACTACTTAGGTGAACCATTACCGTATCCATGGCCGGCAAGAAGTTCGTATTTCGGAATTGTAGATTTGGCTGGATTCCCAAAAGATTCTTATTACATGTACCAAAGTGAGTGGACCAGCAAACCGGTTTTACACATTTTGCCACACTGGAACTGGGAAACCGGAAAATCAGTAGAAGTTTGGGTATATTATAACAATGCTGACGAGGTTGAACTTTACTTAAACGGTAAATCTTTAGGCAAAAAGTCAAAACAGAATGATGATTTACATGTGCTTTGGAATGTAAATTTCGAACCCGGAACGTTAAAAGTGGTTTCTCGTAAAAACGGAAAAGATGTTTTAGTTCGCGAGGTAAGAACTGCAGGAGCTCCAGCAAAAATTGAATTAATTGCGGATAGAAAAAACATTAAAGCCGATGGCAAGGATTTATCTTTCATCACCGTTCGCATTTTAGATGAAGCTGGAAATGTGGTTCCAAATGCAGATAACTTAGTTGATTTTAAGATAGAAGGAAATGGTTTTATTGCCGGCGTAGATAACGGCTTTCAGGCAAGTTTGGAACCATTTAAAGCAAATTACAGCAAAGCATTTCACGGTTTATGTTTGGCTATTCTTCAATCAACAGAAAAGGCCGGAAATATTAAACTGACGGCAAATGCCAAGGGTTTGGCAAGTTCATCAATAACCATTACAACAAAATAATCCCGATCAATATAGTGGTTGGGAACTAAAAAGATATAAAATTAAGATCAGTGGAGAAGACGATTAATTTAAAAGGAATAACATGGAACCACAGTCGTGGGCTTTTGCCAATGGTGGCAACGGCACAGCGATTTTCTGAATTGTACCCAAATGTTAATATTACCTGGGAGAAGAGAAGTTTACAGCAATTTGCCGATTTCTCCATCCAGGAATTAGCGGAGCGATTTGATTTGTTGGTGATCGACCATCCTTGGGCGGGTTTTGCAGCGAAAACAAAATCCATTGTTCCTTTGGATTTTTATCTTTCTGATGATTATCTGGCCGACCAGGAACGGAATTCGGTTGGTCAATCTTATGAAAGCTATTTTTACGATGAGCATTTGTGGGCATTGCCGATTGATGCGGCAACGCCTGTAGCGGCATCGCGACCAGATTTGTTAGCCGAAAAAGGGTTGGAATTACCTAAATCATTTGAAGATTTATTAGCGCTTGCCGATAAAGGATTGGTAGCATTCGCAGGTATCCCGATAGATGTTTTAATGAACTTTTACACACTTTGCTGCTCATTAGGCGAAGACCCTTGCCAAAACGACGAAGAGGTGGTTTCGCAAAGTTTAGGTATTAAAGTTTTGAAAATGTACCGGGAGTTGGCTTCCAAAATAGATAACGCAAATTTCGATAGAAATCCAATTCAGGTTTATGAAGCAATGACCAAAACGGATGAAATTGCTTACTGTCCATTTGCCTACGGCTATTCAAATTACTCGAGAAATGGTTATGCCCGTAAAGTTTTGCATTTCCACGACATGATTTCATTGGATGGAAAAAATAATCTACGAAGCACTTTGGGCGGAACAGGATTGGCTATTTCCTCTAAATGTGAAGAACTTGACGTGGCTGCAAAATATGTAGAATTTGTAGGTTCACCTGCGTGTCAGTCAACGTTATTTTTCGAAAACGGTGGACAGCCAGGACATTTAACCGCATGGAAAAATGATGAAGTTAATCGCCAAAGCCAGAATTATTTTTACAATACATTACCAGCTTTGCAGAGAGCATTTCTTCGGCCGCGTTACCATGGTTCCATGTATTTTCAAGACCACGCAGGCGATGTTGTTCGCGATTATTTAATGAATGGTGGCGATGAAATCCAGGTTTTAAATCAAATGAACGAATTATACCGTAAATCTAAAACTTTGGTATTATCATGAACAGACCTTTAGAAGGACTTTTGGTTTTAGAATTCTGCCAGTTTCTGGCAGGTCCATCGGCTGGATTAAAATTAGCTGATTTAGGTGCCCGTGTAATTAAAATCGAGCGACCAAAAACTGGCGATGCTTGCCGCCAATTATCCATCAAAAATCTTTTTGTTGATGACGATAGTTTGCTGTTTCATACCATTAACCGCAATAAAGAAAGTTACGCGGCAGATTTAAAAAATCCTGAAGATTTAGAAAAGCTGAAAAAATTAATCAGCAAAGCTGATGTAATGACGCATAATTTCCGTCCGGGTGTAATGGAAAAAATTGGCCTGGATTACGATAATGTTCAGCAAATCAATCCGAAAATTATTTACGGAATGGTTACTGGTTATGGAAACGAGGGGCCTTGGCGCAATAAACCAGGTCAGGACTTATTGGTGCAATCGGTTTCAGGTCTAACTTTTTTATCAGGCCTCGATACTGACGGACCTGTTCCTTTCGGACTTTCAGTTTCTGATATTATGTGCGGAAACCATCTGGCTCAGGGTATTATGGCAGCATTAATCAAAAGAGCAAAAACCAATAAAAGTGTTTTGGTAGAGGTGAGTTTGCTAGAATCTATTTTAGATGTTCAGTTTGAAGTGATTACCACTTACCTGAATGATGGAGGGAAACTTCCGGATAGAAGTGGAGCGAAAGGTAGCGCACATGCTTACCTGAGTGCACCTTACGGAATGTATGAAACCAAAAACGGACATATCGCAATGGCAATGGGTAATCTTCCAAATATTTGCGCCATAATCAATTGTGACATCGATGACTTATATGTCGAAGCGGGTTCTGCGTTCGAAAATCGCGATAAATTGATTATCCGCTTGGCGGAAACGTTCAAGAAAAATGATACTGGGTTTTGGGTTAATCTTTTAGAAAGTAATGGGATTTGGTGTGCAGAAGTATTGAATTACCAAACGGCTACTGCTTTGAATACCTATAAAAAATTAGAGATAGAGCAACATTTGGATATAGGGAAAGGTGTTAAAATCAAAACTACAGTTAGCCCAATTCGATTGGATAATGAAAAATTGTTTGCTGCAAAAGCTGCACCAAAATTGGGTTTTAATACAGAAGAGATTAATAAAGAGTTTGAATTAACTTAAGTCCGTCATTGCGAGGAGGTACGACGAAGAAATCTCATTTAAAAAATGCTTTTTACAGTTTACACAGAAAGAAGAGAATGCTTCGTGCCTCACAATGACGAGGTGTGAATGTAAATAGTAAAATAAGGAGTTAGTATTAAGCTAATTGTCACGTTGAGCCTGTCGTAACGCATTAAAAGTTCTTCGACAAGCTCAGAATGACAATTAGAATGAAATAAAATAAATCCAGCCGTCACCCTGAATTTATTTCAGGGTCTTAAGCAAAAAGATGCTGAAATGATTTCAGCGTGACGAGGTTTTAACAAAAAAATAAAATATATGAGACCGCTTGAAGATTATTTAGTTATCGATTTCAGCCAGTTTCTTTCTGGGCCATCGGCGAGCTTGCGCTTAGCCGACATGGGTGCCCGTGTAATCAAAATTGAGCGTTTAGGTGTAGGCGATATTTGCCGTACACTATATACCTCAAACTTGATTATGAATGGTGAATCATCGGTTTTTCATGCCATCAATAGAAATAAAGAAAGCTTCGAAGTAGATTTAAAGAATGAAGAAGATTGCGAAATGGTTCGTGAACTGCTTAAAAAAGCAGATGTAATGATTCACAATTTTCGTCCGGGTGTAATGGAACGTTTAGGTTTCGATTATCAATCCGTAACCGCAATTAACCCATCAATTATTTATGGCGAAATTTCGGGCTATGGAACAGATACGGAATGGAAAAATAAACCTGGTCAGGATTTGTTACTACAGTCAGTTACAGGTTTAACTTCGCTAACCGGAAATGCCGATAGCGGCCCTGTTGCGATGGGTTTATCCATTGTTGATATGTTGGCTGGCGCACATTTAGCGCAAGGTCTATTAGCTTGTTTGTATCGCAAAGCGATAAAAAATGAGGGTGGTTTTGTGCAGGTAAGTATGATGGAATCGGCTTACGATTTTCAGTTTGAAACCATTACTACTTTTATGAACGATGGTGGCGCATTGCCGGAACGTTCGAAAAACAACAATGCCAACGCTTATTTGGGGGCGCCATACGGAATTTATCAAACAGAAAACGGATATTTAGCTTTGGCGATGGGTTCCATTCCGCAACTTGGTAAGTTATTAGGTTGTGAAAAGCTGGAAGATTATTTAGAGCCAAGTGAGGCATTTGATAAACGTGATGAAATTAAGGCGATTTTAGCTGAACATCTTTTATTAAACACAACTGAAAATTGGCTTTCTATTTTAGAGCCAGCTGATATATGGTGTGCTGATGTGTTAAATTGGAATGCCTTGATGGAACACGATGGTTTCAAGGTTTTAAATATGATACAGGAAGTAGAAATGGTTGATGGCTATAAATATGAAACAACCAGATGCCCGATTCGCATTGATGGCGAACGATTAACGTCATCAAAGGGTTCGCCGAAATTAGGGCAGGATAACGAAAAAATCATTAAAGAATTTATCACACAGAACACCATTGCAAATGCATAACCAGGTTGAAACTTTCAGGATTGCCGTTCGCAAGTTTGCTCCTTTTGAGTCTGCAATGCAGAAGTTCTGGGACAAATTTTGTGCGTTTTCGGGCTGTAAGTTGAAGCTGGAAATGGCGGTGATGGATTTGCATGAGCTTTATGATGCAACCATAACACAAAAAGGCTTGGCTAATGGTAATTTCGATGTTGCTCACATCAGCACCGATTGGATTCTGGAAACCTATTCGAATCAAGATGTTGAAATTTTAAATCCTTACATCAATAGAAATAAGCCACAAGATTTCCCGCAGGGATGGAGCAAATCGCTCTTGAATTTGCAGCGATTTGGTTGGGAAGTGGTGGGTTTACCCTTTCACGATGGGCCTGAATGTTTCATTTACAGGAAAGATTTATTTGAGCATGAAACGGAAAAAGCAAATTATCTCGAAAAATTTGGCAAAGCCTTAGAAGTTCCAAAAACATGGGAAGACTTTCATCAGGTTGCGCAGTTTTTTAATCGCCCTGCAGATCACTTATACGGAAGCATATTTGCCTGTTATCCTGACGGTCACAATGCTGTTTTCGATTTTTGTTTACAACTGTGGACCAGGGGAGGAAGTTTGGTTGATAAAAATGGTTTTATCCAAATCAATACACAGGCTGCAATTGATGGCTTAAATTTTTATAGGGAAATTGTAAATGATAAAACCGCTGTTCATCCGAAATCTGCTGAATTTGAATCAGTAGCGGCTGGAATCGCTTTCTCGCAAGGCGAAGCAGCGATGATGATTAACTGGTTTGGTTTCGCCGCAATGTGCGAAGTAGATGAAAATTCAAAAGTTAAAGGTAAAATTGATGTTGATTTACTGCCAACTGTAGCTGGTAAAAACTCAGCATCTTTAAATGTATATTGGCTTTATACCATCGCCAAAGGCGGTAGAAATAAAGCAATCGCATACGATTTTCTTCGTTTCGCACTAGCTGAAGAACAAGACAAGCAGCTGAC
>Ga0160473_100980_pt1 | contig 16317 bp, 12 predicted proteins | sample HID1975I_E11MG_FD_108217 | JGI IMG/M metagenome (GOLD analysis project Ga0160473, IMG submission 108217) | Enriched soil microbial communities from UW Madison campus, WI, USA - HID1975I_E11 MG | ecosystem: Environmental > Terrestrial > Soil > Unclassified | place: USA: Madison, Wisconsin... | reverse complement strand
TGTTACCGGCTTAAGAATCACTTTTCAACATCGTTGTGTCACTCACTTGTACTGTAGAATGCAGATGCGGCTTTTTCCATGTTTTGCCGAGGGAAACTTTTCGGGTTAACCCATATCAAATTCCACTCAAAACACTTTTGGTTTTTGAAAGCAGTTAAACGCTTAGCAATAAAAACTAAAGATGCCCATTGGTTTGCCGGTAAAGTGATTGCGACGCAACGATGATGCTATGAAAACTACTGTTGGTATCCTAAAAATATCTCAAGTATATAGTTCTCGATTCATAACATTAATATTAACAAATACGCATATTTATTAAATTTACTTTTACAAGACCAAAGAAATTTCCTGTCTTCAACCACCATTTTTTTACTATAATTTTTTTAAAATGCCTACAGGTATTTCATCCCTTTCTCAAAGGGAACAGTACTACCCTACACAATGGGATAGATTTTTATGGTGGTTAAGTACAGCAGAAAAAGAACTGCTCATTTCGTGTGTCGTCGATAGAAACCGGTATCGCATTATCGGAATGACCGTTTTAGCGACCTGGAGTTTTGCTACACTCGCCTGGACCTACTTCTGGAGCACCGTGAGTACTAACTGGTTTTTGTCGGCCGTGCTGGGTCTGTTTATGGGATTTATCATTCTGACCATCGACCGTGCGCTGATAAAGGGCATGAATAAATTCAACAAAAACAAGGTCGCTCCCTTACTTCTGCGAAGCGTTTTAGCCATTACGCTTGGCACTTTTATGGCTCAGCCGGCCATTCTTTTTATGTTCGACAAAGAGATCAAATTACAGGCATCGCTCGACAATGAAGTGAGAAAACGTGAAAAACAACAGGAGCTCGATTCTTTGTATAATCCTCAAAAGGCTGCGTTACATGCACAACGGACTCAGTTGCAGAACCAGCTAACGACTAAGTACAACGAAGTTGCTGCTGCACGCCAACAATTTTTGGCAGAAATCGACGGAACCGGCGGAACGGGTAAAGTGGGAATAAAAAATATTGCGCTGGCAAAAAAAGCGGTGTATGAAAATTTAGATAAGGAATACAACCAGTTAGCGGCCTCGCTGCAGCCTGATATTACGAATGTCGATAGCAGCCTTAGCCGGATCAATACCATTATAAATAAAGAAAATGAGGTGTTTTCCGGGTTTTTAAACCTTGGTTTTCTCACAAGGATCGAAGCGCTCAACAATCTTGTAAAGAAAAACACGGCGCTGCAATGGCGGTACTTTTTGATCGTGATCATATTGATGCTCATCGAACTGATGCCCGTTTTAGCTAAAACGATGTTACCCGCCGGTACATACGACGAAAAGGTAAAGCTAACAGAAGAGATGGAAAAAGAAATCGCCGAAGGCAACCAGTTCAAAGAGAAAGAGCTGAAAGAACTATACAACCGGTTGGCCAAAGAGAACGATTCCGTCTTTTTAACTGAGTTTTTCGCCTCTTCAGAAGCTGAAAGAAGAGAGAAAATGCACAGCCGCTTTCAAAAGTGGAAGACTAACCATGATGAAACTTTCGACGGTTTTTGGGAAAGTTTTAAAAAAGACATGCTCACCAAGCAAGAGAATTAAAGAAATAATTATGTGACCGGCAGGAGTCATAGTTTCAACATCGTTGTGTCACTCACTTGTACTTGTATCGCTTATTTCAGCTTTTCCTATGTTATGTTTTATGCTATTTTCGGCAATCGTGGCAATGAATACATCATACCCATTTTAATTAGTACATATAATTCTGACCTAATCAATCTACAACCGGCAATTACAGACAATCTTCTAAAGTCAACAGTTAATTAATAAAAATTTTGATAAACAAACCGCAAATTTGCAATTAAAAGCATTTTTAGTTCTTAAAAACAGAAGAGGCAAATGCCGGTATTCAATCAATCTCGTAAAAGAGTTATTCAATTAATTTTTGTTGTAGTGTTTCTCTTAATAGCCGGGCAGCTTTTTAACCTGCAGGTGATCTCGAGCAAGTATGCAAAACTTGCAGAAGACAATGCTGTTGCAAAAAAAATAGCCTATCCAAGCCGCGGTATCATCTACGATCGTCGTGGCAAAGCTATACTTGATAATATTGCACAGTTCGATCTCGTTGTCACTCCATTCCAGGTAAAAGGAGTGGATACCACAGCCTTATGCAATCTCTTAGGTATCGATACTGCAGAGTTTAAAAAACGAATTCTCACCTCTATTATAAAGAACGGAAGTTATCGTCCCAGTGTATTTGAGCCATTCCTTTCTACACAACTACAGGCCCAGTTAGACGAGAACATGTACAAGTTCCCCGGCTTTGACCTTTCGGAGAGACCTGTACGTTCGTATCCCTACAAAGTAGCAGCTCATATATTAGGTTATGTCGGCGAAGTAGATACTGCTATTATTCGCAAGTCGGATTATTTCTATCAAATGGGAGACCTCGTAGGCCGCAACGGTCTCGAAAAGTCTTATGAGAAGGTGCTGATGGGCGAACGAGGTATTAAATACCTTATTAAAGACAATAGAAACCGCATACAAGGCAGTTACGAAAAAGGCATTTTTGATACTGCCGCTGAAGCAGGAAGAAATCTCTATTCCAGTATTGATATTGAGTTACAGCAACTTGCAGAAAAGCTGATGAATAGTAAGATAGGCGGATTAGTAGCCATCAATCCTAAAACAGGTGGCATACTCGCCATGGCTTCCGGTCCATCTTACAATCCTAACGACCTGGCTGGCGCCGCTTTTAGAAAAAACTGGGGCAAACTTGCCTTAGATACCGCCCGCCCCTTATACAATCGCGCTATTAAAGGACAATATCCGCCCGGCTCTACATTTAAACCTTTGGGCGCATTAATCGCATTAGATCAAAACCTGATAACTCCGTCTTATGGATATGGATGCGGAGGAGCGTATTACGCTTGCGGACGTGCAGTAAGATGCACCCATGCAGGACATGGACATGCTGCAACCCTTCGACTTGCTTTAGCCAATTCCTGCAATGCATATTTCTGCCAAATTTTCAGAATGGCGATAGATAACCCCAAGTATAAAAACACTACCCAGGGCTATCTTAAATGGAAAGAATATATGAATTCGTTCGGAATGGGGGTTCGTTTGGGAGTTGATTTACCAAGTGAAGATTATGCGAGTGTACCCGACACCAGCAGGTATAATAAAGACTTTGGAGGAAGCAGAAGATGGAACAGTTGTAATATCGTAACATTAGGTATAGGGCAGGATCGTATGACTGCCACTCCCTTACAAATGGCAAACGTGATGAGTATCATAGCCAACCGCGGTTATTATTATACACCCCATTTTATTGATAGTATACAGGATGAAACTATCAGTGATACTGTTTTCCTGGGAAAATACCGCACAAAACACGTTGTTACCCACGTTAATGATAGTGCATACCAGGCTGTAGTCGACGGAATGCATGATGTAACAGTATACGGTACTTCAAGTTTTTTAAAGATTCCGGGAGTACAGTATTGCGCTAAAACCGGTACAGCACAAAACCCTCATGGTAAAGATCACTCGATATTTACTTGTTTTGCGCCAAAAGACAATCCGCAAATTGCTGTATCCGTGGTAGTAGAAAATGCCGGGTATGGTGCAACGTGGGCAGGCCCGATAGCCACCCTTTTAATGGAAAAATATTTAAACGACACCATTTCCGCTAAAAGCATGGCCACTCTTGAAAGAGTGTCAAAAGCAGATTTAGTGCCTTCTCCCATTAAGCACTGGTATTATGTAAGAGACTCAATAAAACAAGCAAGACGGCTTGCTCTAAAAGAAGTAAGTGTAGACACTGTGATAGAACAACCGGCAGTAGTTCCGAAAAAAACAATCTTTGACCCTGAAGCAGAACCAGGACGAAAAGATACCGACATAGTGATCATAGAAAAGACGTCTATGCTTCTGCCAAACGAGAAAAAAAAGAAGACTGACAGCAACAATAAATGAGGACCAATAATACCATATCAAAAGGCATTGACTGGAGTATCATTATACTGTATGCTACGCTTGTAATTATAGGCCTGTTGATGATTTTTGCTAACGAGTATAAAGAAGGCGAGGATATTTTACAGCCGATTCTAAACCAGAGTAAAGACTATGGCAAACAGGTGTTGTGGGTTTGCGTTTGTACTATGCTGGCTATTTTCGTGGTACTGACAGACAGTAAATTTTTTACAGCGACTGCAAATCTTTTGTATGGGATCGGTATAGCACTCTGCCTGGCAGCTTTAATCGTCGGCTCTGAAGTAAAAGGGTCAAAATCGTGGCTGGTATTAGGCGGATTTCGTTTACAGCCCTCCGAGCTTTCAAAAGTATTTACCTGCCTTGCCCTCGCCAAATACATTAGCCGGCAGGATACTGATTTTACTAAAACCTCTTCCCAGGCTATTGGTGCAGCTATCTGTTTGCTGCCGGCTATAATAACTGTTGCTCAAAATGAAACGGGACTGGCGCTGGTTTATTTTTCATTTTTCCTTGTAATGTACCGCGAAGGGCTTCCACCGTTTATTTTGATCGCAGGTGCCTCCCTGGCAGTGATTCTCATTCTCTCACTTATTTTTAATCCGCAAACACTTTTTATTTCATATACGATTCTGGCAGTCCTGGTAATATTTTTTGCAAGACGCTCATTCAAACGCAACCGCATTTTGTTATGGATGATAATAGCCGTGTGGGGATTTGCAAGTGTTACCTCCTCTTTAGCAATGCCTTATCTTATCAACCAGGTAATGAAGCCTTACCAGCGCGACAGGATCTATAGCCTGATAGGCAAACCTTATATTCCCCAGGATCTGGAGGAAAGGGCAGAACTGGAAAAATCAAAAGCTAAGACCCGAAACAAAAATAGAAATGTAAGCGAATACAATGTTATTCAGTCAAAGATCGCTATTGGTTCAGGTGGTTTGTTAGGCAAAGGCTATTTAAAAGGAACCCAAACCCGCTATGATTTTGTGCCTGAACAGAGAACTGATTTCATCTTTTGTACTATTGGGGAAGGTTTTGGATTTGTTGGAAGTATTCTTTTTTTAAGTTTGTATGCTATTTTATTATTCCGGATAGTCGTTATCGCTGAGCGACAGCGAAGTACCTTTAGCAGGGTATATGCTTATGGGGTAGGCAGTATTTTTTTCTTCCACATAGCCATTAATATATGCATGACCATTGGTCTTGCCCCCGTAATCGGTATACCGCTTCCGTTAATCAGCTACGGAGGTTCCTCTTTGCTTACCTTTACAATTCTTTTATTTATTCTGGTCAGGCTCGACGCTGACCGACAAATGATCCTGAGGTAAAGAGAAGAAGGGTGCATACCAAATTGCCGCAGGAAATGGAAAAAGCCGCCATAAAAATATGCGGTACAAGTGAGTGACACAACCGGAGATGCTTAAAGGACAAATGCTGGTCACCAAAAAAGAACAACGACAATTTGATATGCACCCGAAAAGAACCGTTACAATCATTTCAAACATTCATACTCCTCGAGAGTGTACAAGCACAAATGAAGATAATACCACTAAGCGAAGGTGTATTTACGATCGATAAAACTAAAGTTTTTGTTCCGTTCGTATTAGAGCAGGACAACTTACAAAACCGGCCTGCCGGAAGTTTGCTGGTAGAAGTTCAGCCATTTTGCGTTATTACCTCTAAAGACGTATTGTTATTAGATACCGGACTTGGATTCTATGTTGATGGAAAATTACAAATTCATAAAAATCTGCAAGACAATGGCGTTGACCCGTTACGGGTTACTAAAGTGCTGTTGACCCATCTGCATAAGGACCATGCAGGCGGAGTGAGTATAAAAGATAAATTAGGACATTATTCGCTGGCTTTTCCTAATGCCACCTATTATGTACCCCAGGGAGAATTGGATTACGGATTCGAGAAAGGTTTTCCCAGTTATATATCAGAAGAATTTGACATTCTCATCAATAATTCCAGGGTTGTCTTATTAGCAGAAAAGGGCGTAATAGATGATTATATATTTTTTGAACTGGTTGGCGGACACAGCCCTTATCATTATGCTTTCTGGATAAAAGAAAATAATGAAACTGTTTTTTTTGGTGCAGACGTTGCGCCACAATTGCAACAAATGAAAAGCAGGTTTGTAGCCAAATACGATTATGACGGAAAGAGATCTATGGAATTGAGACAGCAATGGTGGCAAAAAGGGCAGCAGGAAAAGTGGACTTTTTTGTTTTACCACGATGTAAAAACACCTTTTTACCAGGCGGGCAGCTTATAAAAAAGGCCTGCCCTGAAAAGAGCTGGCCGTTGCTAACCTATGAAAAACACCTCGTTTATAATAAGGTAGAAAAATAATGTTCCGTCTAACCCGGTTTCTTCTCCTGCCGTTGTGCACGACGTTGAATCAACTCCTTTCGCAATATTTCCCTAAAATTTTTCTCAGTCAGAAACAGCTTATTTACTCTATCATCAGTACCTAAAACTTTTTTAAAATCGTCTTTATACTTTTTTCTGATATTCAGTACTTTTTCCTCTAAAGCTATCTGATCCGTTTCTTTATCCCTTCTTACACTTCTGATTTCATCTCTATAATTATTATAAAGTGGCCAAAAGCTTTTTGCCTCATCTGCGGTTAGTGCTAACTCTTTTGTGACGTAAGCAGCATGTACAGATTCTGCCTTCTGAGGATTAGGATTATTTGCGTCTTGTGAATAACAAATATAAATAATGTTTAGAAAAAGTACTAATATTAAAGTTGATTTTTTTTTCATATTTAAACTCCTTTTAAATTTCCCCCGGGTCTTCCATTTCCTGCAAATATTGCTGAATTTCCTTGTCCGACATTGCGTCTACCGCCTTTTTTATGTCTGTCTCTTTACCATTATAATGAATCAACGTCACATCGTCGGCAGGTGAATTTAACTTCAAATAAGTGACGATTTCATCCTCGCTTAGTTTTTCTATTTCTGCCCTGGTACTGCTGGTAATATTCTGATCGTTATTAAAGTCTCTGCCTGTTATCAGAAACAGGCCGATAGCCAAGATTGCTGTAACAACAGCAGCTACGGCATAAGCGAAAAACTTCTTCCTGGTGAAAGGTACAACCACAGCTCCGGCCGGTTTGACATTTGTTTCAGGTAATGTTACTTTTTCAAAGAAACCTTCAGGTACGGTAAAAACGGGCTTTTTGCTAATACTGTTTAAAAGCGGAGAAATAACTTCCATCTCTTCAAATACTTCATCCTCAACCACTTCGCCTGCCAAAGCTTTTTGTAAAATAAGATCTGGCAACGCTGCAAAATAATTTTGAGGCACTTCATACAAGTTCTCCCGCGAAAAGTAAAACGTTTCCTCTTGTCCCGTTTTTATTTTGTCTATGATTGCCGAAGAAAGGTCATCGAAAAAAACAGGTGGAACCGAAAAAACATTCTTGCTTCCAATTTGCGCTAATAAAGGGCTTATTTCCCTTAACTCCTGTTCTATGCTAATTTTATTTTCCATATATCACCTGTATGAGACTTAAAAAGAGTACCAAAAGTTTAATCCAACCGGTATTATTTAGTGATTTAATATAAAGTCTTCAATTTTTTTAGCGGCGTGGTGGTAACTCGCTTTTAGCGCTCCTTCACTCGTATCTAAGATCCGGCTCATTTCCTCATACGGCATTTCATCATAATATCTCAGGTTAAAAACGACTCTCTGCTTTTCAGGCAATTTTTGCATCGCCAGTTGCAGCTTCCACTCCAGTTTATTGGCATCGAAGTTCTCGTCGGCCTTTATTTTATTGCTCAAATTGCTCTCCACATCGCTTAAGCTTACCGCACTTCTGCGTTTCTGTTGTTCCAGAAAAGTAAGGCTTTCGTTGGTTGCGATCCTGTACAGCCAGGTGTACAACTGGCTGTCTTCTCTAAAATTCCCCAGCGAATTCCAGACTTTAATAAACATATTCTGCAAAATATCATTTGCATCTTCATGCTCAACTACCATTCGCCTGATGTGCCAGTAAAGCCTTTCCTGGTATTTTTTTATAATAGCCGTAAAGGCCTTTTCCTTTTGAACCGGGTCTTTAAACTGGTGTAATAATTCTTTGTCATCGACATTCATAAAGGCCAATTTGGATAAAATTAAGCAATCAACGCAATTTGTATTTTTTAAATGTTTTGAAACTTTAAAATATAATTGCACGAAGACGATCTGCCGCTTTTTAAAAACATTTTGTTAGCCAGCAGAAGGTTTTCATAGCGTCATCGTTGTGTCACTCACTTGTACTGAAGAATATACTTGAACAAGGAAAACACGTTTTGCTTCCTACACTTCTCCCTTATACCTTATGCCTCCTATCTTTCCTACCTCTACTTCTACCACTTACCTCCTGTCTCCTTCCTCTTTCCTCTTTACCTTTACAATACTAATTTTTATCTTCAAATATCTTCATTATCATAATCCCCTATAAAAAATGACTCAGGAAAATACACCTGAAGCGTGGCTCAATGGACCGGTAGCAAATGTTCCTCCGCTGTTACAACCTGTTGCACATGCTTTGTTGCAGGCACGAAAAGAAGTAAACCAACTGGTAAAGGATTTTCCTGCAGCCGGTCTTTGGCAAAAGCCTGCAGGAGCAGCTTCTGTTGGTTTTCACCTGCAACACGTTACAGGAGTTGTAGACCGGTTGTTTACCTATGCAAAAGGCGACTCGCTTGATGCAAGTCAGTTCAAGGCGCTTATATCGGAAGGTGATGCAAGCTTAAATGAAAAGACGGTAGATGAACTTGTGCAACTGTTTAACCTGCAGGTTGACAAAGCCCTGCAACAACTTTCAGAAACAGACGAAGCCACACTAACGGAAACAAGAGGCGTTGGCCGTGCACAGATTCCTTCGCCTGTACAAGGTCTTTTATTTCATGCTGCCGAACATACAATGAGACATGTAGGCCAACTGCTGGTAACTGTGAAAGTTATAAAAGCAGGGTTACACTCATAGTTACAGACTAAAACCTCACATGGTAACCATATAGCGATTCCCAGACTTCATTTCAATAGTTTCGATCAAAGCCCCGTAGGGGTTTCCTGTTTGTAGAAACGTGATTGTCGAAAGTATTTTTATGCGACGTAGTCGCTACCCACATCCGCTTCGCGAAAAATGTTGAAAAAGGTTATGCGGTACAAGTGAGTGACACAACGATGTTGATGCTGTTTCAAATGCCGGTCAACAAAAAATACTTCTTTTCTTACTTCTCTTTAAACAAATTGACGGCATTCGCCTGTGCGGTACAGGTAACAACGAGGTCGTTTATACAAACATGCGCGGGAAGATTGCTGCAATACCAGACTATGTCAGCCACATCCTCGGGATATAAAGGTGTGTATCCGTCATAAGCCTGTTTTGCTTTCTGCTCGTTGCCTTTGAAACGAACGAGCGAAAACTCAGTCTCGGCAGCCCCGGGATTTATTGCGGTCACCTTTATTTTATGCGGCAAAAGATCGATACGCATGGCCTTGCTAATGGCGTCTACTGCAAACTTTGTAGCGCAGTAAACGTTGCCGTTCTCGTACACTTCTTTGCCGGCAACCGAACCAATATTAATGATATGGCCATGATTCCTAGCGATCATATAGGGAAGTACGGTTTTGCTAACATAGAGCAGCCCCTTCACGTTGGTATCGATCATCGTGTCCCAATCTTCAATATTTCCCTGGTCGAAATGGGTGCGGTCGAGGGCAAGACCGGCATTATTGACCAAAACATCAATGTCTTTCCATTCTTCCGGCAGATCTGAGAGGTTTTGAAACACTTCATCTTTCTGCTGTACATCGAAAACGAGGCTTAATATACGCGTCGAATATTTTTCTCTTAGTTCGTCGGCAAATGCATGCAGCCTGTCTGCACGGCGCCCGGTAATAATACAGTTCCAGTTACCCGCAGCAAATTTTTCCGCAATAGCCTTTCCAAAACCTGAACTTGCTCCTGTTATAAGTACAATTTTTTGCATGGCGCAAAGGTAGGGAAGAGAGGAATAAATAAGATGCAAGTTACCAGTTGCCTGTAACCGGTAACCGGTAACAGGTGTCTTCTATCTCCCTTACCTGATCAATACAACTGTACCTTTTTTCAGGATGGGTTTGTTGAGGTAATCGGTTCCCTCTGCGGCAAAGACATACGTGCCTGTCGGTTGATCTTTTCCGCCAAATGTGCCATCCCAGCCATCTTGTATCATAGACGAAGCGTACACTACCTGGCCCCAGCGGTTGAAAACTTTAAAATAATTGATCGACCTTATTCCGACAGCAATAGGTCTTAATACATCATTTTTGCCATCGCGGTTGGGGGTAAATGCAGTAGGAACAAAGATATCGGGGCCGGTTTTAAATACCAGCACTTTTAATTCATCTTCAGCAAAACAGCCTTCGGGCACCGATACGCGTACTTTATAAATCACAGAGTCATAAGATGCATTTAATAAAACAACCGGGTTTGCAATTGACGGATTATCGATTCCGATAAGCGGGCTCCAGGCATAAGCCGTTCCGCCTGTTGCATTTAACTGCAGCGGTTGATTGGCTACAATACTGGTGTCGTTTCCGGCGAAGGCCTTTACTTCAGGCACTACATTTACCACGACGGTATCTGAAAAAGGCTTGGGACAACCAATGGTATCTCTTACCGTCAATACATACCTGGTGGTAGATATCGGACCGGCTACAGGAGTTAGCGTAGCGGGATTTAATAGTGAGTTTTGTGGCGTCCACGTAAAAGATGAGCCAACAATAGAACCTGCTAAGTGTGTTTGCTTACCAAAACAAATAATTGCGTCGCTTCCTGCATCAGCCTGCGGATATGGAACAGTTCTGATGGTAATATTATCCCTTGCCTGGCAGTTACCAAGATTTGCGACGACCTGGTATGTCGTCGTACCCTGTGGTCTTGCAACCGCATTTTTTATATTTGGGTCTCCTGCTATTTCTCCTGCGGGTGTCCACTGGTATTGCAAGCCGTGACTCACAGGGTTTAGCCTGACGGTATCTGTCAGACATATAGAAGTATCGGCGCCTGCAAAAACAGAGATCGAATTGAGCACATTCACCTTTATGGAGTCCACCGCCGTACAACCATTTTCGTTAAGGGTAACCACATACGTGGTCGTGTCTTTAGGATACACAAAGGGCTGCGATGTATTGGGATCAATAATATTATAGGCAGGGGTCCAGGTAAAATTACCGGTACCGAGCGCTTGTAAAGGCAATGTATCTATACTGCAGATCAGGGTGTCTTTAAACGGAAGAGATAAAAACGGTACATCCCGCACCACTACCTGTTTTGATACCGTATCTATACAGCCTTTAGTGCTGGTAACCGTGAGCAACGCTGTCCTGGTACCGGTTCCGGGATATTTATACGAAGGATTTTTTGCAGAAGAGATATCGGTTGTAGTTGCGTCGTCGCCAAAATCCCAGCTCCAGCTATTTACCTCGCCATAAGCTGCCACCGTTTTATCGGCAAATTTAAACGGAGACTGAAAGCAGCTTCCGACAACATCAAAGTCTGGTTTAAAACCGGGGTAAACACCTAATGTGGCAGAGCCGGTATCTGTACAACCCTTTTCTCCGCTTACCGTTAATTTTATGGTGTAAGTGCCTGTGTCTTGATATTCAAATATTGGCTCAGGTAAGGTAGATGTATCGCTTGTAGAGTTAGGCACTCCAAAATCCCAGTAGTAACTGTTGATGGAAGAAGAGGTGCTGTTGTTGCTAAAGTTCACTTTAAAATCTTTGCAATAAGCACCTGACAGTGGAATAGGTTCTGCAGTAGCAAAATCACAATTGCCTATTAGCAGAATAAAGTCCTTTCGATGCACATTTATAGCAACTCCTTTTCTCCATTCTGTTACACACACATTAATGACATAACGGCCTGCAGCCGGTGCCTTTCCCGTTATTTTTCCGGTTCTTGAATTGATGACGACATCCTTACCTAAGGGATTTTCTCCGCTAAATGGCGACTTATAAGGCAATGAGTTTAAGGGCAGTGTTTGCGGAAGGCCGCCGGGTTCACTTCCAGGGTTGGGCCTGGTAGAAGAACCACCGGAAAATGCCTCACAAAATGAGTAACTTAAAGAATCACCATCAGCGTCGAAAGCGCCAAAGTCAAGGGTAAAACTTTTGTTCTGGCAAACCAGCGCCGTATCCTTAATAGCAAATTGGGGACTGCTGTTATTGCCAACAGGTATTTTTGAGGTGCCGGGAATAGTGGTACTAAATGTGGCGCCAATGTTAGACATAATGCCGATATTGGAAATAAAATCCGGCCGGCAGCACCTGATCCACGACAACGTGTAGCCGTCAGGCGAGGTTGGCAGATCTACGGTCGCAGTAAAAATACCTATCTGAAAACAAACCTCCGGCGCACCGGTAAGACATGGAATGGCACCCGTATTTAGTGCGATAGATCGAACCGGCGTTTGCAAGGCCAACGTGGTTTTTGTGTGCATCGAAAGGTTGCCGGTACGATATATACCTACAACAACAGCTTCGGTTTCGAGGGTTTGACCGTTTGAGTAGCAGTCTCTGAACAGCCGCATTGTCAATTTATACCTGCTGCTGTTTGCGGCGCTTCCGGGTCCTATATATTCATAAAATAATTCTCCGCCTGCTATATGATTTGCAAATGTTGATCGAAACGATAAAAGCGCAAGTATTAAAATGAATATTTTTTTCATGACAGGTTACGCTGTGAAAGTACGAAACCTTCATTAATGTAGTTATCCTTCTCCGTTCACAATAAACTGTTAATTCAACTCCTTTGAGACGTATTAAAATTATGTGGTTATCAGCAGCAGAACTATAACCGACATCGTTGTGTCACTCACTTGTACCGCATAACTAAAGGCAGCGAGGGAAAGAGGCAAATAAGGCATTGGGGCATTAGGAGATTAGGGCAGGGCAGTAAGGAATGGGGATTGAGTTTTGGTTCACTCAATAATACTTTCGTCACGAAGTAATCCGGCAAAGCTTTCACATTGTTCTTTGTCATCTCCGTAAATATGAATGAATGATTTGGGTCGGTCAAGCCATGTTCCCTTTTGTATTATTATGGTTTGATAAGATAGCCACCGATTATACTCGTCATTTACTTGCAAATAACTTTGATAGTCTTTTATAAAGGCTTCAAATTTACTCTCGTCCAACAAATCGTGATATCCAGCTTCCTCGTATTTGTTATTTTGGCTTAACAAATCCTCAAAAGCATATGTCTCAATGAACTTATTGAATGATGAAGAAATTACATTTACCGTTTCGTCATTATTGTTATATGTGCATAATTGTCCAGTGTCACTTAATACAAACCAAAATTGTGAAGTTCTATGTTCACCGCAATCGAAATAATAATGTCCATCTATTATTACATGTTCAATTGAAGTATTTGTTTGAATGTCTGATTGAGAAAAAAGTCTTGCAAAGAAGGTTGAAAGCGGCTTCCTAATTATTGATAATTCAAGTCCAGAGAAGTCAATTGCGAAATCAATTACTTTTTCAAACGATGGAATACTGTTTTTAGTAAGATAGCTTACAACATCGTTCCTTTCAACTATATAATCTTTATCACGTTTTAATTTAATGACGTATTTGTTAGCTTGGCTTGAAAGTTTCATGAAGATGTAAGGTCTTAAAAAATGGGGATGCAACAGTAGGTTTTACGAAGTAACGTCAGTTATATAATCTAACAGATGCTTGTTGAGAATATCCGGTTTTTCGAGCATGCTCATGTGACCGGCGTCTTCTATAATATTTATATCAGCCATCTTTGGCAAATGCACTTGTTTTAGCAGATCGTCTAAAGGTGCCGCCGTGTCTTCGGTACCAATGATGAATAAAACAGGAACGACGGCCTCCGCCAATACGGCTGTTCTGTCTGGCCTGTTCATCATAGATGTGTAATATTGCACGAGTGCTTCTTCGCTAAAACTCTTCCCTTGCTCAATTAAATCTTCTACCTTTTCCGGATGTTGTTTTTTAGTAGAAGCTGAAAATAAATTAGGGGTAGTATTTTTTATAAAAGCATAAGCTCCATGTTCTTCAATAAACTTAATGCCCTTTTTACGGGTGGCTTTTTTCTCTTCGTTGTCGGCAAAAGCGGTTGAATGTACAAATCCGAAACCCTTTAGTTTACCGGGAAAACGCTCTGCAAATGCAAGTGTGATATAGCCGCCCATGCTATGACCGAGCATGATGCAGGTGCCGATGTTTTCGTGGTCTAACAATGCCTTTATACAAGATGCATAATCTTCCATAGAAGCATTTTCGATTTGCAGCATCGCTGATTTCCCGCTTCCCGGCAGGTCCGGAACAATTAGCTGGCAGGTGTCTTTCAAAAAATGCACTTGCTCTTTCCAGATGCTGCTTTCTTCTGCAAAGCCATGCAACAGCACAACAGGTTGCCCGTTGCCTGTAACTGTATAAACAATAGGGATTCCGTTATAGTTAAATGTCTTTTGCATAGAAAATTATTATAGTAAAATGTGATCAAAGGCGAATAAAGTATCTACAAGTACAAGTGAGATCCTTTTTCTATTCTTCCACTGGAAGACTATAAAAACGACAAATCACGATTACAACGATGCTGAATAGAATTCCTTCTGCCGGTCCCACAAAAAATACTATACTTTGTTTTTGATAAACCGCTTTCGCAGGATCATGATGAAATGATAAGAAAGCAATACGAACAGTAAAAAAACGGCCAGTTTGAAAATGAAAGCGCCGTTACGCACAAAAAAAGTTTGACCAACCATTGCCGGAATCGTATATTTTATGGCAGCGGCTTCATCCCAGGGCCTGGTTTCCAGGATGTCTCCGTTGCTGTTGATAACGGCGGAAATACCTGTATTAGCACTTCGGGCTACCCATTTCCGTGTTTCGATGGCCCGTAACCTGGCGTATTGCAGGTGCTGCCTGTGCCCGGCGGTATTTGCCCACCAGCCATCGTTTGTCATTATGGTGAGCAGGTTAGCCCCTTTGTGTACATACTGGGTAATGTATTCGCCGTAGATGCTTTCATAGCAAATGATAGGCGCGGTGATATATGGATTACCGGGATTGCTGAAAGCCGTCGCTTCTTTATCGTGGCCGTAACCACCTGCAGTTCCGCCAAATTTTTCGAAAATGGCTCCCATCCACAGCAAAAAATCGGGCAAAGTTTCCACCCCCGGAACGAGTTTGCTCTTGTTATAAAATTGAAGTGGCTGTCCTGCTTTTATGGTAACCGCCGCATTAAAAGCATCGTAGTAAGTGCCATTCAACTCATTTTTCCGGGCAGTTTTGGTCGCTTTTTCGGTACCATAATTTTTATAGGTCTCAATACCGGTCTGCAAAGTGATAGCTGGATGGCGGTTTACAAACTCAAAAACAGGTTTATACTGAGGACTGCTTTGCACCTGGTCTTGCCAAACGGGAATGGGCAAAGCGGTTTCGGGCCAAAGAACAAGACGCGTATTTGTGTCGATATTTTTTTCTGATAAATCGATCAGCTTTTTTATCTGTCCTTCGGTTGACGCCACGTCAAACTTTTCGCTGTAAGGGTCAATATTTGGCTGTATTATGATCACATTGGTTGGCCGGCTGCTTTCAGGTGATACACTTGCGGGGGTTACCAGATGGGATAGTAATAATGGGAATAGCAAGACTGCCAGCAAGCCGGCAGCCACTTTGTTTCTATTTGTTTCTTTCCATTGCTTTATCAATAAGAAAACCAGGATATTGCAACCCAACACCCATAAGCTACCTCCGCTGACACCGGTATATTCATACCATTGTATCCATAATGTTTTGGTTGCAAAAACATTTCCCAGCGTGAGCCACGGCCAGCTTAACTGCCAGTTCAGGTGAATAAATTCGAAGCTGAGCCAGAAGACGATGAAACTGAGGTAACCGGCATTGTTGCCATACTTCGTTTTAAAAGTGTGAAACCCCCAAAGTGGAATGGCCATTAAAAAACTGTTGGCAACGATAGCGCCGATAGCACCGGCAGGGGTAGAATTCCAGATCCACCACGTAGTACCGACATTCCAGATGAACATGGAAAGCAGTGAAAGCAGGAAGAAACGAATTTTATTTGCATCGTTGTCTGCTATTGATAATAATGGAACCCAGGCTACAAAAATGAGTGGCGTAAAACCCGCTTGAGGCCACGCAAATACCAGCAATAAACCTGTTAAAACAGAAAGTATAACGGGAGATTTTTTTTTCAAAAGAGAGTATTTAAATACGACCGGCAAGTTCGTGAAAAAAGGAATAAGAAGAAGTTCAAAGAAGAAAGGGGTGCATTTCAAATTGTCGCA
>Ga0160473_100971_pt1 | contig 16407 bp, 17 predicted proteins | sample HID1975I_E11MG_FD_108217 | JGI IMG/M metagenome (GOLD analysis project Ga0160473, IMG submission 108217) | Enriched soil microbial communities from UW Madison campus, WI, USA - HID1975I_E11 MG | ecosystem: Environmental > Terrestrial > Soil > Unclassified | place: USA: Madison, Wisconsin... | reverse complement strand
TTGGCACCGAGCGATTCGATCTGTTCCTTCGTGGCCGAGCGAACGTCGGTTGCGGAGACCACCGCGCCCAGCCGTCGCGCCGTCGCGATCGCCTGCAGCCCCGCCACGCCGACGCCCATCACGAAGACGCGCGCGGCGGAGATCGTGCCCGCCGCGGTCATCATCATCGGAAAGGCGCGGCCATACTCGCCCGCCGCGTCGAGCACCGCCTTGTATCCGGCGAGGTTCGATTGCGAGGAGAGGATGTCCATCGATTGCGCGCGGGTGATGCGCGGCATCAGTTCCATCGCGAGCGCCTCGATGCCGAGCGCGGCATAAGCGTCGATCCGCGCGCGATCAGCCAGCGGATTGAGCCCCGCCACCAGCCACGCGCCTGGCTTGACGCCCGCGAGGCTATCGGGCGACGGCCCCTGCACGCCGAGGATGATGTCGGCGTCGGCAAGCGCCGCCTGCCGATCGCCGATGGCGGCACCGGCGGCGGCATAGGCGTGGTCGCCGATCGATGCGGCTTCGCCTGCCCCTGCCTCGACCGCGACGACAGACCCAAGCGCGGCGAATTTCTTCACCGTCTCGGGCGTCGCAGATACCCGGCGTTCGCCGGAGGCCTGCTCCCGCAGGACCGCGATCTTCACCCGCGCGGGGCCGGGATCAGTTGGCGATCAGGAATACGACGATGGCGGCGACGATCGCGGACGCGACCGTGCCCCACTTCATCAGACCGATGAAGCCGCCATAGGTCTGCTCATGCGCCCCGAGTTCGAAGCCGCTGTCATTCGCCATCCTGCATCCCCTGTGAAAAGACTGTTCTGGTCGATGTCTAATCGGACGCCGGCTGCGCCTCAACCCCGTTATGATCGGTGACGGGGCAAGCGTTCCGCTATTCGACCGTCACCGATTTGGCGAGGTTGCGCGGCTGGTCCACGTCCGTGCCCTTCACCACCGCGACGTGATAGGCGAGGAGCTGGACAGGGATCGCGTAGACGAGCGGCGCGATCAGCGGATGGACCTTGGGCATCTCGATGGTCGCCAGGCAGTTCTCGCCAGCCTCGGCCAGGCCGGCCGCGTCGGAGATGAGCACCACCTGCCCGCCGCGCGCCTGCACCTCCTGCATGTTGGAGACGGTCTTTTCGAACAGGGGGCCGGACGGCGCAAGCACGATCACCGGCACATCGGCGTCGATCAGCGCGATCGGGCCGTGCTTCATCTCGCCCGCGGCATAGCCCTCGGCGTGGATGTAGCTGATCTCCTTGAGCTTCAGCGCGCCTTCCAGCGCCAAGGCGTAATCCGGCCCGCGCCCGAGGTAGAGCACGTCGCGCGCCTTGGCGATCACCGGGGCCATCGCCTCGATATCCCCGTCATGGCCCAGCGCCGCGTTCATCGCGGCGGGTGCCTCGGCGAGGTGGCGGACGATCTCGCGCTCTTCCTGCGCAGACATCTTGCCGTTCGCGCGCGCCAGATTGGCGGCGAGCGCGGCCAGCACCGCAAGCTGGCAGGTAAACGCCTTGGTCGAGGCGACGCCGATCTCCGGCCCGGCATGGGTGGGCAGCAGCAGGTCCGCCTCACGCGCCATCGAACTGGTCGGCACGTTGACGACGGCTGCGATCTTCTGCCCCTCGTTACGCGCGTGTCGCAGCGCGGCCAGCGTGTCGGCGGTCTCGCCCGACTGGCTGATGAAGAGCGCGAGCCCGCCCGGCTCCATCACCGGATCGCGATAGCGGAACTCGGAAGCGACATCGAGATCGACGGGGACGCGCGCGAACCGCTCGATCCAGTATTTGGCGACCATGCCGGCATAGTAGCTGGTGCCGCAGGCGACGATGGTGACGCGTCGGATATCGGCGAAGCTGAAATCGGGGATGGGCAGCGACACCTGCTCCTCGAGCGGGCGGAGGTAGCTCTGCAGCGTCTGCGCGACGACCACCGGCTGCTCGAAGATCTCCTTCTGCATGAAGTGGCGGTGATTGCCCTTGTCGATCAGCGCGCCGGTGACGCCCGAGATCGTGATTGGCCGATCGACCTTGCGATCCTCGCTGTCGTAGACCTGCACGCCATCCCGGCGCATGACGACCCAGTCGCCCTCCTCGAGATAGGCGATCCTCTGGGTCAGCGGGGCGAGCGCCAGCGCGTCGGACCCCAGGAAGGTCTCACCCTCGCCATAGCCGAGCACCAGCGGCGAACCGAGCCGCGCACCGATCAGCAGATCCTCGTCGCCCCGGAACAGGATCGCCAGCGCGAAGGCGCCGTGGAGGCGCTTGAGCGACCGCCGCACCGCCTCGACTGGATCGACGCCGGCCTCGACCTCGGTCGAGATGAGATGGGCGACCACCTCGCTGTCGGTCTGGCTGTCGAAATGGCGCCCCTTGGCGACCAGTTCCTCGCGCAGCGCCTTGAAATTCTCGATGATGCCGTTGTGGACGATCGCGACCTCGGCGGTGGCATGCGGATGCGCGTTGCCCACCGTCGGCGCGCCATGCGTCGCCCAGCGGGTATGCGCGATCCCGGTGACGCCCGGCAGCGGCTCTGCGATCAGTTCGCGTGCCAGATTGTCGAGCCGACCCTCCGCGCGGCGGCGCTCCAGCGCGCCGTCATGCACGGTGCAGACGCCCGCCGAGTCATAACCGCGATATTCGAGCCGGCGCAGGCCCGAGACCAGCCGTTCCGCCACGTCTTCACGCCCGAGGATACCGATGATGCCGCACATGGGAGATGGCCTTCGTCAGAGGGTGTAGGGAACGCGGATACCCGGCATATCGGCCGGGAAATCCTTGATGTTGCGGGTTACGAGGATTCGGTTACGCAACTGCGCTGTCGCCAGCACGATAGCGTCCGGTGACTTGAGGCGAGGACGTTCACGACGCAATGAAGCGGCGCGCTCGGCGATATCGGATGTGATTTCGTCCAGCCCGAAGTGCGAAAGATAGGCTTCGGTTTCGCGCAGGACAGTGTCGGACCCTTTCGACATAACCTCAATCCAGACCATCCTGCTGATCCAGGCTCCGCCCGGCTGTTGCGACGCCCTGTAGATTTCCGCTTCGGCGGAACCTCTGTCCTCAAAAAGATCGATGATGATGTTCGAATCGAACGAAAATCCGCTCACGACCGATCCCGCGCACGCTTTTCTCGCTCCGCCTGCGAAGCCAGATGTATCGCCCTTTGCCGATCGTCTTCCGCGTCGAACAGATCGGGAAACTCGGCCTTCACTTCTTCATAATCGTCGTCCCAGGGCCGCGTCCATGACGCCCGCTCCCGCCGCTGCCACTCGACCGAGTCGCCGATATCGGTCCGGTCTTTCCACAGGCCCACGCCACGCTTGATCCAGTCGAGATCCGCTTCGGAACGAAGGGCCGCAACCGCCTCGCGAACGAGTGCGGCGCGAGACTTGCCGGTTTCTACCGCTTTCCGGTCCAGCCAGCGAATATCGTCTTCGGGAATGTCAACCAGCGTTCGCATGATATGCCGATATCATATCGCGATATCATGTCAACAATGGAGGGTCACTTCCCGGCCTTCCGCGCAGCCATCTTCGCCCGGAAGCGGGCCGCCCAGCCGGGATGCGCCTCCTGTCGGCCGCGCGCGACCGCCAGCGCATCGGCCTCGACGCTCTTCGTCACGACCGATCCAGCCGCCACGATGGCACCGTCGCCGATCGTCACCGGAGCGACGAGCGCGCTGTTCGATCCGACGAATGCGCCTGCCCCGATCGTCGTGCGATATTTGAGGAAACCGTCGTAATTGCAGGTGATCGTGCCCGCGCCGATATTGGCCCCCGCCCCCACCTCGGCATCGCCGATATAGGACAGGTGATTGACCTTGGCTCCGACGCCCAGCACCGCCTTCTTCACCTCGACGAAATTGCCGACCTTGGCCTTTTCGCCGATCACCGCTCCGGGGCGCAGTCGCGCATAGGGGCCGACTTCCGCGCCGCCTGCAATCGTCGCGCCCTCGATATGGCTGAACGCGCGGATCGTCGCCTTGTCGGCGACGGTTACGCCGGGGCCGAAGACGACGTTGGGCTCGATCAGCACGTCGCGGCCGACGACCGTGTCATGCGCGAACCACACCGTATCCGGCGCGGTCAGCGTCGCGCCGTCGGCCATCGCGGCGAGGCGGCGGCGTGCCTGCCACTCGCCCTCGACCGCAGCCAGCTCCGCGCGGCTGTTGATGCCGGCGACCTCGGCCGGATCGGTTTCGATCACGGCGCTCGACCGGCCGTCGGCAGCCGCGAGCATGACGATATCGGGCAGATAATATTCGCCCGCCGCATTGTCGTTGCCGACGCGGGCGAGCAGCGACCACAGATCGACCGACCGGACCGCCATCAGCCCCGAATTGCACAGGGTCACCGCGCGTTCCTCTGGCGTGGCGTCCTTGAACTCGACCATCCTGGCGATCACGCCCTGCTCGTCGGCGACGATCCGGCCATAGGCGAGCGGATCGGCGGGGCGGAAGCCGAGCACGACCGCCGCCGGCCGGTCGGCGGCATCCAGCCGCTCCAGCATCCGCCGCATCGTCGACGCGCTTACCAGAGGCACGTCGCCATAGAGGATCAGCACCGCGCCGTCGAAACCGGCCAGCGCCTGCTCGGCCTGTTGCACGGCATGGCCGGTGCCGAGCTGGGGTTCCTGCAGCGCCGTCGCGATGCCGGTCCCGTCGAGCGCAGCCTCGATCTGGTCGCGCCCGCTGCCGACGACGACCACGCTTGCGCTCGGCCCGAGTTCGTCGACGCTCGCCAGCAGATGCGCGAGCATCGGCCGCCCCGCGATCGGATGAAGCACCTTGTGGCGATCGGACTTCATTCGCGTCCCTTTGCCGGCGGCCAGGATCACGGCGGCGAAGGGCGGGATGGCGGTGGAAGGCAGGGCTGGAGTGTCGGTCATCGGCTTCCGAATTCCGTGAAAGTGAGGCGGCCTTCGCACGGAAAGGTTGCTATTTCCATAGCAGGCACGGCAGAGGCGCGTCATGCCGCTGACCCGCTTTTCCGTCGTAGCCTTCGACCTCGATGGCACGCTCGCCGATACCGCGCCCGATCTCACCGCCTCGCTCAACCATGCGCTGGCGGCACTGGGCCGTCCGCCGGTTTCGGGCGCGCAGGTGCGCCACATGGTCGGCCATGGCGCGCGTGCCCTGCTGCAAAAAGGGCTGGCCGCGACCGGCGAGATGACGCCCGAACTGGTCGATCGCGGCTTTCCGATCTTCCTCGAATATTATGAGGCGCATATCGCCGATCATTCGCGCCCGTTCGAAGGACTGGAACCTGCGCTGGACGCGCTGGCCGACGACGGCGTGAAACTCGTGGTGTGCACCAACAAGCTGGAAGGCTTGAGCCGGACGCTGATCGACGCGCTCGGCTGGCGCGATCGCTTCGTGGCGCTGGTGGGCGGGGATACGCTTCCCGTCCGCAAGCCCGATCCCGCCCCGCTGTTCGAGGCGATCCGGCGCGCGGGGGGCGGGCCGGCGGCGTTCATCGGCGATTCGATTACCGACACGGATACGGCAAAAGCCGCCGGCATCCCTTGCGTCGCGGTGAGTTTCGGCTTTTCGGACCGGCCACCCGCCGAACTCGGCGCGGATATCCTGATCGACCATTTCGACGAGCTGATCCCGGCGCTGGCCCGCCTCTAATTGCACGTGCACGCATACGGAAAACGCCGCCCCACATGGTGGAGCGGCGTCCTTTCCCGAGCTGAGACGGGAAACCCGATCAGATCTTGTCGCCAAGCGCTCCCTTCACGGAGCCGGCGGCCTTCTGGAGATCGCCCTTGGCTTCCTGGACATCGCCCTCGGCCTTGATGTCGGGACGGTCGGTCGCCTCGCCGATGGCCCGTTTGGCCTTGCCGATCGCCTCGTTGGTATGACCCTTCAGCTTGTCGGTGAGTTCGCCCATGCGGAAGCTCCTTGCTACTGGTGACGCGCCGGGATGGCGTATCGGAATGACGTCGGTAGAACGGGGTCGCTGCGCTTACGTTCCATCAAAACCCGCCCCGGAACGACCTTTGCGCGCGGTTGCGCCATTGGCAGGACGGATCGCCTTTCCTATAGGCAGCGCCATGGAGCGGCTGGACGGCAGCGCGCGCGTGCCCGATCGCTTCCGCGGGGCCGTGGTTGCGCTGGGCAATTTCGACGGCTTTCACGGGGGGCACCAGGCGGTTGTCGGCCGCGCGATCGAACGCGCCCGCGCCGAAGGACGCCCCGCGCTGGTCGCCACCTTCGATCCCCACCCGGTGCGTTTCTTCAGGCCGGACGTTCCCCCCTTTCGCCTGACCACGCTCGACCAGCGGGCGCGGCTGTTCGAAGCGGCGGGTGCCGACGCGATGCTGGTGCTGCGTTTCGACCGGGCGCTGGCGGCGGTTTCGGCCGAGGCGTTCATCGCCGAATGGCTGATCGCGCGGATCGGCGCGGCGGCGGTCGTGACCGGCGAGGATTTCACCTTCGGATCGAAGCGATCGGGCAGCGTTTCGGTGATGCTCGGCATCGGGGCGGAGCTTGGCCTGCGCGCCGAGGCGGTGGCACCGGTGGCCGATGCCGATGGGCCGGTCTCCTCGAGTCGGATACGCGACGCGCTGGTGGCGGGCGACCCGGAAACCGCCGCGCGACTGCTGACCCGCCCCTTCGCGATCGAGGGACTGGTGCAGCATGGCGACAAGCTGGGCCGCACGATCGGTTTCCCGACCGCCAATGTCGCGATGGGCGATTACCTGCGTCCGGCCTATGGCATCTATGCGGTGCGCGGGCGGCTGGCCGACGGCCGCGTGCTCGACGGCGCGGCGAACCTGGGCATCCGACCCAGCTTCGATCCACCCAAGGAACTGCTGGAGCCCCATTTCTTCGATTTCTCGGGCGATCTCTACGGCCAGCCGATCGAGGTCGAGCTGATCTCCTACATCCGGCCGGAGGCGAAATTCGACGATCTCGATTCGCTGATCCGCCAGATGGACGCCGATTGCGTCGAATGTCGCCGCCGGCTGGACACGCTACCCGCATGACCGCGCCCACCATCGAGACACCCCGGCTGATCCTGCGCGATATCCGCCCGCAGGATGTCGAGCCTTATATGGCCGCCCTCGCCCGCGACGATTTCGCCCGCTTCATCACCCGCGAGGGGCGCGGGCTGGACCGCGCCGAGGCGTGGCGCACGACCGCGCTGGTCGCGGGCAGCTGGGCGCTGTGCGGCTTCGGCAACTGGGCCGTGGTCGAAAAGGCGAGCGGCGCGCTGATCGGCCGGCTTGGCCCCTGGATGCCCGAGGGCTGGCCCGATTTTGAGATCGGCTGGGCGATCTTCCCCGAATATCAGCGGCGCGGATATGCCAGCGAAGGCGTGGCGGCGGCGATCCGCTGGTCCCATGACGCGCTGGGCCGCGACGTCTTCACCCACTGCATCCTCGACGAGAACGAGCCGAGCCAGCGGCTGGCGGCATCGCTGGGCGCGGAGCGCGCCGGCGTGTGGAACCCGCCCTGGGGCGGCGAGGTCCAGCGCTGGGAAACGCGGTGGGACCGCTTCATCACGCCGCCCGCCTATGCGCGGCTTGTTGCGGCGGGGCACGACTCCGCCTAAGCGACCGTCGCAATGACCGACGAAGCCAACAGCAGCAGCAGCGAAGCCCCCGCACAGCGGGACTGGCGCGACACCGTCTTCCTGCCGAAGACCGATTTCCCGATGAAGGCCGGGCTCGCCGCCAAGGAGCCGGGGATTCTCGCACGCTGGGCCGATACCGACCTTTACGGCCAGCTGCGCGAGAAGCGCGCGCGCCATCCCCGCTTCATCCTCCATGACGGCCCGCCCTATGCCAATGGCGACATCCACATGGGCCATGCGATGAACAAGGTGCTGAAGGACATCATCGTCCGCAGCCAATCGCTGCTCGGCCATGATGCGCCCTATGTGCCCGGCTGGGACTGCCACGGCCTGCCGATCGAATGGAAGGTCGAGGAGGCGTATCGCGCCAAGAAGCTGAACAAGGACGAGGTCGACCCTGTCCAGTTCCGCGCCGAATGCCGCGCCTATGTCGAGAAATGGGTGGGCGTGCAGCGCGAGCAGTTCAAGCGGCTGGGCGTGATGGGCCGCTGGGACGATCCCTATCTGACGATGAAGTTCGAGGCCGAGGCCGCGATCGTCGGCGAACTGCTCAAGTTCGCCGAGAGCGGCCAGCTCTATCGCGGTGCCAAGCCGGTGATGTGGAGCCCGGTCGAGAAGACCGCGCTGGCCGAGGCCGAGGTCGAATACGAGGACATCACCTCGACCCAGATCGACGTGGCGTTCGAGATCGTCGAGAGCCCGATCCCCGAGCTGGTCGGCGCGCATGCGGTGATCTGGACAACGACGCCGTGGACGATCCCAGTGAACCAGGCGCTCGCCTATGGGCCGGAGGTGGAGTATGTTCTCGTTGGCGACCGTGGCGAACAGCCGATCCTTCTCGCGAAGGATCTGGTGCTCAACGGCGACGTCCTCCATCGGCTCGGCAAAGCTCGGGAAATTGACGTTCTGTGGTCCGGCAAAGGATCCGACCTCGCCGGCACCATCGCTCGTCACCCCATGTACAACCTCCTCCGTCACCCCGGCGAAGGCCGGGGTCCCGCTTCTTCTGCGGACGGCGGCGAAGGTAGCGGGACCCCGGATCAAGTCCGGGGTGACGAGGTAGTAGACGAGGCGAAGCTGGCTTTCTTCGCCAAGCCCCGCCCCTTTCTGCCCGGCGATTTCGTCACGACCGATACCGGCACCGGCCTCGTCCACATGGCGCCCGACCATGGCGAGGACGATTTCCTGCTGTGCAAGGCACACGGCATCGATCCGGTGTTCGCGGTCACCGACGGCGGCTTCTATCGCGAGGACTGGGCGTGGATGGGCGGCAAGGGCAGCGTGATCGCGCCCAAGCTCAACGCGCCCGACGGACCGATCTGCAGCGACCTGCGCGAAGCGGGCGCGCTGCTCGCCGCGAGCGCCGACTACAAGCACAGCTATCCGCACAGCTGGCGTTCCAAGGCGAAGATCATCTTCCGCTGCACGCCGCAGTGGTTCATCCCGATGGACCGCGACCTGGAGAGCGGGGCGACGCTGCGCGAGACCGCGCTGGCCGCGATCGACCAGACGCGCTGGGTGCCCGGCCGCTCCAAGAACCGCATCAAGGCGATGGTGACCGACCGGCCCGACTGGGTAATCAGCCGGCAGCGCGCCTGGGGCGTGCCGATCGCGCTCTACGTCCACAGGCAGTCGGGCGAGTATCTGCGCGACCCGGCGGTCAACGCGCGGATCATCGCCGCCTTCCGCGAAAAGGGCGCCGATGCCTGGTTCACCGCGAGCCATGCCGCACTGCTGGGCAACGAATACGACGCCGACGACTACGAAGCGGTCAACGACATCCTCGACGTGTGGTTCGACAGCGGATCGACCCATGCCTTCGTGGTCGAGCCCGAGCAGGGCGAGGGTTATCGGGCGCAGCTCTATGTCGAAGGGTCGGACCAGCATCGCGGCTGGTTCCAGTCCTCGCTGCTCGAAAGCTGCGGCACACGGGGCCGCGCGCCTTACGAGGCGGTGCTGACCCATGGCTTCGCGCTCGACGCCAAGGGCAAGAAGATGTCCAAGAGCGAGGGCAATGTCGTCGATCCGCTCAAGATCATCGGCGAGAGCGGCGCGGACATCCTGCGGCTGTGGGTGGCGAGCACCGATTATTTCGAGGACGTCCGCATCGGCAAGGAGATCCTGTCGGGCACGTCGGACACCTATCGGAAGCTGCGCAACACCTTCCGCTATCTGCTCGGCGCGCTTTCCGATTTCGACCCGGAGGAATGGGTCGAGCCGCGCGACATGCCCGAGCTGGAACGCTGGGTGCTGCATCGCCTGGCCGAACTCGACGCCGAGCTGCGCCAGGCGGCGGCGGACTTCGAGTTCAACCGCTATGCCACCGCGCTGACGACCTTCGCCAACAACGACCTGTCGGCCTTCTTCTTCGATATCCGCAAGGACAGCCTGTACTGCGATGCGCGCGAAGCGGGAACGCGGCGCAGCTATCGCACGGTGCTCGACATCGTGTTCCACGCGCTGGTCCGCTGGGCGAGCCCGATCCTGTGCTTCACCGCCGAGGAAGTCTGGCAGAGCCGCTTCCCGAGCGAGGGCGGATCGATCCACCTGGAAAGCTGGCCTGCGATCGATGCCGGTTGGAAGGACGAGGCGCTGGGCGCGAAATGGGGCCGGCTGCGTGATATCCGATCGGTCGCCACCGCCGCGATCGAACCGCTGCGCCGGAGCAAGGTGATCGGATCGAGCCTGGAAGCGAAGCTGACGCTGGGGCTGGCCGAGGAAGCCGATCGCGTGCTCGTCGCGTCGGTGCCGTTCGGCGAGATCGCGATCGTCTCCGACGTGGTGATCGAGACCGCGCTTTCCGGCGAGACGGTCACGATCGACGGCATCGCGGGCATCGCCGCCCGCGCCGAGCCGAGCGACGACCACAAATGCGGCCGCTGCTGGCGGCTGCTGCCCGAGGTGACCGAGGACGGCGCGCTATGCGACCGCTGCGAGGGCGCGGTGCATGGGTGAGGTGTCGGTCCCGGGTATCGCCGTGCTCCCGCGCAGGCAGGAGCCCAAGCCACGAAACCTGACGCCTGCGGCCCTGGGCTCCCGCCTGCGCGGGAGCACCGAGCTATGACGACCGTCCACCATCGCAAGGCGGCCTATTCGCTCGCCCTGGTCGTGTTCCTGATCGACCAGGCGATCAAATGGGCGGTGACGGTTCCGCTCGCGCTCGAGGCGCGGGGGAAGATCGAGCTGCTGCCCTTCTTCGACCTGACCTGGACGGAGAACTGGGGCGTCTCGATGGGATTCCTCACCGCCGACAGCCAGAAGGGCATCATGATGCTGATCGCGATGACCGCCGCGATCGCCACCGGCGTGGTGGTCTGGATCTGGCGCGAGCCGAAGCGCGAGGACGCACTGGCGCTGGCGCTGGTGCTGGGCGGCGCGCTGGGCAATATCCTCGATCGCGCGCGCTTCGGCTATGTCGTCGACTATGCCGATCTGCATTTCGGCGATTTCCGTCCCTTTTTGGTCTTCAATGTCGCCGATGCCGCCATTACCATCGGTGTCCTGCTGCTTCTCCTCCGGGCACTGCTCACCAAGGAGAAGCGCGATCCTGCGGAGGTACAAGATGCGTAAGGTTATTCTGGTGGTCGCGTTGGCCTCCGCGACGATGCTGGCCGGCTGCGGCGGCGGCGGCAAGGGCGGCGTCTTCGCCGGCCGTTCCGGTCCCGACGAATTCGCGGTGGCGCGCCGCGCGCCGCTCGTGATCCCGCCCGATTTCTCGCTCACCCCGCCCAAGCCCGGTGCGCCGCGCCCGCAGGAGGCCGATTCGAGCACGCAGGCGCTGTCCGCGATGTTCGGCGGCACCGCGCAGCGCAGCCCCGGCGAGAACGCGATCCTGAGTGGCGCCGGCCCTTCGCCCGAGGCGGGCATCCGCACCGATGTGGGCGGTGCGGACACCTCGGTGGTCGACAAGGGGTCGGTCACCCGCGACATCATCGCCGCGCCCGCGGGCAATGGCGCAGAGGCGACCGTCTCGACGCCGCAGTAAGGATTGGGCTTGGTCCAGGCTGACGCCCTTGAGCCCCTCGCCTTCAGGGGAGGGGCTTGGGGTCGGGCCTGTCCAATCCCTCGCAGGTCGCTTCGGCGGAACTGCCCCACCCCGCCCCCTCCCCTGAAGGGGAGGGGCTTTAGATGATCCCCCTCCTCCTCCGCCGCCTCTTCACCGCAATCCCGACGCTTTTCGCGGTCATCCTCCTCTCCTTCTTGCTGATGAAGGTCGCCCCCGGCGGCCCCTTCGACGGGGAACGCCCGCTCGATCCCGCCACGCAGGCGGCACTGGCCCGCGCCTATGGGCTCGATCTGCCGCTGCATGAGCAGTTCGGGCGCTATCTGGCGCGACTGGCGCAGGGCGATTTCGGCCCGTCGCTGGTCTATCGCGACTTCACCGTCACCGATCTCGTTGCGCAGGGCCTTCCGATCTCGCTGACGCTCGGCGCGCTCGCGCTGATCCTCGCCCTCATCCTCGGCGTCTCCGCCGGTCTCGTTGCAGCGAGCCGTCCCGGTCGCACTGTGGACGAGGCGCTGATGCTCGCCGCGACGCTGCTCACCGCGCTGCCCAGCTTCGTCACCGGGCCGATCCTCGTGCTGGTCTTCGGCCTGGCGCTCGGCTGGCTGCCGGTATCGGGCTGGGGCGACGGCGATCCGCCGCATCTGGTGCTGCCGGTGATCGCGCTCGCGCTGCCGGTGGCGGGGGCGATCGCCAAGCTCACCCGCGCCGGCCTCGCCACCGCGCTCGGCCAGGATCATATCCGCAGCGCGCGGGCACGCGGCCTCTCCCCCACCCGCGTCCTGCTGCGCCATGCGTTGCGCCCGGCGCTGGTGCCGGTCGCCAGCTATCTCGGCCCTGCCGCCGCCGGGCTGCTCACCGGCGCGGTCGTGATCGAGACGGTGTTCGCGCTTCCCGGCCTCGGCCGCTATTTCGTGCAGGGCGCGCTCAACCGGGACTACCCCCTCGTGCTCGGCGTGGTGACGCTCTACGCGGGGCTGATCGTGCTGTTCAATCTCGTCGCCGACCTGATCTACGGCTGGCTCGACCCGAGGATGCGGGGATGAAGCCCGCGCTCCTCATTCTCGCCGCGATCGTCCTGGCGGCGCTGTTCGTTCCGCCGCTGCTGCCGTGGAGCCATGACGCCATCGACTGGGATGCGATCCGCGCCGCGCCGCTCGTGCCCGGTCATCCGCTCGGTACCGACGGCGTCGGGCGCGATCTGCTCGCGCGGAGCCTGGTGGGCGCGCGGGTGACGCTGGCGGTCGCCGCCGCCGCCGCGCTGGTGGCGCTGGCGATCGGGGTGCTGTGGGGGGCGGTCGCGGGTTGGTGCGGGGGCCGGATCGACGAGGCGATGATGCGCGTGGTCGATGCGCTCTATGCGCTGCCCTTCATGTTCGTGGTGATCCTGCTGATGGTGCTGTTCGGCCGGTCGATCCTGCTGGTCTTCCTGGGCATCGGCGCGGTCGAGTGGCTGACGATGGCGCGCGTCGTCCGCGCCGAGGTGATGCGCCTCAAGCAGCGCCCCTTCGTGCTGGCGGCGGAGGCGGCAGGGGCCGGCCCGGCGCGGATCGTGGGCGCGCATATCCTGCCGAACCTCGCCGGCGTCGCCATCGCCTATCTGCTGCTCACCGTGCCGCAGGTGGTGATGGTGGAGAGCTTCCTGTCGTTCCTCGGGCTGGGCGTGCAGGAGCCGCTGACCTCGCTCGGCATCCTCGTGAAGGAAGGCGCGGACGAGATGGACCTTGCCCCCCATACACTGCTGCTGCCCGGCGGGCTGCTCGTCGCGATCCTCGTCAGCCTGACGATCGCGGGCGAGCGGCTGCGCGACCGGTTCGCCGCGTGAGGATGCACAGGTGACCGTCTACGCCGTCGAGGATCTGTCGGTCACGATCGGCGAGGCCCGACTGGTCGAGGGCGTATCCTTCGCGATCGGCGCGGGCGAGTGCGTGGCGCTGGTCGGCGGGTCGGGATCGGGCAAGAGCCTCACCTGCCTCACCCCCTTCGGCCTGACCGCCGGACAAGCAGGCGGTTCGATCCGGCTGGATGGACGCGACCTGGGCGGCCTGCCCGAAGCCGCGCTGCGCGGCCCGCGTGCCCGCGACGTCGGTTTCGTGTTCCAGCAGCCGCTGACCGCGCTGACGCCGCATCTCACGATCGGTCGGCAACTCGCTGAAGCCTGGACCCAATCCGGCGCGCCGAAGCCCGGCAGGGAGGCGCTGGTGGCGGCACTCGCCCGCGTCGGCCTCGACGATCCGGCCGAGCGGCTGGCGCAATTCCCCCATCGGCTGTCGGGCGGGCAGCGGCAGCGGGTGCTGATCGCGATGGCGATCGCCCATCGGCCGAAGCTGCTGATCGCCGACGAGCCGACCAGCGCGCTCGATGCGATCCTGCGGCACGAGATCCTCGCGCTGCTCGACCGGCTGCGGCGTGACGAGGGGCTGGCGCTGCTGCTGGTCAGCCACGACCTGCCCGCCGTCGCCCGCCATGCCGATCGCGTGGTGGTGCTGGAGAATGGCCGCATGGTCGAAAGCGGCCCTGCCGGTCGCCTGCTGGCCGCACCCGAAAGCCCCTACGCCCGGGCGCTCGTCGCAGCCACTCCCCGGCTGGCCGACCCCGCCCCGCCGTTGTCGCCGGTGGGCGCGCCGCTGATCGAGGCGCGAGGCATCACGGTGAGCTTTGCGCGTGCCGGATGGCGGCGCGGCCGGCTGGTCGCGGTGGACGACGCGGCGCTCGACGTCCGCGAGGGCGAGGCGCTGGCGCTGGTCGGCGGATCGGGATCGGGCAAGTCGACGCTGGCGCGCGCGATCACGCGGCTCGGCCCGGCCGATCGCGGCGAGGTGCGCCTGCGTGGCCAGCCGCTGCCGCCGCGCGGGCGGATGACGCGGGCGCATCGCCGCCTGATCCAGCCGGTGTTCCAGGATCCGGTCGCGAGCCTAGACCCCCGCTGGACCGTCGCCGAGATCGTCGCGGAGCCGCTCCGCCATCTCCGCCCCGAATTGCGAGGCGACGAGGCCCGGGCGCTGGTCGAAGCGACGTTGGCGGAGGTCGGGCTCGATGCCGGGCTGATCGCGCGCCGGCCTGCCGCGCTGTCAGGCGGCCAGGCGCAGCGCGTCGCCATCGCCCGCGCGCTGATCGCCGAGCCGGCGCTGCTGCTGCTCGACGAGGCGACGAGCGCGCTCGACGTGCTGGTCGGCGCGCGGATCCTCGATCTGCTCGGCGAATTGCAAAGCTCCCGCGGGTTGGCGATCCTGATGATCACGCACGATATCGCGATCGCCCGCCGCCTTTGCCACCGCATCGCGGTGATGGAGGCCGGCCGCATCGTCGAATCGGGCGCGACCGCGCAGGTGATCGACGCTCCGATGGCGGACGCGACCAGGGCGCTGGTGGCCGCTTCGGATTGATTAGCTCCTCCCCGAAACGGGGAGGTGGCGCGCGTAGCGCGTCGGAGGGGGCTCTCAACAAGCGCAGCGCCTGCGGCCCGCCCCCTCCCCCGCCTTCGGCGGTCCCCCTCCCCGTTTCGGGGAGGAATTCCCCTTCCCCCGTGTTCGCAGTCGCGGTATCGCGAGAGGCTTGTTCGACCACCCCGCACCACGGAACCCGGCGATGAGCGCGTCTACGCAGCCCCATCTCAACTACATCACCCACGAACTCTTCGTCTCCGACGTCGAATCGGTGGCCGACCAGATCGGCGGAGACGGCTGGCGGCCGGATTTCGTCGTGGGTATCGGGCGCGGCGGGCTGGTGCCGGCGGCCTATCTTTCGCATCGCACCGGCATCGCGATGCTGTCGGTCGACCATTCGTCCAAGGTCGCGGGCTTCGCCGACGACCTGCTGGTGCAGCTCGCCGCCAAGACGCGCGCGGGGCTGCGCATCCTGTTCCTCGACGACATCAACGACAGCGGATCGACGATCGTCTACCTGCGCGGCGTGATGGCGGATAACGGCGCGGCGGCGGAAAACCTGCGCGTCGCCGTGCTGATCAACAACCGCCGGTCGAACGCGACGGTGGAATACTGGTCGCGCGAGATCGATCGCGCGACCGACAAGGACTGGTTCGTCTTTCCGTGGGAAGCGGTCGCGACGCGCGTGACGCTGGTCGAGGCCGCCCAGGCCGTGCCCGAGCGGCTGGGATAAAGCTCCTCCCCGGCACGGGGAGGTGGCGCGCGAAAGCGCGACGGAGGGGCGTCTCCGCAGGCGCTGCCCCATCGAACGGCAGCGCGCGCGGAAACGCCCCTCCACCAGCCTTCGGCTGGTCCCCCTCCCCTTTCAGGGGAGGATCCCATGTTCCGTGGCTTCCATGTGACAGTCCCGGCGCGACCGTGCGGCTACGTCGTTCACGCGCTTGCGGCATGCGGCGGACCTGTTACCGATCCGCCCGCGACGCCCGAAGGATATGGACGCGACAGCGAGAGGAGCCGGCTCACAGGGGGTTTCCGCATGGCTTCGTCTCGCATTCGCCGCATGGCATATCATCGTTCGCTGTTCTCCGGCTTCGCACTGGCCGCCGCGCTGGTCGGCGCGAGCCAGGCGCAGGCGCAAGCCACCGCCGAGGCGGAGGGCCTCGACGAGATCCTCGTCACCGCATCCCGCCGCGAGGAAAAGGCGATCGACGTGCCCGTCGCCGTCACCGTCCTGTCGGGCGAGAAGCTCAGCGTCCTCAATTCCAGCGGCCTCGACATCCGCTTCCTGTCCGGCCGCACGCCCAGCCTGCTGGTCGAATCCTCCTTCGGCCGGACCTTCCCGCGCTTCTACATCCGGGGCCTCGGCAACACCGATTTCGATCCCAACGCCGCGCAGCCGGTGTCCGTGGTCTATGACGACGTCGCGCTCGAAAGCCCGATGCTCA
>Ga0160473_100969_pt1 | contig 16487 bp, 20 predicted proteins | sample HID1975I_E11MG_FD_108217 | JGI IMG/M metagenome (GOLD analysis project Ga0160473, IMG submission 108217) | Enriched soil microbial communities from UW Madison campus, WI, USA - HID1975I_E11 MG | ecosystem: Environmental > Terrestrial > Soil > Unclassified | place: USA: Madison, Wisconsin... | reverse complement strand
GCTGGCGGCGCAGCAGCGGTTCGAACACGTCGCGCATCCGCCGGGCCTGACGGTCGCACATCTGCTGCAGCGCATGGAGATCGCCAAGCGTGTTGAGCTTGCCGTTGCCGAGCACCGCGGCGTGACGCGCGTCGCCGGCTCCGCCAACGCCATCGGGGGCGTCGTCGAAGCTCACATCCGTCTGATCGAAGATCGAGGCGTTCTCCATTGCCTAATCACTGAACAATGAAATTGGTAAAGTAGACGTTACCAATGCCGCCAAAACCCTCTTTTTCCTCCAGCACCTTGTTGATTGCGACCTTGAGGTGCTTGGCCAGCTCGGCCTTGCCTTGCGACGTGAAGACCGATTCCTCGTCCGCATCCGCCAGCGCCAGCAGGACGGCCGAACGAATCGGCAGCGAGTGGTGCTTCACGTTCTGGATGACGCGGCTGTCGTAGTTGGTGGCGACGGCGAGGCCGACCTGCACGAAATGCGGGCTGTCGCGCAGGTTGGCGGTGAACTCCTTCTCGATCTGATAATAGTTCGATTCGTACTTCTCGCCGCCGGGGCCGCCGCCGCGTGGTTCCGCCGCGGCGGCGCCACCCTCGCCGCCTTCACCGGCGGCGGCGGTGGGGTCCGGCTCGCCCTTCACGACCAGCTTGGGCATGTTGGGATCTTCTGCCGGCGCGGCATGGCCGCCGCCGCCGATCATGCCGGAGCTAGCGGCGTAGAGACCGCCGCCGATGCCCGCCGCGATCATCGCGACGCCGCCGCCGATGATCGCGATGAGCTTGCCCTTGCCGCCCTTCTTCTTCTCGTCCTTCTTCGCCTCTTCGGCCATCGGATCATACTCCTCGTTCGAATGCGTTCATGGATATCGTTCAGGCGATGCGATCGCCGGCGCGCAGCGCGCTGGCGGTCCGGGCATCGACGTCGTCGGAATTCTCAGGCGCACGGGCCGACGCGGCTGACCTCTGTTGGCCGTCGGAACGCGACTGCGCGCCGGTGCCCGTTCCGCCAAGGCCCGCATCCACGCTGCTGCCGCTCAGCCGCACGCCGCGCTGCTCGGCCATCTCGACCAGCTTCGGCGCGGCTTCCGCGATCAGTGCGCGGGCTTGGGGGTTGTCGCTCGCGAAGCTGACGTGAACGGCGTCGCCGTCCTGGCGGATTCGGATGTCGACTGCGCCCAGCGCATCGGGCGTCAGGCGGATCTGCGCCACGCGATTGCCGCCCATGTCGCGGAGCTCGCCGATGTGGTCGATCATGCTCTCGATCCAGTCGGTCCGCGTGGTGTCGACCACCGGCGTATCGGTCGTCGGCACGGCGGCTTCGATCGGGCGTGCCTGTGGCGCAGCGGCGAAGGCCGTCGGCGTGATCGGGCTGGAGCTTCCGATATCGGTCGCTGCATTGGCCGTGTCGTTGGCCGTCTGGTCGCCGCCGAGCATGTCCGCGAACGCGGTGAGTGCGCTGGCCTGAACGGTGGGCGTGGGCTGTGCCGCCGCCGGCTGGCTTGCGAACTGCATCGATGGTCGCGCCTCGCCGCGATGCGGGGTCGCCGGGCTGGTGGCAGGTGCTTCACCGACCGCCGTCATGTCCGCCGGGCCGGTCGTATCCATCACGCCATCGATCGAAGGGGAATCGGTGATGTCGTGGGCTTCGACTACAGCGCTTGTCGCCGCCGGATCGAGGGCGATGGCGTTCTCGGCGATAGTCGCAGCGTCGATCGGGATGGCAATGGCCTGGGTTTCTGGCGCTGCTGGGTCGATCGCGGTGGCCGGCGGAGCGATGGGAAGGCTCAGCGCTTTCGGTGTCACGGTTTCCTGCGGGATCACGGGAATCAGCCATGCGAAGGCCGGGGTGACGATCGGCTCTTCCGACTTCGCCTTTACGGACTTCGCGTCGACGGCCGGTTCTTCCTCGCCTTCGATGATGGCAACCTCTGGAGAGATGCTTTCGGGCTTGCCGGCGGCGGCAGCCTTCTGCCCCTTCGGCGGCAAATTCTTGCCGGTGGGCGGCGGTGCCGAATCCTGCTTCAGGCCGGAGAGCAGTTCCGCGAAGTCGCCGCTGCCCTCGCCCTTGCCGCCATTCCCGCCGGAGGCGGGCGCGGGGGCCGGGCTGGCAGCGTTCGTACTGGTGATCGCGGTAATCGTCACAATGTCCCCGGCCGTTACGTCAGTTCCTAGATGTCTCCTTTTCAGCAAGGAGCGTGCCATTCCGCCGCGTGGGCGCTTCATCCATCATCCGACGCATTTCGGCCAAGGCGCGGTCGCGTTCGGCGCGTTCCATCAGCTTCTCGATCGCGCCATGATCGCGCTCGGCCTCGAGCGTGGCGGCGCGGCGCGCCTCGACCACCTGCTCGGCCTTGTTGAGCCGGCCTCGTGCGTCGAGGCGGGAGACATGGAGGCGATCACGATAGCCGGCGGCGGCCGCCAGGCTGAAGCCGAAGCTGGTGCCGGACGTCGGCGAGACGTCATCGTGCAGCCGGTCGATCCGCTGGAGCAGTTCGGCGGTCGAGGCGTGATGCTGCCGCGCGATCACTTCCTCCGCACGGCGCTGGTCGCGCTGGAGCGATCGGACGCGAAGCAACCGGCCCAGGCGTTTCTCGTCGCGCATCAGCCGGTGCCGAACAGGCCGACGAGTTCGTCGACCGCTGCCTTGATGCCGACCTTCTCGTCCGAACCCTGCTGGATATACGCCATGACCGCCGGATGATGCGCGATCGCCGAATCGAGCGCGGGATCCGCGCCGCCGCGATAGGCCCCCATCAGGATGAGGTCGCGGTTCTCCTCATAGGTCGCCAGATGCCGGCGCATCACGCGCGCGGCCTTCACATGATCGGATCCCGCGATGTCGGTCATCACGCGGCTGACCGAGGGGCCGAGGTCGATGGCCGGATAGATGCCGCGTTCGGCCAGGCTGCGCGACAGCACGATATGGCCGTCGAGGATCGCACGCGCCGAATCGACGACCGGATCGCTGCCATCGTCGCCATCGGCGAGGACGGTGTAGATCGCGGTGATCGATCCGCCGTTGTGCGCATCCGCGCCCGCCCGCTCGATCAGATTGGGCAGCATCGCGATGGCGGAAGGGGGATAGCCGCGCGCCGAGGCGGGTTCGCCCAGCGCCAGCCCGATCTCCCGGCCGGCATGGGCGACGCGGGTGAGGCTGTCCATGATCAGCAGGACGCGCTTGCCCTGGTCGCGAAAATACTCGGCGATGGCGGTTGCGCGCATCGCCCCCCGGATGCGGAGCACCGGCGAGTGGTTGGCGGGTACCGCGACGACGACAGATCGCTCGCGCGCGCCGCCACCGAGCTTGGTCTCCAGAAAGTCGGTGACCTCGCGGCTACGCTCGCCGATCAGGCCGACGACCACGACGTCGGCCGCCGCCGCGCGGACCATTATGCCCAGCAACACCGATTTGCCGACGCCCGATCCGGCCATGATGCCGATCCGCTGGCCCTGGCCGATGGTGAGCAGGCCGTTGATCGCGCGGACCCCGACATCGAGCGGTTCGAGCACGCGACCGCGATCGAGCGGATTCTGCATCTTGCCGCCGAGCGGCCAGCTCTTGGCACCGCGAATCGGGCCGAGCCCGTCGATCGGATTGCCCGCGCCATCGACGACGCGGCCGAGCAGCGCATTGCCCACCTCCGCCTCGCCGGGCGCGCCGATCGGGCGGACGGCGGCGTGGGGAAGCAGGGGCGCGGGGCCACCGAGGTTCATCAGCAGGGTGCGGCCCGATCGAAAACCGATGACCTCGGCCTGGATGGTACTGCCGTTCGACGTATCGACCGAACAAACCATGCCTACGGGCAAGGCGAGGCCGACGGCCTCCATCAGAAGCCCGTCAAAGGACGAAAGGCGACCGGTCGTGCGCGGCGCAGGCGTGAAGCCGGGTAGCGTGAGATTGTCGAGAAGGTCGTCGGTGAACTTGCCGAGCACGTGGTGTTCCTTTGCCGAAGGCGGCTTTTTCATGCATCCGGAATCGCGGTGCGGTTGAGCGCCTCGGCGAGCTGTTCGAGCCAGATCGCGGGACTGTCCTCGATCGCGGCTGACATGGTTTCCAGCCGAAAACCGCCGCGCATGATCGCCTTGTCGGCTATCGCCGCGATGTTTGTCGGCAGATTGCCGTCGAGCAAGCGCAGATCTTCCGGGTGAAGATGCAGCCGGGCCGGCTCGGTGACATCCGCCAGCAGGCCGACGGCGTTGTCGATCCGCTGGGCCAGCTTGTCGGCGGAAACGCCGTGTTCGCCGATCAACTGCGTGACGAGATGCAACACCGTCTGCTGCAGGCGGCGGGCGAAGCGTGGGCGATCGAGGGTGACGCCTTCGGACAGCGACGCCATGAGCTTACCCATCGCCTCGCGATCAGCGGCATGGGCGACCTGCGCCATCCGTTCGCCCTCGGCAAAGCCGGCGGCGTAAGCCTCGGCGGCGTCGATGGCGGAGGTCAGCGGTTGTTCCTCCTCGATCTCCACGATCGTGTCGGCAACCTCCTCCTCGGCGAAGACCGGGGCGGCCGCTGGTGCCGGATCGGGCACGCCGGCGACGCCGCGCGGTGTGAATCCCGGCATTTCGTCCGCCTCGCGCGGGGCGAAGCCGGCCGAACCGCGGGCGAAATCCTCGGGCTTCATCCAGGTGACGGCCTCGCGCGTGGCGAAGCCGCCCCGCATGCCGGCCATGTGCTTCCCGAGCGCCGCCGGCTCAACGGCGAGGGCTTGCGGCGTGAAGGCCTCGCGGCCCCATTCCCTAGACATAGTCGTCGTCCTTGCCGCCCATCATGATCGTGCCTTCCTTGGCCAGGTTGCGCGCGATCACGAGGATCGACTTCTGCGCTTCCAGAACCTCGGACATGCGCACCGGCCCGCGCGCTTCCATTTCGTCGCGAATGCCGTCGGCGGCGCGGCTGGACATGCAGCCGAGCATCTTGTTGCGGCCCTTCTCGTCGACGCCCTTGAGCGCCAGGACCAGCAGATCCGCCTCGACGCTGCGCAGCAGCGTGCCCATCGACTTGTCGTCGAGCGCCATGAGGTGATCGAAGATGAACATCTCCTCCTCGATCGCGCGCGCGGTCTCCCGGTCCATCTTCTGAAGGCGGGTGATGACACGCTGTTCGGTCGCCCGGCGCGTGCTGTTGATGATCTTCGCGGCTTCCTTCGTGCCGCCCAGCACAATCCCCGATCCGCCATGGGCGGGGGAATTGCGGCGGCTGAGCACTTCGCGCAGCATGTCCAGCGCATCCGGCGTCACCGGACCCAGTTTGGCGACCCGATGCAGGATGTCGGGCTGCATATGCTCGGGCAGCAGCTGGATAACCTCGCCTGCCACGCTCGCCTCGAGATTCGCGATCAGGACCGCCGAGATCTGGGGATTTTCGCGTTCGACGATCGTGGCGATCTCGGACGCGTCCATCCATTCGAGCAGTTCGATCGCCTTCGATTCTTCGCGCGGCGTGATCTTGGCGAGCACGCTGTCCGCCTTGTCGCGGCCGAGCGCGCGGGTCATCATCGTTTCGATCTGCGGGCGGCGATCGAAGCCGATCGCGGTCTGCTCGCGCGCCTTCACGACGAAGTCGTCCAGCACGAGGCCGACCTGGGGTTCGGCAACGTCGGCCACCGCAAACATCGCGCGGCCGAGTTGCTGGACCTCCTCCCGATCGAGCTTGCCGAGGATGGCGGCGGCTTCTTCCTCGCCGACCAGCATCATCAGCACGGCGGCACGTTCGACGCCGGTATAGGCACGCGGTTCTTCTTCGATGGCGGGCATGGATCAGACCTTTGCGGCGGCGGGCTGGTCGGCGCGGATCATCTCGCGAACCGCGAGCGCCGCGCGGGCCGGATTTTCACGGGTGAACTGGCGGACGAGCGCGACCTTGTCGTCGTAGCTCTGCGCCGATTGCAGCATCTCGAGGCTGAGCGAAGGTTTGGCCGCGAAATTGGCCATGGGCGATCCGCCGGCCAGCGCGGGTCGTTCGGTGGCCGGATCGTCAGCCGCCGGAGTCGCGCCCTCGGGCGCGGCCAGTGCGGCGAGCAGGGCCTTGTCGGCTTCCTCCGCCTTGGCCCGCGACTTGAGATAGGCGGATACCAGCGGACGGACACCGAGCAGCAGGACGAGGAGGGCGATCAGCACCGCAGTGCCGTTGCGCGCCACCATCGGCAGCCACGAAGCGTCGTACCAGGCCGGCTCCTCCGCGTCGGTGGCGCCAGCGAAGGGCCGTTCGATCACGGTGACCTGATCCTGGCGGGCCTGGTCGTAACCCACGGCCGAGCGCACGAGATTGGTGATCTGCTGCAGCTCGGCGGCGGTCAGCTTCTTGGCGCCTTCCTTCTGGCGAAGGACGACTGCGACCGAGAGCCGCTTGACGTTGCCGGGCGTGGCGCGGGTGACGGAGATCTCCTTGCCGACCTCGAACTGGCGGGCGAACTGATCGGTCTGCTTCACCACCGGAGGTGCCGTCGGGTTGGTCGTGCTGGTCGCGGTGGGCTGCGGATTGCCGGGGGTCGCGGTGGCGGGGGGCGGGGGCGTGTTGCTCATCGCGCCGGGAATGCCGCCGGGGGCGCTGGCGGGGCTCGCCTCATTGCCGGTCCAGCTGCCGCTTTCGGTGCGCAGCGCGGTCCCGTCCTTGTCGTAGCTTTCGCGGGTGGCCTGGGTCTCGTCGAGATTGACCTCGGCCTGCACCTCGGCGGTGAAGTTGTCCATGCCGACGAGCGGGGTCAGCAACTGGGCCAGCTGTTCGCGATACTTCGCTTCCATCCGGCGCTGGAAATCGAGCCGCGCCTGGCCGGCTTCGTCCGTGCCACCATCCTTCTTGATGGTCAGAAGCTCGCCGGCCTGATCGACGACCGTGACCGCATCGGGCTTCATCCCCGGCACCGAGGAGGCGACGAGGTTGATGATCGAGCGGACCTGCGCTTCGGACAGCGTGCGGCCGGCGGCGAGGCGAACCACGACCGAGGCCGAGGGCTGCGCGCTGTCGCGCAGGAACACGGTGTTCTCGGGCACCGCGAGATGGACGCGGGCTTCGATCACCGAATCGATCTCCTGAACCGATTTGGCGAGTTCGCTTTCGCGCGCCTGACGCAGCCGTTCGCCTTCCACCGCGCGGCTGACGCCCATCGGAAGCTGATCAAGGATCGCGTATCCGCCAGGGGCCGCCTTGGGAAGATTTTGCGAGGCGAGCAGCATGCGCGCCTTGTAGTAATCGTCCTCGCTGACGGTGAGCGTGCCGGTCTGGTTGTCGACGGTGTTCTTGATGCCGGCCTGCGTCAGCGATTCGGCGATCGCGGCCTTGTCCGCGTCTCCGAGGCCCTGGTACAGCATCCGCTGCGGCGGGGTGTGGAAGGTCGACCAGGCGATGGCGGCCAGGCCGAGCATCACCACCGCTATGATCAGCGGCATCGACTTCTTCACGGCGGGCTGGTTCAGCGCCTGCTTGATCGCGCCAAGATTGGCGGGGATGCGCGGGCGGGCCGCGACCGGCGAGAGATCCCCCATCGGGACCGGGATGACGTCCTGTGCCATGATCGATTACACCGGCATGCTCATGATGTCCTTGTATGCGGACAGGAGTTTGTTGCGGACCTGCAAGGTGGCCTCGAAGCCGATCGAGGCCTGCTGGCGGGCCAGCATGACCTGGGCAACGTCGACATTCTCGCCGCGCTCATAGGCTTCGCTGGCCTTGCTCGCGGCGTTCTGGCTTTCGTTCACGCCCTTGAGCGCGGCTTCCAGCGTGGCGCCGAAGCCGCCGGGCTTGGCGGTCGTGGACACGGCGTCGCCGCCCGAAACGGGGGCGGCGTTGCCGATCTCTGCGGCGCGGTTGAGGGCCTGGTTGCGCTCGACGATCTGGGCGCGCAGTTGCAGCACCCTGCTCGCGGCGAGGGGATCGATCCCGCTCATGCCGACATCGCCCGATCAGGATCGCCGGCCTCGCTCTCGCGGATCTTGGCGAGGCGATAGCGCAGCGTGCGCTCGGAGATGCCAAGGCGGCGGGCCGCTTCGATCCGGCTGCCGTTGCAGGCGGCCAGGGTTTCGCGGATCGCGGCGAACTCGCTCAGCCGGACGATCTTGCCGAGCGTGGGATCGCCCAGTTCGGCGAGCGCCGGCGCGGCGGGGCGGATCGGCTGGACGATCGCGGAGGGGCGACGCTGGTCGAACACGATGTGGGCCGCTTCGATCCGGTCACCCGGTGCGAGGAGGAGGGCGCGCTGGATGACGTTTTCGAGTTCGCGGACATTGCCCGGCCAGTCGTGCGTCTGGAGCAGGTCGAGCGCGTCGAGGCTCGGCCAGGGAATGACGCGGCCCGGCGTCACGTGACGCAGGATCATCGCGGCGGTGAGCGCCGCCACGTCCTGCCGGCGATCGGCGAGCGGCATGGTCGCCAGCGGAAACACGCTGAGGCGATAGTAGAGATCGGCGCGGAAGCGTCCTGCGTCGATTTCCTCGGGCAGGTCGCGGTTGGCGCAGGCGATGACGCGAACATCGATCGGCTCGGGCGACGTCGCGCCGAGCGGCACCACTTCGCGCTCTTGCAGAGCGCGCAGCAGTTTCGCCTGCAGCACCAGCGGCATCTCGGCGATTTCGTCCAGCAGGAGGGTTCCGCCGTTCGCGGCGCGAAAGAAGCCCTGCGCTGCGCCCGATGCGCCGGTGAACGCACCCTTGGTGTGACCGAAGAGCAGCGCCTCCAACATCGATTCGGGCAGCGCCGCGCAGTTGACCGCGATGAAGGGGCCATCGGCGCGCGGCGAGTGATTGTGGATGTGACGGGCCAGCACTTCCTTGCCGGTGCCGGTGGGGCCGTTGATCAGCACGGTGACGTCGCTCGCGGCTACCCGCTCGGCCAACGCGAACAGCGCGAGGGTGGCGGGGTCGGCGGCGGCAGGCGCGCCGGGCTGGCGGAGCAGCTCGGCGGCGAAGGCGTGGCCGAAGATGGCGTCATGGAAGCCGAAACCGATTCGCGCGGGCGTCGTCTCGGTCGCGCGAACCGCGACCCGGTCCACGCCCTGGGAGACGATCATCGAACGGCGGGCGATCGGTGCGATCTCGCCATCGGCGACCACGAAACGATCCGCCTTTTCCGCGGCGTTGGGGATGCCCTGGCGGACATCCAGCCCCTGGCCCCGCAGCCACGAGACCAGGACAGCGTGGTCGTCCTGAACCGCCGTGCTGATGTGGATCGCGCCCATTAACTTTTCCCCAGGTCCATCGGTTGCCGAGGCCCTTTTGCGGGATTGGTGGTTAACAACCTTCTAACCCCCTTAAGCCCTTTCGGATGATGCCGTTACGTGCGGGGGCGGGATTCATTTTAGGCTAGCCCGGCCTGGCGGGGATGAGCGGGGCGGGCGCGGTAAAATTCACCTTCACTGTAAAGCATCGCGGGAATGGGCCGTTAGCTGGTTCGTCGGCGAACGCATGTGGTCCCTGGGACTGGCGCCAGCCGCCGGGGAAAAAGTGGAGATACGGACATGACTGTCATCGGAACCAACGTTTCGGCCCTGCGCGCCCAGAACGGCACGCGCGCCGCAAATGCCAGCCTGCAGACCGCGATGGAGCGCCTGTCGACTGGCTCGAAGATCAACAGCGCCAAGGACGACGCCGCCGGCCTCGCCATCTCGACCCGCATGACGTCGCAGATCCGCGGCTATGCGGTCGCGATGAGCAACGCCAACGACGGCATCTCGATGGCGCAGACCGCCGAAGGTGCGCTCGGCGAAGTCACCAACATGCTGCAGCGCATGCGCGAACTGGCGATGCAGTCGTCGACGGGCACGCTCGGCTCGGACGAGCGCAAGAGCCTGCAGGTCGAGCTCAACCAGCTCCTCGCCGAAGTCGACAACATCTCGAAGACCACGAACTTCAACGGCCTCAAGCTGCTCGACGGTTCGGCGAAGGACATCAAGCTGCAGACCGGCGTGAACGCTGGCGAGACCGTCTCCATCTCGATGGAGAATGTTTCGACCGACTCGCTCGGCCTGAACGGCTACAAGGTCTCGGGTGAGCTCACCACCGGCCGCGTCGGCAGCACCCTCGCCGGCCTGTCGGCGGGCGATGTCACCATCAACGGCCAGAACGCGCTGAGCGCCAATGCGACCGCGACGACCAACACCGCCAAGGCGCTGGCCGACGGCATCAATGCCAACACGTCGAAGACCAATGTTTCGGCCAAGGCGTACAACACTCTGTCCGGCGGATCGATCTCGGCCGATGGCGTCGCCACCGGCGAACTGACGATCAACACCGTCAGCGTGACCGGCGCCAATGCCGAGGAACTGGTCAAGAACATCAATCGCGACGTCGCGGGCGTTACCGCCTCGCTGGTCGACGGCAAGATCACGCTGTCGAACGACACCGGCAACGACATCACGGTCGGCGGCACCGCGGCGAACAAGGGCGGCTTCACCGCCGGCACCTATAACGGCTATGTCGCGCTGACCAGCACCGACGGCAAGGACATCTCGATCGCGCGCGGCACCACCGGCGCAGCCGCCGACTTCCTGTCCTTCGGCCTGAACGCGACCAGCGGCGACAACGTCACCGGCACCGCCGCCGGCGCGACGAAGCTCGACACCTCGGACGACCTGAAGATCAACGGCGTCAAGATCGGTGCCTCCAGCGATGCCTCGGCCTCGTCCAAGGCGAAGGCGATCAACGCGGTTTCGGGTGAGAGCGGCGTCACCGCTTCGGCCCGCACGCAGGTCACCCTGTCGATCGACGTCACCGCTGCGGCCGACGACGAAGTCACCGTCAACGGCACCAGCGTCGACCTCGCCGGCCTGACCGATCCGGCCGACATCGTCGCCGCGTTCAACAACTCGGGCATCGCGGGCGTCACCGCGTCGACCGACGACGAGGGCAAGCTGGTCCTGACTTCGGACACCGGCCTCGACATCCTGGTCGATGACACGGGTGGCTTCGTCGCCGGCATCACCAACTCGGACGGTTCGGCGGTCACCACCGGCACCGCGGCGCACGGCGAAATCACGCTGAGCTCAAAGGCGGCGGTCCGCATCGAGGGTTCGGCCGCTTCGCTCGCCAAGGCCGGCTTCGCCGCCCAGGGCGGTGCCGACGGCGCGGTTGCCGGCAGCCTGAACATCGAGAGCGCCGACAATGCCAGCAACGCGCTGGAAGTGATCGACGCCGCGCTGGAGAAGGTCACGCAGAGCCGCGGTAACCTGGGCGCGATCCAGAACCGTCTGCAGGCGACCGTCAACAACCTGTCGTCGACTTCGACCAACCTGACCGACGCCCGGAGCCGTATCATGGACGCGGACTTCTCGGCCGAGACGACCAACCTCGCCAAGGCCCAGATCCTGAGCCAGGCGGCGACGGCGATGCTGGCCCAGGCCAACCAGAGCCAGCAGAACGTGATGAGCCTGCTGCGCTAAACCTCAAGCGATCCGGCCGGGCGGCGACGTCGCCCGGCCGGATCGCCAAGGTGGTCACGAGTATACCACAATAGGAACAGCGAGGGCGGCGACGCCCTCCGGAACTCCCGGTCCGGCTTCTCCAGCCGGGACAGGAACCCCCGATGGCTCTCCCGCCATCGGGGGTTTTCTTTTGCGATGCTGCAGGCGGCCCTGTTCCATGCTGCGCCGTTGCTGCATTCTCGTCGAACTCCGTCGGCAGTTCGTCGTCGGCCGGTTGCGCCATGCCGCAGGCAGGCCTAGATCGGTCGGTGCCGTCCATAGAAGGCGGCGAAACAAGAAACGACGTACCGCAGGAGACGATGATGAAGAGGCTGACGCTGGCGTTCTGCGCCGCCGCCATGGTGCTGCCCGCCGGAGCCGCGATCGCGGCGACCGACAATCCCTTCGCCCGGGACTCGGTCGACATGCGCACCGACGACCTGAATCTGGCTACTTCCGATGGCCAGCAGCGGCTGGAAGGCCGGCTGTCGCGCGCGGCGGAGGCCGTGTGCGGCACGGGGGCCGCGACCATCCATCTTTCCGCCTTCCGCAAGGCGCGGGCCTGCAAGGCCGAGGTGATTGCCGAAGTGCGCCAGCGCATCGACGCGGGCGAGGGAGCCGTCGTCGCGGCCATGCACTGACGTTCGAGCGGCCGGGCGGACATTGGTCCGCCGGGCCGTTCGGGGGTGCCCGTGAGCAACTCGTCGCGGTCAGCGCGAAAGCAGGGTGACCGCCTCGATCTTGTTTCCGTCGGGATCGAAGACGAACGCGCCGTAGTAATGCGCGTCATATTGCGGGCGCAGGCCGGGCGGGCCGGCGTCGATGCCGCCATTCTCCAGCGCGGTACGATAGAATTCGTCGACCATCGACCGGCCCTCCGCCGCAAAGGCGACGTGGCAGCCGTTGCCGGCGGAGGCGGGTCGGCCGTCGCTCGGCTTCTCCAGGCTGAACAGCAGCGTGCTGGTGCCGTAATCGAGCGCGCCATCGCGATCGTCGAGGAGCCGCATGCCGAGCACGGCGAGTACCGGATCGTAGAAGGCGCGCGCGCGTACCGCATCGCGCGTGCCGAAGGAAACGTGGTGGATCATGAGAATGCATCCCTTCCAACCATGATTCCGGGACAACGCGCCGCGGCCGGGGCAGGCACCGCCCCGTCCACGGCCATCATCTGCGTCAGGACTTGCCGAGCATCGACCCCAGCCCGCCGAGCAGACCGCCAAGGCCGCCTTCGCCACCCTTCTGGTCGCCCAGCATTTCCGCGAAGCGGCCGAGCGAGCCTTCGCCGCCGATCTGGGCGATGATCTGCTGCAGCGCATCGACCGGCAGGCCGGTCGCGGCGGCCGCGCCTTCCGCCGTATCCCCGGGCGCGACATGCGCGAGGCCGAGCGCCTGGATCGCCTGTTCGACCTGTTCGGGGGTCAGCCCGATCTTCGCGGCGAGATTGGCGACGTCCACATTGCCGGCCAGCTGGCCGAGCAGTCCATCGAGCATGCCCATAGTCGATTCTCCGTGTTGCGTACCCGCAATGATAACAGATCGCGTCGAGATGTTCACAACGAAGGGTCTCTGCGCGCTTTGTAAACTTCAGGCGCAGTCGATGTGAGCAAGACCTTGTTGGAAGAGCCTTTTTTCGGAAACGACTGTTGGTAACAGCTGTCGCCTGCCCCGGGTGCCTGTTGACACGCCAAGCCGGGGCTTTTCGCGGGGCCGGCGCACGGAGCAAAAGCGGGAAAAGCGGTTCATGCGGTTCCTCCGGAACGATCGCCTCGCTTCTAGGCAAGCGAGCGCCTGTAGGACAGCGATGTGTTTATTGTTTGTTCTGTTAATGGGCGGCGCGTCCGGGCGAACCGCAACTCGCTCCGTTTCGGGCAAGATTAGTGCCCCGATCCGCGCGTTCCGGCGCACGCGCGCGCCTTTTCCGCCATATCGGCCCGGTTCGCCGTCATGTCCCGCACCGGCTCCCGCTATGATGACTCCGCCGTCCCGCCGGGGGAGGGCGATCCTGTGGGGAGGATGGACATGGCTTCACGCGCCGAACTGGGTCAGTCGCTCGGGCTGACGATCTCGCATATTCCCGAAGGGCGGCCCAATCGCAGCGGATCGCCGCTGAACCCGCGCTTCATCACCGTCCACAACACGAGCAACACGGATTTCGGTGCCGATGCCGAAGCCCATAGCCGCCTCGTCAACCAGACCGGCTATTATGAGCATGAAGGCAAGAAGCGGTGGGTATCCTGGCACTATACGGTCGACGACGACACTTGCATCCGCCATTTGCCGCTCAACGAGATCGGCTGGCATGCCGGCACGCGCGAGGGCAATGCCGAGAGCATCGGCATCGAGATCTGCATGAACAAGGGCATCGACCAGGCCCGTGCGTTCGATCGCGCGCAGCGACTGATCGCCTGCCTGTGCCATGACCTGAACCTGGAGCCTAAGAACGCGATCCGGGCGCACCAGCACTGGTCCGGCAAAGCATGTCCGACCCTGCTGCTCGACGATGGCGAGCTGGGTGCGAAATGGGAGGCGTTCGTCGCGGGCGTGGAAAGCTATCTGAAAGCGATTCCGGTTGTGAAAGCGGTGTGAGAACGCAGGCAGGCGTTCCGGATCGCCGATCCCCCATGACAATCCGGGACTGACAATTCTTGCGCAATTCCCTATGATGCCGGCATGGCGCAGATGAATATCTCGATTCCCGAAACCCTCAAGCGCTGGGCCGAGGCGCGGGTCGCCGAAGGGCGTTACAGCAGCACCAGCGATTACATGCGCGATCTCGTCCGCCGCGATCAGGAGACGGAGGAGCGTAAGGCACAGGAAATCGAACGACTGCGCCTCGCATGGCATCAAGGCTTGGACAGCGGCGCGGCAATCGAAGGCAATTTCGACGCTGACGAGATCGCCACGCGCAACACCGTTCGGCTGGAGGCGTCGCGAAACGCGCGATGAAGATACGCCGACTACCGCAGGCAATCCGCGACGTCGACGATATCTGGCTGTACATTGCCGAGCATGATCCGATCGCGGCCACACGGATGGTCGATCGGTTGATTACTCAGGTGGCGCGGCTTGCCGATTTTCCGAACAGTGGGCGGGCGCGGCCCGAGATCGGCATGGACGCGCGCGGAATCGTGGTTGGGAAATATCTGGTGCTCTATCGGGTGACCTCCGAAGCCGTGGAGATCGTCCGCGTCATCCATGGCGCGCGGGATCTGTCCGGGGCGCTCGAAGGGCTGGATTAGGGGCTATCGGATGGGAGCGCGATCACGGCCGGCCTGACGCGATCAGGAAGCAGGCAAGGGACGCAGCGGCCATCGCCCATGGTCGACATGGGTGGTCTTGCCGACGATGCTCTCGACCAGCGTGATCGCCTCGACCGTCCAGCCGATCGGCGCGATCTTCTGGCTGCCCTGCCTGTCGCCGCGATAGTTGATCGTCACATGCGGTTCGGGCGTGGTGCCGAGCATCATCGGAGCACGGGCAGCGAGCAGATGGTGAACCAGCGCCGCCTGGAAGGCGCGGGCCTCGGGCACCGGTGCACGGCTGCGCAGCGTCACGGCCTTGCGATTCTCGATCCGGTCGAAGGCGATCGCGAAGGCATGGCCCGTGAAACCGTCCAGCGCGGCGACGACCGCCGGGAGCCATTCGGGCGGGGCATGGTGGAGATCGAACAGCGAGACCAGGGTGACGTGGAGCAGATCGGGCGGGCGCGCGGGATCGTTGCGGGGGAGCCCGGCGATCCGCGCCTGCACCGCGGGCGGCGGCTTGGCCATGATGTAGAGCGGATTGCGCGTGCGCATGGGCGGCCTAGCATACAGGATCGGGCACGGCTGTCGCGGGCACTCAGTCCGCCATGTTCCGGCGGAACCAGTCGGCAAGACCTTCCTCCGACAGGGTGCCGGCGGCGAAGTCGAGCATGCGGTGCGTTGCGTCCAGCGGATCGAAGCGGATGGCGACGTGGTTGAGCGCCAGGAACAGGCGCGCAAGCACCCAGCCCGTCCGCTTGTTGCCGTCGACGAAAGGATCGTTGCGCACCACGCCAAAAGCATAGGCCGCAGCCAGAACGCAGCGATCATTTTCGCCATAGGTCCAGCGGTTGACCGGGCGAGCCAGGGCAGATTCCAGCATCCCGTGATCGCGCACGCCGATGCCGCCGCCATGTTCGGCGAGTTGTCTGTCATGGATGGCGAGCGCGACGGGCTTGTCGATCCAGACCGGCTCGGGACGGTCGTCGACCATGGAACCGCCCCTTATTTCGCCAGCACGCGCAAGATGTCGCGATCTTCGCGCATGATCTGCTCGGCGAGCGCCATCCTGGCTTCGAAATCCGGATCGGCCGCGGTCAGCCTTACGCCACCGGGTGTTTCGGAAACATAGAGCATGTCGCCCGGCCCGACTCGCAGCTGAGCCAGCAGTTCCTTGGGCAGGATGACGCCGGCGCTGTTGCCGATCCGGGTGATCTTGAGTGACGCGTTCATACGATTGTTGTAACATCTGTGAGGCGGTTGGACAATCGCCCCGAGTGGATGGCGCGCGCGTCGGCAGGCAGCATGGCTTTGCCGCGTTGACGTTGGACAGAATTTTGGACATAGTTTGCCGATGCAGGCCGTCAGCTATTCCGAAGCGCGCGAAAACCTAAAGGCGATGATCGACAAGGTCGTCGCCGACCGTGCGCCGCTTGCCATCACGCGGCAGCGGGGTGAGGGCGCGGTGCTGATCTCGGCGAGCGAATGGGCCTCGATCGAGGAGACGCTCTATCTGCTGCAATCGCCGAAGAATGCCGAACGGCTTCTGGCGGCCGTGCGCGGGTTCGAGGCGGGCGACGCCGGGCTCGACGAGAAGGGCGACCCGGTCCCGTGAACGTGGCGTTCTGGCCGACGGCATGGGAGGACTATCGCCATTGGCAGGAGCATGATCCCAAGCTTTGCGACAAGCTGAACGCGCTGATCGAGGAATGCCGGCGGCACCCGTTCAAGGGCACCGGCAAGCCCGAACCGCTGGGCGGCAACCTGTCGGGCTGGTGGTCGCGCAGGATCCGCCCTGCGCATCGGCTGCTGTATCGCGTAGCAGGGGCGGGCAGGGACCAGACGTTGCAATTGGCGCAGT
>Ga0160473_100963_pt1 | contig 16572 bp, 15 predicted proteins | sample HID1975I_E11MG_FD_108217 | JGI IMG/M metagenome (GOLD analysis project Ga0160473, IMG submission 108217) | Enriched soil microbial communities from UW Madison campus, WI, USA - HID1975I_E11 MG | ecosystem: Environmental > Terrestrial > Soil > Unclassified | place: USA: Madison, Wisconsin... | reverse complement strand
CCTATGCCGATCCCGATCGCTTCTTCAGCTATCGCCGCGCGACGCATCGCGGCGAGCCGGGTTACGGCCGGGAGATGTCACTGATCGCGCTCTGACGCCCCCCCGCGCGGGGAGTGGTTGACCGCTCAGCCAAATGGCCACTGGACGGCGGCGGCGGCTTGAGGAATCGTTCCGGGAACCTTCCTTTTCCGCAGGGATTTGCTGTCTTCATGAACCCACGTCGTCTCGCGCTGCTGCTGCTTCTCGCCTCCACCCCGCTTTCCGCGCAGACGATATCGACCAGCCCGCCGGCTACCCGATCCGCGCCGCAGCCGCTGCCGATCACGGACAGCATCCCGGCGGCGCGAGACGTGCCCTATCCCGGTGGGGCGATGACGCTGGAGGTCGATGCGCGGGACACGGCGCGCGGCATATTCGTGATCAAACAGCGCATTCCCGTCACCAATGCCGGGCCGATGGTGCTGCTCTATCCCGAATGGCTGCCCGGCAACCATGCGCCGCGCGGGCCGATCGAGAAGCTGGCGGGGCTGCATTTCAGCGCCGACGGCAAGCCGATCGCGTGGAAGCGCGACGATGTCGATGTCTATGCCTTCCACATCGTGGTGCCCGAAGGGACGAAGGCTATCGAGGCCAGCTTCCAGTATCTGACGCCCACGGCGGGCGACCAGGGGCGGATCGTGATGACGCCCGACATGCTCAACCTGCAGTGGAACGCGACCGCGCTTTACCCGGCCGGCTATTTCACGCGACGCATCCCGGTGAAGGCGACGCTTACGCTGCCCGAGGGGTGGACCGCCGCCACCGCGATGCGGCCGGCGAGCCAGCAGGGATCGGTGATCCGCTATCAGGAGACCGATTTCGAGACGCTGGTCGACGCGCCGGTCTTCGCGGGGCGCAACGTGCGGCAGGAAAGGCTGTCGGACGACGTGTATCTCAACATCGTCGCCGACCGGCCCGAGCAGCTGGCCGCCACGCCCGAACAGATCGCCCCGCACCGCAACCTGGTGACGCAGGCGACCAAGCTGTTCGGCGCGCAGCATTACGACCGCTATGATTTCCTGCTCGCGCTGTCGGACCGGCAGGGCGGGATCGGGCTGGAGCATCACCGCTCTTCCGAGAACGGGGTCGGCGCATCCTATTTCACCGACTGGGCGGGGGCGGTCGGCGATCGCGATCTGCTGCCGCATGAATATACCCATAGCTGGAACGGCAAGTTCCGGCGCGGGGCGGATCTGTTCACGCCCGATTTCCGCACGCCGATGCGCAACAGCCTGTTGTGGGTGTACGAAGGGCAGACCCAGTTCTGGGGCTATGTGCTGGCGGCGCGATCCGGCTTGCTGACGCGGGCGGAGGCGCTCGACGCGCTGGCGCTGGTCGCGGGCGGGCTCGATATCCGCACCGGGCGGCAATGGCGGCCGCTGATCGACACGACCGACGACCCGATCATGTCGGCGCGGCGGCCGAAGGGCTGGACCAGCTGGCAGCGATCGGAGGATTACTACAACGAGGGGCTGTTGATCTGGCTGGATGCGGACAGCCTGATCCGCCAGCTTTCGGGCGGCAAGCGGTCGCTCGACGATTTCGCCCGCGCCTTCTTCGGTGTGCAGGATCGCGACTGGGGCCAGCTTCCCTATCGTTTCGAGGATGTGGTGGCGACGCTCGACCAAGTCCAGCCGCATGACTGGACGGCGTTCCTGCGCGAGCGGCTGGAGCGGCCGGCGGACAAGGCACCGCTCGACGGCTTCACGCGCGGCGGATACCGGCTGGCCTATACCGACCAGCCGACGCCGTTCTTCTCGGCGAACGAGAAGGATCGCAAGGTCACCGACCTCAGCTGGTCGGGCGGGCTCACGCTCGACAACGACGGCAAGATCAGCGGTGTCGCGTGGGGCAGCGCGGCATTCGACGTGGGCCTGACGGTCGGCAGCCAGATCATATCGGTCAACGGCCGCAGCTATTCGGGCGAGGAGATCAAGGGCGCGGTCAAGTCGGCTAAGGGTGGCCGCACGGGCATCCGCCTGCTGGTCAAGAACGCGAACCTGTTCCGCGAGGTCGACCTGAACTGGACGCAGGGGCTGCGCTATCCGCGTCTCCAGCGCAGCGGCGGCGGCGCGGCGAGCCTCGATGCGTTGCTGACGCCGCTGAAGTAGGGCGGCGGGGTTAGTGAGAGCACCGAGCGTTACATCCGGTTCGTCATCCCAGCGAAGCCTGGGAGCTTTTTCCACATAGCGCGCGCCTGCGGAACACGATCCCAGCCTGCGCTGGGATGACGACAGTATGTCGGTGATCCCGATCTCTCCCGACAAAAAATGGGCCGGTGTGTTGCCACACCGGCCCAGTCGTCCGCAGGAGGAACCCCTGGAGGGGGCGGCGATGGCCGCCCCCGAACTTGTTCAGATCACAGGTTGTTGTAGGCGCGCTCGCCGTGGGTGCTGATGTCGAGGCCGTCGACCTCTTCCTCAGCCGTGACGCGCAGGCCGACCGTGAACTTGAGAAGGTAGAAGATGATCGCCGAACCGATCGCCGACCAGGCGATGGCGATGGCGACGGCAGTGATCTGCGTGACCACCTGGCCACCGACCGTGACGCCATCGGCGAGGCCGATGCCACCGAGATCCGCCGAGGCGACGATGCCGGTGCCGATCGAGCCGATGATGCCGGCGACGCCGTGGATGCCGAACACGTCCAGCGTCTCGTCGATGCCGAGCTTCGCCTTGATCTTGTCGACGAAGATCAGCGCGCCGAGCGCACCGAAGATGCCGAGGAAGATCGCACCGATCGGGCCGGCGATGCCAGCGCCCGGGGTGATGGCGACCAGGCCGGCGATCGCGCCGGAAGCGCCGCCGAGCATCGAGGGCTTGCCCTTGATGATCTGCTCACCGATCAGCCAGGTGACGACGCCAGCGGCGGTCGCGGCGAAGGTGTTCAGGATGGTCAGGCCAGCGCCGCCATTGGCTTCGAGACCCGAACCGCCGTTGAAGCCCATCCAGCCGGCCCAGAGCAGGCCCGTGCCGATCATGGTCATGACGAGCGAGTGCGGCGGCATCGCGGTTTCCGGGAAGCCGATGCGCTTGCCCAGGATGATGCAGCCGACGAGCCCGGCGACGCCCGCGTTGATGTGGACGACGGTGCCGCCCGCATAGTCAAGCGCGCCCATGTCGAAGATCAGGCCGCCGGCGTACCACACCATGTGCGCGATCGGCGAGTAGACGATCGTGACCCAGAGCAGCGCGAACAGCATGACCGCCGTGAACTTCACGCGCTCGACGAGCGAGCCGATCACCAGCGCCGCGGTGATCGCCGCGAAGGTCATCTGGAAGGCCACGAAGACATATTCGGGGATGACGACGCCATCGGAGAAGGTCGCGGCGGTCGAGTCGGCGGTGATGCCCGACAGGAACAGGCGCGAGGTGCCGCCGATGATCGAGTTGCCGTCGCTGAGCGCCAGCGAGTAGCCCCAGCAGATCCAGGTCAGGCAGCCGACGCAGAACACGCCGAGCACCTGGGTGAGGACGGAGAGCATGTTCTTAGAGCGGACGAGGCCGCCGTAGAACAGCGCGAGGCCGGGGACGGCCATGGCGAGAACGAGGATCGTCGCGACGATCATCCAGGCGGTGTCGCCCTTGTCGGGCACTGGCGCGGCGGCAGCGGCCTCGGCCACTTCCTGCGCCCAGGCCGGCATGGCGGCGAAAGCGGCCGTCGCCGCAGCGCCGAAGCCACCCGCTATCTTGGTCGAAAGCTTCATGTTTCCCCCTTCTTTCGTCAGAGAGCCGTGTCGTCGGTTTCGCCGGTGCGGATCCGCACGGCCTGCCCGACGTCGAGGACGAAGATCTTGCCGTCGCCGATCGCGCCGGTGTTGGCCGACTGCTGGACGGCCTCCACGACGCGGGTCGCCAGATCGTCCGAGGTCACGACCTCGATCTTGATCTTCGGCACCATGTTCGTGCTGTACTCGGCCCCCCGGTAGATCTCGGTCTGGCCCTTCTGCCGCCCGAAGCCCTTGACTTCGGTGACGGTCATGCCCTGCACGCCCAGGCCGGAGAGGGCTTCACGCACCTCGTCGAGCTTGAACGGCTTGATGATGGCGATGACGAGTTTCATTCAGCCTCCCTCTGTTGCCCACCGCAACTTCGCAAAGGCCGTGCCAACAGTGAAAAGTGACAGAAATCCGCAACAATCCCGCTTGAAGGTCTGATCGGGAAGCAAGGAAGCGCGCTTAGAGCTTAGGCAAAGCTCAGCGAGTGGCTAAATTTTAGGCAGGGAATTTTGCCCGCGATATGGGCAATCGCGCAAAACGCGGAAATCGGCGACCGGGTTCCGGCGCTACAATGCGATCTTCGCCCAGATCGGCAGATGATCCGAGGCGAGGCTGGCCTTGGGCGAGTGGTGGACGCCGCAGTCGGCGACATCGACGCCCGGCCCGACGATGATCCGGTCAAGCGAGGCGATCGGCCGGCGGCTGTGGAAACTGCGCCCGGTGCCGAGGATGCGATAGCCGTCGAACTCACGCAGGCAGCCGCCCGAATGCGACCATTCGTTGAGATCGCCCATCAGGATCGTCGGCATGGCGCCGGCACAGGCGCGGACGTGATCGAGCACGCTGCGCACCTGCCGCCGCCGCCAGAGCCCGGACAGATCGAGATGCATGCCGATGATGCGCAAAGGCGATCCGTCGATGCGCAGTTCGGCCATCACCGCGCCGCGCGGCTCCAGCACGGGCAGGTGGAGGGCGTGGAAGCCGGTCACCTCTATACCCCGGCGCACGAGGATCGCGTTGCCATGCCAGCCGAGCCCGCCGGGGCGGATGCCGAAGGGCACGGGCGTGTAGGGGCTGTCGTCGAGGATATCGAGCGGCAGCGCGGCCTGGCGCGCGCCGAAGCGCCGGTCCGCCTCCTGCAGCGCCACGATGTCGGCGTCGATCTCGTGCAGCACCTCGATCACGCGATGGGGATCGCGGCGGCGATCGGTGCCGACCGCCTTGCGGATGTTGTAGCTCGCGACCGTCAGCATCGCGCGGCGGGACGACGGGGTTGGGCGAATGCGGACAGGGAAGATGCCGTGATCATGCGGGCGGGCAACGTCGCGGAATGACACGGGTTCCGCGACGTGCGCCAGAGCCGGTCAGGCCGCAGTGCCGCCCACCGTCAGCCCTTCGAGCAGCAGCGTGGGCTGGCCAACGCCGGCGGGGACCGACTGGCCCGCCTTGCCGCAGATGCCGACGCCCTCGTCCAGCGCGAGATCGTTGCCGATCGCCTTGACGCGGGTCAGCGCCGACGGGCCGTCGCCGATCAGCGTCGCGCCCTTGATCGGCGCGCCGAGCCTGCCGTTCTCGATGCGATAGGCCTCGGTGCAGGAGAAGACGAACTTGCCCGAGACGATATCGACCTGCCCGCCGCCGAAGCTGCGCGCGAAGATGCCGTTCTTCGCGCGCGACAGGATCTCGGCGGGATCGTCGCTGCCCGCCTTCATGAATGTGTTGGTCATGCGCGGCATCGGCGCGTGGGCGAAGCTCTCGCGCCGGCCGTTGCCGGTGGGGGCGACGCCCATCAGCCGCGCGTTGAGCCGGTCCTGGATATAGCCCTTGAGGATGCCGTCCTCGATCAGCGTGGTTTCCTGAGTCGGGGTGCCCTCGTCATCGATCGATAGCGATCCGCGCCGCGCGTTGATCGAACCGTCGTCGACCACGGTGACGCCGGGTGCCGCCACCCGCTCGCCGATCCGGCCGGAAAAGGCGGAGGTGCCCTTGCGGTTGAAATCGCCCTCCAGCCCATGGCCGATCGCCTCGTGGAGGAGGACGCCGGGCCAGCCCGGCCCGAGCACGACGGTCATCTCGCCGGCCGGCGCGGCGACCGAATCGAGGTTCACCACCGCCTGGCGCAGCGCCTCGTCGATCGCGCGGTTCCAGGTCGCGGGCTCGAACAGCTGGTCGTAGAGGTAACGCCCGCCGAGCCCGTGGAAGCCGGTCTCACGCCGGCCGTTCTGTTCGACCACGACCGAGACGTTGAGGCGGACGAGCGGGCGGACATCATGCGCGACGAAGCCGTCGGGGCGCACGATCTCGACCACGGTCCACGATCCCGACAGCCCGACCGAAACCTGCTGGATGCGCGGATCGCGCGCGCGGGCGGCGGCGTCGATCGCCTGGCACAGCTCGACCTTGCGGGCGAAAGGGATGACGGAGAGCGGATCGGCGTCGGTGTAGAGCTTCGTGTTGGTCCGGCGCGGCGGCGCGGCGCGCGGCCCGGTCGCGGGATCGAGCAGCGTCATCGTCTCGCCCGCGCGGCGGATCGCCGCCTCGGACAGTTCGTTGGCATGGGCGAAGGCGGTCATCTCGCCGGAAAGACCGCGCAGGCCGAAGCCCGCCTGGGTGTTGAAGTCCGCCGTCTTCAGCCGACCGTCATCGAAACCGAAGCTCTCCGACGCGGTGTATTGCAGGAAAAGCTCGCCATCGTCGCAGTTCTTCAGCGTCTCGGCGGTGAGGCGGAGGGCGGCGTCGGGATCGAGTCCGTCGCGATAGAGAAAGCCGCGGGGATCCTGGAATGTCGATGCTGGGCTGGTCATGCCGCAGACATAGGGCGATCAGGCCGCCTTTGCATCCCCGTCATTCGCGCCATGATCCGCCGGCCCGCCGATCAGCACGAAGCGCCGATCGCAATAGCCGCAATCGGCATAGCCCTTCTCGTCGATCTCGATGAAGACGCGGGGGTGGCCGAGGGCGGCGGGAATGTCCGACGCGCCATCGCAGGCGACTCGGTGCGCGGTGACGCGGGTGGTTTCGGGCGGCGGCAGGGTCATGGCTTCGCGATTAGCAAGCGGCGGTGACGGGCGCAATCGGCTGGATGCGGCGCGGCCCACGCTCAGGCGGCGTGGATCGCGCCGATGCTCGCCTGCATGTAGAGCGCCAGCACCACCGAAGCCATCGCAGCGGCCAGCAGCGCGCGGCGCGAACGACAGACGATGTGAAGTTTGCTGAACATGACGCCGCCTTGCGCCCGGCCGGGTTACCGCGGCGTCACCGGGAATGGTTAGCGGGGCGGCAACGACTGTTCCCTGCTTCCCGGCGAGGCCATGAGGTCAGCTGGCGAAATCGAGCTGGACGACCTTGCTCGGCGTCGCGCGGCAGTACATCGGCAGGGCGCGGTCGCCATCGGGGTAGGTCGCGGTCATCTCGGTGCGGAAGCGCCAGCCGCCGTTGCCCGGCTCGATGTTGACCAGCTTGTCGAATCGCAGCCGCGTTCCGCCGGTCGCGCCGATCTGCCGTGCGGCTTCGAACAGGCAGCTCTGCATCGAGGGGCGGGACGCCTCGGGCAGGACCGACAGGTCGGCCGAGACGCTGGCGGGCGGACCCGCGGGGAAGGTGGCGGGGGTCTCGGTCTCGGTCGCGGGCGGGGTTGCGGTCCCGCCCTCGGCCTTCTTGTCCTTGTTGCGGGTGGCGAGCAGCGCGACCAGGCCGGCGGCGACGACCACGCCACCGACGATCAGGCCCGTGCTCGGCCCTTTGTCCTTGTCCTTTTCGGGCCGGCCGGGATCGGGGCGGCCATTGCCCCAGTCGTTGCCATAGCCATAGGCGAAGGTGGCGCGGCAGCCGCGCGACACCCAGATGCTGCGGCGGTCATAGCCCCAGCTGCGGCCCTGCGTGCAGCTGCCGCCGTGGCGGTCGAGCAGCACGACGCGGTTCTCGGTACGCGCGTCGCAACGCTTGCTGCGGTCGCCGCGCGACTCGCAGCGGATGCGGCCGGCATAGCCGCGATTGTCGTATCCGGGATTGGGGCCGGGATTGGGTCGGGGCGGCTGGATCTGCGGGCGATCGGGCACGGGGCGGGGCAGCGGCGTCGGGCGGTCCTGCGGCGGCCGGGCGGGGTAGGTCTGCTGCGCGGCGGCCAGGCTACCCTGCCCGGCGAGCGCGACCGTCAGCACGAATGTCGTCACGATCCTGAAAGCCATCGCGTTCCTCCCCATCCCTGTCGGCGCGAACCCGGCGCATGACGACCTCGTTCATTGGCGAGTCGTTTCTGGAGAGGTATAATCCTCCTGCTGCCGCGTGATAGCGGCGATTGCGGGGAGCAAGTCCCGTTCGGCTTTGCACGGAACGCCCGAGCGGCTATGCCGCGCGGCATGAGCGACGCGGCGATCTCGATCCGGGAACTGGGCAAGGTCTATTCGAACGGCAAGGTGGCGCTGGGCGGGGTGACCTTCGATGTGCCGCGCGGGCAGATATTCGGGCTGCTCGGCCCCAATGGCGCGGGCAAGTCGACGCTGATCAACATCCTGGCGGGGCTGGTCAACAAGACCAGCGGCACCGCCGAGATCTGGGGCTTCGACATCGATCGCGACCATCGCAACGCCAAGGCGTCGATCGGCATCGTGCCGCAGGAGATCCTGTTCGATCCGTATTTCACGCCGAAGGAAGCGCTGGAGATCCAGGCCGGGCTCTATGGCGTGCCGCCCGCCCGGCGGCGCACGGCCGAACTGCTGCGCGCGGTGCACCTGCAGGACAAGGCCGACGCCTATTCGCGCACGCTTTCGGGGGGCATGAAGCGCCGGCTGCTCGTCGCCAAGGCGCTGGTCCACAACCCGCCGGTGCTGGTGCTCGACGAGCCGACCGCCGGCGTCGACATCGAATTGCGCCAGCAGCTTTGGGCCTATGTGCGCGAGCTGAACCGAGACGGGGTCACCGTCGTGCTGACGACCCATTACCTGGAGGAGGCGGAGGAGCTGTGCGATCGCATCGCGATCATCAACCATGGCCGCCTGATCGCCAACGAACCCACCCGCAACCTCCTCGCCATGGCGCAGGAAAAGGTTGTCGAGGTGACCGTCGACCGCGACCTGACCGCGCCGCCCGACGCGCCCTGCTTCGAGAAGATCGAGCTGAAGGGCGAACGGACGCTGGCGGTCACCTATTCCAAGGGCAAGGTCAACGCGGGCGACGTGCTCGCCGCGCTGCAGGGCGCGGGGCTGGGCATCGTCGACGTCTCCACCCGCGAAGCCGATCTGGAAGACGTGTTCCTCAACCTCACCAGCGCGAGAACCTGACCGGAGGCTCGGTTGAACAACTTAACGCGCTTCCGGGAAAGCATCGACCCCCTGATCCGCCCGGGAGAAAGGCCGTTTCTGTGTTCGGGCGATCCACTACGGTGTCGCGTCTTTATCGTTGGCTTCAACCCTGCCACTTCGCTTGACGGCTGTTTTTGGCAATATTGGTCGGATAACACCGGGTTCGATAGAATCTCCTTTATGGCAGATTATACCGCCACGAGGCGTGTTCGAGGTGCGCGCCCCCGAATAGAAGCAATTATCGGAGAGCTTGCGCCCATCGCGTGCCTAGAGACCAACATATGTTCCAAGCCGACTAGGCGGGCGGCGCAATTGCATTCGGACGAGCGGCGAACAGAAATCTTTGATTTCTTGTTGATGAATATCTGTCCCGACTTTGTCTTGGTTCATAGCAATGAACCGATCAGCTATATGCAGGCCCGCGCGGGGGTGGTTTTAAGGGAGAACGTCCCGCACTCCGTATCGCTGGGAAGCTACTCTTTTCGGTTGATGGGGGTTGGTGGACCGATCTGGCGAAAGAGCATCGAGCAAGCACGGGAGATCGGTCGTATCATCGCTTCGACTCTGACCGATTGATGGGCCTGTAGCCGCACGGCGTCCAGCTTGCTTGCGGCGACGGTGGCGAGTGTCTAGCGCTCCTATCTGAGTTTCCGACAGTGTGCGCAGGTAGCGAAGCATGGTTCATAAATACGATGTCCTGGTCATCGGATCCGGCGCGGCGGGGTTGACCGCCGCGCTGAACCTGGCGGGCCGCTTCAAGGTGGCGGTGCTGGCCAAGGGCAAGCTTTCCGACGGGTCGACCGCCTGGGCGCAGGGCGGCATCGCCGCCGTGCTGGAGGAAGGCGACACCTTCGAAAGCCATATCGAGGACACGATGGTCGCGGGCGCGGGGCTCAACAACCGCGCCACGGTGGAGTTCGTGGTCGAGAACGCGCCCGCTGCGATCGAGCGGCTGGCGGCGCTGGGCGTGCCCTTCAACGAAGGTGCCACCGAACGCTGGCACCTGACGCGCGAGGGCGGGCACAGCCACCGCCGCATCGTCCATGTCGACGACGCGACCGGGCAGGCGGTGCAGACCGCGCTGGAGAAGGCGGCGGCCGCCAACCCGAACATCACGCTGGTGCCCGACATGGCGGTGATCGACCTGATCACCGGGCGGCATGGCCAGCGCTATTCGGCGGACGGCCATGTCTGGGGCGTGTACGCGCTGGACCGGGGCAGCGGGCGGGTGGAGACCTTCACCGCGCGCGCGACGATCCTGGCGACCGGCGGGGCGGGGCGGACCTATCTCTATTCGACGGCACCGCGCGGGGCGACCGGGGACGGCATCGCGATGGCGTGGCGCGCGGGCGCGCGCATATCGAACATGGAATTCATGCAGTTCCACCCGACCTGCCTGTGGAACCTGCAGGTCAAGAATTTCCTCATTACGGAGGCGGTGCGCGGCGAGGGCGGGCAGCTCAAGCTGCCGACCAACGGCCATCGCTTCATGCCCGATTTCGATCCGCGCGCCGAACTGGCCCCGCGCGACGTGGTGGCGCGGGCGATCGACCATGAGATCAAGCGCCTCGGCCTCGATTTCGTCCATCTCGACATCAGCCACCAGCCGCCGGAATTCGTGAAGGAGCATTTCCCGAACATCCACGCCAAGCTGCTGGGGCTGGGCATCGACATCACCCGCGAACCGATCCCGGTTGTCCCGGCGCAGCATTACACCTGCGGCGGCATCCTGGTGGACCTGAAGGGGCGGACCGACCTGCCGGGGCTGTATGCGGCGGGCGAGTGCACCCAGTCCGGCCTGCACGGCGCGAACCGCCTCGCCTCCAACTCGCTGCTCGAATGCTTCGTGTTCGGCGAGGCGGCGGCGGGGCATATCGGCCGCCACTGGGACGAGATGCCCGCGCCGCCGCCGATCCGGCCGTGGGATGAAAGCCGCGTCTCCGATTCCGACGAGGATGTCGTCGTCCAGCACAACTGGAAGGAAATCCGGCGCTTCATGTGGGATTATGTCGGCATCGTCCGCACCACCAAGCGGCTGGAGCGCGCGCAGCACCGCATCCGCCTGCTTCGCCGCGAGGTGGAAGACTATTACGGCAACTACCGCGTCACCGCCGACCTGATCGAACTGCGCAACCTGATCGAGGTGGCCGACCTGATCGTGCGATCGGCGCTTCGCCGCAAGGAGAGCCGGGGGCTGCACTATACCCTCGACTATCCCGAGACGCTGCCCGAGGCGGTCGATACGGTGCTGGTGCCGTGACAGGGCGGCGGTGGCAGGGGCGTCGTCAGGCGGGCGTCTCGGTCAGCTCGACGATCTCGAAGGCGTAACCCCGCCAGCCGCGTTGCCGCGCGGCGTCCTCGGTCGCGGCGCGCTTGCCGGTGGCTTCCTTCAGCGAACGGGCATGCCCCCAGAACACCTCGGTCCGCCCGCCGCCGAGATCGGCGACGATGCGCCAGTAATGGGTGAAATCGGCCGTGGTCGGCCCGATGGTCTTCACATAGCCATCCGGCATCGTCGCGGTCAGGTAACGCTTCTTCCTCGCCATTGCCGGGGGGCCTTCTGGGTTGGGGCAGCGCACGCCCCCACAGTGGCGACCCCGGCGTGACTCGAACACGCAACATCCTGCTTAGAAGGCAGGTGCTCTATCCAGTTGAGCTACGGGGCCGTCGCGGCCCGATTAGCGGCAGGGTGGGGGCGGGGGCAATGCTTTCCTGTGCTCGCCCCGCCGCCCGCCCCGTGGCCCGTTCAGGCCCTGAGCTTGAAGATGCGGATCGCGTTCTCGCCAGCGATCTTGCGGCGGTCTTCCTCGGAGATGTCGGCGGTGCGGATCCAGTTCACCGCCTCGTGGGTCTCTTGATAGGGAAAATCGACCGCGAACATCACATTGTCCGCGCCGATCGCCTCGATGTTGAACCTGAGCGGCGGGGTCCAGTTCACGCCCGAGGTGGTGATCGCGAAGTTGCGCTTGAAGGTCTCGGACGGAGTGAGGCTGAGCTTGGCGCGCTGGCTCTCCGCCCATTGCCCGGTCATGTGGTGCATGTAATCGATGCGATAGAACCAGTAGGGAATGCCCTCGCCCATATGGCCGAGGACGACCTTGAGCTTGGGAAAGCGCTCGAACACGCCGCCGGTGATCAGGCGCAGGCCGTGGAGGCCGGTTTCCTGCGCATAGCCCCAGATCGCATATTCGAGATGATCCTGCGTGAAGGCGGGCGCCATCAGCGGATTGGGCGAGCGGGGGTGGATGTAGAGCGGCACGTCCAGCGCCTCGGCGGCTTCCAGGATCGGCCAGTATTTCTGTTCGGACAGATATTCGCCGTCGGTGTGGCTGTTGACGACCAGGCCGTTGAGGCCGAGCTTCGTCACCGCGCGCTCCAGTTCCTTCACCGCCTCGGCCGGAGCCTGCGGGGCGACGGTGGCGAGGCCGAAGAAGCGGCCGGGGTGCCGCGCGATCGCGGCGGCAAGCTGGTCGTTCGCATCCTCCGCCACCGCGATCGCGGTATCGCGCGGCATCATCTGGACGCCGGTGGAGGTGAGGAGCAGCAGCTGCGCCTCGATCCCCGCCGCGTCCATGATCGCCAGCCGATCGCTATCGAGATCGAGCAGCTGTTCGGTGAGCGGCCCGCCGCCGATCATCCGCGCCCACAACGCCAGATCGGCGTCATAGCCGGAGGCGTTTTCCACAAGCTTCTTCATCTCGGCCACCTGCAGGGTGGTGGCGAAGGCTTCTTCGGTCGGGATGATGCGCAGGGTCTGCTCGGTCACGGTATCGCTCTCCTTGGCCATTTGCGTAGGGCGCTATGCATTTGGTCGGCGGGGTCCGCCCAACCGACAAGGCAAGGATAGGCGACGGCCGGAGGGGAGGCCATACGCTTGTGTTAGAATTTCAATGCGGCGGATCGACGAGGCGGATCAGGCCAGGGCCCGGCGCAGCGGAGGTGTCCAGGCGTCGTGGCCGCGATCGGCGATCACGCTGTCGGCGGCGTAGCGGCCGGACAGCATCGTCTGGGTGAGGCCCGGTCCGGGATCGGCGGTGGCGCCGGCGACATAGAGGCGGGGGATACGGGTGCGGGGGCCGGGGCGGCGGAGCACCGACGACCAGCCATGCATTGCCCGCCCGTGGAGCGCGCCGCCGGTGCCGGGATAGCGCGAGGCGAGGTCGGCCGGCGTGGTCATCACGACCTCCGAACAGTCGACGAGCTGGACGCCGCAGGCCGCGAGCCGGCGCAGCGCCATCGATTCGCCGGCGCGCAGCTCTGCGGCGGAGAGGCTGCGGCCCTCGGCCTCGGCCGGCGCGTGGATGGTCATGCGCAGCCGCTCGCGCCCGATATCGCCGGGCTGGGTATCGTCGCCACGGTCCAGCGCGTCGAGCATCACGGTGGGTTCCTCGGGTAGCCAGCCGGCCAGGACATCGCGGAATTCGGCGACGCTGTCGCGGGGCAGGAAGACGTTGCCGCGCGCGAGCGGCATTCCGCCAGTGCGCGCGGTGAAGGCCCAGCTGACCGCCGAAAGCGATCGATCGCCGGGCTGGATCGCGGGGACGGCGGTGCAGGCGTCCTCGCCGAACCAGCCGTCGGCCAGCGCGCCCGTGTCCGTGGCGCAGACGACCGCGTCGGCGGCGATGTAGCCGCCGCCGTTCAGCCGCACGCCGGTTGCGCCCTCGGTACCGATCTCTATCGCGCGGCAATCGGCGTCGGTCATGAAGGTGACGCCACGCACGCGGGCGGCGGCCTCGATCAGCGCGACGAGCCGCGCTTCGCCGCCGCCGATCGTCCAGACGCCCTGCTCCTCCAGATGGGAGGCGAGCATGATCGCGGCGGGCGCGCGCCAGGGCGACGAGCCCAGCGCGGTGGCGGAGCGGGCGAAGAGCTGGCGGAGGCGGGGATCACCGAAATGCCGGCCGAGCGCGCGCCAGAGCCGTTCGCGCGACCCGCCGCCCAGCAGCGTCGACATCGCGGCCAGATCGAAACGCGGCGGCGGCAGATCGCCGGCGACGTCGCGGGCAAGGGCGGGCGCACCGAGGGTTTCGAAACAGGCGCGCGCCTCGGCCCGGAAAGCATCGTAGCCGCGCGCGTCGCCGGGGCCGGAAAAGCGGGCGATCGCATCGCGCATGCGATCGGGGTCGGCGAGCAGGTCGAGCCGGTCGCGGTGATTCCAGGCGTGGCGGGCGATCACATCGCAGCGGCGGAAATCGGGGCGCATCGCGCGATCGATCGCCGCCTCGTCGAACAAGGCGTCGAACAGGTCGGGGCGGATGCAGGTCGAAGGGCCGGCGTCGATCGAGACGTCGTCGAGCGGGGTGGGACGCAGCCGCCCGCCGACGCCTGGCGCGCGATCGACGATGGTGACGGCCATGCCGCGCGCGGCGAGCAGCAGTGCCGCGACGAGACCGCCCAGCCCTGCGCCGACCACCACGGCATGTCCGCCCGAAGACGAAGCCTTTCCTGCGGACGGCCCGATAGCCATCGACGGTTCCCCAGCACCGGCGCGACCGAGTCGCACCCATTCCCCGAGGAATTTATGAGCGGCTAACCATCATTCCGCCAGCGGCCCGAACCTGTGACCGCGCCGTCCTGCCCCGCTTTCGGACAGTCCTGTCGCATTAGGCCGGTCGCATTATTACGCCCGCCGCATCACGCGGCCAGGCGCATCTCCATCCGGTCCCAGATCTCGAGCAGGGCCTCGGTCAGGTCGACCATCATCGCCTCGCTGTGCGAAGGGCCGGGGGTGAAGCGCAGCCGCTCCGTCCCGCGGGGGACCGTGGGGTAGTTGATCGGCTGTACATAGACGCCGTATTCGGCCAGCAGGATATCGCTGACCCGCTTGGCTTTCACCGGATCGCCCACCATCAGCGGCACGATATGCGTGGTGGACGGCATCACCGGCAGCCCCGCCTCGGCAAACAGCGACTTGAGCCTGGCGGCGGCGGCCTGCTGCGCCTCGCGCTCGGCCGAGCTGGACTTCAGGTGACGGACGCTCGCCAACACGCCGGCGACCAGCACCGGGGACAGCGAGGTGGTGAAGATGAAACCGGGGGCGTAGCTGCGGATGACGTCGATGATCATCCGGTCGGCCGCGATATAGCCGCCCATCACGCCGAACGCCTTGCCCAGCGTCCCTTCGATGATGGTCAGCCGGTTCGCGACCTCCTCGCGTTCAGAAATCCCGCCGCCGCGCGGGCCGTACATGCCGACCGCGTGGACTTCGTCCAGATAGGTCAGCGCGCCGTATTTGTCGGCAAGGTCGCAGATCGCGGCGATCGGCGCGACGTCCCCGTCCATCGAATAGACGCTTTCGAACGCGATCAGCTTGGCGACATCCTTGGGGGCGTCGGCCAGCAACTCTTCCAGATGCGCGAGATCGTTGTGGCGGAAGATCCGCTTCTCGCAGCCCGAATTGCGGATGCCCGCGATCATCGAGGCGTGATTGAGCTCGTCAGAAAAGATGATGCAGCCGGGCAGCAGCTTGGCCAGCGTCGCCAGCGTGGCTTCGTTGGAGACATAGCCCGAGGTGAAGAGCAGCGCGGCTTCCTTGCCGTGCAGGTCGGCCAGCTCATGCTCCAGATCGATATGGTAATGCGTGTTGCCGCCGATGTTGCGCGTGCCGCCGGAGCCCGCGCCGACGTCATGGAGGGCCTCCTCCATCGCGCCGATCACCTTGGGATGCTGGCCCATCGCGAGATAGTCGTTGGAGCACCACACCGTGATCGGCTTCGGCCCATTATGGCCGGCGAAGCAGCGCGCGCTGGGATAATTGCCGCGATTGCGCAGGATATCGATGAAGACGCGATAGCGGCCCTCGGCGTGGAGCCGATCGATCGCCTGGGCGAAGATACGCTGATAATCCAACTTGCCTCTCTCCAGGCCGCCATGCGGCGCGTTTAGCCATTCCGGCCGTCGTTTTCCAGCGCGAACGGCTCGCAATTCCCGCGCATATCCGTCGTTTGACGGGCGCTATCGCGGAATCGGGCAAGCCGGCCGATACGCAACTATACGGATGAGGCCGCGAGACGAAAGCGCGGAAGTCCGCCCACAGTGATCGCGCCGCTCGATCTGCGGCGAGTCGTGGGTGGGGCGATTCCCTGTCAGAGCCCGGTGATGCTGCCGATGCCGAAGCGGGCGAGGCCAGGGCGCAGCGCCTCGACTGCCGGATTCATAGCCGTGAAGACGCCGAGGCCGGGGGCGGCCTCGGCCGGCCAGTCCTGCCCGGCGGTCAGGTGCGCCACCCGGCGGGCGATGCCCGGTCCGCCATCGACGAAGCGGATCGGATGCGGCGCGGCGGCGGCCAGCTCCTCCTCGACCAGCGGGAAATGGGTGCAGGCGAGCACCACCACGTCCATGCGGTCGCCACCCGGCTGGTCGAGCAGCCCGGACAGGGCGGTTCGATACTCGGCCGGCTCGGCGACCTCGCCGCGCAGCTTCGCCTCGGCCAGCTCGACGAGCCGCGCGGATCCGTGGCGCAGGACGGTGCAGTCCGCTGCGAACTCGGCGGACAGCCGGTCGACATAGGGCTGG
>Ga0160473_100951_pt1 | contig 16776 bp, 16 predicted proteins | sample HID1975I_E11MG_FD_108217 | JGI IMG/M metagenome (GOLD analysis project Ga0160473, IMG submission 108217) | Enriched soil microbial communities from UW Madison campus, WI, USA - HID1975I_E11 MG | ecosystem: Environmental > Terrestrial > Soil > Unclassified | place: USA: Madison, Wisconsin... | reverse complement strand
GAGGTGGCGGGTCAGCCGGCGTTCCAGCGGAGCAGCCGCATACTCGCCGCGCTCTGCGTCCGGTTGCGCGTCGACGTTCTGGCCACGACGGCACCGCAGGAGCCGCATTGCGACCATGCCGCCGCCGCCCAGCTTGCCGCCGCCGTCCAGGCGATGTCCAGGCGCCGGCTCGCGCTCGGCGAATATGTCGTCTGGGGTGTAGCCCCGCCATCCAGGAGCCATATCGCCGTCATGACCGCGCCGATGCCCCCAGGCACCCGCCGCCATGCGCTTGCATCCCACCGCAGTCAGCTCACCGCATCCAACGGTGCCGGCTTTCGCTTGCCCAGGGACAAGCGGACGATGCCGTCGCGCGACATCCTCTATATCCGGAGAAGATGATGGACCGGCATCGATCGACCATGGACCCGGCCTATTTCGAAGGGATGTTCCGCGACACCGACGATCCCTGGGATCTCGACACGAGCCCGTATGAGCAGGCCAAGTTCGCGGAAAGCATCGCGGCCCTGTCGGGGCGAAACTATTCGAGCGGCTTTGAAGTCGGATGCGCCAGAGGTGCGCTGACGGTGAAGCTGGCGGAGCATTGCGCAACACTGCTGTCGATCGACGTGAGCGAAACCGCGCTCGGGGCCGCACGCCGACGCGCAGCGCATTTCGACCATGTCGACTTTGCACGTATGGCGTTCCCCGGGGAGACGCCCGCCGATCGGTTCGATCTCGTGGCTCTTTCGGAAGTCGCCTATTATTGGGACGATGCCGATCTGAACCGCACGGCCGACTGGCTGGCCGCGCATCTCGTGCCGGGCGGTGACCTTCTGCTCGTCCATTTCACCGGTGAAACCGACTATCCGCAAAGCGGCGACGACGCCGTGGGCAAGCTTTCGGAATTGCTCGGCCGCGCCATCACCGTGATCGTTTCCGACAGCCGTCCACGCTATCGGCTCGACCTTTGGCGACGCAGCGCATGAGCCTCAGCTTGCTCACCATCGTCAGGAACCGGCCCGATCATCTCGCCCAGCTTGTCGAGGGCCTGCGACGCAGCACCGCTCTTCCACGTGAACTGGTCATCGTCGATATGGGCAGCGATCCGCGGGTGCCCGTTCCCAAGCTCCCCTTCCCCGTCCAGGTCGTTCGTATGGAAGGCCCCGGACTGCCCTTGGCCGCCGCCCGCAATGCGGCTGCGCGAGCCGCGACGGGCGAGCATCTCTTGTTCCTCGACGTCGATTGCATCCCGATGCGCAACCTCGTCGGGACGATGCGCCATTTACTCGATCGGGATGACGCGCTGATCTGCGCCGAAGCCTTCTACCTGAGGCCGACGGACGCGCGCGGCGCGTGGACCGAAGAAGCGCTGCGGCTCGTGGCCTCCCCGCATCCGGTGCGGAGCTTCCCCGCCGCAGATGTCCGGGAGGAGCCGAATCCCGGCCTGTTCTGGTCGCTGGTCTTCGGCATCCGGCACGATCGCTTCACCCGGCTTGGCGGTTTCGACGAAGCCTTCACTGGCTATGGAGCCGAGGATACCGATTTTGGATTTCGCGCACGGCGCGCGGGGCTCCCCCTACTCTTCATGGGTGGTGCGGGCGTCTTCCATCAACACCATCCGGTGTTCGACCCGCCGTTGCACCACATCGCCGACATCGTCCGTAATGCGCAACTATTCCACGACCGCTGGCATTTCTGGCCGATGGAGGGCTGGCTGAAGGCCTTCGCCGACATGGGGTTCGTCGAACGATCGGAGGACCGTATCGCGCTGCTCCGCATGCCGAATGCCGACGAACTGGCATGCGCACGACAATCGGCTGCGGCGTGACGACGAGGCGGCGGGGTAACCCCCGCCGCCATGGTTGCTCAGCGCTCCATCGAGTGCTTGATGTCGCGGATCTCGTCATGGCCCGCCTTGACCGAATCATAGGCCGAGGCGATCAGCGACTGCACTGTCGGCGAAAGATCGTTGTCGCGCAGCGCGTCCTCGAACTTCGCCTTGATATGGTCTTCTCCGGCCTCGACTTCGTTGATGATCGCCTTGTCGTCATGGCCTGTCACGACGGATTTGAGATTGACGAACGCGCGATGCGCCCCGGCGAGGATGGTGCCGTCGTCCTCAGGATCGCCACCGAGGGTCGACACCTCCTGCTGGAGCCGCGATACCAGCTCACGGCGCTCGCCAGCCAAATCGGTGAAGAGGGCAGCGAAGCTGGTGTTCGTCGTGTCCTTGGCCGCCTCGGCATATCCCTCGACGCTATCCAGCGTAGTGGCAATCAGGCCGTTGAGCACGGAGATGTCTTGGGTGGATCCGGTCATATCTGTATCCTGAGCATGGCAGTTCGATACGGTGCGTATCAAATTCAGCGGGACAACGACCGGTCCGCTACAAAGCGCCCCTCAACAGCGCTAAATTAACCCTGATCAGTACGATTTCCGCCGGGATCATAGCAGCGAGACGCGCACAGCCTGCGTATCGTTTTCCCAACAAGGCCGGGCCGATCCGAGAGCAACAAATCCGAGAGCGACAAAAGAGCAGCTTTTATCGTCGCTGCTGGTGCGCTTCGCGGATTTCGTCGGACAATCGGTGGCGATTTTCGGTCTATAAATGCTGTGATCAGCCGCTTACTGGCTCTGGATGTGTCCCGAGCCAGAAAATGGTGTCAGAAGAGCTTTCTGCCAGGGCGCCTAAGCGATTGATTTCTCAGTCAAAACCATGGACTTAGAAACCGCCAGAGCCATCAATAGCACGATCTGGATTCGTGGAAAAGGCTGGACATAAATGGACGCCGGGGTTCGAGGCTCGAACGCTACAGCGTAGAAGCGATAATCTGCTGCCAGAAAAATCACCGCATAACATGGGCAGTTTGCCGACTGGCAGCCTTTCGGCGGTAATCTCGACAGATAGGATCTTCGTTTAGGGAAAGGTTGGCTCGATCTGCACACACGCCCTGTGCGAGAACTTCTCCGTCGATCCGTCGGTGCGGTTCACCCAGAAGCATTTCGTCCCGAAATCCGCGCTGCGCACGCTGAAGCCGGCAACGCCGCATCCGAACTTCTCCTTGCCTTCGGGATGATGCGCGAGGGCCGCCAACAAGACCTCCCCGTCGTCGGCACTGACCTTGTCGCCGACATCGTATTTCTGGAGCATGGCGTTCAGGTGGGCGACCGCATCGCCCTTCTTGGCGAACTGCAAGTCGCCGTAACTGATCGGTTGCGCGGGCATACCTCCTCCTTTCAGCGACGACCCTCTAGGATGTCGTCAGTATGGTTTCCTCATCGCTCCCGGGGAGCAGCTTCTCGCGAATCTCGCGAAGGATGATTGCGGGAATGGCCATCGCCTCGAACTGGCTCTCGCGATCGGCAGCCCAGGCAAAGCAACCTTCCTTGGTGAGATCGTCTCGCGCAATTTTCTCATAGAGCGCAACGGCACTCATTCGCGAAAGTCCCAGCTCCATCAGTGACAAGAGCGTCACCGAAGAGATGCCAAATTCGAGCTGGGTCCCGATATCGAGGCCGGACGCGATTAGGTGAAGGCGCTCCGCCGCTTGGCTCTGGCACAAGATTATCGAGCTCGGTCCGCACGGTCAGCCGGGTGAGAACGTCGACATCCGCGCGCACACCGTCACTCATTAACCAGGCGTTGAGCACGGCCAACGTCATGCTTTCATGCCCATTGCTCTGAGAAAGGCGTCCCTGAAGGCTTCGGCCGATGGCAGCGGAATGCAAAAGAACTCAATCTCGATCTGATCGAGCTTTTCGGCCGCCAAGCGCTTTCCGACGGTCGCCTTCCAGGTTTCCAACCCGGTGCGGGTCGCGGCAATGATGTCGTCCGCGACGGCCTTGGCATCGTCACCGGGATAATAATCGGCGTCGAAGCCGACCAGGGCAACACCACAATATTGCACCCTCTTCGACAGTTTGGAGTTCTTGTCGAAATAGCGCCTCAGCGCGTCGGTCAAATGGGGATTGTTCAAGTCCGCCTTGTCGCTCAGCAATATTAGGTCGCGTTCGCGCTCGGCGCCTTCATGCTCGGCTTCGATCAGGAACGGAGCAAGCGATGCAAGGCAGTCGGCAATCGCATCGGACGCGGATTTATAGACTTTGGATTCGCCCCAATAGAGCTTGAGGAGCCCGTCGTCGGTGATGCCAGCATAGACGCCGTCCGCGCCGTGGTAGTGCATTCGCGTGTCGGTCTTCAGGTCCATCTTGCAGAGGATCTGCGGGAGTTGGAGAAAGCGCTCCGCCAAGAGGAACAGCAGCATTTCGCCGCCTTCGCCGGTTTTGGCCAGGTCGGTGAACGAACGGCGCGCCTCCTCCAACAAACCAGCGACCGATTCCGTGCTGTTGTATTTCGCGTCGCGCGCCTTGGCCTGTGCCAGCTTCGACCGCGGTATCGCGTAATCAGCCACCGCGTTGCGCATAAACTCCGCAAGGCGTTGCGGCTGGACTCGTCCGTTACCGTCCACAGTTAAACAATGGCAGTGAATCTTGATCAGGTGACCGTCGATGGCAACATCGCGCTCGACCAGTTCGAGATGAACCTCTAGCGCTTCGGGGTTACCGGTAAGCGCTGAGGTCAGATCGGTAGCGGTAATATTTGACAGGTCGCCCCCCACTTTCACTTCTCGCTCCCCACCGAGCCGGCCTTATCTAAGCCAAATCGAAGATTTTTGTCGTTCGATTATTTGCCGTTATGAGCCAGTTTCAACAGCAGTCCAAATGCTTCTCCCGGGCGGACTGACTGGCTGCTTCTTCGTCGCCCTGGCGACAGCTCGCCACGTACGGCTCAGCGGCTATCATCGGCTATGTGCACCCAGCGAGCCTCGTACGAGATGTCCGCTTTTGGTTGGCCGGTCAGCTATCTGAACCACCGAGGTGGGGCGCTTAGCTGCCGGAATAGGCTATCGGAATGGACATTGCTGAATGCCGGAGAACGTCCGTGGATACTCGGTCAGAAGAGCCAATCTTGAAATGGCTAACAGACTGATTCATCAGCGGAAATCATAGACTTGATGAGCGCCGGAGCCGTCCATAACATGATCCGTGGAAAAGGCTGGACGTACTTGGACGCTCGGTTCGAATGCCAAACATCGAGTCATTTGATATATATCCTTTGAGTATGGATCCTAGACCCCTAGGTTTTGTATCATGCCGGACGCTCCATCCCAACGCGCGACCGCCAGCGCTCTTCTCCAACAGCATGGCATGATGCGCCTTGCCGAACTGAGAACCGCTGGCATCACCGCGGCCACGATCAGTCGCATGGCTGGGACCGGGGAAGTGATCCGTCTTGCGAGAGGGATCTATCAACTTCGCGACGCACCGCTCGACATAAATCACAGCCTTGCAGAAGCCAGCAAGCGGGTGCCGAAGGGTGTCATCTGCCTTGTCTCGGCACTCGCCTTCCACGGTCTTACGGACCAGCTTCCCCGGAAAATCTGGATGGCGATTGGTGAAAAGGATTGGACTCCTAGGCAGGATGGCACGCCGATCCGTGTCTCACGCTTCAGCGAGTATCTGCTTTCGGAGGGTGTCGAAATCCATCTCATCGAAGGCGTGCCGGTGAAGGTCTTCGGGATCGGAAAGACCGTGGCCGACTGCTTCAGACATAGAAATAAGGTCGGTATTTCGATTGCGATCGAGGGCCTTCAAGAAACCCTGCGCCAGCGCAAGGCGACGCCAGCCCAGATTCAGGCGTGGGCAAAATCGGGTGGGGTCTCGACAGCCGTTCGTCCATATCTCGAGGCTCTCACCGCGAATGTATGAAAGATATCGAAGGCGAAACCGATAGCCTGACAGCGGGTCTGCATCGGGATAGAAGCGCTCACATTGAACCTGCGCCATGCCATTCGGGAACCTGCTGATCCTGGCGCAGACGCAGGCGTCGCCATTCCACCGCCGCGAATACCTGTTCGGGATCGGCAGGATCGGCGACGGGTAACGCGGCTGCTATCTCCCGCTCGAAACGCCCGCGAAGCGCCGGGTCCGAGAGCCAAGCCTTTTCCCACCAGTCGAGGATCCGGTCGCGCGCATCGCGCAGCGTGCCCGCCGACGGCAGGCGATCGCGCTTCTGATGTTGGTTTACCCGCCGATCGCTCGGCAGGAGATTCCACAAGTCGCCGCACGGCCACGCCGCCCACGGCAGGCAATGGTCGATGTCGAGGCGGGACATGCCCAGATTGGCGGCCGACCACACGCATTGGATTTCCATCGAGGCCGTGAGCAACCGCTCCGCCGCCATGCGGCCGATGGCCGTATCGCGGATCGGCTCTTCCCAGGCGAGCGCCGCCTCTGCCTGACCTATTGGGAGCGTGTAACCCATTCGCTCGCCATAGTTCCGAATGAGACGCGTCCATTCCGCGACCAGGACCGGCTCTATCCAGGCACCGAGGCGGACCATCGCTCGCCAAACATGGCCCGGAATCCGAAGATGCCCCCAAGCGGACAGGATAGCGACATCGAGTTGCAGCAGATCGGCGGTGCGGCCGGCGCGGGCCCTTAGCGCACCGAAGACCCGATGATCGGAATTCGGGAAGCGGATGAAATTGGCCGGCATCGTCACTATCGTCGTCGCCGCTTCGCCGATAGCAGCATGGACGCTACGCGCCCGCTCTCCCGTGAAGGTCGCGCCCACCCGCAAATCCTGCGGCAAGAATGCCTGGTCGAGCAGGGCTCGAAAACCGGCCTTCGCGAAGCCCAGTCCATCGGGGCCGCTATTGCGCGGCGCTTGGGGCAGCCCGGCGCGCAATAGCGGCAGATACATGCGCACCCAGAACAGAGCGACCAGACCCAACGGAACGTCGATTGCATCGGTGTCGTCGCCGGCCGGTACCGCAGTTGCTGGAGCGTGCTCGGCGATCCGCGCCACCGCGCGCAGCAACGCAAGCTTGTAGGTCGAAGACTTGTCGTCGGCGAGTATGATGCCGCGGATCAGCGGCAGGGCGCCGGCGCCATCGTCGGGCATGCGAAGCGCGACCATCGTCCAGCGGACATCGCTCCGTGCCATCGCATCGCTCTTGTCAACCACGCGCAGCACTTCGATGCCGTTAACCCGCGAAAGCCCTTCGACCTCGCTCAACGAGACCGGATGCATGGGCCGATCAACTGGGGCCGGCCCATGCCGCAAGGTCATCAGCATCAAGCCGCCGGGCCTGAGCAACGTGACCAGCTTGCGGAAGGCTCGCGGCCGATCCGTAGGCGCGACATGCTGCCAGACCGCAGACAGTAGAATAAGATCAAAACCCAGCGCCAATCCATGCACCGACACGAGGCCAGGCAACCGATCGTCGAGCCAGCGCACCTTCGCATCGGGATGGCGCTGCTGCCCCTCGGCGCGCATGCCGGCCGCCGGCTCGACCGCGACCACTTCATAGCCTTGGGCCGCCAGCCAGGCGGCATCGCGGCCAGAGCCGGCCCCGACGTCCAGCGCGAGCGGATCAATGCCGGCGGGTGCGATCAGTTCGCCCATGCCGGCGTAAGCTTCGAGCAATCCGATACGATCGTAACGATCCGCCAGTTCGGCTGCCTGCGCGTCATAGACGGCGATGACGTCCTGGCCGCTCATGCGAGTCCTCCGCCGGCGAAGTGCTCGCGGTGCCGCGCGACATAGTCGAGCCGTGGCCAAGCATGGCGATCGTCGGGCAATCGGATCGGTTGGCCAATCGCAGGGAACAGGCCACGCAACTCGGCTGGAACCTTGTTGTGCGAGACCAGCAGCGCGAAATCGTCGCTGAGGCTGATCAGGTTCCGGTCGAACAGCCAATGTGCGGTGGCGGAGAGCGCAATGCCGTTCTGGACAATGTCCGGTCCGCCATCGGCAACCGACCAGATATGGGCCGCCTGAGCTTCTGCCTTGCCGCCGCCATTGATGATGCGCAGGCCAGTGACCGCGCAGGTGCTGTTATAGGCGTCGAGCACGTCCTTGCGGAAGGCGGCATCGCGGATCTTGCGATTGACGAGCATCTGCTCGATCCGGCGTTCTGTCGGTGGCTCGCGCAGTAGTGCGGCGGTCGCCGGGTCGATATGTCGCGCGTCGAGTTCAAGCCGGATCGCGTTGGCGGGATCGAGCACGGCGTCGAGACCTGCTTCCACGATCGCTACGAAATCAGCGCCATCCAATGAGCGGACCGAACGACCGCGCAACGCGCGGCCGACGGTCGCCGGATCGCCATGCTCGCGAAGAAAACGCTCTGCAAACCGGCCGCCTGCGTCGCGATACGGGACGGCACGATCGAATGGCAGGAAGTCCGTCACGCGGGCGTAGAAAAGGTTCGTATCCGCCGGATCGGGGTCGATCATGACGACGCACGCGACGGCGACATAAGCCATGCGCCCACCTGCCGATCCCGTCTCTCGATAAAGAATCCAGTCGCCAACACACTGCTGTGCCGTGCGGAGATAGACCTTGGGAAAATGGTAGCGCTCTTCGATGAGATCGTCGTACCGCGACGCGCCGCTAATCTCGAAGACCCCCTTCATAGACCGAGGGATAGGGTAAAATCTCTTGTCGAGCTAGGTAGATGCACACCTTGTCGGCACTGTATCTGATGCCGGATGCCTGGTTCGATCTGTGAGTGCAGCTTGCCTCTTTCGCGGTATAGAAACGATGCAAAAGAGTTCCCACGCAGCGTTCGGTGCTTCAATGTCTGAGTTCTCGGAACTGAATGTCTTTCAAATGTACGTCGAAAACGACGAGCAGCCGGGCTTCTGGCTCCGCCGCACGACCTGGGGGAACACGTGCGCCCAGGTAACCTCGGTTGACGAGTTCAGGGGGCCGCCGCCCTATTATGGCAACCCAGTGGTGCTCGCCGACATCTACGATCTGCAAACCGGCGAATTGAAGGAGCAAGGAGCGAGAATTCCTGTGCCAGGAACCTACAAGACGTGGCGACAAATGGATCCGCCTATTTGGGCAAAGCAATAGCATTCTCAGCATAGCCGATATCCGGAAACCCGCTAAACGAGGTGCGTTTCGGCGAGCTTACTCAAACGGGCCCCCAATTGTCCGAAAATGTCTAAGTGGGCTGCCGAGTCTAGAATCGCCGAAGCCGCCCGGGTTCGTGTAAAGCGCGACGATGGATGTCTTTGGATCTGGCCCACGCCTCGACGCGCCTCAGGGAGATAAGGCCCGCCAAGCGGTCGCGGCGCTGCGCGGCTACGGATATCAACTCTACACCTCGGGCCTTGCCTGGCTGGGTCTGGGCGACGGCGAACTCCTCTATCTGGAAGTCGCGGAAGACTATGCCGTCGCGAGCCGCGAAGCGCTGGCTGGCACGCAGGTCAAGGCCACCAGCGGAAGCATTACGCTCCAGTCCGCTGATGTGCGCACAACGATCGATGCCTTTGTCGATCTCGTCGCACGTAATCCCGGACGCATTGTTTCGCTCCATTATCTGACAACGGCGGCAATCGGTCTCGAGCGTCGCAAGGACCAACGTATCGCTGGCGAATCCGCGCTGCGATATTGGCGCCATGCGGCGGCTGGTGCCGATGTCGCGCCGTTGCGCAGGGTGCTCGAAGACCTCGATTTGAAACCTGCGACCAAGACGTATATTGCCTCGCTGTCCGACGCGGCGTTGCGTCGCGAGTTCCTCGCCCGCATCCATTGGTCGTGCGGTGCCCCTGGCCTGGATGACGTCCGTGCCGACCTCGGTGCGGGCCTGATCGAATATGTCGCGTCGGCCCGTCGGCTGTCGAGCCAGGTTGGTAAGGCGGTGTTACCGGCGGTCGTCGAGCGGCTGCTCATGACCGCAGTATCCGATGGTCCCCGCCAGCTGCGTCGGGCCGATTTGCTCGCCTTGATCGACGAGACGGCGATGGTGGCGGTGCCAATGGAACAGCTGGCGACGGCGTTCCAAGGGCCCGCGGGGTCGGGTGCGTTCTCGCGTCGGTCGCTGTTGGTCCCCTCCGCCGAACTGCCGCTGCCGACGATCCTCGCACCGCGGACGCCGCTGGTGATGGCGCTCGATGAGACCCGGCGCGCTGCTGGACTTGTCTTTGCGACCGGGGCGACGGGTCTGGGTAAATCGCTCCTCGCGCGCCTCGTCGCGGCACCAACCGAAGTCCAGTGGGCGATCGTCGATTTCCGCAATCTCAGCCCGGCAGATACGTCCGCGCGGTTGCAACTCCTGCTCGGTGAATTGGCGGCATCTTCCGCGACGAGCATCATTCTCGACGATCTGAACGAGATCGACGATCCCGCGATCCGCGATCTGCTGCTTCGCGTGATGGCCGGTCTGCGACGCCGCGATGCAACGGCGATCATAACGAGTTACCGCGCGCCGACCGCCGCGACGCTGCACCAATTGTCGCCCGCTGCGACGCCGGTGGTCGAAATTCCGTATCTGAGCGAGGAGGAAGTCGCCGACCTCGTCGCGCTCACAGGGGGCGAGGCCAAATTTGCCGGCCCCGTCTATCGCGCCACGTCTCGCGGACATCCGCAGCTGACGATGGCGGCGCTCCTGCATCTTTCGGCGGCGAATTGGTCGCGCGCGTCGCTGGCGGCGGTGCTTGGTGGCGAGCTGCACACCGAGCTTGGCGCCGAGCGACGTGCCGTACGCCAACGGCTCGTCGCGGCGATGCCCGCCGAAGCACAGGTGCTGCTGTTTCGCGCCAGCATGATCGAGGGCAGTTTCGACCGCGCGCTGGCGATGGCGCTGGGCAGCCTATCGCCCACGGTGTCGCTTGCCGGTCTTGTACTCGACCGCCTTGTCGGGCCGTGGATTGAGCCGATGCGCCGCGACAGGCTGCGCGTGTCGCCGCTGCTCGAAGGTGCGGCGCAGGACGTCTTCAGCGTCGACGAGTGCCGGGCGATCCATCACTGCATCGCCGACACGAAGATGCGCAGCGACGATCTGTCGGTGTTCGATGCCGGAATGGTGTTGCACCATGCGCTTCGCAGCGAGGACGGTACGCTCGTGGCCGCCTTCGCTCACAGTGTGGTCACCTGCAACGCCGAGATGCTCGACATCATCGCCCCGTTCGTCGGCGGGTTACAATCGCTTCCGAGCGATGTTCCGATTTTCCCCCAGGACCTCGCGGCGTCGGCGATGCTGCGGCTTGCCCAGCTTCTCGCGCTGCTGCCCTACGGTTCTGCGTCGGCGGCGCAGCAATGTTGGGCTGCCCTCGAGCGGGAGCGCGGCGACGTCAAGGGCGAAATCCTGTTCGAAGGTCTGGCCCTCTCGAAACTGCTGCTGCATCCGCGCGCCGGAGAATTATTCCCCGACTGGATCGAACTGCTCCTGCGCTTCGACAGGCTGACCGAGTCCGACACGCGCCTCGCTGCGGCCGGCAGCAGCTTTCAATCGAAGGCGGGCGGCAACCCCCATGTCAGCGGCGTGCTGCTCGCCGGCCAGATGCGCAATATCCTCACGGTCGCCGGGTTTCGCAGCCTTATCGAGCGGCTCGACCGCGAGGAGCCCGCGCTGCGCGAACGGTTCCTGTCGTCGTTTCAACCTGGTCGCGGCGACCTCTCGATCCTCGTCAATCATGGCTGGCTCAAGGAATCGAAGACCGAAGGGTTCGATTGGGAAGCAGCCGCCAGCGACTATGCCGCTTGCGCGGACATCGCGATGCGCTGGCCAAACCCGGGGCTGGCCGCGCGCTGTGCGATCGCCCAGGCGGTCTGCCTCGACGAGCATGGCGACGACGCCGAACGTGCGTTCGCCTGGTGTCGCTAACGGCTGCTAGGGTAGCGCCGCCTCGCGAAGCGCCCGCATCACTTGCCGGAAGACTCCCTCATATTCGGGCAGATCGCTCATCTGCTGCGACAGCCGATCCTTCCACAGCCGCGCGAGACGGGCCTCCTTCGCCGCGATCGCATCGGCCAACCCCTCGGGCTTGCGGCCGCGCAGGTCCAGCTTCGCCGTGAGTTCGCCGAGCAGTTCTCCCGGCCGGATGTCGTGTTCGTCGAAGAGGTTCCACAGGTCGTAGAGATCGCGCGGTTCGGTGCGGGCCTTGTCCGAAAGCGCAGCGAGCTTTTCGACGAAAATCTCCTCGAGGCTATACGTGCGCACTGTCGGCCCCTCGGGCAGATCGGCGAATTCGTCGAAGGTGCGCAGGATCGGCCGGTCGACGAGACCGAAGCAGAACACCTCGTTGATCGTGATATCGACCTTGACGTCGCTCGCCGCCGGTAGCGGTCCCTTGTAGTTGAGATAGAAGGTGTGGGTGTTTTGGTGACCGTGCCGGTCGGGCCGGTCATAGGCCATGACAATTCCCGAAGCGGCCTGCATAGCGGCAAAGATCTCGGCGAACCCGGCGAGGATGGCATCGAGTTCGGTCGGTTCGATCAACGAGAAATCGAGATCCTCGGAAAATCGGTAGTTTTCGAACCAGCAGCGGCGTAGCGCGGTGCCGCCCTTGAACGCTAGCCGCTCGCGCAACGGGTGCTGGGCGAGCGCGGTCAGGAACCACGCCAGGCAATAGTCGCGCTCGATCACCGCCTCGGGAATGCGGCGCCCGCCCCCGGCTTGAAACAGGGCGTTCGCGATGCGGGAAATGTCGCGTTGCGGGATCATCAGCTGCTCCGGATCGCGTCTAGCTCGTCGGGTTCGAGGTTGATGCGGATGCGCCAGCGCGCAAGCATCCTGCCTTCGGCGGGGAACAGCGGATCGAGGCGTTGATAGGTCGAAGTCAACTTGGCGCGCAGCGGCTCCAGCGCGGTGGACTCGGCGAGGCCGTAGAATTCGAGCAGATAGCCGAGGCGGCGGATCACGGCGCCGACATCAAGCCGCACCGCATACTCGACGAGGCGGGGCACGTGCAGCGTGTCGCGCTTCATCCAGAGTCCCTTGGCGACTTCGGTGATGCCCCCGACATATTGCGGATGGTTCAGACCATCAATGATGGTTCGCTCGGGATCGCTGACCCTGACCTGCTCCTCGGGCGTGATCCAATGATCCATGAGCCCGAAGAAGTTGGCTTGCTTGACGTGGATGAATTGGAATTCATAGCCGTGTAGGCGCTGGGGGCGCAGCCGCTTGGCGACCGATGCCGTGATCGCAAGCTGCGGCTGCGTGACCATGCGGTGCAGTTCAAGCGCGCTGCCATGCGATATGAAGTAGGGCGTGTCGCCGACCAGGCTTTTCGCGATCAGATAAGGGTCGCTGACATGCTCAGTGTCACGGCCGCGCTCGAACGGAACGAGGTTATAGAGCCCGGGCTTGAGGCGTGTAACGATCCCGCGCGCCTCGGTGTTGGCGACGAGGCTGCGGGCCGACGGAAGGCTCAGGCCGGTGATCTCTGTAACGTCCTCGAGCGAAAAGATGGTCTTGCGGCGCTCGTTGAGTTCGACGACGAGCTGCGCGGCGCGTGGACCCAGTGTCTTCGACTTATAGTTTGCGCGCATTTCGTCGCTCCGGACGCGATGTTTCGAGCACCGGATATAACGACCATTATATTTATTGGCAAGAACGTAGCCCGGGAGGGCATAGAGTGCGCGCAGAATATAACGCTCTATGCCGCGCGCGGGGTGCGTCAACCACCCAATCCGCCTAGTATGGGGCTATTACCGACGCTCGCACAAACAGGACCGTGAAAGTTGGCCGAACCCGACGATACCGACCGCCTGATTCAGGACGTGCTCGCCGAGCTTGGCTGGGAGAGCGATGCGCGTCGGGTCGCCGACAAGGTCCGCCAACTCGACCGCGGGCTGCCCGCTGAGGACGAATTCATGGCGGTCTGCGCCTGGCTCGGCCAGACCCGGCTGATCCACAAGCTCGACCAGCACCAGTCGCCAGCCGCGTCTCGGGAGACCTATCAGGTTCCCGACCTGCTCGCCGACTTTGAGTCATCAGGGCCCGTCCTGATCGAGGTAAAGGCGAAGCAGAGCCAGACGCTCTCGTTCACCCCAGAATATCTCGGCCGCCTGACCGCCTATGCCGACCTGCTCGGCAAGCCACTGCTCATCGCCTGGAAATTTTACAGCGTCTGGATGCTGTTCGAGGTGCGGCATCTCCGAAAGGCGCGGAAAAACTTCAATATCCGTTTCGACCAGGCGATGCGGCAGAACCTGCTCGGGGTGCTTGCCGGCGACGTGTCCTACAAGATCGCGCCGGGCGCCGGGATCGTCTTGGAGTGCCTCAAGGAAGAGTTGCTCGAAACCGAAACCAGCGGGGATACCACGACCGAGCAATGGCGCATGCGGATTGACCGCGTCCGGTTTACCGCCAGGGGCGGGCAGCCGCGTGACGACATCCACGAAGACGTCGCCACCTTGTTCACGACCTGGGATCTGGAAGAGCGGCAGACCTTCACCCCGACGCATATCCACATCGCCTTCCAGGCCGGCGAAGAGGGGATGATGTTCGGCCATATGGCGCTGGTCCAGCTCCTCGCCTGGCGGCAGCGAGCGGGAGAACAAATCAACTGGCGGCACGCAATCCGCCGAGACGAGGTGGTATCAAGCATCACCAATTTCACGGCCGCGCTCGATCGCGCGCTCGAACAGGACGTCGTGACGCTGATTCTCCATCAGCAGCCAGCGGAAGTGCCGCCGTTCCTGCGTCCCGCCGAAAGGGCCTAAGCCGGCTGCTCCGCTCCGCCCGCCCAACCGGGCAGCCTGCCGAGATCGTCGAGCTCCGCGCGCCGCAGCCCGTCGAAGACCTCCGGAAACAGTCGCGCGGCCCCCGCCCAGACGGGATGGCCGGACTTGACCTGCTCGGCCATCGCTGCGGCTTTGGCGAACGCTGTCTTCAATGACGCGCGATCGAGACGGTCGCGCGCCGGTCCGGCCCGAAGCATGGTCTCGATCAATGACGCATAGGGTGCGAAAAACTGTGACGAGAGCTTGGCATTGAGCATCGCGACCACGGCGCCCTCGCCGGTATAGCGCGTGACGTAGACGCGATCCTTGGCCGTCGCGGCGGTTCGGGCGATCGAGAAGAGGATCGCCGCCAGTTCCGCAAAATGCTGATCACCCCGCATGAATTGCGTCGACCAGCATTCGCGCTTCCACGGGCTGAGCGCTGGCACGAAACCCTTGATCGAATCCCAGGCGCGATGAAAGCAGGGTTCGCTGAACGGAAAGTCGAAGTCCCACGGCGGCGCTTCGCGAAATGCCTCCCACCATTTTTCCCGGCCGAGCCGGCAATATTCGAGCAGTCGGTCCGAGCGACGATCCTCGATGAAGACAGCGCGCCCGGTGCTTCGATCGAGGTCGTCGAGCGATACCAGCCGTGGTTTGAGAAATCCGCCGCGATCGGTCTCGAGAAGGGCGGTCAGCACGAGCTTGCCCTGCGCGATCGATGCGGCGAGCGCCGCGTCGTCGAACAGGAAGGCGTTGCCGCGCTGGAGCGTGATGACATCGTGAAAGCCTTGCGGCAGTTCTGGCGGAAGTTCGCGGAACACCCACAGCAGCGCCACGCCCTCGGCTTCATAATGAAGGTGACGCGCGATGATCTCGGGCGCGAAGGGTTTGGAGAGCTGTACTTCGATCGCGAATTTTCCGAGCCCGTCCAACTCGGCATAGACATCGGGAAAACGTCCCCGGGCCGCGATTGCGGGGCGCCGGTAGGTTTCTACGGTGACGAGCTGGCAGCGCGGGTCTTTGTCGAGCACTTCGGCAATCGTCTCGCACAGCCAGCGATGGAGCGCCGATTCCTGATGACCCTGATATTGCGCGGCGCGCGCGTCGTCGGGCTTCAGGTTGACACCCTGATACCAGGGACAGTCGGCCGGACTCTCGGGATAGTGCGCGAAGACCGGCGCATGCTCGCCGCCAGCGAAATGCGCGCGAATGAAAATCGGCCCCTTGCACAAGCGGCACCGGGCGATCGGACGCGCGGGATCGGTTTGGCGGCGGCGGGTTATCTCGCTACGCAGATGATCCCACACCGCTCGCGGCATCGCCATCAGCTGCTGGATCGACACCGCCCCGCGCGGGAGTTCAAAGTCAGCAATCTCGATCGTCCGCTGCATGGCGCGAGTATGCCATACACCCGCCGGCGCGACAGTCGAATTGCGCTACAAGGGCCTCGCGGCCCCTGTCGGAAAGGCTCAGCCGGCTGATCGTGTCCGGTGCAGCTTGGCCACGCGAAACGGCAATTTCAAAATATCGTGATTGTCCGCGATCCATTGCATCTGCTCAGCGCTCAAGCGGTCGGAGGAGGACTTGACCTCGACCAGCATCACTTGGTCATGCCGCCACAGGAGCAGGTCGGGCCAGCCGAGATACCGCCCCCAATAATCTTCGATGAGATAGCGAAGGATTACGAGAATCGCATCGGCGTCCAGGATCTCGATCAGCTGGCGCGCGCGGTCGACGTCGGCGTCGCGGTGCGCCCAGAGATACTGGCGCAGCCTTTCGCTCGGCGCGCGCCAATAGTCGAAGAGGTCGAGCAACGCGCCGCGCTCGGGAAAGCCGTCGGGCATCAGCAAGGCAAGATGCTCGTCGAACCGATACCTGAAGCGCCAGAGCTTAGAGCCATTGGGTTGGACCAAAAGAAGGAGCCCCTGAGAATCGCTCAGGCTCCAAGCCTTCTCCCTCGGCTTGGCGGCATTGATCTGGATGTAGGTCAGCATGGTCGTTTTCCCAGCAAAGCCGGGTCGATCCGAGAGCCCCAAAAAGAGCCACATTTTGTGGCTGCTGCTGTTGCTCTTAGCCGGATTTCGCCGGACGGTGTCTGGCGATTCTCGGTCAAGAAATGCTGTGAAACCAGCCGCTTACTGGATGCTGCTGGACGTCTCCAGAGCCAGTATTGGTGCCCAGAAGAGGACTCGAACCTCCACGACCTTGCGATCGCCAGCACCTGAAGCTGGTGCGTCTACCAATTCCGCCATCTGGGCACGGGG
>Ga0160473_100948_pt1 | contig 16795 bp, 15 predicted proteins | sample HID1975I_E11MG_FD_108217 | JGI IMG/M metagenome (GOLD analysis project Ga0160473, IMG submission 108217) | Enriched soil microbial communities from UW Madison campus, WI, USA - HID1975I_E11 MG | ecosystem: Environmental > Terrestrial > Soil > Unclassified | place: USA: Madison, Wisconsin... | reverse complement strand
TATTTTCGCGATCTCTCCGCACGCTGGTCGCTGATGCTGAACGAGAGCCGGGCGACCATCCCGGACCCGCCGTTCATGGTTCGCAACGGCGCCTTCTCGGCGATAGCCGGCCGGTAAATTCGACCACCGCCGCATCGTCGGGAGCGGCGCGCGCTCACGGCAGAAGCAGCGACGCGTCCCCATAGGAGTAGAAGCGGTAGCCCTCGTGGATGGCATGGGCATAAGCCGCCTGCATCCGGTCGAGCCCCATCAGGGCCGAGACCAGCATGAACAGCGTCGATCGGGGCAGATGGAAGTTGGTCATCAGCCCGTCGATACCGCGAAAGCAGTAGCCCGGCGTGATGAAGATCGACGTGTCTCCTTCGAACGGGCGAATGACGCCATCCTCGCCGGTCGCGCTCTCGATCAGGCGAAGACTGGTCGTGCCGACGGCGATCAGCCGACCGCCGGCATTGCGGACGGTGTTGAGCCGGTCCGCGGTATCGGCATCGATGCGGCCCCATTCGGCGTGCATACGGTGGTCGGCCGTATCCTCAGCCTTGACCGGCAGGAAGGTGCCCGCGCCGACGTGCAGGGTCAGCGTGGCAGTCGCGATGCCGCATTCGCCAAGCGCCTCAACCAGGGCCGGCGTGAAGTGCAACGCCGCCGTCGGCGCGGCGACCGCGCCTTTCGCGCTCGCGAACATCGTCTGATAGTCTTCGGCGTCGCGTTCATCCGCGGCGCGCCGCCCGGCGATATAGGGCGGCAACGGCATCCGCCCGGCGCGCTCGAGCAGTAGTTCGACGGGCTCTTCACCGGCGAACGTCAGCAGCAGGCTGCCGTCGTCGCCACGTTCGCCTGCGGTGGCCGTGACGCCGCTGCCGAAGTCGATGAGATCGCCGTCCCTTACCCGCTTGGCATTGCGGACGAAGGCACGCCAGGCGCGCGGCCCCTCCCGCTTGTGCAGCGTCGCGCCGACGCGCGCATCCCCGCGTCGGCCCTCTAACTGCGCCGGGATTACGCGCGTGTCGTTGAAGACCAGCATGTCGCCGGGGGCGAGCAATCCCGGCAGGTCGCTGACATGCCGATCCTGCCGCGCGTCACCGGCCAGCACGAGCAGGCGGGCCGCGTCGCGCGGCACGACGGGGCGGAGCGCGATCCGCTCCGGCGGCAGATCGAAATCGAACTGGTCGACGCGCATCGCGCGGGCGCGCTACCGCTTCTTCTTCGGCGGGGTCTTGGTGGCGACCTCGGCCGCATCGCCGGCCGCCTGCGCCGCAGCCTCGGCCGCGACCTTGGCAGCAGCCGCACGCTCGGCCGCGGTGGCGCGGTCTCCCGCACCTGCAGCCTTGGCCGCCTCGTCGGCGGCGAGCGCCGCCTGTCCGGCCTGGGCCGCGGCGACATCGGCCGCCGCAGCCGCCGCACCCTCAGCCGCAGCTACGGGCGCGACGCCGGGAGCCGGCGGCGCAACGCCGTCCGCCGCGATCGAAGCGCGCAGGATACGCGACGGGTTGGCCGGCGGCTCCCCGCGCTCGATCGCATCGACATAGGCCATGCCGGATATCACCCGCCCGATCGGGGAGTATTTTCCGTCGAGCCGCAGGTTGGGCGAGAGCATGATGAAGAACTGGCTGTTGGCGCTGTCGACCGATTGGGCGCGGGCCATGGCCATCTCGCCGCGCACGTGCGGCATGTCGTTGAACTCTGCCTTCAGGTCGGGAAGGTCTGATCCGCCCTCCCCGGTCCCCTTCGGATCGCCGGTTTGGGCCATGAAGCCCTCGATCACCCGGTGGAACGTGAGACCATTATAGAAGCCACGCCGGACGAGCGTCTTGATCCGCTCAACGCTGTTCGGCGCCTTATCGGGACGAAGCTGGATGGCGACCCGTCCCCCAGTCGACAGATCGAGGTACAGGACATTCTGCGGGTCGGGCGGAGGCGCGGCCGGCGTCGGGGCTTGCGCCACCGCCACCTGCGCGAGCAGCCCGCCGACCAAGGCGGCAAGCAGTACCTTCAGTCGCATTTCGCACCTTCTCCCGCGCCGGGCGTCCGGCGGACCCATTATCGCCCGCGCATTGCGCCGGGCTGAACACTCAAGTGCCGCGGCGGCCGAGGACCTCGACCCGCGCCGATACCTCGCCCACCACGGCTGACGGCACGAACCGCCGGATGTCGCCACCATAGAGGGCGATCTCCTTGACGAGGCGCGATGCGATCGGCTGCAACGCGACGTCGGCCATCAGGAAGACCGTTTCGATCCGGTCGTTCAGCTGCTGGTTCATGCCGGCCATCTGATACTCATATTCAAAATCGGCGACCGCGCGCAGACCGCGCACGATCATCGACGCGCCCTCCCGCTCGGCAAAGTCCATGAGCAGCGAGTCGAACGCGACCACCGCTATATCGCCTTCAATGTCGGCGACTTCGCGGCGGACCATCGCCAGCCGTTCCTCGACCGTGAACATAGGCGACTTGGATGGATTCGTCGTCACACCGATCACCAACCGATCGACCAAAGTCGCACCGCGGCGGATGATGTCCATGTGGCCAAGCGTCACGGGGTCGAACGTTCCCGGATACACGCCGATCCGCTGCATCAGCGGTCGCGTTCGACGACGAAGCGGGCGAGCGAGCGCAGCAGATCGGCTTCGGCATCGAAGCCCTGGAGGTGCGCGATACCCTGTTCGACCAGCATTTCCGCTTGAACCCGCGCCCGCTCCGCCCCCAGCAGCGATACGAACGTCGCCTTGCCGGCTGCCTCGTCCTTACCGAGCGCCTTGCCGGCGGCATCGGCATCACCCTCGACATCGAGCAGATCGTCGGCGATCTGGAAGGCCAAGCCAATGTCTCGGGCGTAGCCACGCAATGGAATGCGCCCTTCCGGCGGGACACGGCCCATGATCGCGCCGGCCTCCAGGCAAAAGGCGATAAGGGCACCGGTCTTCAGCGCCTGCAGTCGCGTGACGGTCGGCAGATCGAACTGCGCGCTCTCGGCGACGAGGTCCATCATCTGGCCGCCCGCCATGCCCGACGGGCCGCTGGCCCTGGCCAGCTCGGCACAGAGTTCGACGCGGACGAACGGATCGGCATGCGTCGCCTCGTCGGCAAGGATCTCGAACGCGAGCGCGTGCAGCGCATCGCCGGCCAGCACCGCTGTCGCTTCGTCGAACGCCTTGTGGACGGTCGGCTTGCCCCGGCGCAGGTCGTCATCGTCCATGCACGGCAGATCGTCGTGGATCAGCGAATAGACGTGAATGCACTCGATCGCCGTGGCGACGCGGATCGCGGCCTCCCGGCTGACCTTGAACAGATCGCACGCGGCGCAGACGAGCAACGGGCGCAGCCGCTTGCCGCCACCGATCGCCGCATGACGCATGGCCGCGAACAGCTGGCGACGGGGGTCGTCCGGCACCTCCAGCAGCAGATCGAACTGCCGGTCAATGTCGGCCGAGATGCGATCGAGCGCGGGCCGAAGGCCGATGGAGACGATCACGCCGCTCAGCCGGCGTCGAACGGCTGCAGCCCGGCAGGCTTGCCGTCGCTGCCCAGCGTGATCTTTTCGATCCGCGCCTGTGCGGCCGCAAGCCGCGCTTCGCACTGACTGCGCAATCGGTCCCCCTCTCCATAGAGGCGGATCGATTCGTCCAGGGACGCCTCGCCGCTCTCGAGCCGGTGGACGATGGCCTCCAGGCGCTTCAGCGCATCCTCGAAGCTCAGGTCCGCAATCGTGTCCGGGTCAGCCGTCATGCGGCGACTTGTGACTTCCGCTTGGCCGGGGGTCAAGGCGCAGCGGGCGGCTCGCCTTGGCCCGCTCCTCGGCGACGAGTTCCTTGCGACTGAGCTTGCCGACCATGGTCTTCGGCAGGCTTGCGCGCACCTCGACGCCGCAGACCCGCTCATGCTTGCCGAGTTGTGGATTGAGCCACTCCCGCAGCCGCGCACCATCCGCCGCCGCACCGTCGTGGACGGTGACGAACGCCTTGGGCAATTCGCCATGGTAGGCATCCGGAACGCCGATCACGAGCGCCTCGCGCACATCTGGATGGCGATAGAGAACCGCTTCGATCGTGCTCGGGAAGACCTTGAAGCCGCCGACCGCGATCATGTCCTTCAGCCGGTCGACGACCCGGACATAGCCGTCGCTATCGATCATCCCGACATCGCCGGTACGGAGCCGGCCATCGACGAACGTATCGGCATCTGCATCGGGGCGGTTCCAGTAGCCCTTCATCACCTGAGGGCCGGAAATCGTGATCTCGCCCGGCTGGCCGGGCAGCGGCGGACGAGAAGGATCTTCCTTGTCGACGAGCACGACCTCCGTCCCAGGCAGGGGCTGACCGATGGTGCCGGGCCGGTTCGGGCCGTCATAGGGGTTGGTCGAGACCACGCCCGAGCTTTCGGTCAGGCCATAGCCTTCTATCAGGGTGATGCCGGTCGCCGCCTCGAACCGGGTCTGGAGTTCTGCCGGGATCGGTGCGCCGCCGGAAATGCAGATGCGGATGCTGGACCAGTCGCTTGCGGCAAACCTGGGGTGGTCCATCAGCGCCCGGTACATCGTCGGCACGCCGGGAAGGCTGCGCGGCCGCGTTCGGCGGAGCGCGGCCAGGACCTGACCAGCCTCGAACCGCGGCAACATCACGATCTCGCCTCCGGCCAGTACCGTGCGGTTAAGGACACAGGTGTTGGCGAAGACGTGAAACAGCGGCAGCACGCCGAGGATCCGATCGGGGCCGTCATGGGCATCGACGGCATCGACCTGGCGGGCGTTGGCGGTGAGGTTCTGATGCGTCAGGATGGCACCCTTGGGGGTACCGGTGGTGCCGCCCGTATACTGGATCAGGGCGACGTCGCGCTCCGGATCGATGTCAGCCAGCGTGCAGTCGCCGTCGTTGGCGATCAGGCCCGAGAAGCTGGTGATCCTGTCGTCGTCCGGCCGTGCCGCGACCTCGCTGCGGCGGAACAGGCGGTACAAGAGCGACTTTGGACCGGGCAGGACGCCGGCGATCGAACCGACCACCAGCCGTTCGAGCCGGCTTCGGGCGAGCACCTGAACCGCTGTCGGCAGGAGCGCCGCGGCGGAGAGCGTGAACAGCAGGCGCGTGCCGCTGTCCTCGACCTGGGCGCAAAGCTCCTCGACCGTGTAGAGCGGCGAGAAGTTGACCACGGTCGCCCCGAGCTTCAGCGCGCCATAATAGGCCGCGATATAATGAGGCACGTTCGGCAGGAACAGGCCGACCCGGTCGCCGCTGCGGATGCCCATGCGCGCCAAGCCGCAGGCAACCCGGTCGACACCGGATGCCACCTCCCCATAGCTGAAGTGCCGGCCGAAGAAGTCGATCAGGGGCGCTGCAGGGTTCCGGGCAACGCTTGCCGCAAACATGGCCGGAACCGACAGCGGCGCGAAGCTCTGCTCCCACGCCGTGGGGTGGCGGTAGGCAGTGCGCCAGATGTCCGCGACCTCTCCCATTGACGCTTACGTAAACAGGAACCTAGGCCGAGGCAATCGTCAGGTGGTGAAGTAGAAGACTCCGTCACGGTCCTCGACCTTCGTCCTGCCGTCGCGCTCCAGGCGACGGAGGTGGGCCATCGCCTCGCCCGTCGCCAGGCCGAGCTCCTCGTCACCGATCGTCCGACGGAACAGGAGCGAGAAACAGTCCACCGCCCGTCGCGGCTCACGCAAATGGAGGAGGAGAGCTTCGAGTTGTGCCAGGTGTCCGTCACGCAAAGCCGCCAGCCGGGTGTGGAGACCGGTGAACGGTTCGCCGTGCGACGGCAGCACCATCGCGTCCGCCGGCAAGTCTAACAGTCGATCGATCGAGGCGAGCCAGTCGGCGAGCGGGTCGCCAGCCGGCTCGTGCAGGCTGACCGATACATTGGAGCTGATTCGCGGCAGCACCTGATCACCGGCGAGGAGGATGCCGGCGGCTTCGTTCCACAGGCAGGCATGTTCCGGACTGTGACCGCTCCCGACGATCACCCGCCAATCGGCGCGGCCGATCCGGATCTGCTGACCATCGAAGAGGCGGACGTAACTGGATGGCAGCGGCGCGACGATGCGGCCAAAGCGCCGCCAGCCGGACGCTACAGCGCGGGCGATCTGAGCCTCGTTCCAGCCGGCAGCCCGCCAGAAGTAGACCGCCTCGTGCGGAGGCACGTCGCGCGCGTCCAGCGTCAGCATGCGCGCCATCAACCATTCGCTGCGGCTCATCCATAGAGCGACTTTGAATCGATCGACCAGCCAGCCGGCGAGCCCGACGTGATCGGGGTGGAAGTGGGTGCAGATCAGCCGGGTGATCCGACGCCCCGCGAGTGGCCCTGCAAGCAAGCCTTCCCACGCGGCTCGACATGCCGGGGTGTCGAGGCCGGTGTCGACCAGCGCGACGCCGTCCCCGTCTTCAAGGACCCAGACGTTGACGTGGTTGAGGCTGCCCGGAACCGGCAACCGCGCCCAGCCGAGATCGGCGGCGATCTGGATGACCTCTCCCGCGGCGGGCGTGCGCCTGCCCCACGGATATGTCAGCCCGCGATGGCTGGTGGCGCCGTCCTCGCCCTGCATGGGCGGCACCACCGCGACTGAAATGTCAGCGCTTGAAGGGATCGACAAAGGTCGGCCGCGCCTCGGGCACTGGGCCACCGGCCAGTGCGACTTCCGCGGCGTGGTGGGCAGCCTCGCGCTGAGCGCGCAGCTCGCCGATCAGCGCAGCGCGGTCACCATCGAGCCGGGTGTCGACCGGTGCCTCGATCCCGGCGGCCTTGGCTGCCTTCGCGACCAGCGCGTCGAGCTCCCGCTGCGAGCAAAGGCCGAGGGTCACCGGATCCTTGGGAGTGATGTTGGCGATGTTCCAGTGCGTCCGATCCCGAATCGCGGCGATCGTCGTGCGGGTCGTGCCGATCAGCTTGGAGATCTGACCGTCCGAAACCTCGGGATGATTGCGGATGATCCAGGCGATGCCGTCCGGCTTGTCCTGGCGCTTGGAAACCGGCGTGTAGCGCGGGCCCTTCGTGCGGCGGACCTGCTCGGGACCCTTCGACATGACGAGCCGGTAGGATGGGTCGGCCTGACCCTTCTCGATCTCGGCCATCGTCACTTCGCCCGCGCGCACCGGGTCGCGGCCGGTCAGCTTGGTGGCCGCGGTATCGTCCGCAATTGCCTGGACCTCCAGAATGTGGAGGCCGCAAAATGCGGCGATCTGCTCGAAGCTCAGCGAGGTGCTGTCGACCATCCACGACGCGGTCGCGTGGGGCATAAGCGGCTGGGCCATTATGTTCTCCAGATAAAGAAAGGGCCGCCCCTCACGGAGCGGCCGACATGCTGGCGAACAATCTAGTCCTGTGCAGCCCCCCACGCAAGCGGTGAGGCGGAGCGCAGCGCGACGTCAGTCCTCCATCGCCACATGCCGCGGGAGGGCCGCCACCGCATCGATCCACCGTCGCACCGCCGGGAAGTGGCCGAGATCGAAGCTGCCTTCTTCGGCGACGTGGGTGTAGGCGTAGAGGCAGATATCGGCCAGCGTCGGCATGTCGGCGACGAAGAAGCGCTGCGAGGCGAGATGCTCCTCCATCAAGGCCAGGGCCGCCTCTCCGCCCGTGCGCTTGGAGGCGATCTGCGCGCGCTGCATATCGCTCAGCGCCGTCTCCCCGATCAGGTGGAGCCAGAAGCGCAGGGTCGCAACGTTGGGTTCGTGGCTATACTGTTCGAAGAACATCCAGCGCAGCATGTCGGCGCGATCGAAGCGATCCGTCGGAATGAGCGCCGATCCATCGGCCAACCAGACGCAGGCGGCGTTGCTCTCCGGCAGGAAGCGGTCACCGATCTGAAGAACCGGAATGCGGCCGTTCCGGTTGACCTCGGACAGGAACGCAAGCGACCGGGTCTCTCCGCTCATGATGTCGTATTCGCGCCGCTGGAGGACGACCCCGACATGCGACGCGGTCAGACGGATCTTGTAGCAGTTCCCGGAAGCGGCATATTCGTGAAGAACGAGGTCGGTCATTGGCGGCTCCCTGCTGCTCGTCGCCTGTAAGCTGCCAGCTTGCGCGCCCGTCATTGAAACAGACGTGACTTCCTCAAGCCAAGCTTATGCCACGGTCAGCACGATCTTGCCGACATGCTCACCCGCTTCCATCCGGGCGTGCGCAGCCGCGGCTTCGGCGAGCGGGTAGCGGCGGTCGATCACCGGCTTGAGGCGACCGGCGCGTACGTGCGGCCAAACGGTCCGCGCGAGTTCGTCCGCGACCAGCGACTTGAACTCGACCGAGCGCCCACGCAGGGTCGATCCGGTGATGGTGAGCCGCCGCCGCATGATCTCATGTAGCGCGACCTCGACCTTGGCGCCGCGCTGGACGGCGATCGAGACGTGGCGGCCGTCGTCGGCCAGGCAGGCGATGTTGCGCGGCAGATAATCACCACCGACCATGTCCAGCACGGCCTGGACACCCTTGCCGGCGGTGATGCGCTCGACCTCCGCGACGAAGTCCGCGCTGCGATAGTTGATCGCGTGCGCCGCACCCGTCTGGAGCGCGCTGGCGCATTTGTCGTCGGAGCCTGCAGTGACAATTACCGTCAGTCCGAACAGCCGACCCAGCAGGATGGCCATGGTGCCGATGCCGCTGGTCCCACCATGAACCAGGACTGTGTCGCCCTCGACCGCATAAGCGCGCTCGAACAGGTTGGTCCACACGGTGAACAGAGTCTCGGGAATGGCGGCGGCTTCCGCCATCGTCAGAACCTCGGGCACAGGCAGGCACTGACCGAACGGTGCCACCGCATACTCGGCGTAGCCGCCGCCGGAGATCAGCGCGCAGACCTGTTGCCCGATCAGCGCCGGGTCGAGATCGGGACCGACCGCGATAACCGTTCCGGCGATTTCGAGCCCGGGAATGGTCGGCGCGCCAGGCGGCGGCGGATACTGCCCTTTGCGCTGCATGACATCCGGCCGATTAACGCCGGCCGCCGCAACGCGGACCAGAACCTCCCCCGCCCCAGGCCGGGGCACTGGCCGCTCGACGATCTGCAAGACCTCCGGTCCGCCCGGTTCCTCCGGGTCTATCGCCCGCATGATCTCCGGTAGTTCGCTCATTGGACCCCCAGGCGCGTGAAATCGCCGCAGGTTTATTGACACGGGCGGGCGGGCGGTCAACGCTACACCCATGGAGCTCGACGATCTTTCTTCGAAGCAGCCCGACGATCCGCTGGCGCGACTGGCCCGGCAGGATCTCGACCCATTTTCTGTGGACGAGTTGAGCGCCCGGATAACCGCTTTGGAACATGAGATCCGGCGGACGCGGGCGAAGATGGAAACGGCGGTTCACCATCGCGCAAGCGCCGATGCCTTATTCAAGCGATGATCGCGTTTGCGCCGAACCGCCGCGACATCGGTGCGTTCGCGTTCTTGATTGCCGGCGCCTGCATCCCGACATCGTCTGCGGGGACCCGCGTCGTTCGGGTCCGAAGGAGTAGATAGAAGATGCCCTCATTCGCCCGCGAGTTGGAGCAGACGCTGCATAATGCGCTCACCGCTGCCAGCAGCCGCCGTCATGAATATGCCACCCTTGAGCATCTCCTGCTCGCGCTGATCGACGACGATCATGCTGCAAAGGTGATGGGCGCGTGCGGGGTTGACCTCAGCGAGCTCAAGGATGCGGTGACGCTCTACCTCGATACCGAGCTCGATGCTCTCAAGGTCGAGGGATCGAGCGATCCGTCGCCGACATCCGGCTTCCAGCGCGTGGTCCAGCGCGCCATTCTCCACGTCCAGTCGTCCGGTCGCGACGAGGTGACCGGCGCCAACGTGCTCGTCGCGCTCTTCTCGGAACGCGAAAGCTACGCTGTCTTCTTCCTGCAGCAGCAGGACATGAGCCGCCTCGATGCGGTCAGCTTCATCAGCCACGGCGTCGGCAAGGCCGGCCAACCCACGGAGCAGCGCGAAGTGAAAGGGGCCGAGGAAGAGAAAGCCGCCAAGCCGGACGCGAAGAAGGGCGAGAGCGCCCTCAAGCAGTTCTGCGTCAACCTGAACGACAAGGCCAAGGACGGTCGTGTCGATCCGCTGATCGGGCGCGGCCCCGAAGTGGATCGCACGGTCCAGATCCTCTGCCGCCGTTCGAAGAACAACCCGCTTTACGTCGGTGATCCGGGCGTCGGAAAGACCGCTATCGCCGAGGGTTTGGCGCGCAAGATCATCGAGGGCAACGTGCCCGAGGTGCTGAAGCCGGCCGTGATCTACTCGCTCGACATGGGCGCCCTTCTCGCCGGCACGCGCTACCGCGGCGACTTCGAGGAGCGACTGAAGGCGGTCGTGACGGAGCTCGAGAAGCTGCCGGATGCGATCCTCTTCATCGACGAGATCCATACCGTCATCGGTGCTGGCGCAACGTCCGGGGGAGCGATGGATGCATCCAACCTGCTGAAGCCGGCGCTGTCGGGCGGATCAATCCGCTGCATCGGCTCGACGACGTACAAGGAGTTTCGCAACCATTTCGAGAAGGATCGCGCGCTCCTGCGACGCTTTCAGAAGATCGACGTCAATGAACCGTCCGTCGAAGATGCGATCAAGATCCTCTCGGGTCTGCGGCCGTCCTACGAGAAGCATCACTCCGTGCGCTATACGCCGGAGGCCATCAAGTCGGCGGTGGAGCTTTCGGCCCGTTACATCAACGACCGCAAGCTGCCCGACAAGGCGATCGACGTCATCGACGAGGTCGGCGCGATGCAGATGCTGGTTGCCGAGAACAAGCGCAAGAAGGTGATCACGCCAAAGGAGATCGAGGCGGTGATCGCAACGATGGCGCGGATCCCGCCGAAGTCGGTGTCGACGGACGACAAGAAGTCGCTCGCTACGCTCGAGACCGACCTGAAGCGCGTCGTGTTCGGACAGGACAAGGCAATCGAGATCCTGTCGTCCGCGATCAAGCTGTCGCGCGCGGGCCTTCGTGAACCTGACAAGCCGATCGGCAACTACCTGTTTTCCGGCCCGACCGGCGTCGGCAAGACCGAGGTTGCACGTCAGCTGGCCGCGATCATGGGCATTCCGCTCCAGCGTTTCGACATGTCGGAATATATGGAGCGCCACTCGGTCAGCCGGCTGATCGGCGCGCCCCCCGGCTATGTCGGCTACGATCAGGGTGGCCTGCTGACCGACGCCGTCGACCAGCATCCACACAGCGTGCTGCTGCTGGACGAGATCGAGAAGGCCCATCCCGACCTGTTCAACATCCTCCTGCAGGTGATGGACAATGGCAAGCTCACCGACCACCACGGCAAGACCGTCGATTTCCGCAATACCATCCTGATCATGACCACCAATGCCGGTGCGTCCGACATGGCGCGGGAGAGCGTCGGCTTCGGTCAACTCACCCGCGAGGGCGAGGACGAGGAGGCGGTGAAGAAGATGTTCACGCCGGAGTTCCGCAACCGTCTCGATGCGATCGTTCCGTTCGGCTACCTGCCGACCGAAGTGATCAACCGGGTGGTGGAGAAATTCATCCTCCAGCTCGAGATCCAGCTGGCCGATCGCGAGGTCCACATCAGCCTCGACGACGATGCGAAGGCTTGGCTCACCGAGCGCGGCTACGACAAGCTCTATGGCGCGCGGCCGATGAGCCGCCTGATCCAGGAAAAGGTGAAGCAGCCGCTGGCCGAGGAGCTGCTCTTCGGCAAGCTCGTGCACGGCGGCGAGGTCAAGGTGCACCTCAAGGATGGCGCGCTTGCGTTCGAGATCGTCTCGGCCGCACCCAAGCGCCCACGCAAGAAGGGCGGCCGCGCCAAGGGCGAGGTCGAGGCCTGAAGCCGAGAGCCCACCCGTTTTGCTCGAGCCTGTGTTCGGAGCGGAGCTGGTGGGCTGCGGACGAGCTCATCGCTTCTGTGTTGTTGGTCGGTAAGTTACGCGACAGTTTCGTCGGGTATTCGAACAGCGATCGATCAAGCAGAATGCGTACCAGTGACGCATCCTTCGCGGCCGGTGGTTCGCCTGCAGCTTCGGCTCACCCGCGGACCATGATGTCTTGCGGTCATATCCAGCGCGTCAGCGCTGAACAACCCGCACCATGATCATGGAGTTTCGCTAATGACTCGAGAGATCGTCTTCTACCACAATCCGCAAAGTCGAGCGGCGATGGTGCACTGGATGCTGGAAGAGGTCGGTGCGAAGTACGAGACGCGCCTGATATCTTTCGCCAAAGCCGAGCATAAATCCCCCGAGTTCCTGGCCATCAATCCTATGGGAAAGCTGCCAACGCTCGTGGTCGATGGCACGCCGATTACGGAGACGCCGGCAATCATCGCATGGCTCGCAGACGCTTACCCGGCCGCAGGGCTTGCACCCGCGCTTGGTTCACTGGAGCGTGCAAGCTGGTACCGATGGCTGTTCTTCGGTGGCAGCTGCATCGAACCGGCAATGGTCGATCAGATGCTACAGCGACCAGCACCGGCCCGGAAGGGAGCAGTCGGCTGGGGCAGCTATAACGATGTGATCGACACGCTTGAGGCTGCCCTGGATGGCAGACCCTACCTTCTCGGCGAAACCTTCAGTGCTGCCGACGTATACGTCGGGTCGGAGCTCAATTGGGGCGGAATGTTCGGCGCTCCTCGGCTCAAGGAGAGCGAGACCTTGCAAGCCTATGTTCATCGCGTGACAGACCGCCCCGCTTACAAGCGCGCCGCTGAAGCCGATCAGAAGCTTGCAGCGGCCGACCAGCCAAGCTGATCGACCATTCCTAGAAGCGCGGTTCTCAAAAAGAAAAGGCCCGGCGGATCACTCCGCCGGGCCTTCTTTAGTCGGGAGACCTCGCTGTTAGCGGCGGTCGCCCATGAACTGCAGCAGGAAGGTGAACATGTTGACGAAATCGAGGTAGAGCGTCAACGCGCCCATCACCACCGACTTGCCCACAAAGTCCGTACCCTGCACCTGGAAGTACACGCTCTTGATCTTCTGCGTGTCGTAGGCGGTCAGGCCCGCGAAAAGCAGGACACCGATCGCGCTGATCGCCAGCTGGAAGCCAGGCGACTGCAGGAACATGTTGATCAGCATCGCCACCAGAAGGCCAACGACGCCCATGATCAGGAAGGTGCCGAAGGCCGACAGATCCTTCTTCGTGGTGTAGCCGAACAGGCTGAGGCCAGCGAAAGCCGCGGCCGTCGCGAAGAACGTCTGGGCGATCGACGTACCGGTGTAGACCAGGAAGATCGAAGAAAGCGAGAGGCCCATCGCGACAGCGAACGCCCAGAAGAGCGCCTGGGCAGCGCCGGTGGAAAGGCGATTGATGCCGAAGCTCAGCACCATCACGAAACCGAGCGGCGCCAGGATGATCAGCCAACGGAGCGGCGTTGAAAGAACCTGCGCCGCCATGCCGGAACTGGCGAACAGCAACGCCACGATTCCCGTCAGCAGAACGCCTGACGCCATGTAGTTGTAGACCGAGAGCATGTAGGACCGCAGCCCCGCGTCGAACGCGGCATCGCGTGCGCCGACTGTCGTCGGCCGCGCCGCGGCGGTCATTCGGGGATCAGACCAGTTAGCCATCGCAAACGAACTCCAAAGAAGCGGGCCGGAATGGGCCCGTTCAGCCACCAATATCGGTAGTGGCTCGAACGAATACAAGCGAAAGCGGTCCCATCACCACTGCCCAGCAATACGTGCTTACAAAGGAGATCGTCGTGCACCGGCTGTTCGTTGCCATCCGTCCTCCGCTGCCGGTTCGTGAACGGCTTCTGGCAGGTATGATCGGCGTTCCGGGTGCACGCTGGCAGACGAACGAGCAACTCCACCTGACCTTGCGCTTCATCGGAGAGGTTGATCGGCACTGCGCGCGGGACGTAGCGGCGGCCTTGGGCTCGATTCATCATCCGAGGTTTGCAATCGGGCTGAATGGCGTCGGGCAGTTCGATCGCAAGGGCCGTATGGACACGCTCTGGGCGGGGGTGACCCCGCACGGCGCGCTCAGGAGCCTGCAGAAAAAGATTGATCAGGCACTCGTCCGCATCGGCCTTGCAGCGGAGCAGCGGGCGTACCTTCCTCACATAACGTTGGCACGGTTCAGCCGAGGCGCAGGTCCCGTCGGCGGCTCGCTACCCTTCACCGCTCCGCAGCCCGGCCTGCCGTTTGAGGTGCAGGAGTTCTGCTTATTCGAGAGCGATCTCGGCACGGGTGGGCCCGTCTATTCGATCGTCGAGCGATACCCGCTCGGCTAAGCCGGCTTTGCTTTGTTCCAGCGAGCACCTATGGCGGGCCGATCGGCCGGTCGAGCTGGCGTCCTGTAATCGAAGGCAGCGATGGCGACCTCCCGCCCCCCCGGCGCATACCGCTTCTACGTGCTCGGCCTGCTCACGTTGGTCTACGCGTTCAACTTCATCGATCGCCAGATCGTCACGATCCTCGCGCCCTACATCAAGGCCGACCTCGGTCTCACCGACGCGCAGATCGGCATGTTGTTCGGCACCGCGTTCGCTCTCTTCTACGCACTGTTCGGCCTGCCGATCGCCCGGCTGGCGGATGGGTGGCGGAGAGTCGACACGCTCGCAATCGGGCTGACGCTCTGGTCGCTGCTCACCGCTCTGTCGGCAGGCGCAACCAGCTTCGGCCTGCTGGCATTGGCGCGCATCGGTGTTGGGATCGGCGAAGCGAGCGCGGCTCCGTCGGCCTTTTCGCTCTTGCAGGACTATTTCGGGCGCCAACGACGCGCCACGGCGCTCGCCATCTATTCAAGCGGCATCTACCTTGGTGCGGGCGCATCGGTCATGGTGGGTGGTAGCATCGTCGCGGCTTGGGATGCGGCTTATGCGGGAGCCGAAGCACCGCTCGGCTTGTCGGGATGGCAGGCAGCTTATCTGGCTGCGGGTCTACCCGGGCTACTGCTGGCCGGGATCGTCTTCACTACGGTTCGCGAACCGGTGCGGGGAGCGATGGACGGCCAGTCGCAACCTGCCGATCCCAGTCCTTTCCGGGCAGCACTGGCGGAACTCGGCACGCTTTTCCCGCCCTTCAGCTTGCTGGGCCTCCGGCGGCTGGGCGCAACTCCCACCACCATCCGCCGCAACCTGATCTTGCTGCTGGGCTGCGCAATTGCTGCCACCCTGCTTATCGTGGGCACGGACACCCTGTTGGCACCAGCCAAGCGAGCCGTAATCGTCAATATTGGCGGCTTCCCGCTCACGACAAACATGGCGCAGTGGGTGGCGATCGCGATCGGCGTGTACGCGACCGGAAGCTGGATGCAGGCAGTCCGCCTTCGCGATCCGGTAGCCGCCAAGCTCACGATCGGAACACCGAGCTTCGTCGCCGCGGCCGTTGCCGGCGGCATCATCAGCCTCAGCAGCTATGGGCTTGCTGCCTTCCTGTTCCTGTTCGGCACCATTCACCACGGTTTGACTGCGGCCGACGGTGTAACGTTAGGGGCGATCGCTGCCGTTGCCGGAGGAGCCGGCACCGCGCTGGGTGGTATCGTTGCTGACGTAGCGCGCCGTCGCCATCCTGCCGGGCGGCTTCACGTCGCGAGCGCGGCGGCGCTGCTCTCCGCGCTCTGTTCCGTCTGGCAATATACCACGCCGAGCGTATCAGCCTTCTACGCTGCAAACTTCATCGGCACGTTCTTCCTGACGATGTGGCTCGGGCCAGTCGCCGCCACGTGTCAGGACCATGTCCTGCCGCGGATGCGCGGCACGGCAACGGCGCTCCAGTTCCTTGCCACCAACCTGGTCGGACTGGGACTTGGCCCTTACCTCGTCGGGCTCATCAGCGACGTGACTGGCGATCTGCAGACCGCGATGCTGACAATATTGTCACTGACGCCGGTGGTGCTGGCCTTGCTTCAGTTCGCCGCCCGCCGCCTGCCGAAGGCGGAGGCAACCCTGCTCGCTCGAGCACGTGCCGCCGGAGAGCCGATCGGCTTATAAATCGGGCGCCGTTCTCGTACCGGCGGGAGCACATCGGGGAGGATGGTGCAGAGCTCCGGTCCGCTAAGACATGCTCCGAAGTGGTTGCTAAATCGGTGGACTCCGTTGCCGCTGATCACAGGAACCCTAAGGCACGTCGCGCTCCCCGCGCGGAGCTCCGATCACATCGGACGTCGCCCACGTTTGATCGGCAGGTAGGTGCCAGAACGGAGGCGGTGTGACCCTTAGACCATTCGCGGGTGTTCCGCTTGTTTAGTTGGACGATTAGCCAAATCGCAGTCGTTATCGAAAGGCCTTCCCCGAGGCGTCGTTCCTCCCACAAACTTACTCGCCAGATCTGCATTTCGGCGGCCGCAACGGGTGGGGGTGTAGTGGCACTAGGTTAGCTTAGGTCCCCGGGCGCAACTAACCGAACCGACGTACCGCCAAAAAGAAAAGGAGCCGACCCGAAGGTCGACTCCCAAACTCTTGCAGTGTGCAGTCGCCGAAGCGACTGCACCGCAAATTACTGACCCGAACCCGGTCCGAAGGTGATTTCCACGCGCCGGTTCTGCGGCTCGCGGACACCATCGGCGGTCTCGACCAGCGGACGGCTTTCGCCGAACGCCTCGGTCGACACCGAGCCCTCGGGCACGCCACGACCGGCCAGGTAGGACTTCACGGCGTCCGCACGACGCTGCGACAGGCCGACGTTGTAGCTGTCCGAACCCGACTTGTCGGCGTGACCCGCGAGCATGACCGAAGCCTGGCCCGTGGTCGCATAAGCCTGCGCCGCGTTGTCGAGGATCGAAGCAGCTTCCGGCGTGATGTCCGACTTGTCCCAATCGAAGAACACGATGAACGGCCCCGGGGTGACCGGCGGCGGCGGCGGAGGCGGCGGCGGCGGCGGCGGGGGAGGCGGCGGCGGCGGGGGCGGCGGCGGCGGCGGCG
>Ga0160473_100934_pt1 | contig 17056 bp, 16 predicted proteins | sample HID1975I_E11MG_FD_108217 | JGI IMG/M metagenome (GOLD analysis project Ga0160473, IMG submission 108217) | Enriched soil microbial communities from UW Madison campus, WI, USA - HID1975I_E11 MG | ecosystem: Environmental > Terrestrial > Soil > Unclassified | place: USA: Madison, Wisconsin... | reverse complement strand
GTGGGGAAATGACGCGCCTTGCACCGTCCCCTCCGGGGTAGGCGCGAGTGGGCCATGGATGGCCCACGTTCGGTGCCTGAGTACAGGACGTACGACGAAACCGACGCGCCTACCCCGGAGGGGGCGGGGCCGGTACCGCAAGGCGACGGCACCTATCGCCCAGTGCACGCTTCTCACGTAAAGCCAAGCCAGGCCCAAAAGCAGAAGGCCGGGCAAAAGCCCGGCCTTCAAGTATCAACCTGGCATCAGCCAATCAGGCAATAGCCGCCTGATAACGACGCTCGACCTCGTTCCAGTCCACCACGTTGTAGAACGCGCCGATGTATTCCGGGCGACGGTTCTGGTACTTCAGGTAGTAAGCGTGCTCCCACACGTCCAGGCCCAGGATCGGCGTGTTGCCTTCCATCAGCGGGCTGTCCTGGTTGGCGGAGCTTTCCACCACCACCTTCTTGTCCGGGGTCACGCTCAACCACGCCCAGCCCGAACCGAAGCGGCTGATCGCCGCCTTGGTGAACGCTTCCTTGAACTTCTCGAAACCACCGACATCGCGGTCGATCGCCTTGGCCACTTCGCCCACCGGCTCACCGCCGCCCTGCGGCGACATCACCGTCCAGAACAGCGAGTGGTTGGCATGGCCGCCACCGTTGTTGCGCACCGGGCCCTGCAGGTTCTCCGGCAGCGTCTTCAGGCGCTTGACCAGCTCTTCCACCGGCAGGTCGGCGAACTCGGTGCCTTCCAGCGCAGCGTTGACGTTGTTGATGTAGGTCTGGTGATGCTTGGTGTGATGGATTTCCATCGTCTGCGCATCGATGTTCGGCTCGAGCGCGTCGTATGCGTAGGGCAGCTTGGGGAGGGTGTAGGCCATGTGGGTCTCCTGACTCATTCGTCCGCGGCAGAGCGGACGTTGCGTTGACAATGTTAAGGATGGCGGGCGCGCTTACCAAGTGCAGGCTTGGGGATGGAGCATCCCGCCAGGCGCCGGGAAGGACGACACCATGCCGCAGCCCCCGGTTACACCGGCGTGAATCGCACTTCATTCAAGCGCTCAACAGCCATGCTTGCGCATACTCTTGTCTCCACCCCGGCAGGAGCCCGAACCGATGATGCGCAAACCCGCCCTGCTGGTCGTCGCCATACTGTTGTTGGTCGGCGGCATGTGGTGGCTGCGCTCGGTCCAGCAGCCACACCCGCAGTTCGCGCCGTCCCTGGGTGATGCGCCGCCACCTGCCGCCGCTCCACCCCGCGCCACTCCGGCCAGCCGCGATGGCTTGCCCCCGTTCCTGCCGGCCGAGGCACGGCCGGTTATCGTCCTGATCCAGCGCGGCGGCCCCTTCCCTTTTCCGCAGGATGGCAGCGTGTTCTCCAATCGCGAAGGTCATCTGCCACAGCGACCGCGCGGCTATTACCACGAGTACACGGTCCAGACCCCCGGGTTGTCGCATCGCGGTACCCGCCGCATCGTCACTGGTGGCGAGCCGGTCCAGATCTGGTACTACAGCGACGATCACTACGACAGCTTCCGCAGCTTCAGCGTGCCGGCGCAGGCGCAGCCATGAGCGCGCACTTTGATCTGGACCTGGGCGATCCGGGCCAGTCCGGCGTCTACCGCATTGCCCCCGAGGCGCTGGACACCATGGCCGCGCTGGCGCGCGATGCGGGCCTGCGCATCTTGCGGGTCGATCTGGCCGGTGCGGCCAGCAAGCGCACGCTACTGGCGCGATTGGCCACCCAGCTGGATTTCCCGCATGGCAGCGGCATGAACTGGGATGCGCTATCGGACAATCTGCGCGATCTGTCCTGGCTGCCCGCACCCGGCTACGCGCTGCTGCTCGAGTCAGCAGATGCGCTGCGTGGCAGCGAGGATTTCCACGTGTTGCTCGACATCCTCGATGAGTGCGCCACCGCGTGGGCGGCCGCCGGGGTGGCGTTCGTGGCCTTCATCAGCCTGGAAGAAGCCGGCGACTGAGCGCGGCATCACGGTGCCGCGGCGAGGTGGGCCGCGGCCGCCGTGCGGGCTCAACTATCGAGTTCGGTCCAGCGCGCGTAGGCCTGGTCCAGGTCCGCCTGCACCGCCGACATCTCCTGCGTGTGGGCAGCGACCGCGGCGCTGTCGCGCTGGTAGAAACCCGGGTCGGACATCGCGTCGGTCAGTTGCGCCAGTTTGGCTTCCAGCGTATCGATGCGCTGCGGCAGCTGTTCCAGTTCGCGGGCATCCTTGTAGCTGAGCTTTCGCTTGGCCACCACTTCCGGCGCCGGGGGCGCCACGACTGCGGCGACGGGCTTTGCAGGCTCGCGCGCAACGGCAGTGGCGAGGCCCGGTTCGGGGCGCTGCCGAATCCAGTCGGAGTAGCCACCGATGTAGTCGCCAATGACGCCATCGCCCTCCATCACCAAGGTGGAGGTCACCACGTTGTCGAGGAAGTCACGGTCGTGGCTGACCAGCAGCAGCGTGCCGGTGTAGTCGGCCAGCAGCTCTTCGAGCAGTTCCAGGGTTTCCACGTCCAGGTCGTTGGTCGGTTCGTCCATGACCAGCAGATTGGACGGCTGGGCGAACAGGCGCGCCAGCAGCAGGCGGTTGCGCTCGCCGCCGGACAGGCGCGTGATCGGCGCGCGGGCGCGTTCCGGGGTGAACAGGAAATCCTGCAGGTAGGCGTGCACGTGCTTGCGCCCACCGTTGATCTCGATGAAGTCGGCGCCGCCGGCCACGTTCTCGATCGCGTTCCAGTCCTCGCGCAGCGTGGCGCGGTACTGGTCGAAGTAGGCGATCTGCAGGTTGGTGCCCTGCACGATCTCGCCCTGCTGTGGCTGCAGTTCGCCCAGCAGCAGCTTGAGCAGCGTGGTCTTGCCGCTGCCGTTGGGGCCGATCAGGCCGATCCGGTCGCCACGCATGATGTTGGCGGAGAAGTCGCGCACCATCACCCGCTCACCGAACGAGAACCAGACATCGCGGGCCTGGATCACCTTCTTGCCGGAAGATTCGCCCTGCGAGGCCTGCATCCGCACGTTGCCGCCGAGGTCGCGACGCTGCGCGCGCTCCACGCGCATCGCCTTGAGCCGCCGCACGCGGCCTTCGTCGCGGGTGCGGCGCGCCTTGATGCCCTGGCGGATCCACGCTTCTTCCTGCACCAGCAGTTTGTCGAAGCGCGCGTTCTCCTGGGCTTCGGCATTGAGCCGCTCTTCGCGCCGGCGTTCGTAGTTGGCCCAGTCACCCGGCCAGCTGGTGACCTGGCCGCGGTCGATCTCCACGATGCGCGTGGCCAGCGCACGCAGGAAGCGCCGGTCGTGGGTGACAAACACGACGCTGCCGTTCCAGCCCTTGAGGAAGACTTCGAGCCAGTCGATCGCTTCGATGTCGAGGTGGTTGGTCGGTTCGTCCAGCAGCAGGACATCGGGCGCCGACACCAGCGCGCGGGCGAGCAGCACGCGGCGCTTCATGCCACCGGACAGTCGGGCGAACGCCGCTTCGCCGTCCAGGTCGAGGCGGGTCAGGGTTTCTTCGACGCGCAGGTCCAGCGTCCAGCCTTGGGCGGCGTCGATCTTGGCCTGCACCTGCGAGACGGCGTCGGCGTCGTAGACCTCGGCGTGGCTGAGGTGATGGAACTCGGCCAGCCATTGGCCCAGCTCACCCAGGCCCGCTGCGACCACGTCGAACACGCTGCCGCCGGCATCGGCGGGGACTTCCTGTTCCAGCCGGGCGATGCGAACGCCTTGCTGGACGCGGATCTCGCCATCGTCCGGGCGGAGCTCGCCGGCGATGAGCTTCATCAAGGTGGACTTGCCGGCGCCGTTGCGGCCGATCAGGGCGATGCGCTCACCCGGTTCGATCGACAGTTCGGCTTTTTCCAGCAGTAACGGGCCGCCGACGCTGTAGTCGACGCTTTGCAGGGTGATCAAAGGCATCGCCTATTCTAACCCCGTGCCCTCGATGCGCCTGCCTTGCCGGTGGATCGCGCCCTATGCCTGGCACGCATCAGTGGGCCTGGCCGGTGCCCGGGGCGCGGCCATCAACCTGAGCGCGCAGGCCTTGCGGGGGTGAATGCACGGCGCAGGCACTGCGGCCGCGCATCTGCGAAAATGCCGCATGACTGAATTCGCTTCCCTGCCGCTGTCGCCGGCCTTGGCCGCCGGCATCGATGCCCTCGGCTACACCACCCTCACCCCGATCCAGGCCCTGGCCCTGCCGCCGATCCTGGAAGGGCGCGATGTGATTGCCCAGGCCCCGACCGGCAGCGGCAAGACCGCCGCGTTTGGCCTTGGCCTGCTGCATCGACTCGACCCCAGCGTGATTCGCACCCAGGCGCTGGTCCTGTGCCCGACGCGCGAACTGGCCGACCAGGTGGGCAAGCAGCTGCGCAAGCTGGCCACCGGCATCCCCAACCTCAAGCTCACCGTGCTGACCGGCGGCGTGGCGCTGGAACCGCAGATCGCCTCGTTGCAGGCGCACGATCCGCAGATCGTGGTCGGCACGCCGGGCCGAGTGCAGGAACTGGCGCGCAAGCGCGTGCTGAACCTCGGCGCGGTACGCGGCTTTGTCCTCGACGAAGGCGACCGCATGCTGGACATGGGCTTTGAAGAGCCGATCCGCGAAATCGCCGGCCGCTGTGCCAAGGAGCGCCAGAACCTGCTGTTCTCGGCCACCTTCCCCGATGCGATCCGCACGTTGGCGCGGCAGCTCCTGCGCGATCCGGCAGAGGTCACCATCGAAGGCGGGCAGAGCGCGCCGCAGATCGAACAGCTGTTTTACGAAGTGGAGCCGGCGCACCGGCAGAAGGCGGTCGCAGGCCTACTGCTCAAGCACAACCCCGAATCGGCCGTGGTGTTCTGCAACACCCGCAAGGAAGTGGACGAGGTGGCCAATTCGTTGCAGCAGTTCGGCTTCTCGGCACTGGCCCTGCATGGCGATATCGAGCAGCGCGATCGCGAGGAAGTGCTCGTACGTTTCGCCAACGGCAGCTGCAACGTGCTGGTGGCCAGCGACGTGGCAGCGCGCGGCCTGGACGTGGAAGCGCTGGCGGCCGTGGTGAATTACGAACTGCCGACCGACGTGGAGAGCTACCGCCATCGCATCGGCCGTACCGCACGCGCCGGCCGCCATGGCCTGGCCCTGAGCCTGGTGTCTTCGCGCGAATTGCCGCGCGCCGAAGCCGTGGCGGCCGACCAGGGCATCGCCCTGTCGTTGCCGCGCACGCCGCTGGCGACCGGCAAGCCGCCGCAATTGCCGCAGGCCCCCATGGTCACGCTGCGCATCGACGGCGGCAAGACCGACAAACTGCGCGCGGGCGACATCCTCGGCGCGTTGACGGGTGAGGCGGGCTTGTCGGGTGCAGCGATCGGCAAGATCGTGATCCAGCCCACCCGGTCCTATGTCGCCATTGCGCGTGCGCAGGTGGGCAAGGCCTTGGCCAAGCTCGAAGCCGGCAAGATCAAGAACCGCCGATTCCGCGTGCGCAAGATCTGAGCACACCGGGCGCCAAGCCGGCGCCCGCACTGCCTCAGTAGGCCAGCGTCGCCTGCAAGGGCACTTGCGACGGCCAGCGATCCCGCGCACCGAGCGCGGGCAGTTCGATCAGCACCGCCGCGCCGACCACCTCGGCACGCAGCTGCCCGGCCAGCGACAGTGCCGCGCGCAACGTGCCGCCGGTCGCCAGCACATCGTCGACCAGCAGGATGCGCGCGCCGGGCGGCACTGCATCGGCATGCACCTCGATGCAATCACTGCCGTATTCCAGCGCATAGGCCTGGCGCAACGTATGCGCCGGCAGCTTGCCCGGTTTGCGCACCGGCACGAAACCACAGCCCAGCGCATGGGCCATCGCCGCGCCCAGGATGAAGCCACGCGATTCAATACCGAGAATCGCATCCAGGCCGGCATCGCGCCACGGCGCGCACATCGCGGCGATGGCGGCGCGGAAGCCTTCGCCATTGCCCAGCAACGGGGTGATGTCCTTGAACAGGATGCCGGGCTTGGGGAAGTCGGCCACATCGCGCAGGTGCGCCGCCCAGGGAGGCGAAATCGAAGTCATGGTCTTCCTCTGCTCGGGACCGGTCAGGAACTGCAGGACAGCATCGAACAGCCGGCGCGCGCCTTCGCCCAGTCGGGTCGACGACGTGCGTAGTCTTCGCGACCTGGCTGCTCGTCGTACGGATGGCGCAGCACGTCCAGCCAGGTGGCCAGTGCGTCGATATCGCCCGCCTCCACCCGATCGATCGTCTCCTGCGCCAAATAGTTGCGTGGCACGTAGCGCGGGTTGGCCAGGCGCATGCGCTCGCGGCGTTGCGGCGCTGGTAACACATCTTCGCGCAGGCGCGCGGCATAGCGACCTAGCCACTGCGCCAGCGCCGGGCTATGCGCATCGCGCTTGTCGTCGTCGTAGAACGCCGGCGACCACGGCAGCAGCGCCGGCGCTTCCGGGTCGATGTCGAGCAGGCCGCGGAAGGTCAGGGTCATGTCCATCTCGGCCAGTTGCATCAGCGTGCGCAGGTCTTCCATCAGGACGATGTCCTCGTCCCGGCATTCGGCCAGGCCCAGCTTGGCGGCGATGTCTTCGCGCTCGCGGCGGCGATAGCGCTGGACGAACCGATCCAGCCCATCCTGCAGGGCACTGGTATCGGTGAACAGCGGCGCCAGCGCCTGCGCCAGTCGGCCCAGGTTCCAGTACGCCACTTGCGGCTGGGTACCAAAGCGGTAGCGACGCCCGCCGGCATCGGTGGTGTTCGGCGTCCAGTCCGGATCGTAGTTTTCCAGCCAGCCGTAGGGACCGTAGTCCAGGCTCAAGCCGAGGATGGACATGTTGTCGGTGTTCATGACGCCATGGACGAAGCCCACGCGCATCCAGTGCGCGACCATGTCGGCAGTGCGCTCGCAGACCTGGCCGAACCATTCGGCGTCACGCAGCGGCCCGCTGCCGGTAAGTTCGGGAAAATCGCGGGCCAGGGTGAAATCCGCCAGGCGACGCAACAAGGCCGTATCGCCGCGCGAGGCCGGCAACTCGAAACTGCCGAAGCGAATGAAGGACGGCGCCACCCGGCACAGCAAGGCACCCGGTTCGGGCCGCGGATGGCCGTCGTAGAACATGTCGCGCACGACTGCCTCGCCACTGCCGATCAGGCACAGCGCACGCGTGGTCGGCACACCTAGGTGATGCATCGCTTCGCTGCAGATGAACTCTCGCAGCGAGGAACGCAGTACCGCGCGCCCATCGGCGCCGCGCGAATACGGTGTCCTGCCCGCGCCCTTGAGCTGCAGTTCGTGGCGGGCGCCGTCACTGCCCACCACTTCGCCGAGGCTGATGGCCCGACCATCGCCGAGCTGCCCGGCCCAGTGCCCGAACTGATGGCCCCCGTAGTTCGCCGCCCAGGGCTCCATGCCGGGCCAACGCGTGTTGCCGGCGAAAACCTGGGCGAATGCCGGGTCGGTGACATCGGCAACGTCCAAACCCAGCGCAGCGGCGACCTCGCGTGACCAGCCAAGCAGCTGCGGCGCCTGCACCGGCGTCGGCGATACCGCCGACCACAAGGCGCCCTGCACCTCGCGCACCCGCGGCCCGCTTTCCGGATCGCCCGGCAGCTCGGCAATGAAGCGATTGTCGAACTTGAGGGTCACGCCGGCTCGCCAGCAAGCACGAAAGGCCCGCCCTGCTGCAACGCCGCCTGGTACGCCGGCCGGGCCTGGATGCGCGCGATGAAGCCGCGCAGGTTCGGGTAGTTGCCGAGCCCACCGCCTCGCGCAGCCGCCGCCTGCACCGGGAAGCTCATCTGGATATCGGCGGCGGTGAAACGCTCGCCGGCAAACCAGCCTTCCTGGCCCAGCTGCGATTCCATCCAGTCCAGGTGCAGTTTGACTTGCGGGCCGATGAAGCGGCTCATCGCCTTGTCCACGATCTTGTGCGCAATCGGCCGGGCGAAGAACGGCATCGGCGCCTGGCGCAGGCGCTGGAACACCAGGGTCATCAGCAGCGGCGGCATGGCCGAGCCTTCGGCGTAGTGCATCCAGTAGCGAAAGCGCAGGCGCTCGGGCGAATCCACCGGCCGCGGTGTCGGCGAAAGCACGCGCTCGGTGTCGTAGCGTTCGGTGAGGTAATCGAGGATCGCGCCGGATTCGGCCAGCACGTGGTCGCCATCGACCACCACCGGCGATTTGCCCAGCGGATGCACGTTGCGCAGCGCCTGTGGCGCCAGCAGGGTGGCTGGGTCGCGCTCATAGCGCACGATCTGGTACGGCAGGGCCAGCTCTTCCAGCAGCCACAGCACGCGCTGGGAGCGGGAATTGTTGAGGTGGTGGACGGTGATCATGGGCCGGGATCGTGCGAGGGGGGAATCGCGATCTTAACGGGGCCCGATGCAGGGCCGCGTCGCGGCCGTCGCGGGCCCGAAGCCGTCGCGGGCCCGAAAATGAAAACGCCGGACGCTTGCGCGCCCGGCGTTCTCGCATCCCGGCCGGCGAACCGGCGGGAAAGCTGGATCATGCCTTCTGGACCTGGTCAGCCTGCATGCCCTTCTGGCCCTGCACGGCGACGAAGGTGACCTTCTCGCCTTCCTGCAGCGACTTGAAGCCGTTGCCCTGGATGGCACGGAAGTGCACGAACAGGTCCGGGCCGCTTTCCGGGGTGATGAAACCAAAACCCTTCGCATCGTTGAACCACTTCACGACACCGCTCTGACGATCAGACATTACTAACTCCTGGAACATTTGAAAGGATCGCGGCCACCGAAAGCCGGGGGCCGAGACTGTTTTGCAGGCGTTGGTAAAGCGCACACGTTGAAGCGGATCGGATGATCAACCGCACGGCCACGATTCACGGTGACCGCTAGCAAACACAGTGCAGCGCACGATACGCGGCTTTTCTTAAAAAAGCGACAGAAAACCTATTCATCTTCCAGCGGGTTCAGGTTCTTTCCATCGCCCTAAAGAATAGCTCAGACGGCCAGGCGCCGGAATCGGCCCCAGGCCGGTCCCTCCCGCCCGGCCCGGGGCCGCGGGCTGCCGCGTAGAATGGCCGCCCTTTTCCCGACACCCCGCCATGGCCCTCACCGCCACCGTCCGCAAGGCCGAACTGCAGATCAGCGACATGGATCGCGGCTATTACGCCAGCCACAACCTCACCGTGGCCCAGCACCCCTCGGAGACCGACGAGCGCCTGATGCTGCGCCTGCTGGCGTTCGTCCTGTTCGCCGATGAACGCCTGGCCTTCGGCCGCGGCCTGAGCAACGAGGACGAGCCGGACCTGTGGCGCCGCGATTACGGTGGCGAGATCGAGCAATGGATCGACCTCGGCACGCCGGACGAATCGCGCCTGCGCAAGGCCAGCGGCCGCGCGCGCGAGGTCATCGTGCTGGCCTACGGTGGCCAGGCGGTGGAGACCTGGTGGAAGAAGAACGCCGCCACCCTCGGCCGGCTGCGGCAGCTGCGCGTGCTGGAAATCGACCCGGCCACGAGCGAGGCCCTGGCCGGACTGATCCAGCGCAGCATGCGCCTGGACGTACTGATCCAGGACGGCGAAGTGCAGTTCCTCAGCGACGCCGGCAGCGTCAGCGTGGTGCCCCACGAGCGCACCGCCGCGGCATGAGCCGGATCGACTGCGATGTCCTGGTCATCGGCGCCGGCGCGGCCGGGCTGATGACCGCTCTGACCGCCGGCCAGCGCGGCCGGCGGGTGCAGGTCATCGACCACGCCAACAAGATCGGCAAGAAGATCCTGATGTCCGGTGGCGGCCGCTGCAACTTCACCAATACCGGCACCTCGCCCGCCCAATTCCTTTCCGCCAACCCGCATTTCTGCAAGTCGGCGTTGGCACGCTACACACCGGCCGATTTCATCGAGCTGGTGGAGCGGCACCACGTGGCTTACCACGAAAAGGAACTCGGACAGCTGTTCTGCGACGTCTCCTCGAAATTGATCGTCAAGCTGCTGGTCGACGAATGCCAGGCGGCTGCGGTGCAGATCCGCACGCACTGCGCGGTGACCGCGGTGGAGCGCGGTGCCGACGGCTTCCGCGTGGATACGGCGCAGGGCCAGTTCCACGCCGCTTCGCTGGTCGTGGCGACGGGCGGGCTGTCGATCCCCAGCCTCGGCGCCACCGGCTTCGGCTACGAGCTGGCCAGGCAGTTCGGCCACACCGTGCGCCCCACGCGCGCCGGCCTGGTGCCGCTGACGCTCTCGGGCAAACACCAGGAGCGCCTGCAGGACTTGTCGGGCGTCGCGCTGCCGGTCGAAGCCCGCAGCAACGGCCAGGCCTTCCGCAATGCCCTGCTGTTCACCCACCGCGGGATCAGTGGCCCTTCGATCCTGCAGATCTCTTCTTATTGGCAGCCCGGCGATGACCTGCGCCTGGACCTGCTGCCCGGCGAAGACGCCGAAGCATGGCTGCGCGAGCTCAAACGCGCGCGCGGCGCCACTGAGCTGCGCAACGCCCTGGCCGAGCGCCTGCCCAAGCGGCTGGCGCAACGACTGTGCGAGTACTGGCTTCCCGACAAGCCGGTACGCCAACTGGACGAACGCGAGCTGCGCGACGCCGCCGCGACCCTGCGCGACTGGCCGCTGGTGGCCAGCGGCACCGAGGGCTACCGCACTGCCGAGGTCACGCTGGGCGGCGTGGACACCGGCGCGGTGTCGTCCTCGACCATGGAGTCGCGTGAGGTGGCCGGCTTGTACTTCGTCGGGGAAGTGCTCGACGTCACCGGGTGGCTCGGTGGCTACAACTTCCAATGGGCTTGGGCCTCGGGCCACGCCGCCGGCCTGGCCGCCTGAGGCCGCCGCGCGCGACCGGGTTCGCGGCCCGGGGCCGCGCACGTGGACGACATACCGCAGCTTCGTGTATTAGAGCGGGATGGACTGCGGGGAGATGCACGAAGGCGGCCAGCGACACGAATCCGTGGCGCCGACCGTCCTGTCCATGGGGATCCCTCCGGGGCTGGCTCCAGACTGCATGGCGCGCGTTGCCCGGGCCCTGGCCTGGGTGGCGCCGCGTGCGCTGGCCCGCCCCGCCCCACGTCACCGCGCTGTCCAGGCTACGCCCCACCCTGTCCCCCGGAAGTCCTGAATGCAGAACGGCAAAGATCTCACCCTCCGCCTGATGATCGTCGACGACAGCGGCGAGAGCGCCGAGGGCATCGTCACCACGCTGCGCAACAGCGGCATCGCCGTACGCCCATCGCGCCCGCAGACCACCGACGACCTCGCGTCGATGTTGTACGGCCAGATCGACCTGGTCCTGGCCTCGCGTTCGCGCGACCTGCCGCTGGCGGCGGTGCAGCAGGCGATCGCCCGCAGCGGCAAGGACGTGCCACTGGTTCTGCTGACCGACCGCATCGAAGAGAACGAATGGGTGGAGGCCGCCGGCCACGGCGTGCGCGCCATTGCGCTGCGCCAGCGCCCGGAACACCTGCTGGCGGTCGTCCGCGCCGAAGTGACCGACCTGCATGCCCGCCGCGGCCTGCGCCGGATCGAGGCGCAGATGCGCGAGACCGAGCGCCGCTGCGACGCCCTGATCGCTTCCTCGCGAGACCCAATCGCCTATGTGCACGAGGGCATGCACATCCGCGCCAATGACGCCTACCTGGAAATGTTCGGCTTCGAGTCGTTCGAGGACGTGGAGGGGATTTCACTGCTGGACCTGATCGCCGCCCAGCACGTGGAAGACTTCAAGCAACTGCTCAAGTCCATGAGCAAGGGCGAGGCGCCGCCGCCGCAATACAAGGTGGATGCGCGCAGCCTGGAAGGCGACACCTTCCCGGCCACGATGGAATTCGCCACCGCCACCTACGAGGGCGAGGCTTGCATCCAGGTGGTGTTCCGCCGCCGCGAGGAATTCGATCCGGAACTGGCGCGCGAAGTCGAAGACCTGCGCCAGCGCGACCCGGTCACCGGCCTGCTCAACCGCCCGACCTTCATGGTCGCGCTGGAAGACGCCGTCACCCAGGCCAGCCGCGGCGAGCAGCAATACGGCTTCCTGCTGGTCGAACCGGACCACTACTCGCGCATCCTCGGTGATATCGGCCTGGACTCGGCCGATGCCCTGATCGCCGCCCTGGCCGCGCACCTGTCGGCCCATGTCGATAGCGACGTGCGCCCGGCGCGCTTCGGCGAAAACAGCTTTGCCGTGCTGCTGGCCGGCGACCACAACCGCACCAGCGAGTTGGCCGACAAGATCCGCGCCGCCTTTGCCCAGCATGTCTTCAGCGTGGGCGAGCGCTCGGCCACGGTGACGGTGAGCATCGGCGGCGTGCAGGTCGGCGAGAAGATCGCCAGCATCGGCCAGGTGCTGCAACGGGCCACCGAAGCGGTCCGCGCAGGCAGCGAACTGGGCGGCAATGGCGTGCACGTCTTCGACCCGGGTGCGGTGGATCGCGCCGAAGAAGAGCGCATCCAGCGTTGGGTCGAACACCTGCACGAAGCCCTGGTCGGCAATGGCTTCCTGCTGCATTTCCAGCCCGTGCTGCACCTGATGGGTGAGCCGATCGAGCTGTACCAGGCCTTCCTGCGCCTGGAGCGCAACGGCGAGCTGATCTCGCCGGCCACGTTCATGAGCATCGCCGAAGAACACGCGATGATCGCCGACATCGACCGCTGGGTGATTCGCGAGGCGATCCGCACCCTGGCCGAGCGCCAGCGCGGCGGCCACGCCACGCACCTGCTGGTGCGCATCGGTCCGGCAGCGTATTCGGACCCCCGCACGGTGGCCCTGATCCGCCAGGAACTGGCGGCGCACGGCGTACCGGGCGAGCGACTGTGGCTGCAGACGCCCGAAGCGAAGGTGTTCACCCATCTGCGCAACGCGCAGCAGTTCCTCGCCGAAGTGGCGACCCTGGGCTGCAAGCTGGGCCTGGAACAATTCGGCTCGGGCCTGGACTCGTTCCAGCTGCTGTCGCACTTCCAGCCTTCGTTCCTCAAGCTGGACCGCGGCCTCACCGCCGACGCGGTGCAAGCCAAGGAGAGCCAGGAGAAGATTCGCGAAATCACCGGGCGTGCGCAGCCAGAGGGCATCCTGACCCTGGTCGAGTTTGTCGGCGACGCCGCTTCCATGAGCCTGTTCTTCAACGCCGGCGTGGATTACGTGCAGGGCGATTTCATCGGGCAGGCCGGCCCGGGGATGACCTACGAGTTCTGACCCGGCCCTCCTCCGCGCACAAAAAAACCCGCCGTGAGGCGGGTTTTTCGTGCGCGTCGCTTAGTCAGACGACCGTGGCGTTGGCGCTGCGCAGCGCGGCAATGCGCTCGGTCAGTGGCGGATGGCTCAGGAACAGCTTGCGCAGGCCCTGACCGATGCCGCCGGAGATGCCGAAGGCTTCCACCTGCGCCGGCAGGGTGCTTTGGCCATGGTTGAGCGAGAGCCGCTCCAGCGCCGAGATCATCTTCTGCCGGCCGGCCAGCTGCGCGCCGCCTGCATCGGCCCGGAATTCGCGGCGACGCGAGAACCACATCGCGATCATCGTCGCGAACAGGCCGAAGACCAGCTCCAGCACCATCACGATGGCGAAATAGGCAATGCCGCGCCGGCCATCTTCGCGATTGCCGGACAGGTAGGTGTCGATGACGCCACCGACCACGCGCGCCAGCACGATCACGAAGGTGTTGAGCACGCCCTGCAGCAGGGCCATGGTCACCATGTCGCCATTGGCGACGTGGCTGATCTCATGGCCCAGCACGGCCTCGGCCTCGTCCTGGCTCATGTTCTGCAACAGGCCAGTGGATACCGCCACCAGCGCGTTGTTGCGGTTGGCGCCCGTGGCGAAGGCGTTGATCTCCGGACCGTCATAGACCGCCACTTCCGGCATGCCGATGCCGGCGGCCTGCGCCTGGCGGCGCACCGTCTCCAGCAACCAGCGCTCGGTCGGGGTGCGCGGCTCGGTGATCACCTGGGCGCCCGTGGCGCGCTTGGCCATGAATTTCGACAGCAGCAGGGAAATCAACGAACCGCCGAAGCCGAAGATCGCAGCCATCACCAGCAAGCCGCCGGAGGTGGCGGGACTGATCTGGAAAAACGACATGACAATGCCGGCCAGGACCAGCACCGCCAGGTTGGTCAACAGGAACAATGCGATACGACTGAACATGGGAAGCACCGGCTCCGCGGAACTTTGAAGGAATGAACGCCGGCCAATCTGCGGTGCGGCCAACTTGAAATCAAGCAACAACCTGAAAGACGATTCAGCCTTCATGTCCACGCCTCCCTACCGCGGCCGCTTCGCGCCCTCGCCTACCGGTCCGCTGCACTACGGCTCGCTGTACGCGGCGCTCGGCAGCTGGCTGCTCGCCCGCCATGCCGGCGGCGAGTGGTGGGTGCGCATCGAGGACATCGACCCACCGCGCGAAGTCGCGGGCGCAGCGCGCGCGCAGTTGCGCACGCTGGCCGCCTTCGGCCTGGTATCCGATGGTCCGATCGTGCGGCAGCACGAGCGTTCAGCGTTGTATGCCGACGCACTGGCCCGGTTGATCGACAACGACCAGGCATTCGCCTGCACCTGCAGCCGCGCCGAACTGGCCTCGGCCGGCGGTATCCATCACCGCTGCGTGCATGGCCCGGGCGATCGCCCAGCGGCGGTGCGGCTGCGCGTCCCGTCGCCCTGCGTGGTGGGATTGGACGACGGCCTGCAAGGCCGGATCGAGCAGGACGTCTTCGCCGACGTCGGGGATTTCGTGCTCAAACGCGCCGACGGCTTCTGGGCCTACCAACTGGCGGTGGTGGTGGACGACGCCGCGCAAGGCATGACCGACGTGGTACGCGGCGCGGACCTGCTGGATTCCACGCCGCGGCAGATCCTGCTGCAACGCGCGCTCGGCCTGCCCACCCCGCGCTACCTGCATCTGCCGTTGATCACGGACCAGGCCGGTCGAAAACTGTCGAAATCCGAAGCCGCGCGCCCGGTGGACGACGCCGACCCCCTGCCCACGCTGCGCCGTGCCTGGCACGACCTGGGGCAGGAACCGGCCGTGCTGGCCGGTGCCGGCACGGTGGAGGCATGCCTGGACGCCGCCGTGGCCGGCTTCGACCCAAGCCGCCTGCCGTCGCGACTGCCCCTGTCCGCGCGTTGAACCGGCGCGCGGACGGGCGCGTCCTTGTCTAGAATCGCGCGTAATCCCCTCGTCTCTTGCCCCGGAGCATTCATGACATCCCGCGTCGCACTGGTCACCGGCGGTACCGGCGGCATCGGCACCGCCATCTGCAAGCGCTTGGCCGACCAGGGTCATCGGGTTGCCACGAACTACCGCAACGAGGAAAAGGCCCAGGCCTGGCAGCAGCGCATGCAGGCCGCCGGTTACGAGATCGCGCTTTTCAAGGGTGACGTGGCCTCGCCGGAACACGCCAAGGCGCTGATCGACGCCGTCGAAGCGGCCCTGGGGCCGGTGGAGATCCTGGTCAACAACGCCGGCATTACCCGCGACACGACCTTCCATCGCATGAGTGCCGAACAGTGGCACGAGGTCATCAACACCAATCTCAACTCGGTGTTCAACGTGACCCGGCCGGTGATCGAAGGCATGCGCAAGCGCGGCTGGGGACGGGTGATCCAGATCAGCTCGATCAACGGCCTGAAGGGCCAGTACGGGCAAGCCAACTACGCCGCGGCGAAGGCCGGGATGCACGGCTTCACGATCTCGCTCGCACGCGAGAACGCGGCCTACGGGATTACGGTCAACACCGTCTCACCGGGTTACGTGGCCACGGACATGGTGATGGCGGTGCCGGAAGAAGTGCGGGCCAAGATCGTCGCCGACATCCCGACCGGGCGGCTGGGCAAGCCGGAGGAAATCGCCTACGCAGTGGCCTTCCTGGTGGCGGAGGAAGCGGCGTGGATCACCGGTTCCAACCTGGACATCAACGGCGGCCACCACATGGGTTGGTGACCCGCGCAGACCGGCGTCGACGACGCAAATGCTGCACGATTCATCTGCAGCATGAAAAAGCGTGCAAGCACATGCTGCGCAACAAATTTTCGGCCCTGCGCCCCGTCACCCCTGACTTCCGGCGGTTGCAAGCACTGCTGCACTGCGCCATCCTCCGCAAACACCGTACCGAGTGACTGCTTTCATGGCTGCACTTCGCATCATCAAGAAGTATCCGAACCGCCGTCTGTACGACACCGAGATCTCCAGCTACATCACCATCGAGGATGTGCGCCAGCTCATCATTGACGGGGAGGATTTCGAGGTACGCGATGCCAAGAGCGGTGAAGACCTGACGCGTTCAGTACTGCTGCAGATCATTGCCGACCAGGAATCGGACGGTGAGCCGATGTTGTCGACCCAGTTGCTGAGCCAGATCATTCGTTTCTATGGTGACTCGCTGCAGGGCTTCATGGGCAACTACCTGGAGCGCAGCATGCAGGCGTTCCTGGAGCAGCAGCAGCAGTTCCGCCAGCAGATGGGCAATCTGCTGGGGCAGACGCCGTGGGCGATGATGAACCAGCTCACCGAGCGCAACCTGGAGCTGTGGCAGGAATTCCAGCGCAACTTCGGTGCGGGTTTTGGTCGCGGCCCGGGAACGGGTACCGGCACGGGGACGGGCGGCGCGACGGGTGGCGGCGCACCTTCTTCCGGCCCGACCGCGACTGCCACTGGCAGCAAGACGCGCCGCTAAGTTTCCCGGTCTATCCCCCGCGCCTGTCGGCGCGCCCCCCTTGCGTCACAAGGGGGGCTGTTTCTCCATCTGGTTCTTTGCAGTTCTGCTGCTCTTTTTAAGAGCGGCTCTCTTGGTTCTGCGCTTGGCGTCCGGGGGCGAGACCCCTTATCGGGGGACGCCAAAAACGTCCATCCATGGACTTGAGCTCATGTGGCGACATTCGTGGCATAGCCCGCGCGGCGGGCTACGCCCCCAAAGTTTGCTGCGCAAACTTCGGGCCCCACTTCTGCCTAGCCTATCCCCGCGGCTTTGCCGCGCCCCCTTAACAAAGGGGGCTCTCCTCCAGAAGGAAAATTGCGAGGTCGAAGTGGGGAAATGACGCGCCTTGCACCGACCCCTCGGGGGCAGGCGTTAGTGGGCCATGGATGGCCCACGGTCGGTGACTGAGTACAGGGACGTACGCCGGAACCGAAACGCCTGCCCCCGAGGGGTCGGGG
>Ga0160473_100933_pt1 | contig 17097 bp, 14 predicted proteins | sample HID1975I_E11MG_FD_108217 | JGI IMG/M metagenome (GOLD analysis project Ga0160473, IMG submission 108217) | Enriched soil microbial communities from UW Madison campus, WI, USA - HID1975I_E11 MG | ecosystem: Environmental > Terrestrial > Soil > Unclassified | place: USA: Madison, Wisconsin... | reverse complement strand
ACCTCGGCGATGCCGGACATGCCGATACCGCCGATGCCGATGAAGTGGATCGTGCCGATGTCGGTGGCGACTCCACGCATCAGGCCGCTCCCGCCTGGCGCGGCGCGGCGCTTGCGGTGACACGCTCGCGGCGTCGCTCGATCTTCGCCGACTGCGGTGCGAGGCTTTCGGCCAAGTCGGCGAGGGCGGAGGCGGCGTCGGGTCGGCCGCAGCCCTTGGCGCGCTTGGCGGCGTTGAGCAGCGCGCCCGGTTCGAGAGCGAGCTTCTGCATCTGCTTGGCGAGCTCCACCGGCGTGAAGCGCGGTTGCGAGATGGCGCGCGCGCCGCCGGCATCGACCATCTCACGCGCATTGGCCGTCTGGTGATCGTCGGTAGCGGCCGGATAGGGCACAAGGATTGCCGGACGCCCAGCGGTGGTCAGCTCGGCGATGGTAGAAGCGCCGGAACGCCCGATGACGAGATGCGACCAGGCCAGCCGATCGGGCAGATCGGGCAGGTAGGTGGCAAGGTCGGCCGGTATGCCGAGGCCGGCATATTTCGCGCGCACAGCCTCGATATCCTCGGGCCGGCACTGTTGCGTCACCTGCAGCCGACGGCGGAAGCCGAGCGGCAGCAGCCCCAGCCCTTCCGGCACCACGCCGGAGAGGATGCTGGCACCCTGGCTCCCGCCGGTCACCAGCACCCGGAAGATGCCGTCCGGGGTCAGCGCGGGGAATGGCTGCTCGCGCAGCGCGACGATCTCCTCGCGCACCGGGTTGCCGATCAGGTGGACCTTGCCGGCATGGACCGGCGCCAGCCGCTCGACCTTCGGATAGGCGACGGCGATCGCATCGACCTTGCGCGCCAGCAGCCGGTTGACCCGGCCGAGCACGGCATTCTGTTCGTGGATCGCGGTCGGGATGCCGTCCTTGAACGCCGCCAGCATCGCCGGCAACGCGGGATAGCCGCCGAAGCCGATCACCGCGGCAGGCTTGAACACCTCATTCAGCCGGCAGGCCATGTCCCGCCCGGTGAAGATGTTGCGCGCCGCCTTGATCCAGCCGGCCGGCCCGCCAGCGAGTCGTCCGGCCGGGAGCACGTGCGTCTGCACGCCCGCGAACAGGCCCGGAAAGCGCGCGCCCCGCTCGTCGGTGACGAGCGCGACGTGATGGCCGCGGCGGATCAGCTCCGCAGCCAGGGCGTGGGCGGGAATCATGTGGCCGCCGGTGCCGCCGGCGGCGAGGACGAAATGACGGCTGGGAAGACCGATCGGGCTGGTCATCTGCCACTCCACTTGATGACGTAGGGCGATCGGGTCAGATACGGGTTTCGGCGGGTGAACGCCAACAGGAGCCCCATCCCGATCGAAAGCGCGACCATCGACGATCCGCCGTAGCTGATGAACGGCAGCGTCATGCCCTTCGACGGGGCGAGCTGCACGTTGACCGCCATGTTGATGACGGCCTGCAACCCGAACTGCGTGGCGAGCCCCGCCGAGGCGAGCAGCAGGAAATCATCCTCCTCGTGCAGCAGCTTGATGAACACGCGAATGATGATCGCGAGGTACAGGAGCGCGATGGCGAGGCAGGCGAGCAGGCCGAACTCCTCGCCGATCACGGCGAAGATGTAGTCGTTGTGCGGTTCCGGCAGCCGGAACTTCATCGTCCCGCCACCCGGGCCGGTGCCGATCAGGCCGCCGTTCATCAGCGCGTTGTGCGCCTTCTCCGTCTGGTAGTTGTCGCCGTCGCTATAGAGGAAGGCGTCGATCCGCTTGGTCGCGACCGGATAGAACAGGTAGGCGGCGACGATCGCGGCAAGGCCGGCCCCGCCCAGCCACACCAGGATGCGCATTCCCACGCCGGACAGCAGCAGCAGCGCCAGCCACACCGACAGGAAGATCACCGTCTGGCCGAAATCTGGCTGCTTCATCAGCAGCCCGGCGACCGCGAACGCGATCAGCCCGGTCAGCGGCACGACCGGCAGACTGCGATCGTGCATGCGCAGCGACAGCAGCCAGGCGATCGTCACCACGAACAACGGCTTCAGGAATTCGGACGGCTGGAACTGGAACATGCCGACGCCGATCCAGCGCGACGCGCCGTTCTTCTCCATGCCGATGAACGGCACGACCATCAGCGCCACGAAGAACACCGCCGCGCCGACAAGCGACAGCCGCCGCGCCAGATCCTTCGGCAGCATCGACACGCCGATCATCAGCGGCAGGCCGATCGCGATCCAGATTCCCTGACGGTAAAGGTAATAAAGCGGCGCGAGGTGATCGCGCGCGGCGGCAGCCGGCGACGCGGCGGCGACGGCGATCAGCCCGGCCGAGATCAGGATGGCGACCAGCAGCAGCAGGACGCGGTCGATCTCCCAGAACCAGGTGCCGAACAGGGAGCGGTCGCCCCGCCCGAAGCGGGTGACCGGGGGTTTGCGTTTGCGCCGTTCGATCGCCGTGGACGCCATCAGATCCCCCCTACCGCCGCACGGAACGCGGCCCCCCGCGCCTCGAAATCGGTGAACTGGTCGAACGAGGCGCATGCCGGCGACAGCATGACCACTTCACCCGGCTGTGCCGCCGCGGCCGCCTTGGCGACGGCGTTTTCCAGTGTCTTGCACTCGCAGACCGGCATGTGCGGCCGCAGCAGCCGCGCGAACATCGGCCCCGCCTCGCCGATCGTGTAGGCAGCCCGGACGTTGCCGAAGAACGGCGCGCACGCATCGAGATCGTCCGTCTTGGCCAATCCGCCGAGGATCCAGCGGATCCGCGCCGCGCTGCCATCGGCCGGCGGGAAGGCGGCGAGCGCCGGAGCCGTCGAGGTCGCGTTGGTGGCCTTCGAGTCGTTGACGTAGAGCACGTCGTTCTTCTCGGCGACACGCTCCATCCGGTGCGGCAGCCCGGGATAGGTGCGCAGACCGGCATCGATCACGGCATCGTCCAGGCCGAGCGCGCGCGCCGCGGCGATGGCGGCGGCAGCGTTCTGGGCGTTGTGCGGCCCCTGGAGCGTCGGCCAGGCCGATTGGTCGAGCGGCTCGTCGCCGGTGATGCGGACGAGCTCGAACACGCAGTTCATCTCGCGCAGCCGAGGCTGGTGGAGGTCGGCGGCGATTTGGCGACTGGCTTCGTCACCCATGCCGATGATGGCCGTGCCGCCACGCATCATCTCGAACAGCCGCGCCTTCGACGCCGCATAGCCGGCAAAGCCGTCATAGCGATCGAGATGGTCGGGCGTGATGTTGAGCAGCACCGCGACGTCGCAGTCGAGGCTCTGGGTAAGGTCGATCTGGTAGCTCGACAGCTCCAGCACATAGACGCCGCCTTCCGGCAGCGGATCCTGGCCGAGGATCGGCAGCCCGATATTACCGCCGAGCGTCGCCGGCACGCCGGCCGTCGCCAGGATGTGATGGATCAGTGCGGTCGTGGTCGACTTGCCGTTGGTGCCGGTGATGCCGACCACCTTGTGCGGCGGCAGATCGGCGCGGGCCTGCGCAAACAGTTCGATGTCACCGATCACGGGAACGCCGGCATCGCGCGCCTTCGCCGCAATCGGGTGGCGGTTGAGCGGCACGCCGGGCGAGACGACGACACCGTCGAACTCGGCAAGATCGATCTCGAGCGGATCGGCGAGGATCACGTCGGCCGCGAACGGCGCGCGCTTCGCCTCGTCCGTGTCCCAGGCCGTCACCTCCGCCCCGCTTGCCAGCAGCGCGCGCACCGTCGCTGCACCCGACCGCGCGAGGCCGAGCACAGCATAGCGCTTGCCGCGAAAGGCGGGGCTGACGATCATCGCAGCTTCAGCGTCGCGAGGCCGGCAAGCGCCAGGACGAAGCTGATGATCCAGAAGCGGATCACGACCGTCGCCTCGGCCCAGCCGAGCTGTTCGAAATGATGGTGGATCGGTGCCATGCGGAACACGCGCCGGCCCGTCCGCTTGTAGAAGAAGACCTGGATGATGACGCTCATCGCCTCCAGCACGAACAGCCCGCCGACGATGCCGAGGACGATCTCGTGATGCGCGGTGACGGCAATGGCGCCGAGCGCCCCGCCGAGCGCGAGGCTGCCCGTGTCGCCCATGAAGACCGCGGCAGGCGGCGCGTTGAACCACAGGAAGGCTAGGCCGCCGCCGATGATCGCGGCGCACAGGATCGGCAGGTTGCCGGCCCCCGGCACGTGCGGGATGCCGAGATAGGTGGCGAACTTGGCATTGCCGACCAGATAGGTGATCACGAAGAAAGCGAGCGCGGCGATGATGACCGGCATCGTCGCCAAGCCATCGAGTCCGTCGGTCAGGTTCACGGCGTTCCCGAAGCCGACGATCGTGAAGGCCGCGAACAGGATGTAGAACGGCCCGAGGTCGATCACCGCGCCCTGGTAGAACGGCAGATAGAGGTGCGTGCCCGATTCGCTGAGGATGATCCACGAGGCGATCCCGGCGATCAGGAACTCGAGCATCAGGCGCATCCGCCCGGAAATTCCCTTGTGGCTGCGCTTGGTGACCTTGTCGTAATCGTCGAGAAAGCCGACCGCGCCGAACCCGGTCGTGACCAGCAGGCACGCCCAGGTGTAGCGGCTCGACAGGTCCATCCACAGCAGCATCGACACGAGCACGCAGGTCAGGATCATCAGCCCGCCCATGGTTGGTGTGCCGACCTTGGCGAGATGGGTCTGCGGGCCGTCCGAGCGAATCGGCTGGCCCTTGCCCTGGCGGATGCGCAGCCAGCCGATGAACCGCGGCCCGATGATCAGGCCGATGGCGAGCGCAGTGATCGCCGCCGCGCCGGCCCGGAAGGTGATGTAGCGGATGAGGTTGAGGAGCCCAGGAAAACCAAGGCTGTCAGCGATCAGATAGAGCATGATGTACTTCCGCTCCGCCCTTGCCCGGAAGCGAACCGCTCCACGAGACGGGCGAGCCCGACGGCGTTGGACCCTTTGACGAGAACCGCGTCGCCCGGCGCGATCACTTCGAGCAAGCGATCCCCGGCGGCAGCGGCGCCGGGCACATGCGCGAAATCGATCCTGCCCTCAAGCACTTCCGCGAGCGGTGCCATGCCCGGTCCGACGAGCAGTGCGAAACCAACGCCGGCCGCCACCAGCGGATCGGCCAAGGCTGCATGATCGCGATCGGAGCGCTCGCCGAGCTCCCGCATCTCGCCCAGCACGGCGATTCGGCGTGGTGCCGGCTCGGCGCCAAGCACCGCCAGGGTGGCGGCCATCGACGCGGGGTTGGCGTTGTAGCTCTCGTCGATCAGCAGCGCCTCGCCACCGGCGACCGGCACCGTCACCCGCGCGCCGCGCCCGGGCAGACCGGCCATGTCGGCCAGAGCCAGCCCCGCGGCGGCAAGGTCTCCACCGAGCGCCTCGACCGCGCCGAGCACGGCGAGCGCGTTCGAAATCCAGTGCGCGCCCGGATAGGCGATGGTGAAGGTCAGTTCCGCATCCGGCAGGGTCGCCGTCACGAGCGTGCCGCCGCCGGGGGCGCGGACAGCTTCGCGTGCCCGGATGTCCGCCCCGGCACCGCTGCCGAACGTCCAGATCCGTTCGGCATAGGGACGGGCGGCGGCGACCAGACGCTCACGGTGCGGACTGTCGTAGGGCACGATCGCGGTGCCGCCGGGCTCGAGACCCTGAAAAATTTCCCCTTTTGCGTCGGCGATCGCTTCTTCACCCGAGAAGAAGGCGGTGTGCGCTGGCGCGATCGCGGTGACGATGGCGACGTGCGGCCGCACCAGCCGCGTCAGCGCGGCAAGCTCGCCGGCATGGTTCATGCCCATCTCGAACACGCCGAAGCGGGTTGCGGCCGGCATCCGCGCGAGGCTGAGCGGCACGCCGGTATGGTTGTTGTAGCTCTTTACCGAGCGGTGAGCCCGACCGGGCGTGGCGCGATCCAGAGCCGCGAACAGCGCCTCCTTCGTGCCCGTCTTGCCGACCGAACCGGTGACCCCGGCGATCCGAGCCTCCGTCCGCAGACGGCCGGCGCGGCCCAGCGCATCAAGCGCCGTGGTCGCATCCGCGACCAGCACATGCGGATGATTGACGGGCTCCGACACCACCGCCCCTGCCGCCCCTTGCCCGAACGCACCCTCAACGAAGCGATGGCCGTCGGTCGCCTCTCCCTTCAGGGCGACGAACAGGTCGGCGGGGCCGACCTCCCGCGAATCGAACGCGACGCCCGCTGCCGTGAAGTCACCTTGCGCAACTCCGCCGGTGGCGGCGGCGATCTCAGCCGAGGTCCAGAGCGCGGTCATCCGGCGCATTCCCGTGCAACCTGGACGTCGTCGAAAGGAAGGACTCGCAGGCTCTCGCCGACGCCGACGATCTGGCCCTGCTCGTGACCCTTGCCGGCGACCAGCACGACATCGTCCGGGCCTGCCTCGGCGATGGCGGCGGCGATGGCCTCGCGCCGATCGCCGATCTCGGTCGCGGCCCGAGCACCGGCAAGCACGTCGCGGCGAATGGCGGCCGGATCTTCGCTGCGCGGATTGTCGTCGGTGACGATGACGTGGTCGGCCAGCTCGGTTGCGACCTTGCCCATTTCCGGGCGCTTGCCGGTGTCGCGATCTCCGCCGGCGCCGAACAACACGATCAGCCGCTTGCCCGTATGCGGGCGCAGCGCCTCGATCGCCGCACGCAGGCCGTCCGGCGTATGGGCGTAGTCGACGTAGACCGGCGCGCCCGCCCGGCTGATCGCGGCCCGTTCCAGCCGACCGCGCACCGGCTGCACGCGGGCGAGCCGGCCCAGCGTCTCGGCAAGATTGCCCCCGGTCGCGATGACCAGAGCGGCCGCGGTGAGCGCGTTGGCCGCCTGGTAGGCGCCGATCAGCGGCAGCTTGACGGTAAAGCTCCTGCCCGCGGCGTCGATCGTCAGCGTTTGTCCGAGCTGCGTCGGCGTGCGCCCGACAAGCCGCAGCGTGTCGCCATTCTCGCCGACGGTCAGCGTCGTCAGGCCGCGCTCGCGGGCCAGTTCGGCGACACGGCCGGATGCGGCATCGTCGGCCCAGATCACCGCCGCGCCGTCGCCGTCGATCACCTCGGTGAACAGCCGGAGCTTCGCCTCCAGGTAGGCGTCCATCGTGCCGTGGTAGTCGAGATGGTCGCGGCTGAGGTTGGTGAAGGCGCCAGCCCGCACCGGCAGCCCCTCTGTACGGAACTGGGAGAGGCCGTGGCTCGACGCTTCGAACGCCGCATGGGTCACGCCCTCGCGCCGCAGCCCGGCCATGTTGGCGAGGAAGGTGACGATGTCCGGTGTAGTCAGCCCGGTCGATACCTGATCGTCGGCGGTCGTGACGCCGAGCGTGCCGATCGATGCGGCATTATGGCCGGCGCTCCGCCACAGCTGGCGCGTCAGCTCGACGGTCGAGGTCTTGCCGTTGGTTCCAGTGACGGCGACGGTCGTCTCCGGAAACGGCGCAAAGAATTTGGCCGCGAGGCGCGCAAAGGCGCGGCGCGGCTGGCTGTCGGCGATGTGGAGCGCACCGGCGACGTTCGCCTCAGGCCGCGCGACGATGGCCACCGCCCCGGCTGCGATCGCCGCCTGGATGAAATCCTCGCCGTCGAAACGCAGCCCCTGGAAGGCACCGAACACGGTACCGGGCGCGACCTTGCGGTGATCGATGGCGAACCCGGTCACGCGCGGGTCTTCGCCGCTGGCGGGGCTTTCCCCGTCGAGCAGTTCACTCAACCGCATTGGGGTCCGCGCCCTTGGGTTCCCAGATCAGCGGCAGGAGCTCGCTTTCGTCGACATCGTGATTCTCGTCCGGCACCACGCCCAGCAGCGGCCCGATCCGGGAGACGATCCGCGAAATCGCCGGTCCCGTTGTCCATGCGGCGGTGGCGAAGCCGAACGTGTCGGCGGTGCCCTTCGGCTCGTCGAGCATGGCGATGACGACGTAGCGCGGCCGGTCCATCGGGAACACGCCGGCAAAGGTCGATACAAGCGAATGCTTGGCGTAGCCGCCATTGTGCGGCTTTTCCGCCGTGCCGGTCTTGCCGCCCAGACGGAAGCCCGGCGCGTCCGCCTTGCGGCCGGTACCCTTCATCACGACCAACCGCATCAGCTGCCGCATCCGCGCGCTGGTCGATTCGGAGATCACGCGCCGGCCCGCAGGAATCGACCCGGAATCGCGCTTCATCAGCGTCGCCGGTCGCATCACGCCGCCATTGACCAGCGCCGCATAGGCGGTGGCCAGGTGCAGCGGCGTGACGGCGATGCCGTGGCCGTAAGCGACGGTCATCGTCGTCGCCCGCGCCCAGTAGATCGGCCACAGCGGCCGACCCTTGGCGCCGAGCTCGACCTGGCTCGGCACGTCGAGGCCGAGCTTGCGGAAGAACGCCTCGGTTCGCGCCTGGCCGAGTTCGTCGGCGATGCGGGCCGTGCCGATGTTCGAGGAATGGACGAGGATCTCGGGCAGGTTGACGTAACGCTTGAGGGGATGATCGTCCTTGATCGTGAAGCGGCCGATGTGCAGCGGCGCGGTCGCATCGTAACGCTTGGCCATGGAGGTCACGACGCCGCTCTCGATCGCGTTGGCAGCGGTGATCATCTTGAAGGTCGAGCCGAGCTCGTAAACGTTCAGCGTCGCCTTGTTCGTCAGATCGGCGATCGTACCCTTGCCGGCGGCGTTCGGGTTGAAGCTGGGCAGCGAGGCCAGCGCGAGCAGTTCGCCCGTGTTGACGTCCAGGACCAGCCCGGTCGCGCCGATCGCCGAATGCTTGAGCATCGCGGTATTGAGTTCGGATTCCAGCGCTGCCTGGACGCGCGCGTCGATCGACAGGGCGACTGGCGAGCCGCGGCTGGCGGGATCGTTGAGCCGCGCATCGAGCGTGCGCTCCATGCCGGAGACGGCCGAGCCGTCCTCCTTGATCCAGCCGAGGACGTGGCTCGCCAGCGTCTGCTGGGGATAGAGCCGCTCGGGCTCACGCTGGAACTCGATCGCCGGCTCGCCGATGGCGTTCACCGCCTTGACCAGTTCGGGCATCGCCCGTTGCCGCAGGTAGACGAACTTCTTACCCGAGCGCAGCACGCGGAGATAATAAGCCTCGCTCCGCTCCGGCATCAGGACGGCGAGCTTGCGGGCGACCTCGACCGGGTCGCCGAGCAGCTTGTTCGGGTGCACGGCGATCGACCAAGCGTCGAAGGTTCGGGCCAGCGGTACGCCGTTGCGGTCGACGATGTCGGCCCGCGCCGGGATCAGCCCGTAGCTGCCCGAACTCTGGACCAGCCGCTCCTCGAACAGCGACAGCCAGGCGAGCCGCCCGGCGATGACCACCGTCACGCCCATGAACAGCAGCATCACCACCATCAGGCGGAAATGCGCGGTCGCAATAGTCTGCTGGCGCTGTCCGGCGAGGCGAACCCGTGCCGGAGTGGCGATGACCGCGCTCACCGGTTGCGCTTGCCGCCGGTGCGCTCGCTGGCGGCGAGACGGCCAAGGTCACCCATCAGCCTGTCGTCGAGCAGGGCGACGCTCTGATGCTTCGTCACCGGCTTGACGTAGATTGCCGGGCGGACGCGCGGCGTGTTGTCGTCGGCCTTGCGGTTGGCGACGCGCTTCACATTGCGGTCCGGCTGGGCCTTGCCGTCGCGCTTCGCGGTGCGCTCCGGTGCCGCCTTGCGATCGGCGTCGCGCTTGGCGCTCTTCGCTGGCGCCGCGGCCTTGTCCTCACGCTTGGCGCTACGCTCGGGCTTGGCGTTGGTTCTGGATGCGGCCTCGGACTTGGCAGTGCGCTCCGGCTTCGAGGGGCGCGGGGCTTCGGCCTTGCGGGCGGCTTGCCGCGGCTCGGCCGGGCGTTCCGTACGCTCCGCGCGCTTGGCCGGAGCCGACGCCGTGTAGCTCGCGCGGACGACGCGCGCCGGAACCTGCTCGTCCTGCTCGACCGTCGGCAGAGATGTCTGGTAGCTGACCCGCGTGATCTGCGAAGACGTCGACGCCGGCGCGTTGGCGGATGCAAGCTGGACCGCCGCGGGCGCCTCCATCGCCGGCACGCTCGGGCGCACCAGACTCGCCAGCTGGACTTCGCTCCCCATGAACTGCGCTGCCTTCGGCGCGGACAAGGCGAGCACCTCCACGTTCCAGCGCTCGATCTGGTTCATGCCGGCGCGGGTGCCGATCTCGGTCTCCAGCGCGCGGATCTGGCGCTCGCTCGAGGCGATCTCCATTTCCACCTGCGAGAGGTTCGCCCGTTCGGCGGCGACCCGCTGGGACACGAGGTAACAGCCGAGGGCGGCGACGGCGACGCCGCCGACCCAGTAGACCGACCGGAAACGCGTGGCGATCATGTGAGCGAGCCTTTCTGAACACGAGGCCAGGGAGAAGCAGAGGTGCGCCGGGCAACGCGGAGCGTCGCCGAACGGGCGCGGGGATTGCGATCGAGTTCCGGCTCGCCGGGACGAACCGGTTTGGCCACCGCCTCGAAGCTCGGTGCGGGTGCCTCGACGGCATCGGGGCGGTGGCGCGATCCGGTCGGGTCCCCGCCGCTGCGGCTGCGCAGGAAGCGCTTCACCAGCCGATCTTCCAGGCTGTGGAAGGTCACCACCGCCAGCCGCCCGCCCGGCTTCAGCACGCGCTCGGCAGCGGCGAGGCCGTCCTGCAATTCGTCCATCTCGCGGTTGAGGTGGATGCGGATCGCCTGGAAGGTACGGGTCGCCGGATCCTTCTTGTCATGCGGCTTGTGGCCAAGCGCGCGGCGCACCACCGCGGCCAGCTCCGACGTCCGCTCGATCGGGCGCGCGGCGACGATCGCGCGGGCGACCCGGCGGGCACGGGGCTCCTCGCCATAATCGCGCAGGACGTCGGCGATCTCCGCCTCGTCGGCTTCGTTGACGAACTCGGCGGCGGTCTGCCCAGACTGCTCCATCCGCATGTCGAGCGGCCCATCGGCCTGGAACGAGAAGCCGCGATCGGCGCGATCGAGCTGCATCGACGACACGCCGATGTCGAGTGCCACGCCGTCGACCGCATCGATCTCGCGCTCGGCCAACGCCTCGGCCAGACGCGAGAAGCGCTCGCCGACCAGGATCAGCCGGCCGTCGGATTGCTCGACGAGGGCAGCCCCCTCCGCGATCGCGTCCGGATCGCGGTCGAAGGCAATCACCGAACCTGCGCCGGCCGCGAGCATCGCACGCGTATAGCCGCCGGCCCCGAACGTGCCGTCGACGTGGGTCTCGCCGGCACTGATCGCGAGCGCGGCAATCACTTCGTCGAGCAGTACGGGGGCGTGGCGCGGATCGGCGGCGGTCACAGCGCGATCCCCTTTTCTTCGCAGAATTCGCGGCACTCGTCGGCGAGATCCGGAAACTCCTCCTTGTGGACCTCGACGAAGGTCGCCGGATTCCACAGCCCGAACGTGTCGCTCAGGCCGAAGAAGTAGACGAAGTCGGAGATCCCAGCCTTGGCGCGGATCCGCGGCGGCAGGACGATGCGGCCGTTCACGTCCCACGGCATGTCCTCGGACGAACCGAAGAAGGTCAGGTCCTTGCGCACCGCCGCCTCCCGCTCGACGCCGGTCTTGTCGGCGTGGCGGCTGTCGATCGTATCGCGATAGGCGCGCGAGTACGCGTTATCGAACGCCATCAGGCAGGGCTGGACTGGATCCTTGACCAGGATGACGATCTTGCCGGTGCGGCGCCGCTCGTCCGGCTCGTCGGCATAAGGGTCGAAGCCGTCCTGCAGGATGAGCCGGCGGTGCCGCATCTGGATCGCACCGCGATAGTCGGCAGGCACGGACACGCGACCTTTCGCGTCGACCGCGTTCAGCGCCTTCCCGCGAAACTGGTCCGAAATTGCCACGCCGTGCCCCTTTTCGAGGAGCGCCGCCCTTGCCGCGCAGGCCGGGTCTCGGCGCCGCGGCGCCACGCCAGCACAGGTCAGGTCCTCGATTTAAGGGGCGTAACATGGTGTCGATGATGGGACCAGATGGTAATTTATGGTCTGAGCCGGGATTGCATGTGCAGAACGGGGAACAGCCACCCTTTCGTGGGCACGGAAATCCGCCACTGTTCTTGGTTTGTCCGCCGCTAGACCTGTGGATAACTGTGTTGACGGTAGTTCGCGCCGAATGGGTCCGGATTGTACGTAGGGGTGCCGCGCAACAGCACGAGCGGATCCAGTCGCAGAATCGCGCGCAGCCGGCAGCGACCGACAGCCTTGGCGGCCTCGGTGCGCGAATCAGTCAAGCGGCAGTCGGGTGCGGCTAGTCGCGCAGCGCCTGGATCAGGGTCGCGCTGGCGCGGCCTCTCCGGGCGGGATCGCGGAGCCGGCGGGCTCTGGCCCGGAAGGCGCATTGCCGGGCGTCACGCCGAGTTCGGCGAGAGGTTCCTTGGGAGCCTGCTCCACAACGACCGGATCCACACCATTCACCGCCACGGCCTGCGTGACGGGGGGCGCGTCCGGTTCGCGCCGCGCCAGCCCGAAAAAGGCGGCGGCGAGGAACACCATGAGGAAGACGCAGGCCAGCCCGGTCAGGCCGACGCGAACCCGTTGCATCCAGCACCTCCGCAGGCTGCGACCGATGGGACAGACAGTGGCATGGGCGTGATTAAACGAGCCGACCCGACTTGTCGAACCGCTTCAGCGGCGAATCCACGGCGGCGTGGCCAAGCCCTTGGCATCGAGCCACTCGGGATTGAACAGGGTCGAGAGGTAACGAAACCCCGAATCGCATAGGATCGTCACGATCGTCTTGCCCGGGCCCATCGCCCGCGCGAGCGCCATCGCGCCCGCGACATTGATGCCGGACGAGAGCCCAAGGCAGAGTCCTTCGTTCATCAGCAGGGCGTGAACCTGCTCGAGACCCTCGGCGTCGCTGATCCGGAACTGGGTATCGACCGGCGCCCCTTCCAGGTTGCCGGTAATGCGCCCCTGCCCGATCCCCTCGGCGACGGAACTGCCTTCCGACCTGAGCTCGCCCGTCTCGTAATAACTATAGAGCGAAGCGCCGTGCGGGTCGGTCAGGGCGATGACCACGTCTTCGCTCTGCGCCTTCAGTCCCAGCCCCACGCCGGCCAGCGTACCGCCGGTGCCGACCGCACAGGTGAAGCCATCGATCCGACCTCCCGTCTGCGCCCAGATCTCCGGGGCCGTCGTGTGGATGTGGGCCATGCGGTTCGCGGTGTTGTCGAACTGGTTGGCCCAGAGCGCGTTCTCGGTTTCCTCGGCGATACGGCGCGAGGTGTGCACGAAGTGCCCGGGATTGGAGTAGGCCGCTGCCGGCACGAGCACCAGCTCGGCACCCAAGGCACGCAGCGTGTCCATCTTCTCGCGGCTCTGCGTCTCGGGCATGACGATGATCGTGCGATAGCCTTTGGCGTTGCCGACCAGCGCCAGACCAATGCCGGTGTTGCCGGCCGTCCCCTCGACGATCACACCACCGGGCTTCAACTGCCCCTGCGCCTCCGCATCTTCGATGATGAACAGCGCGGCGCGGTCCTTCACCGACCCGCCGGGGTTCATGAATTCGCACTTGCCGAATATCTCGCAGCCGGTGGCCGCGCTGGGTCCGGCGAGCCGGACGAGGGGGGTGTTGCCGATCAGGGCGATCGCATCGGCGGCGGGCGGCATGGGGGGTGTTACCATCCGCTTGAGATAGCGGGCAGCGGGCGATCGGCAAGCGAGCTTGTCTTGGCCGCCCCCCAGCTTCGGTTGATCGTGACGGGCACGGTTGCTTGCGCCCGCTCACAATCTCCGGATTGACGGAAACGCCGCCATCCGTGATGAGTTATGCCGCTATGCACAAAAACGCCTCCCCCAGCAGTGTCGCGGCGATGGCCGCAATCCTCTTCCTCAGCGCCTGCTCCGGTTCGGAGCAGCCTGCCGCACCGCCGCCGTCGAACGACGCGGCGATGGCGGAAGGTGCGCCGGTGACGAACGCCCCGGTGGTCCTGCCGCCGGCGCTGATCGCCAGCCGGACGTACCGGTGCAAGGACAACAGCCTGATCTATGTCGACTTCTTCGGCGACAACGTCTCGGCCGACCTGAAGACCGAGAAGACCGGTCCTGTCACGAAGCTGACCGCGACCGCGCCGAACGAGGCGCTGAGCGGCGGCGGCTATACCGTTTCCGGCAACGGAACTGAGGTCAACATCACGCAGCCGGGTAAGTCGAGCCAGAGCTGCAAGGCCTGATCCGCTTCCACCCGAGCTCCACTTTCGAGGCCGGCGGCTTACCCCGCCGGCCTTTTCGATTCCGCGCCGGCTGACAAGTCCGCCGCCCTTCGCTATCGCCCGCGGCCATGACCCAGATCACGCCGCAGATCGTCGCCGAACACGGCCTCTCCCCCCAGGAATATGAGCGCGTGCTCCACGCCCTCGGGCGGGAACCGAACCTGACCGAACTCGGCATCTTCTCGGTCATGTGGTCGGAGCATTGCAGCTACAAATCGAGCCGCATTCACCTGAAGAAGCTGCCGACCACCGGCCCGCAGGTGATCTGCGGCCCCGGCGAGAATGCCGGCGTGATCGACATCGGCGTCGGCCCGGAAGGCAAACCGCAGGCCGCCATCTTCAAGATGGAGAGCCACAACCACCCGAGCTACATCGAGCCGTATCAAGGCGCCGCGACCGGCGTCGGTGGCATCCTGCGCGACGTCTTCACGATGGGCGCGCGGCCGGTCGCAAACCTCAACGCGCTGCGCTTCGGACGGCCCGACCATCCCAAGATGCGCCACCTGATCGCCGGCGTCGTCCACGGCATCGGCGGCTATGGCAATTGCGTCGGGGTGCCGACCGTCGGCGGCGAAGTCAACTTTCACCCCGCGTATGACGGCAACATCCTGGTCAACGCGATGACCGTGGGCGTCGCCGACGTCGACAAGATCTTCTATTCGGCCGCCTCCGGCATCGGCAATCCGATCGTCTATGTCGGCTCGAAGACCGGCCGCGACGGCATCCACGGCGCCACGATGGCATCCGCCGACTTCTCCGACGATACGGAGGAGAAGCGCCCCACGGTGCAGGTCGGCGACCCGTTCACCGAGAAGCTGCTGATCGAGGCCTGCCTGGAGCTGATGGCAACCGATGTCATCGTCGCGATCCAGGACATGGGCGCGGCTGGCCTGACCTCCTCCTCGGTCGAAATGGCATCCAAGGGCGGCGTCGGCATCGAACTCGACATGAACGCCGTGCCCTGCCGCGAAACCGGCATGACGCCCTACGAGATGATGCTCTCCGAATCGCAGGAGCGCATGCTGATGGTCCTGAAGCCCGGCCGCGAGGCCGAGGCCGAGGCGATCTTCACCAAGTGGGAGCTGGACTTCGCCGTTATCGGCCGGGTCACCGATACCGGCCGCATGGTGCTGGTCTGGAACGGCGAGACGGTATGCGACATACCGCTTGGGCCCCTCGCCGAAGAAGCGCCGCTCTATGACCGACCGGCGGCCTCGCCCGAGGAATATGCGGCGTGGGCGAAGGTCGCCCCGATCGGCGCTCTGCCCGCGCAGACGGATGTCGCGGCCGACCTTCTCAAGCTGATGGCCTCGCCCGATCTCGCCAGCCGGCGCTGGATCTGGGAGCAGTACGACACCCAGGTCGGTGCCGACACCGTCCAGCGTCCCGGCGGCGACGCGGCCGTCGTGCGCGTCCACGGCACCGCCAAGGCCCTCGCCATGACGACCGACTGCACGCCACGTTATTGCTATGCCGACCCGTTCGAAGGCGGGAAGCAGGCGATCGCGGAAGCCTATCGCAACCTGAGCGCGGTCGGCGCCAAGCCGCTCGCGGTCACCAACTGCTTGAACTTCGCCAACCCGCAGCGCCCGGAGATCATGGCCCAGCTGGTCGGCTGCCTCGACGGAATGTCGGCGGCCTGCGTCGCGCTCGACATGCCGATCGTGAGCGGCAACGTCAGTCTCTACAACGAGAGCAAGGCGACCGGCGGCGGATCGGCCATCCTGCCCACCCCCGCTATCGGCGGCGTCGGGCTCCTGCAGGATTGGCGCAAGTCGGCGACGATCGCCTTCAAGGAAGGCGGCGAGACGATCCTGGTCGTCGGCCGCGCTGGTAGCCATCTCGGCCAGTCGCTCTGGCTGCGCGAGATCGCGGGACGGGAGGCCGGTCCGCCGCCCCCGGTCAACCTCGAGCATGAGCGTATCCATGGCACCGCGGTTCGCGACCTGATCGATACCGGCCTGGTCACCGCTGTCCACGACATCAGCGATGGCGGCCTCGCGGTCGCACTCGCCGAGATGGCACTCGCCGGCGATATGGGCGCGACCATCGACGAGGACGGCGACGCCGGTTTCTGGTTCGGCGAGGATCAGGCGCGCTATGTCATCACGACGGCCGATCCCGATACGCTGCGCTACGTGCTTGGCATGCGCGGCGAGATCGTCCGCGACATTGGCACTACCGGCGGCGATCGGCTCGTGCTTGGCGCGGCGACCGTCGCGCTTGCCGACCTGCGCCGCGGGTATGAAGGGTTCTTCCCGAAGCTGATGGGTGCCGACGCAGGTCTCGCGTGACGGCCCCTACCCGCCCTGACGTGAAGAGGCCCGCCGGTTAGGGCGGGCCTCTTGCCAGCAGGAACTGCGTCGACGCTGCCGAATCAGGCTAGCTTGAACGCTTCCTTGTTGGCCGCGATCGTCACGGCCTTGTTTTTCTCGTCCGAGAGCTTGGCGTGGAAGCCGGGGAAGATCTCGACCTCTTCCTCCTCGATGTGCTTCTCGATGTCCTTCCGGAACGCCGCGACCTTGTCGAGGAACATTGGCGAACCCTTGTCGAGGTTCGTCAGCTCGTAGAGATACTGCTTCACGTAGCCATGCTCGTGGTTGAGCTTGTCGGCATCCTCCGGATCGCCCGCTTCGCGCAGCGCCGGATAAACGACATTCTCTTCCATGAAGGCGTGCTTGCCGAGCGCATGCTTCAGCTGCATCAGCAGCGTCGAACGCTTCGTCTTCTGTGTGTCGGTGGTCTTCTGCATCGCATCGAACAGCAGCAGCGTCGCCTTGTGCTCGGCCTTGATCGCCTCGAACCAGTCGCCCGCCATCGCGCTCGGCGCCTGAACCGCTGCCTTGCGTCCGATGTTCGCAGCGAGGCCCGCTACCACGCCGACCGCGGCGACACCGAGAACTGCGGCGGTGCTCGGCTTGGCCGACTTGGTGGTGGCCTCCGGCTTGGTCTCGTCGGT
>Ga0160473_100925_pt1 | contig 17144 bp, 13 predicted proteins | sample HID1975I_E11MG_FD_108217 | JGI IMG/M metagenome (GOLD analysis project Ga0160473, IMG submission 108217) | Enriched soil microbial communities from UW Madison campus, WI, USA - HID1975I_E11 MG | ecosystem: Environmental > Terrestrial > Soil > Unclassified | place: USA: Madison, Wisconsin... | reverse complement strand
TTAGTGCGGGGTGGGCGGGCCGCGTCGGTATGTCGCACCACCGGATGGGCTGATTGTATACAACTTCTGAAATCTTTTGTAAGCCTGTTTTTCCGCATTTCTTCCCTTTTGTCGCCTGAGAATCCCTTGCAATAAACCTGCCTGATTGGTCAGCTAATGACGTTGGCCTCGGCACGGTGCCTGTATTTGCGACTGTTGGCGGGTTTGCCTGGGCCGCGACGGATGGGTTTAAAAAATTGTGTACAATTTGGCGATGGAGTGTCTTAATAACGTCATTCCCGCACATCGCAGGCCGGTTGGCGTGATGATGGCCGTGTATTTTTTGCCCACAGATTGAACAAGAGGCGACAAGCAATGGGACGTTTGACCACACACGTACTGGATGCCGCGCATGGCTGCCCGGGCAGCTCGATCAAGGTCGAGTTGTACCGTGTCGAAGGCCAACAGCTGGAGCTGGTGAACACCGCCCTGACCAACAGCGATGGCCGTGTTGATGCGCCCTTGCTGCAGGGTGACGATTACCGCACGGGCGTTTACCAGTTGCAGTTCAGCGCTGGCGATTACTACCGCGCTCGCGGTGTGCAACTGCCGGCCCAGGCGTTTTTGGATGTTGTCGTGCTGCGCTTTGGCATCGACGAGAAACAGGAGCATTACCACGTGCCGCTGCTGATCTCGCCGTACAGCTATTCGACCTATCGCGGAAGCTAGTTGGTCGCTAGAAGAATCTTCGTAGGTCCTTTGGCCCGCTCTCACACTGGCGGGCTTTTTTTCGTCTGGTGTATTTAATTTCTCAGGTGGAATCAACCGCGCGACTGATATTTTTGTCAGTAGATTCTTGCAGGTGCGTTAGGGATGATCGGGTTTTCCGTCGCACTTGAGGATGTGGTCTGATGGACACAAGAAATGCGTATTCGCCCTATGGTTACCGAAGCGCCAAAACGGCGGCGGCCGGAGCATTAGGCTTCAATGGTCAGTTTTTTCATGCTGCGCTGGAGTGCTATGCACTGGGAAATGGGCACCGGATATACAACCCTCGCATGATACGATTTATCAGCCCAGATGCCTTAAGCCCTTTCCTCAAAGGCGGCATCAACGCTTATACTTACTGCCTGAATGACCCTGTCAATGGGCTGGATCCCAGTGGGAAAACGGCTTTATTTAAGACCGCAGTTCAGGGGGCTGATCGTTTAGCGACTCTGGCAGCCAGCTATCTTAAGTTTTCTGTTCGGGACGGGATGTTCACGAATCTTCAGCACTGGCTTCTTGGCGATGAGATGTCGTACGCGAAGCTAGCAGTAAAGGCAAGCTACATCACCTATCGCGAGATGGAGAGCAAAGCCAGCTTCTCCCAGCTCAATCCGTCAAAAGCACACAAGTTCGTATTCACGACTGAGCGAAAAGTCGTGGTTTTCAGCGGTCCGGTAGGCGGAACTATGCCGAGTCATGCCAGTCTCGGAGAATATTCAGGGCTGGGTTACGGCACAAAAGGTCTTGGCGAGAAAGCTATCAGCGCCGGTTATATCATTAGAGACAAAGAGGGTAATATATCTATTAATAATCATTCTGGCCACTTTCAGCCTGATTTAGAAAGCCTGAACCTCGTGAAGGAACATCTAAATAAGCTCGGAGTCGACGTAACACTCATACGTACTGGGTTCTCCACGTAATCCCGAGAAACCAATCAGTGCCCCTCGGGGCTGAATTTTTGTGGAGTTTCCAGCCATCTACGGAGAGGAATTCTGCGATGGCAACGCGTTACGAACTCTCGGATGATGCTTGGGCTGTGTTTGCTGATCTCTTCAGCGAAAGCCGTGGCCGGGGGCGCCTGAATGACCGGTTGAAGTTCGATGGCATGCTCGGGTGCAATGCTCGGTTGCTGCCTGGCGAGAAATGCCGGGTCGCTTTGGTCCATGGCTAGAACAGAGGCTACAACGCCGAAGCGCTATGACGCTACTTCGACCAATATCGAATGTAACCGGTCATTCCGCTGTGCTCGATGAGCGCAAAGGCTGGCTAAAAGAAAACCGCCGGATCGTGATACGCGTCGACAAACTCGCGAAATCTTTGCTGCTATGGTCCCGCTGGATAGTTCCATTCGGTGTTTGCGACATCTCTTTTCGTAAAGAGACTAGAAGAATCTTCTATGGTCCTTCGGCCTGCTCTCACAATTGGCAGGCTTTTTTTATTGACGTACGTCGCCGACTGGAACCCTGAAAATCGCTCCCGATTTGTTGGCTATGTGATCCAGAGCTCCTGAAATCAATGTAGCGCTGGCATTGAACAAGAACCCGGTCGCCGCTGCCGGATCTCCGGTCTGCGCAAGTTGCAGCGCCCAGCCGACGGTGCTATGTAAATGCAGGGTGGTGTTGCTGTCCTCTGACCACGTTCCTTCTGTGTAGTAAGCGGCTTGTGTTGCTGAAAGTGCGCCATCACCGTGTGATCCCAGATTTTCGTTCACTTGGTTCACCGCGTTGTTGAAAGGTTTGTCAGCCTTGTTCGCGTTTCTCCAGAGGTTATATCGGTGCTCCGGGAAATTTTCAGGCGGTATCGGTCCGCGAGTGAGTGCTCGCTTGCTGGTCGTGATGACTTCACTGATGAAGTCACGGCCCTTTATTGCTCCCCCTACAATCCCTCCTCCTGCCAGCAGTTCAATAGCGGTTTTGAGCGGTAGGGAGATTCTGCCGCTCGGGTCTGTCCGATTGACCGGGTCTGATTCGCAGTAGGCATAGCTGTTCAAGCCACCTTTGTCGAAAGGGCTAAACTTGTCGGGGCTAAAGAATCTCATCAGGATCGGGCTGTACATACGATGGCCGTTACCCAGTGGATAAAGGCCGGTAAGCCCATCTTGAAACTCGCCATTGAAGGCCAATAGGCTTTGACCAGACGTGCTTTGGCCAAATGGGGTATAGATACGTTTGTGCACTGAGCTGTCTCCAGCGGTTGCGCTAACGGTGTAGTTGTAACTTTGTATCAAATATCAATTTTCCGCGCACCTGGCAAAAATATCAGGGAGAAGCTGTTAATGTGTGGTGAAGGACATTACAAAGGGCGCCGAGGCGCCCTTTGTTAGTGTTGTGAAGGTCAGAGGAATATGAATTTGGCAATGAAAATCGCACACAGCACCCACAGGCTGGCCGAGATTTCCTTGTACTTGCCAGTCCCCGCCTTCAGCGCCACATAGGTGATGAACCCCAGGGCAATACCGTCCGCGACCGAGAAGGTCAGCGGCATCATGATCACCGTGACGATCGCCGGAATGCTGTCAGTGGCTTCGTCCCAGTGGATGTGGGCCATGCTGCCCATCATCAGCATCGCTACATAGATCAGCGCACCGGCAGTGGCATAGGCAGGAATCATCCCCGCCAGCGGCGCGAAGAACATCGCGGCGACGAACAGCAGGCCGACCACGACGGCAGTCAGGCCCGTACGGCCACCCGCCGCAACCCCCGCAGCACTTTCTACATAGCTGGTCACTGGCGGTACGCCGACCACGGCACCGAACACGCTAGAAGCACTGTCGGCCTTCAACGCCCGTGACAGGTTTTCGATGCGGCCATCCGCTGCCACCAGGTTGGCACGCTGCGCCACGCCCATCAGGGTGCCGGCGGTGTCGAACATGTGCACGAAGAGGAACGCCAGCACCACGCTGATCATGCTGACGTTGAACACGCCGGCCACATCCATGGCCATCCAGGTGGGCGCCAGGCTTGGCGGCATCGACATCACCCCGCCAAATTTCACCAAGCCCAGGCCCCAGCCGGCCAGGGTGACGCCGATGATGCTGATCAGGATCGCGCCGAACACCCGCTTGTAGCTGAGGATGGCAATCGACAGGAAGCACACCGCCGCCAGCAGTGGGCCGGGTTCATGCAGCGAACCGAGCTTGATCAGCGTCGCCGGGCTGTCGACGATGATGCCTGCAGTCTTGAGGCCGATCAGCCCGAGAAACAATCCGACGCCGGCCCCCATTGCATGGCGCAGGCTCAGCGGGATGCTGTTGAGCAGCCACTCGCGCACTTTTGACAAGGTCAGGAACATGAACAGCACACCCGACACGAAGACCGCGCCCAGTGCCGTTTCCCAGTTGTAGCCCATGGTGCCGACCACGGTGTAGGTGAAGAAGGCATTCAGGCCCATGCCGGGCGCCAGGCCCACCGGCCAGTTGGCGTACAGGCCCATCAGCAGGCAGCCCAGCGCGGCGGCAATGCAGGTGGCGACGAACGCCGCGCCGTGGTCGATGCCGGCGTCAGCCATGATGTTGGGGTTGACGAAGATGATGTACGCCATGGTGATGAAGGTGGTCACCCCGGCGATCATTTCGGTTTTGACGGTGCTGCCATGTTGCTTGAGTTTGAAAATCCGCTCCAGCCAGCTCGTTTCGAGCGGTGGGGCGAGATCCAGCGTAGGGGCTTCGGATTTGCGGCTTTCCACAGCGGGTACTCCTCAAGTCTTTCTTGTTGTTTTGGAGCCATTGTCCTGCGCTTGCACTTGGCGGCTCCGCGAGGGAAGGCAGACGCCTGACCGATTTGTTGACTTATGGGTCAGGAAGTTGCACGGTGGATTATGCTTTTGTGTACAAAGAAAGCAAATAATGTTTTATCTTTTGTGTGCGCAATGCGTCGTACAACGGCTATATAGGTAAAAGGCCACCTGCAGAAACGGCTCAGCCTGTGTACAATGGCGCCATACTTTCCTTCGTGCCTCGAGAGCCCATGAACGAACAGCTGCAACCTCTGAAAAAACCTGTGCGCGCTGGCAAGGCCGGGCGCAGCGGTACCCAGGACGACATCGTCTACGCGCATATTTTCGAGGCGATCCTCGAACAGCGTCTGGCGCCGGGCACCAAGTTGAGCGAGGAAGCGCTGGGCGAGATCTTTGGCGTCAGCCGCACCATCATTCGTCGCGCCCTGTCGCGCCTGGCCCACGAAAGCGTGGTGCTGCTGCGGCCCAACCGCGGTGCGGTGGTGGCCAGCCCGACGGTGGAAGAGGCACGCCAAGTATTCTTCTCGCGGCGCATGGTCGAACGCGCCATCACCGAACTGGCCGTGCAGCACGCTACCCTCGAACAGCTCAACGAGCTGCGTCAGATGGTGCGTGAGGAGCGTGACAGCTTCTCCCGTGGTGACCGCGGCGCGGGCATCCGCCTGTCTGGCGAATTCCACTTGAAGCTGGCAGAGGCGGCGGGTAATGCGCCGTTGGTCAGTTTCCAGCGCAGCCTGGTGTCGCAGACCTCGCTGATCATTGCCCAGTACGAAAGCGGCAACCGCTCGCATTGCTCGTACGACGAGCACATGCAGCTGATCGATGCCATCGAAGCGCGTGACGCCGAGCAGGCGGTGAGCCTGATGATGCATCACATGGACCACATCGACAGCAAGCTGAACCTGGACGAAGAAAGTGCTTCGGACGATCTGCATGCGGTGTTTTCGCATCTGCTGAAAAAGCCCAAGGTTGCTGCCAAGGGTTGATCGTTTGCTTGTATGAACTAGGGGCCGCTTTGCGGCCCCTGGTCATTACTGGCCATAAACCAAACGTCTGCTAAATTCTTGTGAGCAAACCTTCATCAAGCAGTTGGGCTTGCGCATTCGTTGCGTTCAACTTCTTGAGGAAAGGATTCATGAGCATGTCCCTCGGTACACGCATGGGGGCCGAACTGATCGGCACCTTCTGGCTGGTCCTCGGTGGCTGCGGCAGTGCGGTAATCGCAGCCAGTTCCCCGCTCGGCATCGGCGTTCTCGGTGTCGCCTTCGCGTTTGGCCTCACTGTCCTGACCATGGCGTTCGCCATCGGTCACATCTCTGGCTGTCATCTCAACCCCGCCGTGTCGTTCGGGCTGGTGGTGGGCGGGCGCTTCCCCGCCAAGGAACTGCTGCCCTACGTCATCGCCCAGGTGATCGGCGCCATCCTTGCGGCAGCGGTGATCTATTTCATCGCCAGCGGCAAGGCCGGTTTCGAGTTGTCGTCAGGGTTGGCGTCGAACGGCTACGGCGATCACTCGCCCGGCGGCTATTCGCTGGGGGCGGGGTTTGTCAGTGAGGTGGTGATGACGGCGATGTTCCTGGTGGTGATCATGGGGGCCACCGATGCCCGCGCCCCGGCAGGCTTTGCGCCGATTGCCATCGGCCTGGCCTTGACCCTGATCCACCTGATCTCGATCCCGGTGACCAATACCTCGGTCAACCCCGCGCGTAGCACGGGGCCGGCACTGTTCGTCGGTGGTTGGGCCCTGCAGCAACTGTGGCTGTTCTGGCTGGCGCCGCTGATCGGGGCAGCGATCGGCGGCGCGTTGTACCGGGGCCTGGCGAAAGAGCCTTAGCGCTGGTGCACGCAACGCCCCGCGGCGTAGGTTTCGCGCACGGTGCGGTCATCGCCCAGGGTGGTGAGCACGAACAAGGTCTCTTCGATGCTGTTGGACTGCTGAATACGGTAGTCCAACAGCGGCGTGGCCTTGTAGTCGAGCACCACGAAGTCGGCATCGTTGCCGGCGCGCAGGCTACCAATGCGGTCGTCCAAGCGCAGTGCGCGGGCGCCGCCGAGGGTGGCCAGGTACAGCGACTTGTACGGGTGCAGGCGTGCGCCCTGCAGTTGCATGACCTTGTACGCCTCGTTCAGCGTGTTGAGCAGCGAGAAGCTGGTGCCGGCGCCCACGTCGGTGCCCAGGCCAACGTTGACCTTGAAGCGCTCGGCCTGCGGCAGGTTGAACAAACCGCTGCCCAGGAACAGGTTGGAGGTCGGGCAGAAGGCCACGGCCGAGCCGGTTTCGGCCAGGCGCTGGCACTCGTCGTCGCACAGGTGCACGCCGTGGGCGAACACCGAGCGCTCACCCAGCAGCTCGAAGTGGTCATAGACGTCCAGGTAGCCTTTCTGCTCGGGGAAGAGCGACTTGACCCAGTCGATTTCCTTGAGGTTCTCCGACAGGTGCGTGTGCAGGTACACGCCCGGGTGCTCCTTGAGCAGTTGGCCGGCCAAGGTCAGTTGCGCTGGGGTGCTGGTCGGTGCGAAGCGCGGGGTGACCGCATAGTGCAGGCGGCCCTTACCGTGCCAGCGCTCGATCAGTGCCTTGCTTTCGGTGTAACCAGACTCGGCCGTGTCGGTCAGGTAATCAGGGGCATTGCGGTCCATCATCACCTTGCCGGCGATCATCCGCAGGTCGAGGCGTTCGGCTTCTTCGAACAGGGCGTTGACTGACTCCGGGTGCACGCTGCCGAATACCAGAGCGGTGGTGGTGCCGTTGCGCAGCAGTTCCTTGAGGAAGATTTTCGCGACCTGGTCGGCGTGGCCCTTGTCGGCGAACTGTTTCTCGCACGGGAAGGTGTAGGTGTTGAGCCAGTCCAGCAGCTGTTCGCCATAGGAGCCGATCATGCCGGTCTGTGGGAAGTGAATATGGGTATCGATGAAGCCCGGGGTGATCAGGGCATCCTGGTAATGCACCACGTCGATACCGGCATCCAGGGTCGGCAGCAGCTCGCTGGCGTGGCCGATGGCGCTGATGCGGCCATCGTCGACCACCAGCAGGCCGTCTTCGTAGTATTCATGGGAGGCCTCCAGGCCGACCTCGGCCGGGTCGGCGATGCTGTGCAGGATGGCGGCACGGTAGGCTTTGCGGGTTGCGGTCATAAAGCGCTCGTCAAATGGCTTGGCTGCGCCGGGAGGGCGGCAGCAACTGGGCAATGGGGCCGGCGTTGGCGGCAGCGTCATGCTGGCCGAAGCAGGCGTTGTAGGTGGCAATGATTTCTGCGGCGATGGACACGGCGATCTCGATCGGCAGCTTGCCCTTGACCTCGGCAATGCCCATCGGGCAGCGCATGCGGGCCATGACGTCAGCGTCGTAGCCGCGCTCGCGCAGGCGGTGCTCGAACTTGGCCCGTTTGGTCTTCGAGCCGATCAGGCCGAACCAGGTGAAATCGTTGCGCTTGAGAATGGCGGCGGTCAGTTCCAGGTCGAGCTGGTGGTTATGGGTCATGACGATGCAATAGCAACCGGCTGGCAGCTCGGCCACTTCATCGACCGGCTCCTCGTTGACCACCTTGGTCACCCCAGGGGGGATGAGCTCGGGGAATTCCTGATCGCGCGAATCGATCCAGCGCACCCGGCAGGGTAGCGCGGCGAGCAAGGGTACCAGAGCACGGCCGACATGGCCCGCACCGAACACCGCGATCTGCGCCTGCACTGCGGCCATCGGTTCGAACAGCAGCACGGTGACGCCGCCGCAGCACTGGCCGAGGCTGGCGCCGAGGCTGAAGCGCTCCAGGTGCGGGGTGGTGCGTTGTGCTTCGAGCATCTGCCGCGCGATGTGCAGGGCCTTGTATTCCAGGTGGCCGCCGCCGATGGTGTCGAACAGCGCGGTGGCACTGACGACCATTTTCGAGCCGGCGTTGCGCGGGGTAGAGCCGCGTTCCTCGATGATGGTGACCAGTACGCAGGGTTCGCCACGGGACTGGTGGTCGGCGAGGGCGTTGATCCATTGGTGCATGATTCAACCTCTCTTGAAGGCTGACATTGTCCTTGTGGGAGCGGGCTTGCCCCGCGAATGCGGCAGTGGCCACACCCTCGTATTCGCGGGGCAAGCCCGCTCCCACAGGGTTACGCGATGTCAGTGAGTCACGGTTTCCAGTTCTTGTTCGGCAGATTGCTGCTGAGCCACTTCCTTACGCATCTGCTCACAGCCCCACAACACCCGCTCCGGGGTCGCCGGTGCGTCGATGTTCGGCTGCACGCGGTAGTCGGCCAGGCTCGCCACGGCGTCCTTGATCGCACACCAGGCGGCGATGCCGAGCATGAATGGCGGCTCGCCCACGGCCTTGGAATGGAACACCGTGTCCTCCGGGTTCTTGCGGTTTTCCACCAGCTTCACGCGCATGTCCAGCGGCATGTCGGCCACCGCCGGGATCTTGTAGCTGGCCGGGCCGTTGGTCATCAGTTTGCCCTTGGCATTCCACACCAATTCCTCGGTGGTCAGCCACCCCATGCCCTGGATGAAGCCGCCTTCGACCTGGCCGATGTCGATGGCCGGGTTCAGCGAGTCGCCCACGTCATGCAGGATGTCGGCGCGCAGCATCTTGTACTCGCCGGTCAGCGTGTCGACGATCACTTCCACGCAGGCCGCGCCAAAGGCGAAGTAGTAGAACGGCCGGCCGCGGGCCTGGCTGCGGTCGTAGAAGATTTTCGGCGTGCGGTAGAAGCCGGTGCTCGACAGCGACACCTGGGCGAAGTACGCCTGCTGCACCAGTTGCTCGAAGCTGACGATCTGGTCGCGCACGCGCACATGGCCATTGCGGAACTCGACGTCCTCCTCCGTCACCTGATAGTGCCGCGCGGCGAATTCGGTCAGGCGCTTCTTGAGGATCTCGGCGGCGTTTTGCGCTGCCTTGCCGTTTAGGTCGGCGCCGCTGGAGGCCGCGGTAGGCGAGGTGTTGGGCACCTTGTCGGTGTTGGTGGCGGTGATCTGGATACGGTCGAAATCGACCTGGAAGATCTGCGCGACCACCTGGGCGACTTTGGTATTCAGGCCCTGGCCCATCTCGGTGCCGCCGTGGTTCAGGTGGATGCTGCCGTCGGTGTAGATGTGGATCAGCGCCCCCGCCTGGTTGAGGAAGGTGGCGGTGAACGAGATGCCGAACTTGACCGGGGTCAGCGCCAGGCCCTTCTTGAGGATCGGGCTGTTGGCATTGAACCGGCGGATCGACTCACGGCGTTCGGCGTAATCGCTGCTGGCTTCCAGGTCGGCGGTCATCTCGTCGAGCATGTTGTGCTCGACGGTCTGGTAGTAGTGGGTGACGTTGCGCTCGGTCTTGCCGTAATAGTTGGCTTTGCGCACGGCCAGCGGGTCACGGCCCAGGTGGCGGGCGATGTGGTCCATCACCTGTTCGATGGCGACCATGCCCTGTGGGCCGCCGAAGCCGCGGTAGGCGGTGTTGGAGGCGGTGTTGGTCTTGCAGCGGTGGCCATGCACGGTGGCATCGCCCAGGTAATAGGCGTTGTCGGAGTGGAACATGGCGCGGTCGACGATCGAGCCGGACAGGTCGGGCGAGTAGCCGCAGTTGCCGGCCAGGTCGAAGTTGATGCCGTGCAGGCGGCCGTTGTCATCGAAGCCGACGTCGTACTCGACATAAAACGGGTGACGCTTGCCGGTCATGGTCATGTCTTCGACGCGCGGCAGGCGCATCTTGGTCGGCTGGCCGGTCAGGCGCGCAATTACCGCGCACAGGCAGGCCGGGCTGGCGGCCTGGGTTTCCTTGCCGCCGAAACCACCACCCATGCGGCGCATGTCGAGGACGACCTTGTTCATCGGCACGTCCAGCACCTCGGCCACCAGCTTCTGCACCTCGGTGGGGTTTTGCGTGGAGCAGTAGACGATCATGCCGCCGTCCTCGGTGGGCATCACCGAAGAAATCTGCGTCTCCAGGTAGAAGTGCTCCTGGCCGCCGATGTGCAAGGTGCCTTGCAGGCGATGCGGAGCACTGGCCAAGGCCGCGGCCGAGTCGCCGCGTTGGTGGGTGTGGCTGTCGAGCACGAAGTGCTTCTTGCGCAACGCTTCGACCACATCCAGTACCGGCTCCAGGTCTTCGTACTCGACGATGGCCGCCATGGCGGCGCGGCGGGCGGTTTCCAGGTCACGGGCGGCCACGGCGAGCACCGGTTGACCAAAGAACTCGACCTTGTCGATGGCCAGCAGCGGGTCACCGGCTACGACTGGGCCGATGTCCTTGAGCCCCGGGATGTCTTCGTGGGTGATGGCGATGCGCACGCCTTCGAAGGCATAGCACGGCGTGGTGTCGATGCGCAGGATGCGCGCATGGGCGCGGTCGGCGGTGCGCGCATAGACGTGCAACTGGTTGGGGAATTCGAGGCGGTCATCGATGTACACCGCTTCGCCGGCCACGTGCTTGTCGGCGCTGTCGTGCTTGACGCTGCGGCCGACCCCGGTGGTCAGGTCCTGGCTGAACAGTTCGGCCATCTCGGCCTGGCTCTTGGCTACGTGATGGTTAGACATAAGCGGTCACCCGGGTTTCGATGTGCGGCGTTTGCTGTTCGATGAAGTACTTGCGCAGCAGGTTCTGCGCTGTCAGCAGGCGGTATTCCTTGCTGGCGCGGAAGTCGCTGAGCGGGGTGAAGTCTTCGGCCAGGGCCTGGCAGGCGCGCTCGATGCTGGCCTGGTTCCATGGCTTGCCGCGCAGGGCTGCTTCGCAGGCGCGGGCGCGTTTGGGTATCGCGGCCATGCCACCGAAGGCGATACGTACACCGCTGACCACGCCGTTCTCGATGCTCAGGTTGAACGCTGCGCACACGGCAGAGATGTCGTCATCCAGGCGCTTGGACACTTTATAGGCGCGGAAGGCCCAATCCTCACTGGCGCGCGGCACGATGATCTTCTCGATGAACTCGCTGTCCTGGCGCGCGGTGATGCGGTAGTCGATGAAGTAGTCCTCCAGCGCCAGGGTGCGCAGGCGTTCGCCTTGGCGCAGCACCACCTGGGCATCCAGGGCGATCAGCAGGGGCGGCGAGTCACCAATCGGCGACGCGTTGCCGATATTGCCGCCCAGGGTGCCCTGGTTGCGGATCTGCAGCGAGGCGAAGCGGTGCAGCAGGTCGCCGAAATCAGGGTACTCGGCGTTGAGCGCCTCATAGCAGTCAGTGAGCGGGGTGGCTGCGCCGATTTCCAGGTGGCTGGCGGTTTTGTCGATGCGCTTGAGCTCGGCCACATGGCCGACATAGATCATCACCGGCAGGGTCTTGTGGAACTGGGTCACTTCCAGCGCCAGGTCGGTACCACCGGCCAGCAGACGTGCTTCGGGGTGCGAGCTGTACAGGTCGGCCAGGTCGGCCACGGTCAGCGGCACCAGGCAGCGTTTGTCGCCGCTGTTGAGCTCGCCGGTCTGGGTTGGCGCAATGGCCTTGAGGCGGCTGATGGTTTGGGCTTGCTGGGCGTCGAACTGATCGCGGCAAGGCTGGCGGCAGCTTTGCTCGGCGGCATCGAGGATCGGCCGGTAGCCGGTGCAGCGGCACAGGTTGCCGGCCAAGGCTTCCTGGGCCTGATGCACGTCGGCGCCTTGGCTGTTTTTCTGCAGGGCGAACAGCGACATGACAAAGCCTGGGGTGCAGAAGCCGCATTGCGAGCCATGGCAGTCGGCCATGGCTTTTTGCACGCTGTGCAGTTCACCCTGGTGCTTGAGGCCTTCGACGCTGATCAACTGCTTGCCGTGCAGTGACGAAACGAACGTCAGGCACGCGTTGAGGCTACGGTAGCGCAGGGTATCCTGGCCTTGGTCGTCCTGGGTCAATTCACCGACCACCACGGTACACGCACCGCAGTCACCGCTGGCGCAGCCTTCCTTGGTGCCGGGTTTGCCCAGGTGCTCGCGCAGGTATTGCAGCACCGTCATGTTCGGGTCCAGGGCGTGCTCATTACGCAGCTCCTGGTTGACGAGAAACTGGATCACGGGGATGGCCTCGCAATGGTTTTATTGTTGTTGGGCGGACAATAAGCAGACCTGACGAACTGGTCAATATTTTTCTGACTCAAAGGTCAGGAAAATGCGTATATCTACACCCGGCCGAACACATTGCCCATATCACAAGCATAGATCGCGCCGTGCAGGCAGCTGCCTGGCAGGCCAAATAAAGCGCAAGGCCCCTCTGCGCGAGTGCGGGTCAAGTACGCTACAATCCGCCCCTTGTGCCCAGTTCAATGATTTTGAAGGAAAACCATGACGTTCAAGGCCCCGGACAGCCTCTCCGAGCAGATTGCCGATTACCTGGCCGAACGCATTATTCGCGGCGAGCTGGCGCCGGGCGAGCGCATTCAGGAGCAGAAGGTCACCCAGGCGCTGAATGTCAGCCGCGGCTCGGTGCGTGAAGCGCTGTTGATCCTCGAACGTCGGCATTTGGTAGCGATCTTGCCGCGTCGCGGTGCGCATGTGACCAAGCTGGACGAGCGCAGTGTGCGCAGCCTGTGCAACTTGATGGGTGAGTTCTACATCCTGCTGGGCAACGCCGTTGCACAAAAATGGCGCCTGGAGGCCGACTTGCGCCCGTTTCTGGAGATCCAGCAGCGCTTGCAGCATGCCCGCGACCAGCAAGACATCAAGGCATTCGTCGCCGAAAGCTTCGCCGTCATGCGGGCTGCCTACCCGTTCGCCGACAACCCGTACCTGCAGGAGACCGTCGAAAACCTGCAGCCGGCCATGAGCCGCGCCTACTACCTGGCCCTGGACCAACGCCAGGCCAGCACGGACGACTACCTGGAGCTGTTCGCGCGCCTGCTCGAGGCCGTGGTCGCCCGCGACCTGCCGCGCATTCGCGAGGTGCTCACCGCCTATTGCCAGCGCAGCTGTGAGCTGGTGCTGGCGGCGTTGGCCCGGGCCTGACGATGCGCCTCAAGTGCATTCGCCTGGCCGGGTTCAAGTCGTTCGTCGACCCCACCACGGTCAACTTCCCCAGCAACATGGCGGCCGTGGTAGGCCCCAACGGTTGCGGCAAATCCAACATCATCGACGCGGTGCGCTGGGTGATGGGCGAGAGTTCGGCGAAGAACCTGCGTGGCGAGTCGATGACCGACGTCATCTTCAACGGCTCTACCAGCCGCAAACCGGTCAGCCAGGCCAGTATCGAGCTGGTGTTCGACAACAGCGACAACACCTTGGTCGGGGAGTACGCGGCTTACGCTGAAATCTCCATCCGCCGCAAGGTGACCCGCGACGCGCAGAACAGCTATTACCTCAACGGCGCAAAATGCCGTCGCCGGGATATCACCGATATTTTCCTCGGCACCGGCCTTGGGCCGCGCAGCTACTCGATCATCGAGCAGGGCATGATCTCCAAGCTGATCGAAGCCAAGCCCGAAGAGCTGCGCAACTTCATCGAAGAAGCGGCGGGTATCTCCAAGTACAAGGAGCGCCGCCGCGAGACCGAGAACCGCATCCGCCGCACCCAGGAAAACCTGGCGCGCCTGACCGACTTGCGTGACGAGCTCGAACGCCAGCTCGAGCGCTTGCACCGTCAGGCCCAGGCAGCCGAAAAGTACCGTGAGTACAAGGCCCAGGAGCGCCAGCTGAAAGCCCGCTTGTCGGCCCTGCGCTGGCGCGACCTGGACGAACGCGTACGCCAGCGCGAGGCAGTGATCGGTGATCAGGACGTGTCCCACGAGGCCTTGGTGGCCGAACAGCGCAACGCCGACGCGAGTATCGAGCGCCTGCGCGATGGCCACCACGAATTGTCCGAGCGCTTCAATCAGGTGCAGGGCCGCTTCTATTCAGTAGCGGGCGATATTGCCCGGGTTGAGCAGAGCATCCAGCACGGCCAGCAGCGCCTTCGCCAGTTGCAGGACGACTTCAAGGAAGCTGAGCGCACGCGCTTGGAGACCGAGTCCCACCTGGGCCATGACCGCACCTTGCTGGCCACCCTCGGCGAAGAGCTGGCCATGCTCGAGCCCGAACAGGAAATGACCCTGGCGGCCGCCGAAGAAGCCGCTGCCACGCTCGAAGAAGCCGAGCTGGGCATGCACGGCTGGCAAGAACAATGGGACACCTTCAACACCCGCTCCGCCGAGCCCCGCCGTCAGGCTGAAGTGCAACAGTCCCGCTTGCAGCAGCTTGAAGCCAGCCTGGAACGCTTGTCGGAGCGCCAGCGCAAGCTGGGTGAAGAACGCGACCTGTTAGGTGCCGAGCCGCAGGATGCGGCCCTGGTCGAGTTGTCCGAGCAGTTGGCCAGTAGCGAGATGCTGCTCGAAACGTTGCAACTGTCCGAAGAGCAAGTGGTCGAGCAACTCGAAGGCACGCGCGAGCAATTGCAGCAGGCCACCCAGGCGCAACAACAGGCGCAGGGTGACCTGCAGCGCCTGGGTGGGCGGCTGGCATCGCTGGAGGCCTTGCAGCAGGCCGCGTTAGAGCCTGGCGTGGGTGCCGCAGACTGGTTGCGCGAGCAGGGCCTGGCACAGCGCCCGCGCCTGGCCGAAGGGCTGCGGGTCGAGCCGGGCTGGGAGCTGGCCGTGGAGACGGTGCTTGGCGCCGATCTGCAGGCCGTGTTGGTTGATGATTTCAACAACCTCGCTTTTGCCGACCTGGAGCAAGGCGAGTTGCGCTTGCTGCTGGCAGGCGGCGAGGGTGCGCGGCTGGCGGGCAGCCTGCTGGACAAAGTAGAAGGGCGTACCGACCTGACCCCCTGGCTGGGGCAGGTCAAACCGGTCGATGACCTGGCCCAAGCGCTGGCACTGCGTGCGACCCTGGCTGAAGGGCAAAGCCTGGTTAGCCGCGATGGTTATTGGGTTGGCCGGCATTTTTTGCGGGTCAGCCGAGGCGGCGAGGCCGAAGGTGGGGTGTTGGCCCGTGGTCAGGAGATCGAGCGCCTGGGCCAGCAACAGCTGGAGCAGGAAGCCGCTCTGGAGCACCTTGAGCAACAGCTTCAAAATTTGCGCGAGCAGCAACTGGGCCTGGAAGAACAGCGCGAGCAACTGCGCCGTCGCACCCAGGAAGAAAGCCGCCAGCACGGCGAGCTCAAGGCCAGCCTGTCGGCCAGCCGGGCCCGTGCCGAGCAAGTCGAATTGCGTCGCCGCCGTCTGCACGAAGAGCTGACCGAGCTGCAAGAACAGCGCGCCCTGGAGCACGAGCAACTGGGTGAGGCGCGTCTGGTGCTGCAAGAAGCCCTGGACCTGATGGCCCAGGACACCGAGCAGCGCGAACAGTTGATGGCTCGCCGCGATACCCTGCGCGAAGGCCTTGACCGCATCCGTCAGGAGGCCCGTCAGCACAAGGACCACGCCCACCAGTTGGCCGTGCGCCTAGGCTCGCTGCGTGCCCAGCACGACTCCACCCATCAGGCCCTGGAGCGCCTGGAGCAGCAGGCAGCACGCCTGACCGAGCGCCAGGAGCAACTGAGCCTGAACCTGGAGGAGGGCGCAGCGCCCCTCGAAGAGCTGCGCCTCAAGCTCGAAGAGCTGCTGGAGCGGCGCATGAGCGTCGACGAAGAAATGCGCCAGGCGCGCCTGCACATGGACGAAGCCGACCGCGCCCTGCGCGACGCGGAAAAACGCCGCACCCAAGCCGAGCAGCAAGCCCAACTGCTGCGTGGCCAGCTGGAGCAGCTACGCCTGGAGTGCCAGGGCCTGGATGTGCGGCGCAAGACCCTGCAGGAACAACTGCTGGCCGACGGCTACGACCTGCAAGGCGTGCTTGCCACCCTTGAAGCGGACGCCACCGAACAGAGCACCGAACAGGCGCTGGAGCAGACCGAGGCGCGTATCCAGCGCCTGGGCGCGATCAACCTGGCGGCCATCGAAGAGTACGAGCAGCAGTCCGAGCGCAAGCGCTACCTGGACGCCCAGAATGCTGACCTGGTCGAAGCGCTGGAGACGCTGGAAAACGTCATCCGCAAGATCGACAAGGAAACGCGCAACCGCTTCAAAGATACCTTTGATCAGATAAATGCCGGATTACAGGCACTTTTTCCAAAAGTTTTCGGTGGTGGCAGCGCTTATCTGGAACTGACGGGCGAAGATCTACTCGATACAGGGGTAACGATCATGGCGCGACCCCCGGGCAAGAAGAACAGCACCATCCATCTGCTGTCCGGTGGCGAGAAGGCACTGACCGCCCTGGCGCTGGTGTTCGCCATTTTCAAGTTGAACCCCGCACCGTTCTGCATGCTCGACGAAGTCGATGCGCCGCTGGACGATGCCAACGTCGGGCGTTACGCCCGGCTGGTGAAGGAAATGAGTGAAAGCGTGCAGTTCATCTACATCACCCATAACAAGATTGCCATGGAGATGGCGGATCAATTGATGGGGGTGACGATGCACGAGCCGGGCTGCTCACGCCTCGTTGCAGTGGATGTGGAGGAGGCGATGGCCATGGTCGACGCCTGATGCGCGAAGATAGGGCACATTCTGTAGCGAAATGGCCCCGCCATGTGCGACAGACGGTGTAAAGTTGTCTTTGGTCGTGCTAGCTTAATGTCACTCGTTTTTTGCGTGGGTAAAACGCCTGTCAGAACATAGAGTTGGCGCCACGTGTTAAAGGGCTTTGAACCCTTTGTTTTCAAGCATATTTTTATAGAGGCACGGGATTACATGGAAATCGGTCTGCGCGAGTGGCTGATCCTCATCGGCATCATTGTCATTGCCGGTATTCTTTTCGACGGCTGGCGCCGCA
>Ga0160473_100923_pt1 | contig 17167 bp, 18 predicted proteins | sample HID1975I_E11MG_FD_108217 | JGI IMG/M metagenome (GOLD analysis project Ga0160473, IMG submission 108217) | Enriched soil microbial communities from UW Madison campus, WI, USA - HID1975I_E11 MG | ecosystem: Environmental > Terrestrial > Soil > Unclassified | place: USA: Madison, Wisconsin... | reverse complement strand
CTCGTAGATGCGGCGGAAGCTGACGTCCGGAGTCAGGTCCTTGTAATCCTTGCACGCCAGCTCGCAGGTTTTACACCCGGTGCAGCGGCTGGAATCAATAAAAAATCCATACTGAGTGGTCATCGGCTACTCCTTATGCCTTCTCGATTTGCACCAGATTGGTGTGCTGTGGGTTGCCCTTCGCCAGCGGGGAAGGTCGGTGGGTGGTCAGGGTATTGATGCAGGAACCATGATCGACGCGGTCGCCGGTCATGTCCGCCGTGTGCCACGCCCCCTGGCCCATGGCGCTGACGCCCGGCATGATGCGCGGAGTCACTTTCGCCGGAATACGCAGCTCGCCGCGGGCGTTGAACACTCGCACCATGTCGCCATGTTTAATTCCGCGCGAGGCGGCATCCACCGGGTTGAGCCACACTTCCTGACGGCAGGCGGCCTGCAGCACATCCACGTTGCCGTAGCTGGAGTGGGTGCGGGCCTTGTAGTGAAAACCGAACAGCTGCAGCGGGAACTGGCTGCGGTCAGGCGCATCCCAGCCTTCAAAAGTAGAGGCATACACCGGCAGCGGGCTGATGGTTTCGTCCTTCTCCAGCTCCCACTTATCCGCAATATCTGCGAGGCGACTCGAATAAATTTCGATTTTGCCGGACGGGGTTTTCAGCGGATGGGCCTGTGGGTCATCGCGGAATTTCTTATAGGCGACAAAATGCCCGTTCGGATCTTTGCGCTTGTAAATGCCCATCTCTTTGAGCGCCTCGTAAGAGGGAAGCTGCGGATCTTTGGCCACCATTTTGGCGTACAGATACTGCAGCCACTGTTCCTGAGTGCGGCCTTCGGTGAACTGCTGATGGATGTCCGGCCCAAGGCGTTTTGCCAGCTCGCTCATGATCCAGTAGATAGGTTTGCGTTCAAATTTAGGCGCGGTCACCGGCTGGAGGAAGATCAGGTAACCCATGTTGCCCGCGTAATCGTTAGGAATGATGTCTTCCTGTTCGACGGTCATTAAATCGGGCAGCAGCAGATCGGCATACTTCGCTGACGAGGTCATGAAGTTGTCGATCACCACGATCGTTTCGCACTGACTCTCGTCCTGCAGAATGTCGTGGGTTTTGTTGATGTCCGAGTGCTGGTTAATGATGGTGTTGCCCGCATAGTTCCAGATGAACTTGATCGGCACGTCAAGCTTCTCTTTGCCGCGCACGCCGTCGCGGGTGGCGGTCATTTCAGGGCCGCGGGCGATAGCGTCGGTCCAGCTAAAGCAGGAGATCTGCGTTTTGACCGGGTTGTCCGGCAGGGGCATGCGTTCGATGGTGATGGTATATGTTGATTCGCGCGCGCCGCTGTTGCCGCCGTTAATCCCGACGTTGCCGGTAAGGATTGGCAGCATCGCGATGGCACGCGAGGTCAGCTCGCCGTTGGCCTGACGCTGCGGACCCCAGCCCTGGCAGATATAGGCCGGTTTGGCTGTGCCGATTTCCCGCGCCAGCTTGATGATGCGATCGGCCGGGATGCCGGTCACGCGGGATGCCCACTCCGGCGTTTTGGCCGTGGCGTCGTCGCCGAGACCCAGAATGTAGGCTTTGTAATGGCCGTTAGCCGGAGCGCCTTCCGGCAGGGTGGTTTCGTCATAGCCGACGCAGTATTTATCGAGGAACGGTTGATCGACCAGATTCTCCGCGATCAACACCCACGCGATGCCCGCCACCAGCGCGGCGTCGGTGCCGGGACGGATGGGGATCCACTCATCCTCCCGTCCGGCGGCGGTATCGGTATAGCGAGGATCGATAACGATCATCCGCGCGTTCGAGCGTTCCCGCGCCTGTTCCAGATAGTAGGTTATCCCCCCGCCGCTCATGCGTGTTTCCGCCGGGTTATTGCCGAACATCACCACCAGCTTACTGTTTTCAATGTCGGAAGTGCTGTTACCGTCGTTGCTGCCGTAGGTGTAGGGCATGGCGCAGGCGATTTGGGCGGTGCTGTAGGTGCCGTAATGGCTAAGGAAGCCGCCGTAGCAGTTCATCAGCCGCGCCACCAGCGAGGCATAAGGCGAGGAGCGGGTTATATTGCCGCCGACGATGCCGGAGGAGTAGTTAATGTAGACCGCTTCGTTACCGTATTTCTCCACCACGCCTTTAAGGCTGGTGGCCAGGGTGTCTAAGGCTTCATCCCAGCTGATGCGGGCAAATTTGCCTTCACCGCGTTTGCCCACCCGTTTCATCGGGTAGTTCAGCCGGTCGGGATGGTTGATGCGGCGGCGAATGGAACGCCCGCGCAGGCAGGCGCGCACCTGATGATTACCGTAGATATCGTCCCCGGTATTGTCCGTCTCGACCCAGTACACTTCATCGTCGCGCACGTGCAGACGCAGGGCGCAGCGGCTGCCGCAGTTGACCGAGCAGGCCCCCCAGACCACTTTATCGGCGGCGGGTTGCAGGGTTTTTTGCACTACAGCGGCGGCAGGACGTAATCCAAAGGGCAGTGACAGACCGCCTGCAGCCAGCGCAAGGGATCCAATGGCGGTAGATTTGACAAGGGTACGGCGGCTGATCCCGCCGCTATGTTCATTTTCTGACATGACTCACTCCATTACGTTCATCGTTGGTGAACACGTTTTAGCCGTGATTAGAAGCAGGCTAATGGAGAGCGAGTTTTACCTGGAAAGAGGTAGATAATATTAATTTATATCAAAGCGAAGGGCATTCCCCCGCGATGACGGGGGATAAAATTCACTGCGGTTCAGTTGGCGCCTTGCCCTGCGAGGCCGCGCCGCTGACCGGATAGTTGCCGCTGCTGGTGCGGGTATAGAGGATTTTAAAGGTGTCATTGGCGCAGTGGCCCACCACCTGAGCATCGGGTTGATCGGCCTGATCGTTCGGTACAATGTTCAGCGTAAAGCCGGACTCCGGTACGCCGTTGTTGATAATCCGCTGCTGAATGTCGCTCTTGATCCGCTCGCAGGTATCCGGTGCCGCCAGCGCGGCAGGGGCAATGCCCGCCAGCAAAAGTGCAGTAATCCAGGGTAACCTTTTCATCTCTGCCTCCTTACGACTGTGTGTGACTATAATTTTAGCAGGGTTAATATAAAGGACTGTATTTGCTAATATGATTGAGAATTATCTTCCTTTTTCGGTAAGCCATGTGAATAAACACGCCGTCATTGTTATCCTGGCAGGTCTGCTGGCGGGGTGTGACAACACCACTGCGCCGCTGTCGTTTACGCCAGAAATGGCGAGCTTTTCCAATGAGTTCGATTTTGATCCCCTGCGCGGGCCGGTGAAGGATTTTAGCCAGACCCTGTTTAACGAGAAAGGGGACGTGGCGAAGCGTGTCAGCGGAAGTCTGTCGACCGAAGGCTGCTTCGATAGCCTTGAGTTACATGACCTGGAGTCGAACTCGGGTATCGCGCTGGTGCTGGACGCTAACTACTATCTGGATGCCGATACCCGGCAGAAAAAGCTGCGCCTGCAGGGTAAATGCCAGTTGGCGGAGATGGCCGCGTCGGGTCTGTCGTGGGATACCGATGACAACGGCTTTATCGTCAGCGCGCACGGAAAAAATATACAGGTGAGCTACCGCTACGATGCTGACGGCTACCCGCTGGGCAAAACCAGCGTTTTAGGCGATCAGCATCTGTCGATTGCGGCCACGCCGTCAGTCGATAAGCGCAAACGCATGGATTACACCGCCGTCAGTATGCTGAATGAAAAACCACTGGGCAGTGTGAAACAGACCTGTGATTACGACAGTCATGACAACCCGGTGAAGTGCGAGCTGCTGATCGTGGATGAGAGCGTGAAGCCGGCGGTGGAGCGGAAGTACACCATCGAAAACAGTATTGAATACTACTAACAACCGCGCAGCGGGCTGCGCGGTCAGAGTTCAAGGCGATCAGGGAGCAACCGTGCGGCCCGTGCGGCGATCGAGACAGCGCAGGGTGTTAGGTTCCCAGTAGGCATTCACGTTGGCGCTTTGCTGGCACTTATCGCGGACATCAAAAGCCACATCGTCTTTATCCCACTCTTTCTCCACGCGGGTATTCACCTTATTGCGCAGACTGCGGGTGTCATTCCATTGCTCTTTTTCCATGGCCGCGTTCTGACGGCTCTGGGCGCTGTCGCCGGACTCAATCACCAGTTTGCTGGTATTCGCCAGTACCGGGGCGGTAATGACCATGCTTCCCAGCGTCAGCATCCCCGCCAGGCACAGGCGGGTGCGCACTGTACTCATAACAATCTCCTTTTTGAGTGGAGGACAAATAAATGACCTGTCGCCCATTCTACGCCATTCCGTTTGTCAGGCATATCCGCAGACGCGCCAGGGAAATGTTTCGGGCAGATTCGGGTATCATACCTGAACCTGTCCTCACTCAATGTTAAATATGCTTAAAACAACTCTGCTGTTTTTTGCCACCGCGCTTTGCGAAATCGTCGGTTGCTTTTTGCCGTGGCTGTGGCTCAAGAAGGGCGCATCCGTTCTGCTGCTGGTTCCCGCCGGGGTGGCGCTGGCCCTGTTTGTCTGGCTATTAACCCTGCATCCGGCGGCGAGCGGCCGCGTCTATGCCGCGTACGGCGGGGTGTACGTCTGCACGGCGCTGCTGTGGTTGCGCGTGGTTGATGGCGTCAAATTAAGCCTGTACGACTGGGCGGGCGCTGCGGTGGCGTTGTGCGGAATGTTAATCATCGTGGCAGGCTGGGGGCGCGCATGAGCGCCTCATTCTGTGATCCGGTATATATTTTTTGATCATCATACTTGTATGGTAGTAGGGTAATTGCGTAAGTTTCCTGCATCACAGCAAAAGATGTAAGGAACCGGAAAATGAAAATTGTAGGGGCTGAAGTTTTTGTAACCTGTCCAGGGCGCAACTTTGTCACACTGAAAATCACCACCGACGAGGGAATTGTCGGCCTGGGGGATGCCACCTTAAACGGTCGCGAACTGTCCGTTGCCTCGTATCTGAAAGATCATCTCTGCCCGCAGCTCATTGGCCGCGATGCCCACCGTATCGAAGATATTTGGCAGTTTTTCTATAAAGGCGCCTACTGGCGTCGTGGCCCGGTCACCATGTCGGCGATCTCCGCCATCGACATGGCACTGTGGGATATCAAAGCAAAAGCCGCGAATATGCCGCTGTATCAGCTGCTGGGGGGCGCATCCCGTGAAGGGGTGATGGTTTATTGCCACACCACCGGCCACACCATCGACGACGTGCTGGAAGATTACGCCCGTCATAAAGAGATGGGATTCAAGGCGATCCGCGTTCAGTGCGGCGTACCGGGAATGAAAACCACCTACGGCATGTCTAAAGGAAAAGGGCTGGCGTACGAACCCGCGACCAAAGGCAACTGGCCGGATGAACAGCTGTGGTCAACCGAAAAGTACCTCGATTTTACCCCGAAATTGTTTGACGCCGTGCGTAACAAGTATGGCTTTAATGAACATCTCCTGCATGACATGCACCACCGCCTGACGCCGATTGAAGCTGCGCGCTTCGGCAAAAGCATCGAGCAGTACCGCATGTTCTGGATGGAAGACCCCACCCCGGCAGAAAACCAGGAGTGCTTCCGCCTGATCCGTCAGCACACGGTAACGCCGATTGCGGTAGGGGAAGTGTTCAACAGCATCTGGGATTGCAAACAGCTGATTGAAGAGCAACTGATCGACTATATCCGCACCACCATTACCCATGCGGGGGGGATCACCGGGATGCGTCGGATTGCTGACTTCGCCTCGCTGTATCAGGTGCGTACAGGCTCTCACGGTCCGTCGGATCTCTCCCCAATTTGCCACGCGGCAGCGCTGCACTTTGACCTGTGGGTGCCGAACTTTGGCGTGCAGGAGTACATGGGCTATTCCGAGCAGATGCTGGAAGTCTTCCACACCAACTGGACCTTTGACGACGGCTACATGCACCCGGGCGATAAGCCAGGGCTGGGCATCGAATTTGATGAAAAACTGGCCGCGAAATATCCCTACGACCCTGCGTATCTGCCGGTGGCCCGTCTGGAAGACGGCACCCTGTGGAACTGGTAACGGAGCAGAAAATGAAAAGTATCGTTGTTCAACAACCGAATGCGCTGGTGATCGAAGATCGCCCGCTGCCAGTGCCCGCCGCGGGCGAGGTGCGCGTCAAAGTCAAACTGGCCGGGATCTGCGGCTCCGACAGCCACATTTATCGCGGGCACAACCCGTTCGCCAAATACCCACGGGTGATCGGCCATGAATTCTTTGGCGTGATCGATGCGGTCGGCGAGGGCGTGGATAGCGTCCGTCTGGGCCAGCGCGTCTCGGTGGATCCGGTGATCAGCTGCGGCCATTGCTATCAGTGCTCAGTGGGCAAACCGAACGTCTGCGCCTCGCTGGTGGTGCTGGGCGTGCACCGTGATGGCGGCTTCAGTGAATACGCTGCGGTACCGGCTAAAAATGCGAAGGTCATTCCGGATGCCATCAGCGACAAGCATGCGGTGATGGTCGAGCCCTTCACCATTGCCGCCAACGTCACCGGACACGTTAACCCAACCGAGCAGGACGTAGCCCTGGTTTACGGTGCGGGCCCGATGGGGCTGGTAACGGTGCAGGCGCTGAAAGGTGTTTATAAGGTCAAGCAGGTGATTGTGGTCGACCGCATTGAAGAGCGTCTGGCGATGGCCCAGCGCAGCGGCGCGGACTGGGTAATCAACAATGGCAACCAGTCTCTGCAGGCGGTGCTGGATGAGAAGGGCATTAAGCCGACCCTGATTGTCGATGCAGCCTGCCACCCAACCATTCTGCAGGAGGCGATTACCCTGGCGTCCCCAGGCGCACGCATCGTGCTGATGGGCTTCTCCAGCGAACCGAGCCAGATCGTGCAGCAGGGCATCACCGGCAAAGAGCTGTCGATTTTCTCGTCACGACTGAATGCCAATAAATTCCCGGTGGTTATCGACTGGCTGGAGAAAGGGCTGATCGACCCGGACAAACTCATTACCCATACCTTTGATTATAAAGATGTTAAAGACGCAATTGAACTGTTTGAAAAAGACCAGCGGCAGTGCTGCAAGGTGTTACTGACGTTCTCTTAATAACAATGAATGCGGTTTAGCGGTACGCATCTTACCCTGTTGAGATAGCCAATATGACTCAAGTACAACATGAAAGAAGCACATCTGACCTGGTCAAAGCCGCCGTATCGGGGTGGCTTGGCACCGCGTTAGAATTTATGGACTTCCAGCTCTATTCGCTGGGCGCAGCATTAGTTTTTCACGAGATCTTCTTCCCGGAGCAGTCCGCCGCGATGGCGCTTATTCTGGCGATGGGCACTTACGGCGCGGGCTATATCGCCCGTATCGTCGGCGCGTTTTTCTTCGGCAAAATGGGCGACCGGATTGGGCGTAAAAAGGTACTGTTTATCACCATCACCATGATGGGGATCTGTACTACCTTGATCGGCGTGCTGCCGACGTACGCCCAGATTGGCATCTTTGCGCCGGTGCTGCTGGTGACGCTGCGTATTGTCCAGGGGCTGGGCGCAGGGGCAGAGATCTCCGGCGCGGGCACCATGCTGGCGGAGTATGCGCCGAAAGGGAAACGCGGCATCATCTCCTCGCTGGTGGCGATGGGCACCAACTGTGGCACCCTAAGCGCCACGGCGATCTGGGCGGCGATGTTCTTCTTCCTCGATCGTGAAGAACTGGTGGCCTGGGGCTGGCGTGTGCCGTTCCTCGCAAGCGTGGTCGTCATGATCTTTGCTATCTGGCTGCGCATGAACCTGAAAGAGAGTCCGGTATTTGAGCAGGTCAATGCGGAAGATGCTCCCGTGCAGCCTGCCGATCGGGAAAGCACCCTGGGAGCGATGTTCAAGAGCAAATCGTTCTGGCTGGCGACCGGCCTGCGCTTTGGTCAGGCGGGTAACTCCGGTCTGATTCAGACCTTCCTTGCCGGTTATCTGGTCCAGACCCTGCTGTTTAACAAAAGCATTCCCACCGATGCGTTAATGATCAGCTCCATCCTCGGCTTTATTTCCATTCCGCTGCTGGGTTGGCTGTCCGATAAAATAGGTCGTCGTTTACCCTATATTGTGCTGAATATCTCCGCCATTATTCTGGCGTACCCGATGCTGTCGATTATTGTGGATAACGCCTATTCGCCGGGGGTGATCATGACCTCGATTATCATTATTCACAACTTTGCGGTGCTGGGATTATTTGCCCTGGAAAACATCACCATGGCAGAAATGTTTGGCTCACGTAACCGCTTTACCCGGATGGCGATCTCGAAAGAGGCCGGTGGTCTGGTGGCAGTCGGGTTCGGCCCATTACTGGCAGGGATCTTCTGTAACATGACCGGCTCATGGTGGCCAATTGCGGTGATGATGGTGGTCTATTCGCTGATCGGGCTGATCTCTGCGATCCTGATGCCTGAAGTGTGCGACCGCGATCTGAGCACCCTGGACGATGCCGCAGAAGACAAACCTCGTGTAGCGGGCGTCAATCCGCGCGGCAACCATAGCGCTATTTCCTGACCCACACTGACTCTCCTGCACCCGCAGGGGAGTCATTTTTTCAGACCCTTGCAACAGACAGCAGGAAAATTGGTATACAGCCCTGAGGCTAACTCTGGATGTTGTCACACAACTTTCAATTGATGTCACACCAGATGGCAAAAAGTTATCGTAAATCAAAATATCAACATCAACAATCAGTATGGTTAACGGCATCAGTTTTTATACCTACTGCCATTCTAGTTGGGTTAGTGGGTCGGTGGTGCCATGAGGCGTAACTGCACTGCAGAACACCGGCCAGGATCGTCGCTTAATCAATTTAACGAGTACTATCATGAAAAATCCGTTATTCCATGCGCAAGCAACCCTGCCTCACTACAACCGCGATAACCTGAAGCCTAAAATAGTGCATCTGGGTTTTGGCGCCTTCCATCGTGCGCATCAGGCGGTGTATGCCGATATTCTTGCCGCCGAACACGGCAGCGACTGGGGGTTTTGCGAGGTCAACCTGATTGGCGGTGAGCAGCAGATTGCGGACCTCAAAGCCCAGGACAATCTCTACACCGTGGCAGAAATGTCCGCCGATGCCTGGACTGCGCGGGTCGTCGGGGTGGTGAAACACGCCCTGCATGCGCAGGTCGATGGTCTGGAAGCGGTGCTGTCGGCGATGTGCGAGCCGCAGGTTGCGATTGTCTCGCTGACCATCACCGAGAAAGGCTACTGCCACGCCCCGGCAACCGGACAGCTGATGCTCGATCATCCGCTGATCGCTGCCGATCTGAATAACCCGCACCAGCCGGGCTCCGCCGTTGGCGTGGTGGTCGAAGCGCTGGCGCGGCGTAAAGCGGCAGGCCTGCCTGCCTTTACCGTAATGTCCTGCGACAACATGCCCGAGAACGGTCATGTGATGCGCAATGTCACCTGCGCCTACGCTCGCGCGGTTAATAGCGAGCTGGCCGACTGGATCGAAACCCACGTTACCTTCCCGTCGACAATGGTTGACCGTATTGTGCCCGCCGTTACTGCCGATACCCTGAACAAAATCGAACAAATCACCGGCGTGCGCGATCCGGCAGGTGTGGCCTGCGAACCGTTCCGTCAGTGGGTCGTAGAAGACAATTTTGTTGCCGGTCGTCCGGCGTGGGAGAAAGCAGGCGCCGAGCTGGTGGCCGACGTGATCCCGTTCGAAGAGATGAAGCTGCGTATGCTCAACGGCAGCCACTCATTCCTGGCGTATCTGGGCTACCTGGCGGGCTATCAGCACATTAATGACTGCATGGAAGACGCCAACTACCGTCGCGCCGCGCATGCCTTGATGCTGAACGAGCAGGCACCGACGCTGAAAGTCACTGGCGTCGATCTGGGTCGCTATGCGGATCTGTTGATCGAGCGTTACAGCAATCCGGCGCTGCGTCACCGTACCTGGCAGATCGCGATGGACGGGAGCCAGAAACTGCCCCAGCGTATGCTGGATTCCGTGCGCTGGCATCGCGTACATCAGCAGCCCTTCCCGCTGCTGGCGCTGGGCGTGGCAGGCTGGATGCGCTATGTCGGGGGTGTGGATGAGCGCGGTGAAGCCATCGAGGTGTGCGACCCGCTGCTACAGGTGATTCAGCAGGCAGTGCAGGACAGCGCCGAAGGGGCATCACGGGTGAAGGCGTTGATGGGCATCGAGGCGATTTTTGGTAATGAACTGCCGCAGGACGCGACCTTTGTTGAGGCAGTCACAGCGGCGTATCTGACGTTGCTGGAGAAAGGGGCAAAAGCCACGGTGGCGCAGTACATCGCGGGCTAACCCTGTCGAATGCCGCCGTCGTGGCGGCATTCATTTTTACGGCTACTCTTCGCTAAACCACTCGCTATTTTCCTGCCGAATTAACTGTACCGACTCGCCAATTTCCTGTAGATGCACGGTCATCGCTTTTTCCACTGCATCGGCATCGTGTTTTTCCAGCGCGCTGAAAATATTGTGATGCTGACGGAGCAGCATCTCCGGCGGCGAGACGTGATCGAGGCTCATATACCGTACCCGGTCCATCGTCGCTTTGATGTTCTCGATGGTATCCCATGCCAGCTGGCAATCGGCAATCTGCGCCAGCTTCTGATGGAACTCATCATCCAGCTGGAAGAAATCATTCAGCTGTTTGCGCTCAATGGCGATGCGCTGCTGATGCAGGTTTTGCTCAAGCAGGTAACACTGATGGCTGTCGATAAGGTTCGCGGCACGACGCGCGACGGCGCATTCGATGGCCTGACGAACAAAACAGCCGTTGCGCACCTGCGAGAGTGAAATCTTGTTTACGTAGCTGCCGCGCTGGGGACGGATCTGAATCAGGCCGTTTTCAGCAAGCTTAATAAAGGCTTCGCGAACAGGCTGGCGAGAGACGTCGAAGCGGATCGACACCTCTTTTTCAGACAGCGGGGTACCCGGCGGGATCAGGCAGTGGACAATATCGCTGCGCAAAATACGGTAAATTTGCTGATTAACAGGTTGGGTCGGATTGAGTTGCGATTCAACGGCCATTCGATGTGATTTCTCAGAGAGTTAACCAGTAAATACTACCATTCTTTTCGCGGGCATCCCATACCCGACCCGCAGGCCGGGCGAGGAAAGATCAGCTGCGATGCACGCTCAGGCCAGCAAAACTCTGGCTTACCGGCATTATTTCAAGGGTGTTGATGTTGACGTGCTTCGGCAGCGTCGCCACCCACCAGACGGCTTCGGTCACATCTTCCGGAGTCAGTGCGTCGGTGTTTTCATAGGTTTTACCCGCTTTGGCGTCATCGCCTTTGAAACGGACATTGGAAAACTCGGTGCCGCCCACCAGACCCGGCTCGATATCGGTCACGCGGATTGCCGTGCCATGCAGGTCGGTGCGCAAGTTAAGGCTGAACTGACGCACAAAGGCTTTGGTTGCACCGTAGACGTTGCCGCCCGCGTATGGCCAGCTGCCGGCGGTGGAGCCGATATTGATCACGTGACCACGATTGCGCTCGACCATTCCCGGCAGCACGGCGCGGGTCATGTACACCAGCCCTTTATTGTTGGTGTCGATCATCGTTTCCCAGTCTTCGACGCTGGCTTTATGCGCAGGTTCAAGACCCAGCGCCAGCCCGGCGTTATTCACCAGTACGTCGATGGCTTGCCATTCAGCGGGCAGATTAGCCAGCATCTCTTCAATGGAGACGCGGTTACGCACGTCCAGCTGCGCGGTCAGAATGCTGTCGCCGAGCTCGTCTTTCAGCTCCTGCAAACGCTCCTGACGGCGGCCGGTGGCAATCACTTTGTGCCCGTTGGCAACGAAGCGACGCGTGATGCTTTCACCAAAACCTGCGGTCGCCCCGGTAACTAAAATAATCATGTCACTGTTCCTCAACGCTTTTTGTGTAGTACTACCATAGCATGTGATCTGACGCAGGGTAAGGCGACTTTTCGCACCTCAGCCGTCGCGGAGATTGCAGCGCAGGGCGGGCTGACCTACTCTGGTGAGATTCATCATATTCCGGAGTCTGATATGTCTGGCACTAACCCCTTTTTAGCACGCAGCACGCTGCCGTACCAGGCACCGCGTTTTGATCTGATCGACGACCATCAATACCGTCCGGCCTTTGATGAGGCGATCCGCCAGAAGCGCGATGAAATCGCGGTAATTGCGGGTTCGGCTGACGCTCCGGATTTTGCCAATACCGTGCTGGCTCTGGAGAACAGCGGTGAACTGCTGAGCCGGGTGAGCAACGTCTTTTTTGCCATGACCTCGGCGCATACCAATGATTATCTGCAAGAACTGGAGGAGGCCGTCTCCACTGAACTGGCTGCACTTGCCAATGATATCTGGTTGAATGACGCGCTTTTTGCCCGGGTGGATGCCATTTACCATGTGCGCCAGACGCAGGCAGCGGATGCCGAGTCTCTGCGGTTGATTGAGGAACTGCATCAGCGTTTTATTCTGGCCGGTGCCCGGCTGGGAGACGCACAAAAACAAGAACTGAAAGCGCTCAATACGGAATCGGCCACGCTGACCAGCCAGTTTAACCAGCGCCTGCTGGCGGCAGATAAAGCCGGTGGGCTGGTGGTGGATTATCGCCATCAGCTGGACGGTTTGAGCCCGGCGGAACAAGCGGCCGCCGCGCAGGCCGCTGCCGATAAAGGGCTTACCGATCGCTGGTTGATTCCACTGCTGAACACCACCCAGCAGCCTGCGCTGCAGCAGCTGCGCGATCGCCAGACCCGAGAAAATCTGTTTAACGCAGGCTGGCTACGCACGCAAAAAAACGATGCCAACGACACCCGGGAGCTGGTGCGTCGACTGGTGGCGCTGCGCGCGCGACAGGCGGAACTGCTGGGCTTTGCTAACTTCGCGCGCTGGAAAATCGCCGATCAGATGGCGAAAACCCCCGAAGCTGCACTGCAGTTTATGCGCGGGATCGTCCCGGCCGCGCGCAAACGTGCCCTGCAGGAACAGGCCGATATTCAGAAAGTGATCGACGATGAGCAGGCCCGCTTTACCGTTCAGGCCTGGGACTGGTCGTTTTATGCCGAGCGCGTGCGGCTGGCGAAATATGCTCTCGATGAATCGCAGGTTAAACCCTACTTTACCCTTAATACGGTGCTGACCGACGGCGTTTTCTGGGCAGCGACCCAGCTGTTTGGCATTACCTTTGTCGAGCGGACGGACATTCCCGTCTATCACCCGGACGTGCGCGTCTGGGAAATATTCGACAAAAACGGGGAAGGGATGGCGCTGTTTTACGGCGACTTCTTCGCCCGGGATTCGAAAGGCGGCGGGGCGTGGATGGGCAACTTTGTTGAGCAGTCCCATGAGTCTGGGGCTCGTCCGGTGATCTACAATGTCTGCAATTACCAAAAACCCGCGGAAGGCCAGCCCGCGCTGATCTCCTGGGATGATGTAATTACCCTGTTCCACGAGTTTGGTCATACCCTGCACGGACTGTTTGCCAGCCAGCGTTTTGCCACGCTCTCCGGCACCAATACACCGCGCGATTTTGTCGAATTCCCGTCGCAAATCAACGAACACTGGGCCAGTCACCCAGAGGTGTTTGCCCACTATGCCCGGCACTATCAAACCGGGGAACCGATGCCGGAGGCTTTGCGCGAGAAAATGCTCAGCGCCACCCAGTTTAATAAAGGCTACGACATGACAGAGTTGCTGGCGGCGGCCCTGCTGGATATGAACTGGCATGGGGTAACCGCCAGCGAAGCGCCAGACGATGTCGAGACATTTGAAACCGCCGCGCTGGACAGCGAGCAGTTGCTGCTTCCGGCCATTCCTCCGCGCTATCGCAGCAGTTACTTCGCCCATATCTTCGGCGGCGGTTATGCCGCGGGCTATTACGCTTATTTATGGACCCAAATGCTGGCCGACGACGGCTATCAGTGGTTCGTGGAAGAGGGCGGTTTGAACCGTGAAAACGGCCAGAAATTCCGCGAGGCGATTTTGTCACGCGGGAACAGCACTGATTTAGCTGAACTTTATCGCGCGTGGCGCGGCCACGATCCTAAGATCGAGCCGATGCTGGTGAATCGCGGGTTGAGTGCGTAGGGCTTTTCAGACTGGAAACAGAACCGGGCGTGATGCCCGGTTTTTTGTCCTATTTATTCCTCTCCAAAACTTCTCCAAAATTCCTCTCCAAAATGAATCCTTAAATTCTGCGAAAGCTGGTTGTTCCGACGGTCCGGGTGATTTCCCGCGAAATCCGCCGCGCCAGGAACAAGCTGGCCAACCTGGAGAAATTGCGTGATGCGGCTCGCGTCGTTGGCCGCCACAAGAACCTCGTGCATCAGCTGGTGAACGAGGCAGGGCGTGTGACTACTGGAGACGTCGTAGCAAAGTTCGGCCTGCACCGCACCACCGCTGAGAATTTCCGGCGTTATATGTGAGGCAATGCGTTTTTTAAGCCGAGATCATCACCTGGTAAGCAACAAACAGGCAAATACTAATAATTACGATGGCCGCAATGACATTGAATGTTATTTCACCCGTAGTGGCTGGCGGCTTCTTCCCACCATAACCAGTACCGCCTCCATGGTTGTCTGGATACGGATTACTTGGTGATGGATGTCTGTATGTGGTGGGGTTGGGAGTAAAATCAAACCTAATCTTGGATCGCTCTTTCTCTTCGCAGTCAGGGCAATGGTAATTGGTAATAGTTCTGAAACATTTCGGGCAGGTAGCCATAGAAACACCTTTTAAAGGGATTGAAACAACAATAAAACCATCTACTTCGTATTTTTTTAGTTTTTATTTAGTTCCATGTTGTGCTTAGACTTTTGTTTTTGTTGGCCTTCCTTAGACGTAGCTTTTACTTTTACAAAAGGAATGGGGTCTTTCAATCCTCATTTTTAGTGGGCGATCTGCTTGCTATAGGTGTCTGCCATTAGTAGCCTGCGTAACAAACTCATCGCCGCTGCTGGTGGGGGTGCAATGCTAATCGCCTCGCTGTTTCTCGGTGGACAGGATGGCGTCGAAGGGCGGAAGTATGAAGTTTATAAAGTCGTTGCCGGAGTGTGGACTGTCTGCGACGGCCGCCCTCTACAGCTTTGTCTTACTTTAAAATGATTGCCGGGCAGCTATCACCACCCGGCCTGTGGTTACTACTGCAGTTCCTTATCTTTTAACTGTTCAATGTAAAAATCGTAACGGTTAAGGAACCACAGCCGGCAGTCTTCATCCATGTTGCCGGTTATTGCATCCGTGCATAGATGTCGGCCTTGCAAGCGCATCCGGGCAAAGCTAGATGCAAGAAAATCAAAATCCCGGGAAGACACAACACCCTTCTCACTAACTAACTGCATACATTCCTCCTCTGCCAGACGAATCAAAAAGAAAAATGCGGCTGTTATAAGTATGGCTCAAAAAATCGTAGGCGCGGTCATTTCGGCAGCACAAGTAGGTATGAAATCGTCACCAGCAATTGACAGGCTTATAAGCGCATAACAAATCGAGGCAGGCGAACTGCTCATTAGCTCGTAGTAAATGACAGGGTCGCAAGTATTAATGGATAACAATCTTGATACACCCATTGCCTTTCAACTCTATTTTCGGCGTAATGTTTTATTACAGCGCTAATGGGAGATGAATGTGAAAGAAGTGATTGTTGCGACAAAGGAAGAACTCAAACACGCCAAAGAGGCCCGGGCTGAGGTAATTATCATTCAAGGGCAATTGGCGGCAGATGTACGCAGGACAAAAAAAGTGGCCATCCTTGCAGGTGGGCTTAGCAGCGTAGCTTTAGCAGGTCTTATTGCCGCATTGGCCGCCACTCCAACTACAGGGGGAGCATCTTTAGCTTTATATGCTGCAGCCGCTGGAACAACCGCAACCGCATTTACGGGCATCGAAATTGCGACTTTATTCCTTGCTGGGTCTATAGGAATCACTTTACTGGTTTCGATTTTTAAAGATTATGAAGAGATTGAAGCTTCAGTATCGGACGGCATTAAGTTGAAGAAAAAGTCAAAATGATCGAACCGCCTCAGGGCGGTTTTTTGTTGCGATCGCCATGGGTAAATCCGTGACGACCGCTCATACTACACTGGTTTCTACTTAAGTCTTTCTCTTAGCAATGCTCGCATTCGTTCTTTTGCTCTTGAAACAAAGATCTCTTCAGTTTCGCCAGATTGAGGCGTACCAATGCGATTTTGCAGATCGTCTAAAAACTTATCTTCAGTGATTAGTTTTGCTGCCTGCTCTGCAAACTCCGATTGATGCTCAGGGGAAATACCCGTCTCGTAACTTAACGCCAACTTGTCAGTAATTCTACTCGCTATTGCATTTTTGCCACCCAGAGCGCTGCCTATAGCGAATGATGCCGTTCCTGCCTTGCGGACAATATCCTTTAGATTAGCCATTGTTGCCTTCACTTTTGCTCTCATGGAAAAAGTTACGGAAGATAGAATCGAAAGTATCAACAATTAGATCGATGATTTTATCTTTTTGTTCATCGCTTAATCCGCCCCAAAGATTCATGAAAAAGCCAAATAATTTAAGGAAAAAACCAAACATGATACTCCTTCATTCAATGTTGTTAGATTCGCGGTTCTGTAGGTTTGCATTTTAAAACAAGGTCATTCGAACGTGGGTTGCCATAAATCACGATAAATCAATGAAATAAACTTTCCCACTGTTATTTGAACGTAGCAAGAAAACTTAGTGGCGTTTTTTACAACGCATGAAAAGGTGAGTCTGACCATTTCACCTTTCTGATGTGAGACGCGCCCAGTTCACTCCAGCGAAAGCGGAGCCGCTGGTAATAGATAGAACGGAAAAAGATTGAGCAAACCGGACTGGGGGGCTATCGAATCGGCTTACCGGGCCGGAGTGATGTCCCTCAGAGAAATAGCATCACAGAACGGTATCAGTGAAGGCGCTAACCGATCGCGTCACCGCGTTGCTGGAGCGACTCTTGAAGATGGGCATCATCAACTCGCCAGTCAATGGCGAGGTCACCATTCAATGGACTGACCTGCTGGCGCCTGGCGAGAAAGAGAAAATCGAGAACATGTCCAAACTGGCCGATGTGGTCCAGAAAACGACGGGCATGTACGGTGGGGTGATCCTACCCGCGAATAGTGGACACGCGACTAAGTGAGTAAACTCTCAATCAGAGGTGACTCATGACAAAACCAGCATCAACCAGTAAGAAGCCACGCAAACAGCACACGCCAGAATTCCG
>Ga0160473_100918_pt1 | contig 17199 bp, 18 predicted proteins | sample HID1975I_E11MG_FD_108217 | JGI IMG/M metagenome (GOLD analysis project Ga0160473, IMG submission 108217) | Enriched soil microbial communities from UW Madison campus, WI, USA - HID1975I_E11 MG | ecosystem: Environmental > Terrestrial > Soil > Unclassified | place: USA: Madison, Wisconsin... | reverse complement strand
GGTTCGTGGAGCCGAACCCAGATCTTGATGATGGTAACCGTGATGGCGGTCAACGTCGTCGAGGGGATCGACAACCAGCTGCTCGCCGTCACCCTGCCCTCGATCGCCGAGGCCTGGGGCACGACCCCCGCCGCCTTCGCCCCAGCGATGACCGCCGGTTTCGTCGGCGCGGCGGTGGCGACCCCGATCGGCGGCTGGCTGGGTGATCGTATCGGCCGGAAGCGGACGGTGCTGGCGGGCATGCTGCTGTTCGCGACGGCGATCCTCGTGACCGGCCTGTGCACCTCTCTCGGCATGCTCACGGCCGTCCGGCTGTTCACGGGCCTGGGCCTGGGAACCTGCCTTCCGCCGATGCTCGCGCTCGTCATCGAATCGGTCCGGCGCGACCAACAGGGCACCGCCGTCGCGCTGACGATGTTCAGCCTGCCCCTGGGGCTGACGCTGTCGGGCGTCGCCGGTCCGCTCCTGGTCGGCGGGCTGGGCTGGCGCGGGATGTTCCTGCTGTCCGGGGCCGTCTCGCTGGCGCTGGGTGCGATCGCGGCGTGCGTGTTGAAGGAGCCCCCGCGCCCGGCCCCCGCCACGATCGCCGGACCCGCCTCGAAGAAAGGCGCATGGCGCACCCTCTGCGCGGATCGCGCCGTCATCACAGCGCTGCCGACCCTGATCTTCCTGGTCTATGTCATCATGAGCGCCGCCCTCAACTGGCTGCCCGCGCTCCTCAGCCAGAGCGGCCACTCGCTGGCGTTATCCAGCGGCGCGATCTCGGCCTGGAGCTTCGCCGGCATGGGCGGCACCCTCGCGGCAGGATGGACAGCGAGCCGGCTCGGCCCGAGCAGGGCGGTGCGGTCTATCCTCTGCCTGCTGATCGCGTCCCTGGCGGTCGACTTCGCTGTCTCGAAGACGGCCGCCCTGGCCACCGATCCTGGCATGGCGCTGTTCCTCGTCCTGATCGGCGTGACAGGGTTCCTGGTGAACGCCGCGATCACCGCGATCTACGCCCTGACGGCGGAGCGCTTCGCGCCGCAGGTCCGGTCCAGCGGCATCGGGTTGATCAGCTTTTCCGGAAAGATCGGCGGCATATCCGGCGCGGCCGCCGGCCCGTTGCTGCTCGCGACCGGCACCATCGGCGGCATGTTCGGCATCCTCCTGCCGGTCGCCTGCGCCGCCTTCGCGATAGCTGCCCTTCTCGGTAGGATATCGTCCACCTTCAGCGCCCATGGCACAGATTTAACGTTATGATGTGTCTGTCGTCATAACATCTGGCGTGGATTAGCGGAGTGTGGGGCCCCTTCTCGGGACAAATGTTAGGCGGCGAGTTTGCAGTGCGGCAAGCACCGATGTTTAATGGTCTTTCGCTTGATCCTTTCACGCTCTTGATGACGGTCGTGCGCTGATGAAATAGGCGTCGGTTGGTGTCACGTTGGCCAGGCTCGGTTCATGCGCAGACTGCTGTTCCTACCTCAATGGACGTCGAGAAACGCGAGCAGTGTTTCATGACGGCGGTGGCCGACAGCCATTCGATCAAGGCGCTAGCGGCCGAAAGGCGCGGGTTCGACGCCGGAAAGAAGATCGTCGGGCGCAAGCGCCAGATCGCGGTCAACTCCGACGGCAGGCTACTGATGGGCAAACTGACTACCAGCGATATCTCCAACAGCTCGGCGCAGGCCATAGTCGCAGCCATCCACAAGCGTTGACCCTCAAGCGTCTGTTCGCCGAGAGAGCCTATGACCACAACCGCCTCATGGACGCCGCAGCCTATCGTGACATCTTCCTGAAGATCACACGCCGCACCCACAAGGAACCTGGCTTCAAGCTCCTGCGACGGCAATGGGGCGGGACGAGCGCACCATCGGCTGGATGATCTCGGCAGCCTCATGCTCTGCCGCATCGTCCACCCGTGACGATTCTCGAACGGACTCTCATTTCTGGCCGCAACCTGAAGCTGCAGGCAAATTTCCTTAGGCACTTTTCGCGTGTTCTGAGATGCAATGCGGCAGCAGCTGCGCGATCTCGCGGCCGATCACCCCCGGTTCCTTACCAACGGTTGCTTGATCCATAAGGTAAGGTGGGCAGCATTCGGGCTTTATGTTGACGGCAATTCACGCTTGACAAAATTTCTCCGCCTCACCCGGACCTCTCACGGCGACATTGCACTCTTTGCATTTGTCAGGGGTCTGCGCTTCGCCGACGCCTAAATTCTCTCCTCCCCTCCCACCGCGGGCCGCGGATGCAGAACCATTCGGGGTCATTCCGTTTGGCGCGCGCGGGAGTGATGCCGCCCCCTCCTCGCGTTCTCAGGTCCGGCGGCCGAGGAGATTTGTCATGGCAAGACGGCGTAGAAAGTCACCGCTCACCCCCGGCACCGAGGTGCCGCAGCATACCGGACTGCAAGGCAATCTCCTCACGGTCGAGTATATCGCTTGCGCAGCCCTGAACCTCATGCCCAACAACCCGAGGTCTCACGCCCCTACCTCGGCGCCAGCGATCGCGCGCAGCATGATGCGCTTTGGCAACATCATCCCGATCCTGATCGACCAGAACGACGTCATCATCGCCGGCGAACAGCGGTGGCGTGCGGCACAGCTCGCAGGCTTCGTCAGCGTGCCGGTGATCCGCATCAGCCATCTGAACGCAGCGGAGAAACGGGCCTATCGGATCGCCGATAACCGGCTGGCCGAGAAGGGTTCAGACTGGTCGCTCAACCTGCTCAAGCTCGAGGTCGACCTGATCCTCGAGCTCGATGCTTCGTTCGACCTCGAGCTGACCGGGTTCGACCAACGCGATCTTGATCTGCGCTTCGATGCCGAGCGCGGCGACCCCGATCCGAGCGACGAGCAGTTGCCGGTGGTCGTGGGCACGGCGGTGGCCCGTCCGGGCGATCTCTGGCAGCTCGGCGCGCATCGCCTGTTGTGCGGCGATGCGACCGCATCAAATTCTTATCAGATGCTAATGGCGGACGAGTTGGCCACGATGATGTTCACTGACCCACCCTATAACGTGAAGATGAAGGGCCATGCGACCGGTAACGGTCGTATCAAGCACCGCGAGTTCGTGCAGGCGTCGGGCGAGATGAGCGATGCCGTATTCCAGCAGTTCCTGCTCGCGTTCATGCTGTGCGCGTCTCGCGCGGTCCGTCGCGGCGGGCTTCACTATATCTGCATGGACTGGCGGCGTCTGCGCCAGCTGCTGCTCGCTGGCGAGGCGGCCTATGACGAGCAGGTCAATCTGTGCGTCTGGACCAAGACCAACGCCGGGCTGGGCAGCTTCTACAGGTCGCAACATGAGCTGATCGGCGTGTTCCGCAAGGGCGGGGGTGCCAAGGTCAACAATGTGGAGTTCGGCGTCCACGGCCGCAATCGCTCGAACGTCTGGCCAAATGTCGTGGTCAGGGAGACCTCGAATTCCTGGTTCTTGTTCAGCAGCAGCTCGATCTCTCGCGCGATGTCGAACACTCCGTCGTCGCCCTTGTCCTCGACGACCACCTGGAACTCCTGGAGCACCGGGGCATCGAGTGCGGTCATCGTCCGGACGCCAACCGACCGCCGGACCAGGCGACAGGCGAAGTCGCGCACCAGCCTCTGGACGCGGGTCGCCGTAGCGGGCCGCTTCTTGCGCACATCCTGCCGCGACAGGTATGTATCCAGCTCTGCCAGCCTCCGCAGCAACTCCACTTCAAGTGCGGTGAGTATCCGGGACTTCCGGACATATTCGAGCCCTTCAGAAACGGATCGGCTGAAGCGCGTGTCCACGTCACGGAGCCGATAGCTCGTTTTGCGGCTTACCTCGACTGTCGTGTCGGGCCGCGCTAGTGCCGGGTCGAGCAAGGCCGCGAAGCTATCTAGCGAGCCCTCGATCATGCCCGGCAGGTAGGGCGACCGACGGGATGTAAGAAACCATTGCAGGCCCATGGCGGTGTTGTTGTCCTGGAGGCCAAGCTCCCGGATGTCCTTGAGCAGCGATGGCCCGGCATCCCGGTCCCACAGGTGGAATAGGGCATGGTGGTACTGGGCTGCAACGAGCTCGAAGATTGCCGAGGACGTCCTCGCCGATGGCTTCGCGTTTCGGACGGCTTGCTCGTCCGCCAGCATCAGGCTCGCCGCCCACGCGCAGGGCATCAAGTCGGAGGCGCGCGCCTCGTGCCGGTTCCCGGCGAGCAGGTAGGACAACAGCGAGAATAGGTCGCGGAAGCTCCATCGCTTTCCGCTGCCAAGCTCGTACCACCGCAGCATCGACAGCAGTGCGCCTTGCTCGCGGGGGTGAGAAAGCTGCTCGCGGCTCGTGCAGAACGGACAGCGCGGGCCAGCCTCGCACGCGCCGTCGACTGGCCAGAGCTTTGCGTCGATAGCGTGGCGGAGCACCTGGGCGGCGGGAGGAGAGTTCCCGTCCTCGGTAGCCACGAGCAACGATTCCATATCCATCGGCCAGACCGCAACCTCGGGGTGGCCCTCAAGGGGCCAGCAGGATGGCGCATCGGGAAGCAAGCTGACTGCACGGGTCGACCCTCCCGAATCGCTGGATGGGCATGGACGGGCATGGACGGCCGAGGCCGAACGGATCTTCTAAGTGTCAGTATTCAGGAGGAAAAAGTCGATCCCGGTGGTCTATTGCGGACCGCTGTGGAGAGGTTCGTGGCGGAGCGGGAGAGATTCGAAACCTCGATACAATAGAGCCGAGGTTGTTACCGATAGCGGCAAAATGGCAGGGCATGTGGCCGCTTAGTGCTTACACGCACCTCAGATCCGCGGTTGTAAGCATTTTCCTTTGCCCCGAAGGGGCATATCTCACTGATTTTAGGTCGAGAAATGGTGCTGCGATCGCGCTAAACACATTGACGACGAACGTCTGCAGGAAGCTGGTCGCATCCATGAGCGCGTTCCCGCCCGGGTCGTCCTCGTTCGGTGGCAAAACCTCGAAGGCTCTCTGGATGCAATGTTTCAGGGTCGCGAGCCGACGTCCCAGCCCATGACGGACGAACTCGCCGGTGGTCGGATTTCGGTACGGCCGAATGAACAGCTCGGTCGTCAGATCGGCTTCGCGATCGATCCACGCGGCCAAACGCTCTTCAAACTCGCTGATCTGTTCTTCGGTATAGGCCATGATCGCGCTGTACCTCGAAGGCCCGCCTCGGGCGAGCGCCACTCGGGTCGCAGCGGCCGAACACATGCCGCTCGTCGAGCGCTGCTTGACTCCCAAACCGTCAAGGAGAACATAAGAGGAACGAATCAACCGCCTCCCGAGTCTCATTAATGTTATGCCGACCACAGCCCTCCTCGATCATCTGCGTGCGCGTATCGCGCAGATCGAGGGGGTGTGCGCCCGCCATGGCAGCATTCCGTTCGGGCTGGACGGCATAGACAGTCACCTGCCGGGCGGCGGACTCGCCGGCGGCGCGCTTCACGAAATCGCTGGTAGCCCGGAGCTTTGCGACGATGCGGCCGCCACCGTCTTCCTCGCGGGAATCCTGGCGCGGATCGATGGGCCGGTGTTCTGGTGCCTGCGCTGGCGCGACCTGTTCGCCCCGGCGCTCAGCCTTGCCGGCCTCCATCCCGACCGGGTGATCCATGTCGAGGCGGGCAGCGACACCAATGTGCTGCTCGCGATGGAGGAATGCCTGCGCCATCCCGGCCTTGCCGGCGTGGTCGGTGAAGTCGGCAAGCTCTCGACGACGGCATCGAAGCGCCTCCAGCTCGCCGCCGAGGGCTCGGGTGTCACGCCCTTCGTGTTCCGGCGCGCGGCAAAGGTCGATGCGGCGAGCGAAGGCACGGCGGCGGTGACGCGCTGGCGGATCACGGCCGCGCCGAGCGAAAATCTCGGGTTACCGAGCCTCGGCCGGCCGCGCTGGCAGGTGTCGCTCGAACGGGTAAGGGGCGCCGAGCCTCGAACATGGCTGTTGGAGGGTTGCGATGCGACGGGTCGTCTCGCTCTTCCTGCCGACCTGGTCCACCGACCGGTTGCGCAGGCAGACCGCCAAGCTGCAGCCTGACCGGACGGGCACGCCGCCCGCTCCCTTGGTGACCGCCATTCCCGATCATGGCCGGCGCGTCATCGCGTCGGTGGATGCGGCGGCGCGCGCAATGGGCGTCGCGACCGGCATGACCGTAACCAAGGCACGGTCGCTCGTGCCCGATCTCGCGGTGGTCGATGCCGAGCCGGACGCCGATCTGGAAGGCCTGCGCCGCCTCGCGCTCTGGGCCGGACGGCGTTATTCGCCCTGCGTCGCGCCCGATCCGCCGGGCGGCTTGTGGCTCGATATCACCGGCTGCGCCTCCTTGTTCAGCACCGAGCGCGCCTTGCTCAACGATCTTCACCGCCGCGTGGCGGCATCGGGCATGGCCGTCCAGATTGCGGTCGCCGACACCGCCGGCTGCGCGCACGCGGTCGCCCGTTATGTGCCGGCCGGCCGGCCGGTCACGATCGAGCCGGGCGACCAGCGCAAGGCGATGGCGCTGATGCCGATCGCATCACTGCGTCTCGACGCTCAGATCGTCGAAGGCCTGCGCAAGCTTGGGTTCGAGCGAATCGAGCAGCTGATCGGTGAGCCGCGCGGACCCATCGCCAAACGTTTCGGCCGCGACGTCTATCGCCGGCTCGACCAGGCGCTGGGCTTTGCGCCCGAGGCAATCGAACCGATCTTTCCGGTGCGGGTGCCGCGCGCCCGGCGCAGGCTACTTGAGCCGGTCGCCACCGCGGAAGCCTTCGTCCAGCTCATCCACGATCTGGTCGGAGACTTGGTCGGACAGCTCGTCGCCGACGGCAAGGGTGCACGACGGCTCGATTGCTATTTCCACCGGGTCGACGGCCATATCCAGGCCATCCGGGTGGGCACCGCCGCGCCGTCGCGCGATGCAAAGCATCTCGCCAAGCTGCTGACCGCCAAGGTCGAGACGATCGAACCGGGACTCGGCATCGAGGTGATGACGCTGGTGGCGCCGCTGGTCGAGTCGCTCGGCGCGCGCCAGCGCGAAGGAATCGAGATCGGCGTCAAGCGCGGCCCCGATCTCGCCGCGCTGGTCGATGCGCTGGCCAACCGGTTCGGCCAGCGCCGGCTGTATCGAACGCAGCCGCAGGCCAGCATCATGCCCGAGCGGTCGATCGGCGTGACGCCGGCGCTCGCAAAGCCCGCCGGTCAGGACTGGGATGATGACCTGCCGCGGCCGAGCCGCATGCTGGTACCGCCCGAGCAAGTCGATGTGACCGCGATGTTGCCCGACCACCCGCCGGCGATGTTCGTTTGGCGGCGCAAGCGTTACCGCGTGCTGCAGGCCGACGGCCCCGAGCGACTGCAGGGCGAATGGTGGCGCGAGGGCGGCCACGAAGCCGACCATCCGCAAGCCGTGCGCGACTATTTCCAGGTCGAGGTCGAGGGCGGCGGGCGCTATTGGCTGTTCCGTCTGGGCGATGGCGAGCGGCCCGCCAGCGGTCCGATGCGCTGGTTCATCCACGGGGCTTTTGCGTGATGGGACGGGCGGCATCGGACGATGCGCCGGGCTATGTCGAGCTTCAGGTCACCACGCATTTCAGCTTCCTGCGCGGCGCCTCGAGCCCCGAGGAGCTGTTCTCGGCCGCAGCCATCCTGGGTCTGCCGGCGCTGGGCGTGGTCGACCGCAACAGTCTCGCCGGGATCGTCCGCGCCTGGGATGCACAGAAGGCGACCGGCGTCCGCTCGATCGTCGGGTGCCGGCTCGATCTGACCGACGGCACGGCGCTGCTGGTCTATCCGACCGATCGTCCGGCCTACGGCAATCTCTGCCGGCTGCTCAGCGTCGGCAAGGGTCGCGCCGGCAGGGGGGCCTGCCATTTCAACTGGAGTGATATTGAGGAATGGAATGGCGGTCTGATCGGCATGCTCGTGCCCGACCGAGCCGATGCGGTGGCCGAAGCCGCGTTGGCGCACACCGCGCGAATTTTCGGCGACCGATCCTATGTGGCATTGTCGCTCCGGCGGCGCCCGCGCGATGCCGTGCGGCTGCGTGATTTTGCGGCGCTGGCAAAGGTCGCCGGTGTCCCGACGGTCGCGACGGGTGACGTGCTCTACCATTCGCCCGACCGCCGGATGCTGCAGGATGTCGTGAGCTGCATCCGCGAGAAATGCACCATCGACGAGCTGGGCAAGCGCCGCGAACGCTATGCCGACCGGCACCTCAAACCTGCCGCCGAAATGGAGCGCCTGTTCCGCCGCTATCTGGGCGATACCGCGCCGGTGGCGCGCAGCGTCGAGCTGGCCGAACGCTGCACCTTCAGCCTCGACCAGCTCAAATATCAATATCCCGACGAGATCGGCGATTGCGGCCGCACGCCCCAAGAGGAGCTGGAGCGGCTGACCTGGGAGAAGGCACCGCTACGTTATCCCGAGGGGCTCGATGGCAAGGTGAAGACCCAGCTCGACCATGAGCTGAAGCTCATCGCCGATCTCGAATATGCGCCCTATTTCCTGACGGTCCATTCGATCGTGAACTTCGCCCGCTCGCGCGACATCCTCTGCCAGGGGCGCGGGTCGGCGGCTAACAGCGCGGTCTGCTACGTGCTCGGGATCACCTCGATCGATCCAATTCGGACCGAATTGCTGTTCGAGCGATTCGTCTCGGCCGAACGACGCGAGCCGCCCGACATCGATGTCGATTTCGAGCATGAGCGGCGCGAGGAAGTGATCCAGTGGATCTACGAGACCTATGGCCGCACCAAGAGCGCGCTGACCGCCGTCGTCACCCGCTACCGCGCGCGCGGCGCGGTGCGTGAAGTCGGCAAGGCGCTGGGGCTTAGCGAGGACATGACGGCCGGACTCGCCTCGTCGGTCTGGGGCTGGAGCCGTGACGGCGTCGAGGAGAAACATGCCGAGGAACTCAATCTCGACCTGGCCGACAAGCGCCTGGCGCTGACGCTGGAGCTGGCCCGCCAGCTGATCAACACCCCGCGGCATCTGTCGCAGCATCCCGGCGGTTTCGTGCTGACCCGCGACCGGCTGGACGAGCTGGTGCCGATCGAACCGGCGGCGATGCAGGATCGGCAGGTCATCGAATGGGACAAGGACGATATCGACGCGCTCGGTTTCATGAAGGTCGATGTGCTGGGCCTCGGCATGCTCAGCTGCATGCGCGGCGCATTCGAACTGCTCGAACAGGACAAGGGCGTGACGCTTGATCTCGCCACCATCCCGGCCGAGGATCCGGCGACCTATGCCATGATCCGCAAGGCCGACACCTTGGGCGTGTTCCAGATCGAGAGCCGCGCGCAGATGGCGTCGCTGCCGCTGATGCAACCGCGCACCTTCTACGATCTCGTCATCCAGGTCGCGATCGTCCGGCCGGGTCCGATCCAGGGCGACATGGTCCATCCCTACAGGCGCCGGCGCAGCGGCCAGGAGGAAGTGACTTATCCGACCGACGAGCTCCGCCGCGTGCTGGAGAAGACCTTGGGCGTGCCGCTGTTCCAGGAACAGGCGATGCGTGTCGCGATCGAATGCGCGGGATTCACGGCCTCCGAGGCCGACCTGCTGCGCCGGGCGATGGCGACGTTCAAGCTGACCGGCGGGGTCTCGCATTTCCGGGACAAGCTGATCGATGGCATGGTCGGCCGCGGCTATGATCGCGACTTCGCGGAAAAGACCTTCAAGCAGATCGAGGGGTTCGGCTCCTATGGCTTTCCCGAAAGCCATGCCGCCAGCTTCGCGCTGATCGCTTATGCCTCGTCCTGGGTGAAATGCCATCACCCCGACGCCTTCTGCGCCGCTTTGCTCAACGCCCAGCCGATGGGCTTCTATGCCGCGGCCCAGATCGTGCGCGATGCGCGGGCGCACGGCGTCGAGGTCCGGCCGATCGACGTCAATCACAGCCGCTGGGACTGCACGCTGGAGGCGGCGGACGGGCAATATATGGCCGTGCGGCTCGGCCTGCGCATGGCGCGCGATCTCGCCAATGCCGATGGCGCCGCCATCGTCGCCGCGCGCGGCGACCAGCTCTACGCCTCGGTCGAGGAAATCCAGCGCCGCGCTTTGGTCGGCCGCGGCGCGCTCGACCGGATCGGCGACGCCGGTGGCTATGGCTCGCTCAATCTCAGCCGCCGCGCGGGCCTGTGGGGCGTGAAGGGCCTCGGCAACGAAGCGTTGTCGCTGTTCGCGGCCGCCGACGCGCGCGAGGGGAGATTGTCCGCCGAGGCGATCGAGCCCGCGGTGATGCTGGCGCCGATGGGCGAAGGCGCCGAGGTGGTCGAGGATTACCGCGCTTCGGGCCTAAGCCTGCGCGCCCATCCGCTCGCTTTCCTGCGCGACGAGCTGAAGGCCCGCCGGATGATCAGCTGCGAGGAGCTGCAGACGGTGAAGGACGGCCGCTGGATCGAGCTCGCCGGGCTCGTGCTGGTCCGCCAGAAACCGGGCAGCGCCAAGGGGGTCATGTTCATCACGCTGGAGGACGAGACCAATGTCGCCAATCTCGTCGTTTGGACGACTATCTTCGAGAAGAACCGCCGCACCGTGCTGGGCGCGTCGATGATGGGCGTGCGCGGCCAGGTTCAGCGCGAGGGCGAGGTCATCCACGTCATCGCCCAGCGGCTCGACGATCTGTCGCTGATGCTGGCGAGCGTCGGCGCGCGCGCCGATATTGCCGACATCTACCGGGTTGCCCGAGCGGACGTGGTGAAGCACGGCATGGGCCCCGATCCGCGCGATCCGTCGGAAAAGCCGCTCGGGCGGGGCCCGCGCGACATCTTCATTCCGGACTTGAGATTGGGGTCGGGGATCATCCCCGGGCAGCCGACCGAAGGCATCAAGATCAAGCCGCGCGATTTCCGATAGCCGCGATGCGGCGCGTGCGCGGTCGCTGCCATGCGCCGTCGGCGGGAGCCAATCCCGGAAAGAAATGTTGTTGTATCCCGTCACCACCACAGGAGAGAGACGATGCCGGCGACGTCAAAGGCCCAGCAAAAGGCGGCAGGTGCCGCGCTTGCCGCCAAACGCGGTGAAGAACCCAAATCGAGTCTCAAGGGCGCTTCCAAGCAGATGGAAGAGTCCATGTCCGAAAAGCAGCTTGAGGAATTCGCGAGTACGAAGCGCAAAGGCCTGCCCAACAAGAAAGACTGATCGACCCTAGCTTCGCACGGGCTCGCGCACTCCGCGGCCCAAATATTGGAATTGCCCGCCACAATCCCCATCTCGGGGTCCTCCAGCATCGAGTTTCCGGTAGTCGCACATGGCCAATGGTTGGGCGCCCGATGGCGCCGTTCAGGATCAGATCGAGGACAGCATCAAGGACGCGCTGTCGAGCGCGCGGGCGCGGCTTCCATCCGGCGATGGGCTGGAGGAGTGCGAGCAATGCGGCGATGAGATCCCGGAGGGGCGACGTCGCGCACTGCCAGGGGCACGGACGTGCGTACGCTGCCAGGCCGAGCGCGATAAACGTCCGGTCCATTCTGGCATCAACCGTCGCGGCAGCAAGGACAGCCAGCTCCGCTGAGGGGGCATTTCCCTTGGCACCGCTCGCGTCTTGAAGGCGGGCGTTTTCGATCCCACATCGGATTTATCGTCAACAACGGAAAGGAGGTGGTCAGATGTCTCATTGTCATATGCCGATCACGGCAGAAGTTCTGAGCTTGGCCTCCACCGCGGGGCTCCCGCTCGTCTGAGCTGGCCGCATTCGGCGGACAATGGAAAGGCCGTCCCGAAAGGGGCGGCCTTTCGCATATCGGCTTGCCGCGCTTGCGAGGTACGATCCTATGCCTAGACTGAGCGGCGCATGACCGAATCCCGCATTCATATCGCCTCGCGCGTCATCCTCTCTTCGCCGCGGGCGATCTTCCGAGCATTCCTCGACGCCGAGTCTGTTGCCTCATGGCGACCGCCCAAGGGCATGACCGCCCAGATCGTCAGCTTCGATCCGCGCGTCGGCGGTGGCTATCGCATGGCGTTCCACTACCCGCCGACCGAGCATGGTCGCGGAAAGTCGACCGATGATGCTGACATCTTCGAAGGCCGCTTTCTTGAAATCTTGCCCGACACGAAGATCGTCGAGGCTGTGGTGTTCGAAGCCGACGACCCGAGCTTTAGCGGCACCATGACAATCACCACCAGCCTGACCCCGGTCGCCGAGGGGACCAAGGTCAGTTTTAGCGCGGAAAATGTCCCGTCCGGCATTTCCGAGGCAGATCACCGAGCAGGCATGGAATCGACGCTTAAGAATCTCGCGAACTTTCTGGAGTGACCGCGTCAATCGGCTTAGCATCAATTCGCCAGCTCACCCTCGACGGAGCCGAACGGGCATCACGGGTCGAGATTGCTCTCAGCGTCGCGTCAAGGCAGAAGGCGCAATTATCCTCCTGGCCGCGAAATCCGCTTGGATCGTTAAGCCAGACGGTGAAGGGCCAGCTTCCCCCGAATACTCTCGCACTCGGCGAGGCGCGCCCGGTAGAGGTCCGCCAGCTGACGGTGCACCAGGCGCGCTTCGTCGGACGTCGCCGATGCCACCAGTGCCGTCTCGTCCGCTATGCGGCGCTGAAAATAGTCATGATCAGAATCGCGCATCGCTCCCTCCGATCACGGTCGGCGGCGCTCGCCGCCGACCGTGAAGGATAGAATCAGGCGGCCTGCTGGTCGCCCGGCGCCTCAAGGCGATCGTTCGCCGCCGCGCCTTCGATCGCGATGCGCCGCGGCTTCGCCGCCTCGGGCACTTCGCGCTTGAGCGAGATGACGAGCAGGCCGTTCTCGAATTTCGCCGAGCTCACTTCGATAAAGTCGGCAAGCTGGAAGCGACGCTCGAACGCCCGGTTGGCGATCCCGCGATGCAGATAGCGGCCGCCATCCGGTTCGTCGGCCTTGCACCCCGACACGCTAAGCTGGTTCTGCTGGGCGACGATCTCGATTTCGTTCGGCGCGAAACCGGCGACAGCGAGAGTGATGCGATAGCTATCCTCGCTCTCCTGTTCGAGATCGAACGGGGGCCAGCTGTCAGTTTCGCTGCGCCCGGTTGCCTCAAGCATGTCGAACAGACGATCGAAACCCACTGTCGAGCGACGATAGGGGCTAAAGTCAAAATTGGTCCTCATAGCCAAATCCTCCTCAAAGCAATTTGATCATGAGAAGCGCCGGAATCGAGCCGGCGCCCTCGGCATCTCCGGGCCAGTTCGGCACCCGGCGGCAACGAAATAGGATCGGCCAGCCTCGGTTCAAGCCTGAGGAACGAATTTTTTATCCTATCATTCGAGATAGTTGACCCTTGACGGCGACGGGATGCGCCCTAGATTTTTGAAGGCGATTTTTCGCCCTGAGGAAGGAGTGACACCAAGAAAGGAGGCAATCCGATGTCCCTCTCCCATTTTGAACATCCCTTCGACGTCGCCCGGCATCCCAGCCTTGAGCCTGAGGTCAAGCGCGCCATTCTCGCATCCTGGGCGTCCGACGCCGCGGCCGTGCCTGGTCGGCCAGCGCTGCGGAGACCACCGGCGCTCAAAAGGCCAGTTCCATTGGACGATGTCTTCGCGGCGCTACGGTCGCTCGACCGCTAGAGCCGGCCTGGCTCGTCGCCGCCCCAAACCAGCGCGAGGCCCTAGCGCCTGGGCCCAGGCAGCATATCGGGCTCGGCGACGCCGTTCCAATAGGCACCGCGACGACCGGGCACGCAAGCGATCACCGCAATATCACCACGCCGAAGGCGATGTGGTTTGCACCAGATACTCATCGCGGGCCGTGTCCTATCCGGCCCTTATCCTTGCGTCCGCACGGCACTTTCAGAAAAAAGCCGCGAGCGGCAGCGCGGGCGCAAGGCTCAGACGCTCGGACGCTCATTCCGAACGGTCGCCTATCACCGGAAATCAGCGCTACATACAGCGACACATGGGCCGCATTAGGAAGCGGCATGCATGGGAGCTCCGGTTGCCGTCACGGACCTTCGTGCAGGGCAGTAGCGCTGGGCTCGGGCGGCTCGGTCGACGCCGCTACGCCAAGCGGCGTGCCCAACGCGGCCGCGATCATCCGCTCCCACGCCGCCACGTCACCGACTGCCGCCATATCCTCATCCGGCTCGCGCAGGGTCTTGAGCACGGCGATGGCGTCGTCCTCATAGTCCAGCCATGCATCATCGACATCAGGTGCGGCGGACGGCTCGGTGCCTTCCGCGTTGCTGCTCAACCGCTGCGCCGCCAGCACCCGCGCGATGCGCTCGATCACGCCGGTTTTCGACACGTCCATTATGCGCTCTTCAGCTTGGCGGCGGCGGCATTCAGCTTCTCGCGATCATTGCCGACCCGCGCGATCAGCTTTTCGGCCTGCTCCTTGGCGATGCCGTGCTTGCGCGCGAAATAGCGCACTTCATAACCCTCGCCGGCGGCGACCTGACGACGATCGCCTGCGCCCTTTTTCGACTTGTTATCCGCCATCACTTCTTCCCTTTCCTGTTATTCGTATCCGGTGCGAGGACCGCCGTGCGCGACCCGACCGGCCTCATCCCTTGGCACGCTGGTCTTCCGGATAATCCTCGGGCGTAACCGTGCTGACCGAAGGACGATCTTCGACATCTTCCTGGGGCTGGCCGCCCGCCGTGCGCGGATCGGGATCATCCTTGTTCGGTCGCGCATCGCCGAGCGGTCCCCGACGCGGCGAGTCAACGCTCTGCTGGTCTTCAGGTGAAAGCTGCTCGGCCATGGTCCTCTCCTCAATATCATGGCTGGCGGCGGCGCGATGACCTCGCTACCGCGCCGTCTCCGGTCTCAGGCAAGCGCGTCGGTGCCGACATAGCGATCAAATTCTTCGGCATAGCGCTGGGTCAGCTTGGCCTGGTCAGCGGCTGGCGCCTTGTCCTTCAGCTCCAGGAACCAGGTGCCTTCCTCCTGATACATATGATGCGTGACGGCGCCTTCGATATGCTCGAGCTTGTCGATGAAATCCTGGCTCATCGGCTCGAGCTTTTCGAGCAGCGCCATTTGCACCTTGACCAGTGCCTGCTCGTCATAGCCCATCCCCGAATGCGCCTTTTCGCCGGCCTCGGCGAGCGCGGGATAGATCACCGATTCCTCGGCGATGGCATGCCCGGTCAGCAGGACACCAAGTTGCTTGGTCGCGGTACGGCGCGCGCTGGCATCGCCCGCCGCCTTCACGCGCGCGAATGCATCTTCAAGGACAAGATGATGATCAATGATCTGCGACAACCAGTCGCCGGGCGCGGCGGCGGCCCGTGCCTTCTGACGCGCCTTCGCGCGAGCTTCTTCACTTTCGGGCGGGGTGACGGCGGCAATGACCTTGTCGATGACGGACATGAAAGTCTCCTGAAGGACCAAATGCCGGTACGCCGGCGCTGATCGAACAAACCCCAAAAGCCTCTGACTGTTCCCGTAGCCGGACCAACTATTGATGACGATCAATACGATAGGGGAACTGTTCTGTTCTTGCGCGAATGCGGCGTGGCTTCAGTTCGGCTTGAACCGCGCCTTTGGGATGTGCGTGATACGACACGCCAGGTCCGCCTCACCCGACGCGACGACATAATGGTCGCCCGCGTCCGCGATGCCGGTAGTAAAGACCACGTCGCGGACATAGAGCTGATGTTCGATCGGATGGGTAAGCTCGGGGCTGGCTTCGAGCAGCGGCGCATGATCGGTCCGGATCACGACGCTCGGATCATCCTTGTCGAGGACCGACCAATAGGTTCGGTAGATGCCGACGATCTCCTTGGGCTCGACACCGTGCCAGAGGCTCAGCCAGCCTTCGTCGGTCAGGATCGGCGGGGTGCCGCCGCCCATGCGGGCGGTGGCGACCGTGGCCGCATGTGGCCTGATGCCGGGTTTCCGATAGGGTTTCCAGAAATGCGCGTCCGGGGAAAGCGCCAGATTGATGGACGGACCGGCTCGCCATTCGCTGCCGGGCGGATACGCGAAATAAAGGTCGCCGAGCGGTCGGGTTTGCGCCCAGTAATGACCGTCGATCAGGCCTTCGAAGATCAGCATATCCTTGTTCTGGTGATCGAGAACAATATCCTCGAACGCCCAGTCGAGACCGTTGGCGGAGCTGTAAAGGGTGGTCGAGTGGCGCTCGGGGCTCACCGAGCACGTCGTCATCAGATAGCGGCCTTCGACCCGGCTGATGCGCGCGTCTTCCACGCCATAGCATTGGAAGTCATAGGCGGGGGCCACCGCACGGTCGTAATGGATCTCCACAATATCGAGGCCGTCGGCCGTCAGCTCGACCGGCAGCAGCCAAGACAGGGAGGTGAGCGCCATGATCTTCCAGTCGCCGCCGCGTAGCATGAACTTGCGGGGATCGGCGGTATCGGCATGTTCGAGCGGCCAGGCGTCGAGTACGTATCGAGCGCCATCGCCCTCCCCATCGCCGTCCCATCGGATGGCGTAGACATGGCCATCGCGGATCGGTTGGCGCAGGGCTTCGGCGACCCGCACCATCATGAGCAGGTTGCCGTTGGCGAGCCGCGTCAGGGCGGGGTTGAATGCGCCGAGAACATAGGTCTCGGCGTCGAGATGCCCGGCGAGCGGCGAGCGCGACAGATCGATGTCGTCGGGGACCAGAACCAGCCGGTCAACGGCGAAGGCGCTCACGGGTGCTTGCGCCGCGTTTCGACCCGCATCAGCGAAACGGCGGTCCGGCGGGGCTGGGTCAGCATGAAATGGACCGCGACGGCGATGTCCTCGGCGCGCAGCATCACCTCATCGTTGATCGCCTTGACCTGATCCTCGGGACTGAACTCCGGATATTGGAAATCCGCGCCGGTGAATCCCGGCTCGATCAGCCCGACCTTGATATCCTCCTCGGCAAGTTCCTCGCGGAAAGAGGTGGCGAATCCCTGAATGCCGGACTTCGCCGCGACATAGATCGACGAACCACCCTTGCGCGACACCGCCGACATCGAGCCGATCAGCACAATATCGCTGCCGGCCTTCATGCGCTCGGCGGCGGATTGCGCTGTCGCCAGATAGGCGGTGAAGTCGGCGGCGACCTGATAGCGCATCGCCTCCTCCGGTGTCTCTACGAGCGCGTCGGCGGGAACCGCGGCGTTGATGATCGCGATATCCACGCTGCCAAGATACCGATCCGCACCGGCGAAGAACCGCGCCAGCGCCTCGGGATCCGTGAGGTCGACCGCGACGCCGTCACCTTCGCCGACCTCGCGGATCCGCTCCAACGCATCGGCCAGATGTTCGGCATTACGGCCGCAGACGAAGACCTTGACCCCATAGCTTGCCAGCAGCACCGCGATCGCGCGGCCGATG
>Ga0160473_100895_pt1 | contig 17536 bp, 13 predicted proteins | sample HID1975I_E11MG_FD_108217 | JGI IMG/M metagenome (GOLD analysis project Ga0160473, IMG submission 108217) | Enriched soil microbial communities from UW Madison campus, WI, USA - HID1975I_E11 MG | ecosystem: Environmental > Terrestrial > Soil > Unclassified | place: USA: Madison, Wisconsin... | reverse complement strand
GGCGACGATCTCGCGGCCGAAGCCCGACAGGCCGCCGTCACGCTCGTAGCAGCCGGTGCCGACCAGGTTCTGGGTGTTGTAGCACATCTGCACGATGCCCACGCCCAGCTGCTTGAACACGTCCACGTAGGCGATCTGGTCTTCGAACGCGTGGGCGTTCTGGAAGCCGAAGAGGATGCCGGTCTTGCCCAGTTCTTTCGCCTTGCGGATGTCGGCGGTGGTGCGCACCGGCATGACCAGGTCGCTGTTGTCGCGGATCAGCTTCTGGCTGGAGGCGATCTGGTCGACCGTGGCCTTGAACCCTTCCCAGACCGACACCGTGCAGTTGGCCGCAGTCAGGCCGCCTTTGCGCATGTCTTCGAACAGCTCTCGGTTCCATTTGGCAATGATCAAACCGTCGATGACGATGCTGTCGGCGTGTAATTCGGCTGGGCTCATCAGGCTGTCCCCTTTTATTGAGTTGGGTCACGCCGAACGTTGTGCCGGCGCTTTGGGGCCAGCATATGCCTGTGCCCCGAGGCGCCCCGATGCAAAAACGACAGGGGGTTTGCCGAAAGCGTCAATGCGCGACAACAGGCCCTCTGCGACGCTATCTGGCGATGAGAGACAGTCTCGATAACGACATTTTGCTCGCTTTCATGAACATTTCGTCAGGGAGCTACCGCGTTGCCTTCGGCTGAGCGAGAATCCCTGCGATTCGTCAGCCTGTTGAGGAGATAAAGGATGAAATCAATGGCATGCCTGGTACTGCTGGCCGTCGTGTCGGGCGCCCAGGCCGGCGAGGAAGAAAGCACCCCGTGCGACAACGTCGAGACCGACCAACAGACGTACGCGTGCGCGGCCTTCAACAAGCAGACGGCCGAGCGGGAGCTGAAGTCGGCTTACGATGACTTGATCCAGCGCATTCGCGACCAGTATGCCGACGAAGCCGACCAGGCCAATGCCTTGGTGGGGCGCATGGAGGCGGCGGAAAAACTCTGGGCCCAGCTGCGCGATGCCGATTGCAGGGTCGAGACCTTTGCCGAGAAGCCTGGGAGCAAGGCGTTCGAGGCGGCGTGGGGCACCTGTGTGGCGCAGCGCAGTGATGACCGGTCGGAGTACCTGCAGTCTATCGGGCAGCAGTAACGAGTATCGGTTCTGTGGGAGCGGCCTTTCGCGACGCAAGGCCGCTCCCACATGAACCTCAAACCGCCCGGGCTAATCTGTCCTCCCGCGGGCACCGCTGATACCGCGCCCGGTAACAGCGGGTAAAGTACGACGCCGACTCAAACCCACACGCTACCCCCACCTCCAGCACACTCATGTCGGTCTGGCGCAACAACTGCCGCGCCTTGTCCAACCGCAGCCGCAAGTAAAACCCGCTCGGCGTGTCGTCCAGGTGTAGCCGAAACAGCCGCTCCAGCTGCCGCCGCGTTACCTGCACCGCATCCGCCAGCACTTGAGTATTCAAAGGCTGTTCGGTATTGCGCTCCATCTCGCCAATCACTTTCACCAGCTTCTTGTTGCTGATGCCATAGCGGCTGGCGATCTGCATGCGCTGGTGGTCTTGTCGCGGGCGGATACGCCCGAGCACGAACTGCTCCGACACCTGCACCGCCAACTCACTGCCGTGGGCTTGCGCAATCAGGTCGAGCATCAGGTCGATCGAGGCGGTGCCGCCCGCGCAGGTGATGCGCCGCCGGTCGATTTCGAACAACTCTTGGGTCGCCTGCAAACCTGGGTAGTTTTCCTTGAACGCTTCAAGCGCCTCCCAGTGCACGGTCGCGCGGTGGCCGTCGAGCAAGCCCGCCTCGGCCAGCACCACCGCCCCGGTATCGATGCCACCCAATATCACCCCGTCATGATCGAGACGGCGCAGCGCCTGCTGCAGCGGCGGCCCATAACAAGCCAAAGGCTCGAAGCCGGCGACGATCAGCAAAATGCCCCCCGCCTCGCCCGCGCCCAATGCCGCATCGGCGTTCACCGACATCCCATTGCTGGCCTGCACCGCACCGCCATCCAGGCTCAGCACCTGCCAGCGATACGACGGGCCCTTGAAGCGGTTGGCTACACGCAGCGGCTCCAGGGCACTGATAAAGCCCATGGCCGAGAAGCCGGGTAACAACAGGAAATGAATGATCTGCGGCATTGCTGTGCTCCACAGTGAAGGTGGTCGCCTGGGTACAAGTGTTGGTCGCCAGGGTGCGATTTTCCACCCCGACAGCAGCGTAGCGTGTTCACACGGTCCAGAGAGACCGATCCCCATAACAATATGCACTGCCGATGGAGAGCCACCATGCACAGCTTGATCCGCCGCAGCCTGTTGACCCTTGCCGTGAGCAGCATCGTCTCTACCCCGCTTCTAGCCGCCGAGCCCGCCGCCTGCCAGAACGTGCGCCTGGGCGTGGTCAACTGGACCGACGTCATCGCCACCAGCGCCATGGCCCAGGTACTGCTCGACGGCCTGGGTTACCAGACCAAGCAGACCAGCGCTTCGCAGCAGATCATCTTTGCCGGCATCCGCGACAAACGCCTGGACATGTTCCTGGGTTACTGGAACCCGATCATGACCCAGACCATCACCCCGTTCATCGACGCCAAGCAGGTCAAGGTGCTCGACAAACCGAGCCTGGAAGACGCCCGGGCGACCCTGGCAGTGCCAAAGTACCTGGCCGACAAGGGGTTGAAGACCTTCGCCGACATTCATAAGTTCGAAAAGGAACTGGGTGGGAAAATCTACGGCATCGAGCCCGGCTCGGGGGCCAATACCCAGATCAAGGCGATGATCGCCAAGAACCAGTTCGGCCTGGGCAAGTTCCAGCTGGTCGAGTCCAGCGAGGCCGGCATGCTCGCCGCGGTCGACCGTGCCGTGCGGCGCAAGGAGGCGGTGGTGTTCTTCGGCTGGGCGCCGCACCCCATGAACGTGAACATCGACATGGCCTACCTGGGCGACAGCCAGGACGCGCTCGGCCCTGACGAAGGCCGCGCCACGGTGTGGACAGTCACGGCGCCGGACTACGCCGAACGCTGCCCCAACGCTCACCGCCTGCTGGCCAACCTGAATTTCAGCGCCGAGGACGAGAGCCGCATGATGCAGCCGCTGCTCGACCACAAGGACGCGTTGGAGTCGGCCCGCCAGTGGCTCAAGGAGCACCCCGAGGACAAGGCCCGCTGGCTTGAAGGGGTGACCACCTTCGATGGCAAGCCCGCTGCGGACAACCTCAAGCTTACCGCCAACTGATCCGGCCCTTTCGCGGGTAAACCCGCTCCCACAGGTACAGCGCATGCCAGGGACATCACGATCCCCTGTGGGAGCGGGTTTACCCGCGAAAAGGCAAGCACAGACACCACAAGGAACTGCTATGAACCACGACGTCATCATCACCTGCGCCCTCACCGGTGCCGGCGACACCGCCTCCAAAAGCCACCTGGTCCCAGTCACCCCCCAGCAGATCGCCGAAGCCGCCGTCGAAGCCGCCAAAGCCGGCGCCACCGTGGTCCACTGCCACGTCCGCGACCCGCAAACCGGCCGCTTCAGCCGCGACGTGAACCTGTACCGCGAAGTCATGGAACGCATCCGCGAAGCCGACGTGGACATCATCGTCAACCTCACCGCCGGCATGGGCGGCGACCTGGAAATCGGCCCAGGCGAAACGCCCCTGGAATTTGGCCCAGGCACCGACCTGATCGGCCCGCTGGAGCGCTTGGCCCACGTCGAAGCGCTGCTGCCGGAAATCTGCACCCTCGACTGCGGCACCCTCAACTTCGGCGACGGCAATTCGATCTACGTTTCCACCCCGGCCCAACTGCGCGCCGGTGCCAAGCGCATCACCGAGCTGGGCGTGAAAGCCGAGCTGGAAATCTTCGACACCGGCCACCTGTGGTTCGCCAAGCAGATGATCAAGGAAGGCCTGCTCGACGACCCGCTGTTCCAGCTGTGCCTGGGCATCCCATGGGGCGCGCCGGCCGACACCACCACCATGAAGGCCATGGTCGACAACCTGCCCGCCAACGTCACCTGGGCCGGCTTCGGCATCGGCCGCATGCAGATGCCCATGGCCGCGCAGGCCGTGCTGCTGGGCGGCAACGTGCGCGTCGGCCTGGAAGACAACCTGTACCTGGACCGTGGCGTGCTGGCCAGCAACGGCCAACTGGTCGAGCGCGCGGTGGAGATCATCTCCCGCCTCGGCGCCCGCGTGCTGACCCCGGCCGAGGGCCGGGAAAAAATGAAACTCAAACGCCGCTGATCCCTCAGGAGACCGCTATGCCTTTCATCACCGAGATCAAGACCTTCGCCGCCCTGGGTAGTGGCGTGATCGGCAGCGGCTGGGTCGCTCGCGCCCTCGCCCACGGCCTGGATGTCGTCGCCTGGGACCCAGCCCCCGGCGCCGAGCAGGCCCTGCGCAAGCGCATCGCCAACGCCTGGCCGGCGCTGGAAAAACAAGGCCTGGCGCCAGGCGCTTCGCCGCAACGTTTGACCTTCGTCAGCACCATCGAAGCCTGCGTGCGTGACGCCGACTTCATCCAGGAAAGCGCACCAGAGCGCCTGGACCTCAAGCTCGACCTGCACGCGAAGATCAGCGCAGCGGCCAAGCCTGATGCGATCATCGGCTCCAGCACCTCGGGCCTGTTGCCCAGTGAGTTCTACGAGTCGTCCACCCACCCCGAACGTTGCGTAGTCGGCCACCCCTTCAACCCGGTCTACCTGCTGCCGCTGGTCGAAATCGTCGGCGGCAAGCGCACCTCGCCAGAGGCCATCGACGCGGCAAAAACCATCTACACCGCGCTCGGCATGCGCCCGCTGCATGTGCGCAAGGAAGTCCCCGGCTTCATTGCCGACCGCCTGCTCGAAGCGCTGTGGCGCGAGGCGCTGCACTTGGTCAACGACGGCGTGGCGACCACCGGCGAGATCGACGATGCAATCCGCTTTGGTGCCGGCCTGCGCTGGTCGTTCATGGGCACCTTCCTCACCTATACCCTCGCCGGTGGCGATGCTGGCATGCGCCACTTCATGTCGCAATTCGGCCCGGCGCTTAAACTGCCCTGGACCTACTTGCCAGCCCCCGAGTTGACCGACAAGCTGATCGACGATGTTGTGGACGGCACCTCGGACCAACTGGGCGAACGCAGTATTGCGGCGCTGGAGCGCTACCGTGATGACACCCTGCTGGCAGTGCTGGACGCGGTGAAAACCAGCAAGGCCAAGCACGGCATGGCCTTTGGCGATTGAGGAGACTGCGATGCCCGCACTGATCACCTACCGCACCCCGGTCCAGGAGGACTGGGTGGATTACAACGGGCACCTGCGCGATGCCTATTACCTGCTGATTTTCAGCTATGCCACCGATGCATTGATGGAGCGTATCGGCCTGGATGCCGACAGCCGCGGGCTAAGTGGGCATTCGTTGTTCACGCTCGAAGCGCACATCAACTACCTGCATGAAGTGAAGCTGGGTACCGAAGTGTGGGTGCAGACGCAGATCATCGGGTTTGATCACAAGCGCCTGCATGTTTATCACAGCTTGCACAGCGAAAATGTTGAGGGGCCTTTGGCAGCCAGTGAACAGATGTTATTGCACGTCTGCTTGAAAGCGTCGAAGGCATCTCCATTCGGTGATGTAACCACCGAGTGCATACAACGCCTAACGAAGCTCCAATACGGCACTCCACCACCCGCCTACGTCGGCCGCATCATTGGCCTGTTGCCACGGTAATGCAGGGGGGGCGAAGTCCAAACCAGGTACCGCAGCCCCACCTGTTCCCTAATATACATTTTAGGCGGTCAGGGTATAGTTTCCCATCGAGCATCATCTCTGTCATAACAATAGCTAAATTTAGGGCTGGCGCTTCTTCCATTACCTTCCATGCAGTTGGAGATACCCAAGGCTGAAAACTTAATCACCCCCCCCGCAAAACTAAAGTTTGAACGCAGACCTGAGCATGCACCCATGCCTGCCGCCTCACCATTTGCCGTCCATTGAAGGCATGATAAAGCATCGCCTAGCTGGACGCGAAGGGTCGTCAGCGCATTGTTGTTCCAGTACCAAAAATCACCTTCACTGATATTTCCGCAATCCGCAAAAGTCAGTGCACCGCTTGATGTGACCGTCAAGCAGGCTGGAAGCCCTAATTTGGCGCGTTCGACACTCCTGATTCTCTTACCCGTAAAGGGAGGGTAGAAATTCTCGACCGTTTCTCTGCGTTCATTCATCGCTCTAGCAACATCATGGTTCGCTACCGTACCCAGTGCTTGCCCTTGATAACTCAAGCGGGGATTGGAGAAAAACATTTGCTTAGGGCAGACCGGGCTGCACTCTGGAGCCATCTGCGTGCGGAACCTGAGGGAGCCCGACGCAGGTTTATACTGATATCCATGCGTGTAGGTATTACTTGCACCGTCCCAGACATGGGACATACCAAAGTTATGACCAATCTCGTGCGACAATGAAGGAATGCAATTTATTGCCGAAAACGCTAAATGTTTTTCTGGGCCCGGTTTACCGCCACCACAATACTCGTAATTGTCCACTAACATCGAGACGAGATCAGCGCGCACACGATCCCGCACAACTTTCACCTCCGGCATGCGGTACGTCAGATCATTGAGAAGCGTGACAAAATCTCTGCCGGTCTCATCGTGATTAGCGTCCATAAAACCGGCTAATTCATACGTTATAGCGACCTGGCTATTTTTTGTGATCTGATTGGCATTCTGCAAGCCAAGGGTCAGCGCGGCGCGGTAGTTTGGATTCTTAGCGCGGGACTGATTGGTAGTGACAAACAGCAACCTGATCGTACTGTGTGCTGATTTCGGCGGTAGCTGGGTCTTGACTGTCGGTAGTTCATTTGCATGCCCCTGTGGATCCTGAATGTCTTCAGGCGGCAACTTCGAACTGTCAATTTTTATTAACGCATGCTGTCTGCCTCCGAGATATTCCAGTTGATAGCGCTGGCCATCCACGATCAAATTACCGACCAACTGGGTGCCATGGCGCACGATCGACAGGTAATAGCGAGGGTCGAAATCGATCTCAGCAGGTGAAGGGTGATTCAGCTTCCACGCTGAAGGTTTATAACCCACCCAGCCTTCATAATCACCGGCCATTGAATTAAAGTCGCGCACGTTGAATTGAGCTGTTTTACCATCGGGCAATGTCACTGCCAAATGCTGAGTGCTGTTGTTGATCAACTCCGCATTGGCGTCAACCAGCGTTATTTCCTCGTTAGCTGGGTTCGCCAACAGAGTCGCCAGATACCCCGTGGCTGTTTTCTGCAGCGTACTGCGATCTGGGGTGGGTTCAAGCGTGAACAATTGCTTAACCGGGCTTGAAGTTCCGCTCTCTAGCGGTGTCGATGACGAGCAAGCCGCGAGCAATGCGCACCCTGCGATGACGAGCCATGCCCTATAGGCAAATATTTTCATAGTTCCGCTCCACTGGAAGTCCATCGCCTCTAGCAGAGCAGGTAACACGCAGGCTCGTCACCTGGCAGAAATGTCAGGTAGCAGCATGGAAAACAGCGAAGTATGAGCAAAAAATAACCCCGGAAAGCCGTGAGCATCCGGGGCCAAGAGCGAGCAACATCCACTGTGCACGAGCGAGGGTGACCAAACCCTCCGTTGCGGTAGATGGCTTGAGTGTGCGCACTTCAGGGGCGGGTGATTTAGCCGTAAACGACCTGTTCTTAGCCAAAGCAGCCATTGCGACATTCTGCCCTTGCGGGCATGTCGCGGTGGACACAGAATCGGTCGTAAATCACAGCAGCACTCGCTTAGCGATAAAAGGGACAACAGCCATGATGCATGCGGATTTGATTGACCAGGACGACCTCGCCGGCCACCTGCGCGCGCGCGGTTTCGACATCCCCGCCGGGGCCAGCGCCGAGCAGGCCTGCGAGGCGGTAGTGCGTGGGCTGACCGAGCCCAATGCAAAGGCGCTGAAGGGCATGGTCGAGCAGATGTATACCGGCAGCGCGACGATACTGCCGGCCGTGCGCCAGGCGATCGACAAACAGCTTTTGCCGGCGCTGGCGCAGTTCAGCAAGCGCACCTGACTGATTAATCCTGCTCCGGCCTCTTCGCGGGTAAACCCGCTCCCACAGGTTCAGCAGAGCCTTCAAAGGCAGTCCACCCTGTGGGAGCGGGTTCACCCGCGAAGAGGCCGGTGCAAGTTCACACAGGCTCTAGCTCCAGCGTTTTCCCAAACACTCCCGCCAGCCCTTCCTGGTGAGTCACCGCCACCACGGTGCACCCCGGCAACTCTCGCTTGAGCATCCCCAGCAAACGCTGCGCACTGCCGATATCCAGCTGACTGGTCGCCTCATCCAGGTACAACGTATCCGGCCGGTACAACAGCGCCCGCGCCAGGCTCACCCGCTGCTGCTCGCCGCCAGAAAGCACCCGTTCCCACTCCACCTGCCTGTCCAGTTGCCCAATCAACCCGCCCAGCCCCACCTTGCCCAGCACATCGACCAACTGCACATCGTCTATCGACCGCACCTGTGGATAAGCCAGCAAGCCACGCAAGCTCATGTGCGGCAGATACGGCTGCTGCGGCAACAACAGGCTGCGCCCCGGCGGCAATTGCCAATCACCCGTGCAATGGGGCCACAGCCCCTGCAAGGTGCGCAGCAAGGTCGACTTGCCCAGCCCGCTGTGCCCGGCCAGCCGCACCCATTGCCCCTGCCCGACGCGCAGCTTGAGGCCGCGGAGCAAATGACTGCCGTCGGGCCGGCATACCGTCAGCCCTTGCAAGCACAGGCAATTACCCTGCGGCGCCTTGATCACCTGCTGGCGGCTGGCGGCGATGGCCTGCTCGAACTGGTCGAGCCGCTCCAACGCCGCGCTCCAGCGCACCAGCTTGTGGTACAGCTTGATGAACCAGCTGAGCGAGTCGTGCACGGCATTGAACGCGCTGCGAATCTGCATCAGGCCACCCAAGGTGATGGTCTTGGCCATGAACGCGGGCAGCGCCGCGAATACCGGCACGATTAGGCTGAAGCGCTGGTAGGCGACCGTGAACAGGCTCAGGTCACGCTCACGGCCCATGAGTTGCCGCCAGTTCTCGGCAATCGCCTGGAAGCGCTGCGCCAAGTGCTGGCGCTCGACCGCCTCGCCTCGGTACAGGGCAATTTGCTCGGCGTGGTCGCGCTTGCGCAGCAGGCCTGCGCGAAAGTCTGCCTCCCGTTGCTCACGCGCATAGTTGAGCGCGTGCAAGGGTTTGCCGATCAGGTGGGTCAGGACACTGCCGATCAAGGTGTAGGCCAGCACGATCCACAGCAGGTAGCCATGCACGGTGAAGGGTTCGCCGAACAGGTGGAAGGTCTGCACCCCGGACAGGTTCCACAGGATCACCACGAACGCGCCGACCTGGGCCAGGTTGACTACCAGCGAGGCCACCAGCTCGATGCTCAGGTCCACCATCAGGTCGACGTCCTGGGCGATGCGCTGGTCCGGGTTGTCGGGTTCGCCGCTGAGCCCCAGGCGGTAGAACGCCTGGTCGTTCAGCCAGGCATCGATCAAACGCCCGGTCATCGCTTGGCGCCAGCGCAGCACCAGCCCTTTGCGCAGGTAGTCGAGGGCGACAAAAATCAGCACGTAGAGCCCAAGATAGAGCGCGTACTCACCGGCCAGCGCATACAGCCCTGCGGTGTCGAAAGACGCCAGCGTGTCGTAGAAGGTTTTACTCCAGCTGTTGATCAACACGTTGATCTGCACGATCAACAGGCCAAGCCCGATGATCGTCGCCAGCATCAGCCAGGCAAGCCACTGCTGGCGGGCTTGCCAGAATGGCCGGCTCAGGCGGTAGAACCTGCGCAGGGTATTCACAACGCCTGCTCCAACGCGGCAGCCGATGGCAGCAGGCGCAGTTGCACCTGGTTGGCAACGGGGAACAACTGCCGTGCCAGTTGCTGCATGGCCGGCACGGTCAGTGCTTCGGGCAGCCTGGCCTGTTCGCTCAGGTAGCGAGGGTCCTGCCAGTGGCGCTCGCTGAGGATCAAGCGCTTGAACTGGGTTTGCGGGTCTTCGCGGCGTTTGGCCTCCTGGCGCACCAGTTCGCGACGCTCGGCCAACAGCCACTGCTCATCTACCTTCAGCCCGGCCAGGGTCTGCTGCGCCAGTGCCCATAACTCATCCACACGCGCCGGGTCGCAGGTAAAACTCAGGGTGCTTTTGATGCGCTGCGAATCGGGGTCGAGCTGGGCATCGAAGCTCAGGCGATAAACCCCCGAGGCCTCGCCGCGCAGTCGCTGTTTGAGCTGCTGGTTGGCCAGCTCACGCAGCAGTGCGACGCGCATGGCGACCTGCGGTTGCCAGGCCTGCGGCTGGTAGCTGCTGGCCTGCAGCACGGCGCGTGGCTCGAGCGCGATCGCCAGGTCGCTGCGGCGCTGGCCGGGGTGCTGCAACGCGGCTTGCGGGTTTAGCGAGACGCCGCGCGGCAGGTTGGCCAGGTAGCCGCGCACCAGCGGTTCGAGCTGTTCTGCGGGCACATCGGCCATCAGGTAGTAAGTCACCGGCGCACGGGCAAGGCGCTGCCAGTCCGCCTGCAACTGCTTGCGATCGAGCTGTTGCAGCGCAGCCTGGCCAGGGGTCTCCCAATGATCGGCCCCGTACTTGAGTACGCGCTGCTCGCGCTCCTGGCGCGCACGCACATCCTCGGGACGACTGCGCAAGCGCTGTAGCAGATCGCTGCGCGCCTCGTCGAACAACGTGGCGTCGATGCTCGCCTGTTGGCTCAGGCGGTAGCTCTGCAGCAAGGCCGGAAGCTGCTCGGGGCGGGCGCTGAGGTTCAACTGCAGGCGCTGTGGCTGATGCTCAAGGCTGACGGTGGCACCTTGCGCCTGGCGCCACGCCTGCGCACCGTCCGGCCCGCTGCGCACGGCCAGTTGCGCAGCCATCTGCAAGCGCCAGGCAGGCGCATCGGCGAGGCGGTAGCCGGCGGACGAGTCCGCTTGTAACAACCAATTGCCCTCTGGGCCGTTACGGCGCAGCCATACCAGCCGGTCGCCGTTACCCAAGCGCCAATGTTCGACGTGCTCAGCAGGGAATGCCTTGCGGTCGACAATGAGCCCTGCGATGCCCGGTGCATCGGGCTTGTAACTGGCTACGCTCGGGGTTTCAGCTGGCTGCTGAACAGGTGGGGAAAGCGTCTGGCTGGCGATCTCCAACCGCAGTGCCTCGACTGCTGCCACGCTTGGCAACTCGACCTGCGACTGCCCAGGCACGCTGAACTGCAACACGCGATCGGCACTGCCAAGCCAACGCCGCAGCCTGTGATTGAGGTCTTCCCGCTCGATGCCTGGCAGCACCTGCAGGTAGCGACGGGCAGCAGCATGACGCTCGACCACGCTGCCTTCTGCCGCGGTGGCATTGTTGAGCTGTTCGACCCACTGCTCGAATGTACGTGGTGCGTGGTTGGCCAAGGTCTTGTCGCCCAAAGCGCGAATATGGGCTTGCTGTTTTTGGTAGTCCTGCTCGCTGAAGCCATGCTGACGCAAGCGCTCGATCTCGGTCAGCAGCTGGCGCAGCGCCTGTTCGTGCTGCTGGCCTTCGACGCCGGCAGCGATACCCAGTACCGTCGACTGGCTGCCGATCAGGGTTTTCTGCGCCACCAGGCTGCGCACCCCGGGCGCCAGCGGTTGGCGGCGCAAGCTATCGAGCAGCGCGGCCAAGGCCATGCGGTCGATCAACCGCTCACGCAGCGCTGCGTAGGTGGTGCCGCGGCTGTCCGGTTCATGCAGGCGGAACAACAGCGCCACCTGGTTGCTGCCGGACTGCGGGTCTTGCAGCCGGAAGATTTTCAGCGCGTTGTCCAGCAGCAGGTCGCGGTAGTCGCGCGCCGGGCTGGCACCGCCATTGGCCTTGCCGAAGGCATGCTCGATCTGCGCCAGCATGGCCTTGGGCTCGAAATCGCCCACCGCCGAAATCACCATGTTCGGCGCCTGGTACCAGCGCGCCTGAAAGCCTTGCAAGCTGGCCAGGCTGGCACTGCGGATGGCCGCCTCGTTGCCGATGGTGCGGTGCTCTGGGTAACGTGAGCCAACCCGTTGCGACGCGGTGCGTTGCTGGTTCATGCGCTGGGCCACACCCAGGCCGCCCCGCCACTCCTCGATGACGATCGGCCGTTCGCGCTCAAGGTCGGCAGCACTGTAGTCGCCGGCGAATGCCAGGTCGGCCAATGCTTGCAGAGCCTGCGGGGCCTGGCGCACGCCGGCCGGCGGGCTGAGCATGAACTGGGTGCGTTCGTAGTTGGTCACCGCATTGAAGTGGCGGCCTTGCACCCAGCCCAACGCCGTCATGCGCTGGCGCAGGTTGCCCGACTGCCCGGCGCGGCTGTGGAACACCAGGTGTTCGACCATGTGCGCGACGCCCACCTGGTCGTCGGTTTCGTCGATGGAACCGGCATTGACCGTCAGGCGCAGGTCGAGCCGGCCAGGCTGGGCGGTCTCGCGCACCAGCCGGTATTGCAGGCCGTTGGCCAGTGTGCCTTGGCTGACCTGGGCATCCCAAGGCAATGGCGAGTCAGGTTCGGGTAGCGCGGTGCAGGCGCCGAGCAGCAGCGGGCCGAGCAGGCCCGCAATGAGCTTTTTCATCAGGGTGTCCACGGTTTTTTATGGGGTCAGAAGCGGTAGCCGACTTCCAGCCAGTACTGGCGGCCGACTTCATACGTGGTGCGGACGGTGCTGCTGTTGCTGACGATCGAGTTGACCTTGTCAGTGACGTTGGTCACGTCCACAGCAACAAACAGCGCCTGCTCCCTGGCGGTGGGCATTTCCCATTTCACGCGCATGTCCCAGGTGGGAGCGCCAGCCACCGAAGCGGTGTCGTAAACGGCCAGGGCCTCGCCGTCCACATCGGCGGTGCGGCCGGTGTCGATGATCTGGTCGTACGCACCCCGGTAACGAAAGAAGTTGCTGATGCTCAGGTGCCAGCGCGGGATCTCGGTAATGGTGGTCAGGCGGGCAGTCCAAGGGCGGTTGAAGTCGCTGGCCGGGAGTTGGCTGTAAGCCATGCGTTTGCCGTCGTAGAGCACATCACCATCCGCGTATTCGGCGTCATTGAAGCCAGCTTCATAGGTGCTGTAGGCATTCTTGCTGCGCGACCAATCCAGTGCCAGTTGCAGGCTGGTGACACTGCCCAGCACCCGCAATGGCTGATTGGGCGTAACGGTCAGGGACAGGTTGTCGCTCTCGCTCGCGCCCGCATTCACGTAGGTGTAGTAAATGGCTTGGTAGCCCTCAAGGGGATCCAGGCCAAGCACCCGCGACGATGACCGCACCACCTGGTCCTTGCCCTTGCGGTGCACATACTTCAGGCGAAAGTCAGTGTTCAGCCAGCGCTGTTCCAGGCCGAGCATCAGTTCATCATCGTAAGGGATGTTCATGTCTGAAAAACGGTTGGTGTTCAGCGTTTGCCGACCGACCCACTCACTGGTCTGGCTGCTGCGGGTATAGGTGGTGTTGAAGCCCTGGCGGCCATCGGCAAGGCGATACTTGAACAGGTTGCGGCCGTAATAGCGGTTGGCACCGAAAACCAGCACCGTGCTGCGGTCGCCAAAGAAGTCGTAGTCACCGGCAAAGCGCGGTGAAAGGGTCTTCTGCTGCATGTAGTCATCGCCTTCGAAGCGCACGCCCGGACGCAGGCTGAGCTTGCCTATCTGCATCTGGTCGTCGATGAACACGGCGTAAGCATTTTCGGTCAGGTCCAGCTTGCCTGCGTTGTACTGGGTACGCAGGTTCGCCCACTGGCGGCTTTTCCCGTTGAGCAACGGGCTGACGGAGCACCACGGATCGTCGCCTGCGCAGCGGGTTTCGTCGTCGCGGCTAAACCCGCTCACGCCCTGCCCGGTTGCTTCGCGCTCCCACTCCGCGTGCTTTTGCGACAACTCAAAGCCTGTCGTGAACGCGTGGCTGGTACCGGCGAAATCGAACGTCTGCCATTGGCCCTTGAGGGTGTAATCAAGACCGCGCTGACGCTGGTCCAGATTGCCGAACGAGCCCTCACCGCTGCGGGCTGTATTGCCGGTGGGGTTACCCCAGTTCTTCTCATCGGAGTAATACCAGAACACCGTGTCCTTGCTGTCGGCCTCTCGCGAGCTGTACAGGTTGGTAAGCGCCAGCGTGTGCGTCCAGCGCGCTTGGTCACCTTCCCAGACGGCCTTCAACGAACCCTGCCAGCCGCCATTGGTGTTGGTGAAATCGGAGTCGAGAAAATTCTGCCGGAAAAACACGTTCTCCTGAGGCGCGTGGATGAACGAGCCTTCCAGCGTCAACCGTTCGCTCACGTCCCAATAGGTCTTGAGCATGTAGTTGTCCAGCTGGCGGGTCTGGTCCGCGCTGCTGTCGGCATTAGGGCTGGTGTAACCATTTTCGTAACGGTTGAGCGGGATCACCGAGCGGCGCTGGGAAAAGCTCAGGATGGCACCGAAATTGTCGGTCAGGTGGCCCTCGAGCATGCCTCGCAACGTGGTCTTCTCGAACTCCGGCTGGTACTGCTCGGAAGAGGCGTGGTCGAAGCTCTCCTGATCGGCTTCGGTAATGTGGTAGCGGGTCCACTCCGAGCGGGTCAGTGCATAGGAGATCTTGCCGTGCAGTTCTCTGCTCGGGCGACGGGTGATGGCATCGATCACGCCGCCATTGAAGCCTCCGTATTCGACTGGAACGTTGCTGTCGTAAACCTTCACTTCCTGCAGCAGGTCGGCGTCCAGGGCTATGCCGTGGGGGTTACTGGGCGCGGCATCGAATTGGCGGTTTTCACTGTAGCCATGGGCGCCAGGGTCCAAGTCGTTATTGATCGAAATGCCATCGATCATGAAGTTGTTCTGGTAGAACTTGGCGCCGTTGATGCTGATGTCGGCGGGGTCGATTTCGCCCGGGGTGTTGGAGCTTTTCTGCGCGCTGGAAAATTGCACGCTCGGGTGCATCTGCAGCAGGGTCGTGATATCGCCGTTGGCCCCTGGGAAGGCACGGATGGCCTGATTGCTGATGACCGTGGCACCCAGGTAACCATTGTCGCCGCTATCGCCCAGCACCAAGGTGTCATGCAATTCCATAGGGCCGGCATCTGCATCGCTGTGCAGGAGGCGCAGGCTTACCACACCACCGTCGTAGTCCCAGGTCAGGCCACTGCCAGAAAGCAGGCGGGCCAATGCCGCTTCGTTGCTGAAACGCCCCTGCACGGCATTGCTTTGCGCGCCCTCCAGCAACTGCGCATCGGCGGTCATTTGCAGACCGCTTTGCTGGCCGAAGGCGATCAACGCGGCAGCAAGGTCCTGCGCCGGGATAGCAAATGCATGCACTTGCGCCAATTGCGAAGAGGCGGCGGCCTCACTTGCCGACACTGCAGGCACGAACAGGGCACAGCCTGCGCCAAGCAGCGTACTGCGGGCCAAATGCTTCAGGCGCAACGACCACCCCCGCGCTTGGCGAGGCATACGGCTTGTTGTTTCAGTCATCCCACATCCCCACCCCGGGCAATCGCCGGGCTGCAAAATTGAATACGAATCGGTATCAGTTATTGCGCGCGGGGAAGAAGACGGGGCAGTGCGGGGTTTTTTCAGAAAATTGTGAAATTAGTTTTTTGTGGCGCGCTTTTTGGGGCTGCTACGCAGCCTATCGCGACGCAAGGCCGCTCCTACAGGCTCACCGCACAGTTCAGGCTTTGCGAGCACTTGTGGGAGCGGCCTTGGGTCGCGAAAGGGCCGCAAAGCGGCCCCCGTCAATCTCAAGGCTTACTCAGCACCAACAGCCAAGGCCCATAGCTACGCAGCTCTCCGCCATGCGGCCGGACCACCGCACGCAGCGCCGCCTCGGGTTTGCGCAGGTCATACACACCGGTGACGCGCTTGGCCCCCAGCGCATCGTCACGCAGCAGCACCTTGCCCGGCAGGTACCGCGCCAGCTCCGCAACCAGTTCGGCCACCGTCTGGTCATCGGCAATCAGTTGCCCTTGACGCCAGGCGGCCGCCTGCGCGGGCACGAAGGTGTGCACCTGTACCAGCCCGTCGTCATAGCGCAGCCGCTGCCCTGCAGTCAGCGCACCGGACAGCACATGCCCATCGCCGCTGTCTTCGACCCGAACCGACCCGTGCTGCACATCCACCCCTACCCTGCCCGGCCGCAGTGCGACGTTGAACGCCGTCCCCGTCACCGTTACCTGCACCGCCTGGGCACGCACGTGAAACGGCTTGGCCTTGTCGGGGGTGACCTGGAAAAAGGCCTGGCCGGTGAGCAGGCGCACATCACGGTGATCACCCGCATAGTCCACGGCGATGGCCGTGTCGCTGTCCATCTGCACCACGCTGCCATCGGCCAGGGTGATGTCGCGGGTTTCGCCCTGGGCCGTGCGGTAGTCGGCCTGCAGCCGCAGGCTCAAGGAAGGCGCCAGCGCCACCAACAGGCAGGCAGCGACCGCAGCGCCCAGCCACCAGCGGCGCCGAGATGTGCGTTGCACAGGCAAGCGCAGCACCTCGGCCTGCGGCCATTGCGCGGTGGTAGCAGGGGCCAGTTGCCCCGTCAGCTGCCACACCCGCTCGGCTTTGCGGTAGGCCTCGGCGTTGGCCGAATCGCTGGCGCACCATCGCTCGAACTCGGCACGCAGCGGCCCATCCTGCGGGGCCTGCTGCAGGCGCAGGAGCCAGTCCAGGGCCTGCTCGCGGCGGCTGGATACGAGGTCTGCTGGCGTCATGTCCGGCGCGTCTCCTGGGGGCTGAGGGGCGCGAAGGGTCGCACAGAGTCGGCCCGATGAGCAAAGGACGCGCCAGCGCCTGGTTTTTTCAACAGCCCCGTCAAAGGTCGTCCTCCAGCCGCGCCATGCAATGGCTCATGGCGTCGCGCACCAGTTGATGCACCAAGCTCACGGAGACGTTCAGGTGGTTGGCCACCTGCTGCAAGGTGAAACCCCCGAGGCGGTGCATTTCGAAGGCGATGCGGGTGCGTTGCGGCAGCTCTTCGAGGGCTCGGCTGATGGCGTCCAGCTCGTTCTGCTGGCTGACCGCCTGCTCGGGCGAGGCACTGCTCGACGGCAGCTCGGCGAGGATTTCGTCGCCGTCTGGCTGGGCTTTTTCGGTGGCGGTGCGGCGGGTCTGATCCAGGGCCAGGTTACGCACGATGCGGTAAAGGTAGCTGGCCGGGTGGCGGATGTCGGCATCATCCTGCTGCCCACTGAAACGCAGCCAGGCTTCCTGGACCACATCCTCGGCGCGGGCACGGCAGCCAACGATCGGGCGCGCATAATCGACCAACGCCGCCCGATGGGCCAAGTACAGCTGCAGTTTGTCGTCCGCCACGGGGTGGTATGCCAGGGAGTATCGGGGGCGGCGATGTTACCCGTAGTCGAGAATCATTATCAATACATGATCACGAGCGGTGTTCACCTGTAGGAGCTGCCTTGTGCTGCGAAGAGGCCGGTGAAAACAGGGTCGTTATATGACGCTGTTACCGGCCTCTTCGCAGCACAAGGCTGCTCCTTGTATCTCGACTTTCCCTTCCAAAAAAGCGAAAGTTCTCGACTGATCATCGAGGGAAGGTCATGAAGCGGAGCTGCTCCGAGGGCATCGAG
>Ga0160473_100890_pt1 | contig 17595 bp, 12 predicted proteins | sample HID1975I_E11MG_FD_108217 | JGI IMG/M metagenome (GOLD analysis project Ga0160473, IMG submission 108217) | Enriched soil microbial communities from UW Madison campus, WI, USA - HID1975I_E11 MG | ecosystem: Environmental > Terrestrial > Soil > Unclassified | place: USA: Madison, Wisconsin... | reverse complement strand
GAGGGCGCGGGCGAGGACGTGCACCTGAACAACGTCCTGGCCGAGGCGCGGGTGAAGGGGTTCCAGGGCGCGCACGGCCTGGCGCATCCCGACGCCCTGCTGGCCACGCCCAAGCATTTCGCGGCCTATTCGGCGGCGCTGGGCGGCATGGAATACAACACCACCGACATGTCCGAGCAGACGCTGCGCGGCGTCTATTTCCCGCCGTTCGAGGCGGCGCTGAAGGCCGGCGCCCTGTCGGTGATGAGCGCGTTCAACGACCTGAACGGCGTGCCGGCGTCGGGCAACGAATGGCTGCTGACCGGGGTGCTGCGCGACGAGTGGGGCTTCGAAGGCTTTGTCGTTTCCGACTACACGTCGGAGCGTGAGCTGGTGGCCCACGGCTTCGCCGAGGACGAGCGGGACGCGGCGCGCATCGCCCTGCTGGCGGGCGTGGACATCAGCATGATGTCCGGCATCTATCTGGCCCATCTTCCCGATCTGGTGGCCATGGGCGAGGTTCCGATGGCGCGCGTGGACCAGGCCGTGCGCCGGGTGCTGCGGACCAAGGCGGCGCTGGGCCTGTTCGACGACCCGTACCGCGGCTGCGATCCGGTGCGCGAGGCGCAGGTGGTCGGGTCCGCCGAACACTATGCCCTGGCGCGCGAGGCGGGCCGCAAGTCGATCGTGCTGCTGAAGAACGAGGGCGGCCTGCTGCCCCTGCCGAAATCGGGCAGGAAGATCGCCCTGATCGGGCCATTCGCGGACGACGTGGACAACGTCTTTGGCCCCTGGACCATCTGGGGCGATCCGAAACATCGCGTGTCGCTGGAGGCCGGGTTCCGCGCCGCCATGACCAACCCGCAGGACCTGTCGGTCACGCGCGGTTCGGACGTCGAGGCGGCGCTGGACGGCGGCGTCGCGGCGGCGGTCAAGGCGGCCGAGGCGGCGGACGTGGTCGTGCTGGCGCTGGGCGAGGACACCCGCATGTCGGGCGAGGCCCAGGCCCGCACCCAGATCGACCTGCCGGAGCCGCAACGCGCGCTGGCCGAGGCCGTGGCCGCAACGGGCAAGCCGGTGGTGATCCTGCTGCGCAACGGCCGGGCGCTGGAGCTGTCGGGCGCGGTCAAGGACGCCGCCGCCATCGCCGTGACCTGGTTCCTGGGCAGCGAGATGGGCAATAGCGTCGCCGATGTGGTGTTCGGCGATCACGGCCCGACCGGCCGCCTGCCGATCAGCTTCCCCCATCGTTCGGGCCAGCAGCCCTATTCGTACGACCACAAGGTCACGGGCCGTCCGGCCGATGTGAACAAGGCGGTCGAGGAATACACCGCCCGCTATCGCGAGACGACCAACACGGCGCTGTATCCGTTCGGGCACGGCCTGACCTATGGCGACATCGCCTATAGGGCGGTCAGCCTGTCGGGCGAGACGCTGGCCTGGGACGGCCGAATCGAGGTGTCGGTCGAGGTGACCAACACCGGCGCCCGCGCGGCCGAAGAGACGGTGCAGCTGTATATCCACGACCGGGTCGCCAGCCTGACCCAGCCGGGCCGACTGCTGAAGGATTTCCGCAAGGTGACGCTGGCGCCGGGCGAGACGCAGCGGGTGTCGTTCACCCTGCGCCGCGAGCAACTGGAGTTCATCGGCCGCGACATGAAGCCGACGGTCGAGCCGGGCCTGTTCGACCTGTGGCTGGCGCCGTCGGCGCAGACGGGGTCGCACGGGACGTTCCGGCTGGTGAAGTAAAACCAACTCTCCCTCCCCGTCCCGGGGAGGGTGGTCGCGAAGCGACCGGGTGGGGAGGGCGTGGCGATAACGAGCGCACTCCTGATTTGCCTAGCCGCCCCCACCCGGTTTCGGCCTGACGGCCTCAACCACCCTCCCCGGGACGGGGAGGGAGAATCCCTGCGGCCGTTTGCCTGCCCTTCGCCCAATCGCTATCTGTCGTGACCCATCCTCGCGGGAGCGACGACACTGACGACCCAGGCCCCGTTCAACTCGCCCTATGCGCACGACTTCGTGCGGATCGCCGCCTGCGTGCCGGAGATCCGGCTGGCGGATCCGGCGTTCAACGCCGAACGGACGCTGGAACTGGTGGCCGAGGGGGATCGGCGGCGCGTGGCGCTGATGGTGTTTCCGGAACTGGGCGTCTCGGCCTATTCGCTGGACGACCTGCTGTTGCAGGACGCGTTGCTGGAGGCGGTCGAGGATCAGATCAGGGGGATCGTGGAGGGCAGCCGGGGGCTGTTCCCGGCCTTTGTCATCGGCGCGCCGATAAGGGTCGACGGGCGGTTGTACAATACGGCCATCGTCATTCGCGATGGGGCGATCCTGGGCGTCACGCCCAAGAGCTTCCTGCCCAACTATCGCGAGTTCTACGAGAAGAGGCATTTCGCCAGTGGGGCGCGGGTGCGGGGACGCACGATCCGCCTGGCGGGGCAAGAGGCGCCGTTCGGGGCGGACCTGATCTTCCGTTCGATGGGCGGCGTCGACTTCGCCTTCCATGTCGAGATCTGCGAGGACGTGTGGGCGCCCGAGCCGCCGTCGACGCTGGCGGCGCTGGCGGGGGCGGAAATCCTGCTGAACCTGTCGGCCAGCAATATCGCCATCGGCAAGGCGGCGGCGCGCCGCCTGCTGTGCGCGGCCCAGTCGGCGCGCTGCGTGGCGGCCTATGCCTATTCCAACACGGGGCCGGGGGAATCGACCACCGATCTGGCGTGGGACGGCCATGCCGCGATCTTTGAACTGGGCGAACTGGCGGCCGAGGCGCCGCGCTTCGCCCGCGAGGCCGTGATGTCCGTCAGCGACATCGACGTCGGCCGCATCCGGCAGGAGCGGGCGCGGGTCGGCACCGTGGCCGACGCGGCGAACCTGGCCGTCGAACGCACCGCTCATTTCCGCACCGTGACCTTCGACATGGCGGCGCCGACGGACGAACTGGCGCTGGAGCGGGAGATCGAGCGCTTCCCCTTTGTCCCCTCCAACCCGGCCCAGTTGGCCGAGGACTGCGCCGAGGCCTATCAGATCCAGATGCAGGGCCTGGTCCAGCGGCTGAAATCGTCGGGCGTGAAGAAGGCGGTGATCGGCGTCTCGGGCGGGCTGGATTCGACCCAGGCGCTGATCGTGGCGGCGCGGGCGATGGATGCGCTGGGCCTGCCGCGGGAGAATGTGCTGGGCTTCACCCTGCCGGGGTTCGGCACGACGGAGGGGACCAAGTCGAACGCCTGGGCGCTGATGACGGCGCTGGGGGTGACGGCGGCGGAACTGGATATCCGCCCGGCCGCCGAACAGATGCTGAAGGATATCGGCCATCCCTATTCGGAGGGACAGGCCGCGTATGACGTGACGTTCGAGAACGTGCAGGCGGGGCTGCGGACCGACTATCTGTTCCGTCTGGCCAACCATCACGGCGGGCTGGTGGTCGGGACCGGCGACCTGTCGGAAGCGGCGCTGGGGTGGAGCACCTATGGCGTCGGGGACCACATGTCCCACTACAACGTCAATGCGGCGGTGCCCAAGACGCTGATCCAGCACCTGATCCGCTATGTCGCCAACTCGGCCGAGGTGGACGCCGAAACGGCGCGCGTGCTGTTCGCGGTGCTGGACACCGAAATCTCGCCCGAACTGGTTCCCCAGGGCGACGGCGCGGTGCAGCGGACCGAGGATTTCGTCGGCCCCTACAGCCTGCAGGACTTCACCCTGCACTACATGATCCGCTGGGGCTTCCGGCCATCCAAGATCGCCTATCTGGCGTGGAACGCCTGGGCCGACGTGGAGCGCGGGCGCTGGCCCGAGAACACGCCGCAGGACGCCTTCGTCGGCCACGACATGGCGACGATCAAACGCTGGATGGGCGTGTTCCTGAAGCGGTTCTTCCAGAACCAGTTCAAGCGGTCGTGCGTCCCGAACGGACCCAAGATTTCGTCGGCGGGCGCCCTGTCGCCGCGCGGCGACTGGCGCATGCCGTCGGATGCGGCGGCGGATATCTGGCTGGCGGACCTGGAGCGGGTTCCGGAGACGCTTTAGCCGATCCTCCCCAGCGTAGCGGGGAGGGGGACCGCGGCGCCGAAGGCGACGGGGTGGTGGGGGCGAGCTTCAAGCGCCGCGTCCTCGGTCCGCCCCCTCCACCACTTCGTGGTCCCCCTCCCCCGTGAACGGGGGAGGAGAGCGGTTGTTTACGCCCAGTGCATCGGCACATGCCGCGCCGCCGCCCAGTGGATCGCGCGGATGGCGTCGACGATGGCGCGGGTCGCGGCGACCGTGCCCAGTTCACCGCCCAGGTCGGCGGTGACCGCGCCGGACGCCAGCACGGCGGCGACGGCGGCCTCGATCGAGCCGGCCTCGTCCTCCAGATCGAAGCTGTGGCGCAGCATCATCGCCGCCGACAGCACCATGCCGACCGGATTGGCCAGGTCCTGACCGGCGATGTCGGGCGCAGAGCCGTGGATCGGTTCGAACAGGCCGGGACCGTCGGCGCCCAGCGAGGCGGACGGCAAGAGGCCGATGGAACCGCCCAGCACCGAGATCTCGTCCGACAGGATGTCACCGAACATGTTCTCAGTCAGGATGACGTCATAGTCGCGCGGCTTGCGGATCAGGTGCATGGCCATGGAGTCGACCAGGGCGTGCTCCAGCGTGATCTGGGGATATTCCTGGGCGTGAACGCGGATCACGACCTCGCGCCACAGACGGCTGGTCTCCATCACATTGGCCTTATCGACCGAGGTGACCTTGCCGCGACGCTGGGCGGCGGCCTGGAAGGCGGCGCGGGCGACGCGTTCGATCTCTTCGACCGTATAGGAGCACAGGTCCGAGGCGCTGGTGGCGGTGCGGGTGCGTTCGCCGAAATAGACGCCGCCGGTCAGTTCGCGGAAGACGATCAGATCGACGCCCTCGACGATCTCCTTCTTCAGTGGCGAGCGGTGGGCCAGGACGGGCGAGACCTGCAGCGGGCGCAGGTTGGCGTACAGGCCCATGGTCTTGCGGATGGCCAGCAGGCCCTCTTCGGGGCGACGCTTGCCGCCATCCCATTGGGGGCCGCCGACCGCGCCCAGCAGCACGGCGTCGGAGGCCAGGCAGGCGGCGCGGGTCTGCTCCGGCAGGGGATCACCGGTCGCGTCGATGGCCGCGCCGCCGATCAGATGTTCCGAAAACTCAAAGCGGTGGCCGTAGATATCGCCAATGCAGGTGAGGACGCGCTGGGCCGCCAGAGCGACCTCGGGGCCGACGCCGTCACCGGGCAGGACGACGATGTTGAAGGTGCGGGCAGGGGTCATTGGGCGGTCTCCGGCGCGTGGGCGCGCTCATAGGATTCGATGTCGGGCAGTTTCGATTGCAGCCAGCCCAGGGTGTCGACGCCGTCCAGCAGGCACTGGCGGGCGAAGGCCTCGACGGTGAAGGGAACGGCGAGGGCGTTCCCGCGCCGGATCTCGGCGGCTTCCAGATTGATGGTCACGGGCTGGTCGGGATGGGCGGCCAGATCGTCCCAGGTGGCCTGATCGACGACGATGGGCAGGAAGCCGTTCTTCAGCGCGTTGGACGTGAAGATGTCAGCGATCTCGATCGAGATCACCGCCCGGAAGCCATAGTCCAGCAGCGCCCAGGGCGCGTGTTCGCGCGACGAGCCGCAGGCGAAATTGGGGCCAGCCAGAAGGATGCGCCGCTCGCTGGGATCGATGCGGTTCAGCGCCGATTCCGGCTTGGGGGAGCCGTCCGTCTCATAGCGCCAGTCGTGGAAGGCGTGGGCGCCCAGGCCCTCGCGCGTGGTGGTGGTCAGGAAGCGCGCGGGGATGATCTGATCGGTGTCGATGTTAGCCTGACTGAGCGTCAGGGTGCGTGAGGTCAGGGTCTTGAAGGGCTCAGGCATGTGCGGCCTCCAGATAGACGCGCGGGTCGGTCAGGACGCCGGCCACGGCGCTGGCGGCGGCGGTGGCGGGACTGGCCAGGATGGTGCGGGCGCCCTTGCCCTGACGGCCCTCGAAATTGCGGTTCGAGGTCGAGACGGCCAGTTGGCCCGGCCCGACGAAGTCGCCGTTCATGGCGATGCACATGGAGCAGCCGGGGATGCGCCATTCGGCCCCTGCAGCGGTGAAGACGTGGTGCAGCCCCTCGGCCTCGGCGTCGCGGCGCACGGCTTCCGAGCCGGGGACGACCAGCATCCGCACGCCCGGCCGGACCTTGCGGCCCCTCAGAATGTCGGCGGCGGCGCGAAGGTCGGGCAGGCGACCGTTGGTGCAACTGCCGATGAAGACGACGTCGACCGGGTGGCCGGTCGTCGCCTGGCCTGCCGTGAAGCCCATATAGTCGAGGGCCTTCTGGTCCGAGTCCGAGCGCGGCTGCGGCACCGGCGCGCCGACGGGGGCGCCCGCGTCGGGGGTGGTGCCCCAGGTGGCCATGGGCCGGATGGCGGCGCCGTCCAGCGTCACCTCCTTGTCGAAGACCGCGCCGGGGTCGGTGGCCAGGGTCAGCCAGTCGGCGGCGGCGGCGTCGAAATCGGCGGGCACGTGGCGACGGCCGCGCAGCCAGTTGATGGTCGTCTTATCCGGCGCGACCATGCCGGCGCGCGCGCCCGCCTCGATGGACATGTTGCACAGGGTCATGCGCCCCTCCATGTCCAGCGACCGCACGGCCGGACCCGCATACTCGATGACATGGCCCGTGCCGCCGCCGAAACCGATGGCGGCGATGACGGCCAGGGCCACGTCCTTGCCCGAGACGCCGGGTTGCAGGGCGCCGTCGACGGTGACGCGCATCGATTTGGGCTTGCGCTGCAGCAGGCACTGGGTCGCCAGGACGTGGCCGACCTCGGACGTGCCGATGCCGAAGGCCAGGGCCCCGAAGGCGCCGTGGGTGGCGGTGTGGCTGTCGCCGCAGACGACCGTCATGCCCGGTTGGGTCAGGCCCTGTTCCGGTCCCATGACGTGGACCACGCCGCGCTGGTCGCTGTCCCAGCCCGCCAGCTCAATGCCGTGACGGGCGCAATTCGCCTCCAGCGTCCGGACCTGATCGCGGGCGGCGGGGGTGAAATAGGGTCGCTGACCGTCCGGCCCGGCGGGCAGGGTGGGGGTCGAGTGGTCCAGAGTGGCGAAGGTGCGATCGGGGCGGCGCACGGTCAGGCCGCGCGACTCGATCTCCGAAAAGGCCTGGGGGCTGGTGACCTCGTGGACCAGATGCAGGTCGATGTAGAGCACACCCGGCGTGGCCGGGGTTTCGGGCGTCACCACGTGGCGGTCCCAGACCTTGTCGAACAGGGTGCGGGCCATCAGCGATCCTCCCCTGCGCAGCGGGGGAGGGGGACCATGCGCAGCATGGTGGAGGGGGCGAAGGTCGAGCGCGGCGGATGGGGTTCGCCCCCTCCACCGCCTGCGGCGGTCCCCCTCCCCTGTCGCGAGGCGATAGGGGAGGATTGATTATGCCGGTTCATGGACACGTTCCTTCTTTTCCGCCGTCGTCGCCGCCGCCGCTCCGATGGGCTCCAGCCAGCCGAAGCGGTCGGGGGTCGTGCCGTCGAACAGGCCGCGGAAGGCGGTGTTGATCGCGTGGGTCACGGGGCCGGGGCCGGCGGCGCCGGTGGGGATGCCGTCGATGGAGCGGACGGGGGTGATCTCGGCCGCCGTGCCGGTCATGAAGACCTCGTCGGCGACATACAGGGCCTCGCGGGGCAGGGCCTGTTCGCGCGCCTCATAGCCCAGGGCGCCGGCCAGCTTCATCACGCTGTCGCGGGTAATGCCCTGCAGGATCGAGGCAGCGGCGGGCGGCGTCATCAGGACGTTGTCCTTGACCACGAACAGGTTCTCGCCGGCCCCTTCGGACAGGCGGCCGTCGACGCCCAGGCGATGCCTTCGCCGTAACCGCCGACCCGCGCCTCGCGCCCTATCAGATAGCCGGACAGATAGTTGCCGCCCGCCTTGGCGCCTGCCGGGATGGTGTTGGGGGCGACGCGATTCCAGCTGGAGATACAGGCGTCGACGCCCTTCTCCAGCGCCTCCTCGCCCAGATAAGCGCCCCAGGGGAAGGCGGCGATCATCACGTCCACACGCATCGCCTCGGGCGACGGGGTCACGCCCATGCCGCACTCGCCCAGGAAGGCCAGCGGGCGGATATAGGCCGAGCGCAGCCCTTCGGCCCGCACCGCCTGCTTGCACGCCTCGACCAGTTCGGCTTCGTCATAGGGCAGGGGGAAGTGATAGATGCGCGCGCTGTCGAACAGGCGGCGCACATGGTCGGTCAGGCGGAAACCGCACGGCCCGTTCGGCGTGTCATAGACGCGGATCCCCTCGAACACCGAGGTGCCGTAGTGCAAGGCGTGGCTCATGACGTGAACCTTGGCGTCGGCCCAGGGCGTCAGTTCGCCGTTGATCCAGATGTGTTCAGCCAGCGGCCGCATAGACGCGTTCCTCGGATTGGGGAGAGGGGAAACAGGGGCGTGAAGCCTCGACCAAGGCCAGCAGTTCGACGTCGTCGATCTCGCCGATCTCATCGGCGCGGCGCTTGAAGCCGGCGAAGCAGTCGGTCAGGTGCTGGCCGGACAGCGGATGGCCCAGGGCCTCCGCGCGTTTGGCCACGGCATGGCGACCCGAGTGCTTGCCCAGGACGAAGAAACTGCCTTCGAAGCCGACGTCCTGGGGGCGCATGATCTCGTAGGTCGACGGGTCGGCCATCATGCCGTGCTGGTGGATGCCGGCCTCGTGGGCGAAGGCGTTGACGCCGACGATGGCCTTGTTGCGTGGCACCGGGGTGTGGGTGATGTCGCTCAGCATCCGGCTGGCGCGGACGAAGTGGGTGGCGTCCACGCCGGTCGTGGCGTTCAGGCGGTCGGCGCGGACCCGCAGGGCCATCACCACCTCCTCGATCGAGGCGTTGCCGGCGCGCTCGCCGATGCCGTTGATCGCGCCCTCGACCTGACGGGCGCCGCCTTGGACCGCCGCCAGGGAGTTGGCGACCGCCAGCCCCAGATCGTCATGACAGTGGGCCGAGAAGACGACGTTCGGATGGCGCGGGCGCACCCGGGCGATCAGGAAACGGAACAGGTCGGCGATCTCGTTCGGCGTGGAATAGCCGACGGTGTCGGGGATGTTCAGCGTCTGCGCCCCGGCGGCGGCCGCGACCTCGCACACCTCGGCCAGGAATTCCGGCTCGGTGCGGATGGCGTCCTCGGGGCTGAACTCCACGTCGTCGAAGCGGGTGCGGGCGTAGCGGATCGCGCGGTCGACGGCGGCCAGCACCTGGTCCGTCGTCATCTTCAGCTTGAACTGGCGATGCGACGGGCTGGACCCCAGGAAGATGTGCAGGCGGCGGTCCGGGGTGCCGTTCAGCGCGCGCCAGGCGGCGTCGATGTCGCTTTCCTGCGCGCGGGACAGCGAGCAGAAGACCGGGCCGTCGTCGCGGGCGACCTGGCCCACCACGCGGCGCACGCCTTCCTCGTCGCCGGGCGAGGCGGCGGCGAATCCGGCCTCGATCACATCGACCTTCAGATCGGCCAGTACATGGGCCATGCGCACCTTGTCGTCGGGCGACATGGAGAAGCCCGGCGCCTGTTCCCCGTCGCGCAGGGTGGTGTCGAAGACGATGACGCGGTCGGGGTCTGCGGCGACCGCCCTGGCTACTCGGCTCATGTCGCCACCTCCGGCTGGAAGGCGACGCGGTCCATGCCGAACAGCTTGTCGATCTGGCGGCCCAGGCTGTCGACACAGCGGCCGTCGTCGCGACCGCGCACGGCCAGGGCGATGCGGCGCGCGGCGCCTTCTTCGGTCAGGCTCATGCCGTCGATATGAAAGCCGCGGCGCTCCACCAGGCCGATGAGACGTTGCAGCGAGCCGTCGGCGCGATCGATGCGGATGTGGATGGTGTCGGTCATGGCGTTCAGCCCTCGATCATTTCAGCGTTGTTCTTTCCGGGCGGGACCAGCGGCCACACGTTTTCCCGGGGGTCGATGACGACGTGCGCGAGACAGGGGCCGCGCGCGGCAAGCAGGCGCGCGATGCCGGGCGAGACCTCCTCGCGCCGGCTAATTCGGAAGGCCTCGATGCCGAACGCCTCGGCCACCTTCACGAAGTCCGGATTGTCGCTGAGGTCGATCTCGGAATAGTTCTCGGCGAAGAACAGCTCTTGCCATTGGCGGACCAGGCCCAGGGAGCTGTTGTCCAGCAGGACGATCTTCAGCGGCACGCCGTAGCGGCGCAGGGTCGCCAGCTCCTGGACGTTCATCATGAAGCCGCCGTCGCCGGCGATGGTGACGACCGTGGCGTCCGGCGCGGCCAGCTTGGCGCCCAGTCCGGCGGGCAGGCCGAAGCCCATGGCCCCCAGCCCGCCCGAGGTGATGTGCGCCTCGGGCCGGGAAAAGCGGCAGTGCTGCGCCGCCCACATCTGGTGCTGGCCGACGTCGCAGGCGGCGACGAAGCGGTCGCCCGCCGTCCGCGACAGCTCGTTCAGCAGGGCGGGGGCGTAGACGCCGTCGCCGGGCGCGTCATAGCGCGGGGCGTGGCGCGCGGCGGCCGAGGCGCAGCGGATGATCCACGGGTCGATGGCCAGCGGGGCGCTGGTCAGGCGTGCGGACAGCGCCTCGACCGCCGGCTTCAATTCGCCGGCGACGGCGACGTGGGCGGTGCGCAGCTTGCCGATTTCGGCGGCGTCGATGTCGAAATGAACGACGCGGGCGTGGGGCGCGAACTCGGCCAGCTTGCCGGTCGCCCGATCATCGAACCGGGCGCCCAGGACGATCAGCAGGTCGCTGTCCTGAACCGCCTCATTGGCCGCGCGGGAACCGTGCATGCCCAGCATGCCCAGGAAACCGGGGGAGTCGGTGGGGACGGTTCCCAGGGCGTTCAGGGTGGCGATCGACGGTATTCCGGTCGCCTCGGCGAAGGCGCGGACGGCGTCGGTCGCGCGGCCGATCTTCACCCCGCCGCCGATGTAGATCAGCGGGCGGTCGGCGGTGCGGATGAAGCGTTCCGCCTGGGCGATGGCGTCATGATCCAGCGGGGCGGCGTGGTTCGGGCGGCTGAAGCCGAAATCGTCGGCGGCCTGACCGACCTGAACGTCCTTGGGCAGGTCGATCAGCACGGGGCCGGGGCGGCCGGTCGCGGCGATGTGGAAGGCTTCCTCGACCGCCGCCGGGACGTCGGCCGCGCTGCGAACCAGGCTCGAATGCTTCACGATCGGCAGGGTGACGCCCAGGATGTCGATCTCCTGAAAGGCGTCGGTGCCCATGACGCCCTGAGCGACGTTGCCGGTGATGCAGACCATCGGCACCGAATCCATCATCGCATTGGCGATGCCGGTGACCAGATTGGTCGCGCCGGGGCCGGACGTCGCCATGCAGACGCCGACCCGTCCGCTCATCCGCGCCCAGGCGTCGGCGGCGAAGGCAGCGCCCTGTTCATGGCGGACCAGAATATGTTTCAGCGACGAGCCGGTCAGGGCGTCATAGACGGGCATGATCGCGCCGCCCGGATAGCCGAACACGACATCCACCCCCAGCCGCTCGAGCGTCGAGACCAGCAGGCGGGCGCCGCTCTGACGAGCGGTGTCGGGCGTGGCTTTCAGGGCGGCGGCGGTCATGGCTCAGGCGGCCTCCGACTTGGGGGCGTGCAGCCAGGCCATGCGTTCCCGCAGGCGGGCGCCGGTCTGTTCGATGGGGTGTTCGCCGTCGGCCCGGACCCAGGCCTCATAGCGAGGCTTGCCCGCCTCGTTCTCGGCGATCCATTCGCGGGCGAACTGGCCCGACTGGATCTCGTCCAGGATGGTCTTCATCCGGGCGCGGGTCTCGTCGGTGATGACGCGCGGGCCGGACTTGACCGAGCCCCACTTGGCCGTCTCCGAGATGAACTCGTTCATCCGGGTGACGCCGCCTTCGTAGAACAGGTCCACGATCAGCTTCAGCTCGTGCATGCATTCGAAATAGGCGATCTCTGGCTGGTAGCCGGCGTCGACCAGGGTGTTGAAGCCGGACATGACCAGCTCCTTGGCGCCGCCGCACAGGACGGCCTGTTCGCCGAACAGGTCGGTCTCGGTCTCCTCGCGGAAGGTGGTCTCCAGCAAGCCGCCGGTGGCGCCGCCGATGCCGCGCGCATAGCCCATGGCGCGGTCGCGGGCCTTGCCCGTGGCGTCGCGCTCGATGGCGAACAGGGCGGGGACGCCCCGGCCGCGCGCGAACTCGCGCCGGACCAGATCGCCGGGCCCCTTGGGTGCGACCAGGATGACGTCCATGTCGGCGCGCGGCTGGATGCGCTCGTAGATGATCGAGAAGCCGTGGGCGAACAGGATGGCGGCGCCCGGTTTGGCGTTGGGCGCGATGATGTCGCGGTAAACCTGGGCCTGGGCCATGTCGGGGGTCAGGACGGCGATGATGTCCGCCCCCTGGACCGCCTCGGCCGGTTCCGCCGTCGGAATGCCGTCGGCCGTGGCGTTGCGCCAGCCCTTGCCGCCGTGGCGGACGCCCGCGATCACGTCGTGGCCCGAATCCTTCAGGTTCTGGGCATGGGCCCGGCCTTGCGAGCCGTAGCCGATGATGGCGATGCGCTGGCCGGCGATGGCGCCGGGGCGAATGTCGTCGTTGGTGTAGATGGTGATGGCCATGGTCAGGCGTCCTGTTCGGCGGTCTGTTGAGCCGACCGGAAGGTCTGGGCCGGCGGCGGGTTGGGAATGGTGACGGCCCCCTGCGAGGCCGAGGCGACGGCGGCGCGGTATTTGGCGAATACGCCGTGCGCGGGCCGGATGGCGGCCGGGACGAAGGCGGCGCGGCGCGCGGTCAGGTCGGCGGCGACATCGATCCGGCGCCCGGTCACATCGATGGTGATGCGGTCGCCGTCGCGGATCAGGGCGATGGGGCCGCCGGCCGCCGCCTCGGGCGAGACATGACCGGCGACGAAGCCGTAGCTGGCGCCCGAGAAACGGCCGTCGGTGATCAGGGCGACGTTCCGGACCCCGCGCCCCTTCAGGGCGGCGGTGATCTGCAGCATCTCGCGCATGCCGGGGCCGCCCTTGGGGCCTTCGTAGCGGATGACGATGACGTCGCCGTCGCCGACCGAGCCGTCCTGAACGGCGTGGAAGGCGTCTTCCTCGCAATCGAACACGGCGGCAGGACCTTCGAAGCGATCGACCTTGTGGCCAGTCAGCTTGATGACCGCGCCCTCGGGCGCGACATCGCCGTAGATGACAGCGTAGGAGCCGCGCGTCATGATCGGGGCGTCCATGGTGGTGACGACCTGCTGGCCGGGTTGCTCCTCCGCCTCGGCGGCTTCGGCGAACAGGCTGCGGCCGCTGACAGTGGGGGCGTTTACGATCTTGCCCGCCTGGGCCAGCCGCTGGGTGACCAGACGCGTCCCGCCCGCCGCGAACAGGTGCGAGGCCAGGAAGCGGCCGCCCGGCTTCAGGTCGCAGATGACCGGCGCCGCGACGCAGGCCTGATGGCAATCCTCGACGCCGAATTCGACGCCCGCCTCGGCCGCGATGGCGGTCAGGTGCATGACGGCGTTGGTCGATCCGCCCGAGGCCGAGACGGCGATGGCCGCATTCTTCAGGCTGGTGCGGGTGATGTATTTGCGGGCCGTGTCGCCAGCGAAGACGCGTTCGACGATCAGGCGGCCGCAGCGCTCGCCCTGTTCCGCCTTGGCCGGATCGACGGCGGGCACGTCGTTGGCGCCCATCGGCGACAGGCCCATGACCGACAGGGCCATGGCCATGGTGTTTGCGGTGAACTGGCCGCCGCAGGCCCCGGCGCCGGGGCAGACCGCGCTCTCGACCGCCTTCAGTTGGGCGTCGTCGATCGTGCCCGCGCCATGGGCCCCGATAGCCTCGAACACCTCCTGGACCGAGACTTCCCGACCGCCGATCCGGCCGGGCAGGATGGTGCCGCCGTAATAGACCAGGCCGGGGATATCCATGCGCGCCAGGGCCATGGCGGCGGCCGGGATGGTCTTGTCGCAGCCGACGATGCAGACGACGCCGTCCAGCTGATGCCCCTCGACCGCCAGCTCGATGCTGTCGGCGACGACCTCGCGGCTGATCAGCGAGGCCTTCATGCCCGCTGTGCCCATCGAGATGCCGTCGGTGACGACGATGGTGTTGAAATCGACCGGATAACCGCCCGCCGCCACGATGCCCGCGCGCACGTCGCGGGCCAGTCGGTCCAGGTGCATGTTGCACGGCGTGACCGACGACCAGGTGTTGACGATGGCGATCATCGGCTTGTCGAAGTCGGCGTCCTGCATCCCCGCCGCGCGCAGATAGGAGCGGGCGGCGGCGCGGTTCGGGCCGTGCGTCACCGCCGCGCTGCGCGCGTTCTGTTTCGGTCGGTTTTGATTGTCGTCGGTCATCGGTCGGCTTTGAAATCCGGACCGTCCAGACACGAAAAACCCCGCTGCCTTTCGGTAGCGGGGTGGGTGCGGGACAGTCCTGTAAGGGTTCAGGTCAGGTCGCAGGCATCCACGCCGCTTGGGCGAGCGGAAGAAGAATTACGGCGATAAGAATTACGCTGACCGACAGGGCGCGCAGGTCCGCGACCGCTTGAGCGGTGGCGGCAGTCGCGGCGATGGCGGCGCGGGTGGACAAGGCGAAAACTCTCGTTGAGTTCAGCCTTAATGCCATCAGGTTTGCTGCGCTGCAACCGTGATGGTGAAAAATGCGCAAAAATCTTGCGAAGACGGGGTGAGCGTCAGCTCACCCCGCACGTTTTGACCGGTGTCAGGCAGTCGGCGAAGAGGTTTCGCTCCAGCTGCCGGCCAAGGCCTTGAACAGGCCGATCTGGTAGGTGGCGACCTGGGCCTCGGACGCAGCCAGGGCGGACTCGGCGCCGGCCAAGGTGCGCTCGGCGTCCAGCACGCTCAAGAAGCTGTCGACGCCGGCGTCGAAACGTAGGCGGGACAGGCGCGCGGCGTTGGCCGCCTGATCCCGCGCCTGACGCAGCGAGGTGCGGCGGTCCAGTTCGTTGGCGTAGGCGGACAGGGCCGTCTCGGTCTCCTGCAACGCGGTCAGCACGGTCTGGTCGAAGGTCGCCAGCGCCGCATCGGTATTGGCCCCCGCCGCCGCAATGCGCGCGCGCGCCACGGCGATATTGGGGAAGGACCAGCTGATCAGCGGGCCGAAGCTGAAGCGGGTGTTTCCATTCTGGCCGAGGTCCGAGGAGTCGAGCGCCGTGCTGCCGATCGAACCGCCCAGGCTAATGGACGGATACAGGGCGGCGGTGGCCACGTTCACGCGCGCCGCTGAGGCGGCCAGGCGACGCTCGGCCTGACGCACGTCGGGGCGGCGGGCCAAAAGCGCCGCGCCGTCGCCGACCGGGATCGGCTGGGTCACGGTCGGGATGGTCGCGCAGTCGCGGGCGGCGGCGCTGGCCTGGGCCGGGGTTACGCCGGTCAGGGTGGCCAGGCGGAACAGGGCGGCGTCGCGCTGGGCCCGCAAGGGCGGCAGGGCGGCCTGTGTCGAGGCGGCGGCCGAGCGGGCGCGGGCCAGGTCCAGTCCGTTGCCGGCGCCCTGATCCAGCAGGTTCTGGGTCAGGCGGGCGGTGTCGTTCTGAAGCGACAGGGTGCGCTCGGCCACTGCGATCTGCGCATTGGCGGCGCAGGTGTCGGCATAGGCGCGGGCGGTTTCGGCCGCGACGGTCACGCGCACCACGTCCAGGGCGGCGGCGGCGGCGTCCGCATCGGCGCGGGTCGCGCGGATGGCCGAGCCGACGCGACCGAACAGGTCGATCTCGTAGCTGACGTCCAGGCCGGCGTCGAAGGTGTCGACCTCAGGCGCGTTCTCACCTGCGGGGACGCCGGGCGTGACGGCGGCCGAGGCGCGCGACCGCTGCGCGGCGGCCGAGATCTGCGTCGAGGGCAGGCGGCCTGAACGCGCTTCGGACAGGGAGGCGCGTACGGCCCGCAGATTGGCGGCGGCGGCCTCAAGCTCGTTGTTCTCGGCTAGGGCCTGGACGATCAGGCCGTCCAGAACCGGGTCGTTGAACAGACGCCACCAGTCGTCGCGGGCCGCCTGGGGGCTGATGGCAGCCGACTGGCCGCCGATGAAGGCGCCCGACGCGGCGGGGGGGAGGGCGGCGTCGGGCGCCTTCGGCCCGACCGCGCAGGCCGACAGGAGGGCGGCGGCCGAGACGGCGGTCAGGATGGGGAGGGCACGGTTGGTCATCAGGCGTCTCCGCTGCGGCCGGCGGGCGCCGGCGTGGGCGAGTCGGGGTCGTAGGGGTCATGCGGCGGCGTGCCGAAGGTGGTGGGCAGGTCGCGTTCCTTTTCCGGCGCCTTGGGCAGCTTGCCCGAGACCCAGCGCATCACGACGTAGAAGACCGGCGTGAAGATCAGGCCGAAGAAGGTCACGCCCAGCATTCCGAACACCACCGACACGCCCAGCGCCTGACGCATCTCGGCGCCGGGACCGGTGGCCAGGGCCAGCGGCAGCACGCCGAAGATGAAGGCGAACGAGGTCATCAGGATCGGGCGCAGACGCTGGCGGGCGGCCTGGATGGCGGCGTCGAAGCGGTTGAGCCCGTCGTTGTCCTCGCCCTGCTTGGCGAACTCGACGATCAGGATGGCGTTCTTGGCCGCCAGGGCGATCAGAACCACCAGGCCGATCTGAGTCAGGATGTTGTTGTCCATCCCGTTGATGTTCACCCCGACCATTGCAGCCAGGATACACATCGGCACGATCAGGATGACCGCCATCGGCAGGGTGAAGGCCTCGTACTGGGCGGCCAGCACCAGGAAGACGAAGATCACGGCCAGGACGAAGATCAGGGTGGCGGAACTACCGGCCTGCTTTTCCTGCAGGGCCAGGCCGGTCCATTCGTAGCTGAACCCTTCGGGCAGGGCCTGGGCGGCGACCTGCTCCATGGTCGTCAGGGCTTGGCCAGACGAGACGCCGGGCGCGGCCTGTCCCTGAAGCTCGGACGCCGGGAACAGGTTGTAGCGGACCACGCGGACCGGGCCGGAGTCATTCTTGAGCTCTGTCACCGAACCGATCGGCACCATGGCGCCCGAGGCCGACCGCACCTTGAAGTTGGCGATGTCGGCCAGGTCGTCACGATAGGCGGGCTCGGCCTGGGCGGTCACGCGGAAGGTCCGGCCCAGATAGTTGAAGTCGTTGACATAGGTCGAGCCCAGATAGGTGCCCAGCGTGTCGAACACGGCCGAGGGTTGCACGCCCATCATCAAGGCGCGATCGCGGTCTACGTCGGCGGCGATGCGGGGCGAGCCGGTGTTGTACAGGCTGAACACCTGCTGGACCTGTTCGGGCTGCTGGGCGGCGGCGCCCATCATGGCGAAGGTGGCCCCTTCCAGCGCCTTGAGGCCGGCGCCGGAACGGTCCTGGATCATCATGGTGAAGCCGTTGCCGTTGCCCAGACCCTGAACGGCGGGGGGCGCGATCATGAAGATGGTCGCTTCCTCGATCACGCCGGTCGCGCCGGACAGGGCGCCGGCCAGGGCCGAGGCCGCCATTTCGGGCGTCTTGCGCTTATCGAACTCGTCCAGGCGGATGAACATGGTCGCGGCGTTTGAGGCGGCCGAGAAGCTGGTGCCGTCCAGGCCGGCGAAGGCGGCCACGTCGGCCACGCCGTCGGTCTTGAGCGCGATCTCGACCGAGCGGTTCATGGCGGCCTCGGTGCGTTCCAGCGACGAGCCG
>Ga0160473_100873_pt1 | contig 17815 bp, 17 predicted proteins | sample HID1975I_E11MG_FD_108217 | JGI IMG/M metagenome (GOLD analysis project Ga0160473, IMG submission 108217) | Enriched soil microbial communities from UW Madison campus, WI, USA - HID1975I_E11 MG | ecosystem: Environmental > Terrestrial > Soil > Unclassified | place: USA: Madison, Wisconsin... | reverse complement strand
GACACCGACAGAGGCTCCGCCTTCAGCGTCAGCCGGGGCGCCGTCGCGCCATTGGTCAGCGACTTGCCCAGTTCATCCACCAGGCCGCGCAGATACTCGTCCATCGCCACCGTGGCCATGTCGCCCGAGGTGTAGAGGCGACGGTGCACATGGGCGACCGCCTCGATCCGCGCCTGGGCCTCGCGCAGGGCGGCGCGAGCCCCCTCGTCCGCCAGCTGGCGCAGTTGCAGCGACATGAAGGACGACACCAGTTGCAGCGAATTGCCGACCCGGTGATTGACCTCGCGCAGCATGGCCTCGGCGCGGTCGCGGGCCAGGCGGACCTCTTCCTCGACCCGCTGGTTCTCGCGCTCCAGACGCCGCCTCAGCAGGGCGTCCTCCAGCGCGGATCGCAGCAGGGCGGTGAAATCCTCGGACACATCCTTGATGACATAGTCAGCGGCGCCGGCGCGCAAGGCGGCCACGGCGATCCGCCCTTCCTGGGCGCCCGTGACATAGACGACCGGCGGCGGCGCACTCAACGCCAGGATATCGGGCAGGACCTCCAGCCCGTCGCGGCCCGGCATATAGTGATCCAGCGCACAGACATCGAACACGCCGGTCTTCAGCGCCTCGACGCCGGCATCGCCATCGGGCGCGCACGTCACGACATAGCCGTGACGGCTCAGTTCCTTCTCGACCAGCCGCGACAGGCCGCGGTCATCGTCGATGTACAGGAGTTTGATGGCCGCCCCGGATCCGCTCACTCGATCTCCGGCGCCTGCATGACCGACAGGAACAGACCCAGCTGGCGGATCGCGCCGGCAAAGGCTTCGTAGTCCACCGGCTTGGTGATGTAGACGTTACAGCCCAGGTCGTAGCAGCGCTGGATTTCGACCTTGTCATCCGTGGTCGTCAGCACCACGACCGGCGCCCGGCGCAGCCGCTCGTCCGCCTTGACCTGCGCCAGGATGTCGGTGCCCGACATGTCCGGCAGGTTCAGATCCAGCAGGATCAGCAGCGGCCCGTTGGCCCGGACCTCGGTGCTGAACAGATAGTCCAGCGCCGAGCCGCCGTCAGCGAAGTGGGCGATCTCGTTGGCGATGTTCGCCCGCCGGATGTTCTTCTCGATCAGCTTGGCGTGGCCATGGTCGTCCTCGACCATGACGATTTTCACCGGTGCGCTCATACTAGGTCTCCAGCCTCGGCAAGGATGAGGCGTTTGGGGAATTTAACGTGGAAAGTCGAGCCTTTTCCAGGCTCGGATTCCACATCGATGGAGCCGCCGAGGCGGCGTACGCTGTTGCGGACAAAGGCCAAGCCCAAGCCTTCACCGGGTCGGTCCTGCTTGCCCGAGCGGCGGAACAACTCGAATATCCGCTCGTGGTCCTTGGCCGGGACGCCGCGCCCGTTGTCGCTAACGCGATAAACGATCCAGCCCCCGGCGATCTCCTCGCCGGCGATCTCGATCAGGCCCGGCCGACCCGCTTCCAGATATTTCACGGCGTTGTCGATCAGATTGCCGAAAACCTGCTCGACCGACAGGCGATCGCTGTCCAGTTCGGGCAGGTCATGCACCACGATCTGACCACCGGTCTCAGCCACCTGGTGCTGCACGCTGTCGGCGATGCCTTGAGCCAGCCGGGTCATGTCCAGCGTCTCCGGCGCCAGGTGGCGCCGCCCCTCGCGCGACAGTTTCAGGATGGCGTTGATCAATCGATCCATCTTGGCGGTTGAGGCGCGGATGAAGCCGATGGCCTCGGGCATCTCCTCGCGCACGGCATAGGTCGCCTCGGCGTCGATCAGTTCGGGGGCCTTGTCCTCGAACACGGTCAGTTGCCGATCCAGCAGCTTGCCCGCCTGCTCCAGCTCGGCGGTATAGCCCATCACATTGACCAGCGGCGACCGCAGGTCATGACTGACGATATAGGCGAAGCGCTGGATCTCCTCGTTGGCGCGCGTCAGTTCGCCCGTCCGGGCCCGCACCTTGTCCTCCAGTGAGGCGTTGGCCTGATCCAGCGCCAGTCGGGCGCGCTCGATCTCGCGGACATAGTTCCGCACCAGCCACAGGCTGACCACCGCCAACGCCAGGATCAGAATGCCGCCCACGCTGTTCGCCACCACTGTCATGGTCCCGGACCATTCGGATCGCCGGGTGCGGAAGGTCTGGCGCGTCGCCTCGATCTCGTCGATGGCCGCGATTTCCGCGCGCATGTCGTCCATGAGCACCTTGCCCTGACCGCTGCGCGCCAGTTGCACGGCTTCGCCGATCCGCCCCGTCCGAGCCAGGTCGATGGTTCGCTCCATCACGCTCAGACGCTCGCGCGACAGGGCGCCGACGTGCTCCACCCGCCCGCTCAGATCCGTGTCGCCTTCGGTCAGATCTTCCAGCCGCGAAAACAGGCCAGGCAGGTCGGCGATCGCCTGGTCATGGATCTCCAGATAGTCGGCGCGCCCGGTCAACAGAAAGCCGCGTTGGCCGGTTTCCGCATCCACCAGCCGGGTCAGCAACCCCTGCCCGACCAGTCGCACGGCCTGACCCTGCTCCACCCGGCGGTTGAAGCGCGCGGTCTCGCGGATCATCAGGAAGGTCAGCAGATTGACGATCAGCAACAGGACGATGGCGCCCGACAGCAGGGTCACCACCGAACGCGCCAGCGTCGGCGTCCGCATAAAGCGGTTCAGCGCCGCCAGATTGTCCTTAATCGCCAATGCCATGCAGCGGCGACGTTAGCGCGCTTGGCGGCTGAGTCTACAGCAATGGTGGTGGCTCGCAGCCAAACCCATAGACCAAACGCCGTTCTTTCTAATTTGCGGCTTTTGTAGTACGGGTAACGATCTATCAAGGGAGGCCCCAAATGAATAGACGTTTGGCCTACGCGTTCGCTTTGCTTTGCTTTTCCTCCACCACGGCGATGGCTCAGACGGCGCCGCCACCTCGCCCCGCCGGACCGGGAATATTGCCTCCTCAGCAGCGGACGATCCGTATTCCCGATCACATTGATGGCGGTCTGACGCGTCAGGCAGCCTTATACCGTGCCCAACGAGAGTCTCAGGAAGCCGAGCTCGCCCAAAGAAATCGTTCAGGCATGGAGCGCGCCGAGCGTCTGGCGAACTTGATCAATCAGGGGCAATGCCGAACCGCCTATGAGACGGCAGTGGCCGAGAACGACCCGGTCATGGCGCACAAAGTGCTTGGGGTTTGTACAGGGCCGCAATCGATCGTCACGGTCACAGACCCAGAACCTGCCGATTGACAAGGTCATCAGGCGATGACCTTGTGACGCTTGGAAAGCGAAGCATTGGAGATCGGCATGCGCACTCTAGTCTTGATGTCGGCCGGGCTCATTTTGAGCGCGTCTACAGCAGTCGCCCAGACGCCGCCACCGCCACCACCGGTGCAGACGCCGCGACCGGTTCCCCCGCCGCTCCCCGTTGACGGCTATCTGACATTCAATGCCGCTCTTCAGGATTCGCTGCGGAACAGCCCGGAAGCCGTTTCCGCCCAAGAGAACCGTGAACGCTGGAAGCGCGCCGAACGCCTAGCCGAACTGATCAACCAGGGCCAATGCAAGACCGCTCATCGCATCGCTACCCAAGAGGGCGATGAAGTCATGGCTGCACGCATTGTGACAGCCTGCACACCCAATAACTGACTTAAACCTGCCCGATGGTTCGCAGGCGGGCGCGGGGATGGACCTCGTTCTGGCTCATCACCACGGTCTGGCCGCGGAAGCGCTCGATGATGGAGCGCACATAGGGACGCACCTGCGGGCCGGTCAGCAGCACTGCCGTTTCGCCCGCCATGGCCGCGCGCTCGAACACGTCGCGGACCGCGCGGATGAAGTCCTGAAGCCGTGACGGCGCCATGGCCAGCTGCTTTTCCTCGCCCTGGCCGACCAGGGCGTCCGAGAAGGCCTGCTCCCATTCCGGCGACAGGGTGACGATGGGCAGGGCCCCGTCGTCGCCGCGATGCTGCCAGCACAGCTGCCGACCCAGTCGCGACCGAACATGCTCGACCAGATAGGTCACGCTGGTCGTGTGCGGCGCGGCCTCGGCCAGGCCTTCCAGAATGGCGGCCAGGTCGCGGATCGACACCTTCTCGCGCAGCAGCGACTGCAGCACCCGCTGCAGGGTCGTGACCGTCACCACCGAGGGGATCAGTTCGTCGACCAGCTTCTTCTCCTCGCCGTCCAGCTCCTTCAGCAGCTTCTGGACTTCGGCATAGGACAGCAGGTCGGCCATGTTCTCCTTCAGCACCTCGGTCAGGTGCGTCGTCAGGACGGTCGAGGGATCCACGATCGTATAGCCACGGAACGTCGCCTCTTCCCGCAGCGCCTCATCGATCCACGTCGCCGGCAGGCCAAACGCCGGCTCCTTGGTGTGTTCGCCCGCCAGTTCGACCTGGCGCCCCGCCGGGTCCATCGCCATCAGGCAGCCCAGCCGAACCTCGCCCTGCCCCGCTTCCATCTCCTTGATGCGCAGCGAATAGCCCTGGGTTGGCAGGCGCATATTGTCCAGAATGCGCACCGCCGGCATGACGAAGCCGTACTCCTGCGCCAGCGAGCGGCGCAGCGCCTTGACCTGATCGGTCAGGCGCCGCCCCTCCAGATCGTTGATCAGCGACAGCAGGCTGTAGCCCAGCTCGATCTTGACCTCATCGATGTTCAGCGCCGTGCCGATGGGCTCCTCGACCTCTTCGCGCGGACCGCTGGCCGCCGACAGGTCCACGTCGGTCACGGCGGGCCTCAGCTTCTCACGACCCAGCTTCCAGGCCATGAAGCCGGCGCCCAGCGACAGGGCCGCGAACGGGATCAGCGGCATGCCGGGGATCAGGCCGATCACGCCCGACATGGCCGACACCACGCCCAGGCTGACCGGATTGGTCGCCAGTTGCTTGACCAGCGCTTTGTCCGCCGAACCCTCGACCCCCGCCTTGGACACCAGGAAGCCCGCGGCGATGGACACAATCAGCGCCGGCACCTGCGTCACCAGGCCGTCGCCGACCGTCAGCAGCACATAGGTGTTGGCCGCCTCGCCCGCCGGCATCTGGTGCTGCAGCACTCCGATCAGGATGCCGCCGATGACGTTGATGAAGGTGATGATCAGGCCTGCGACAGCGTCGCCGCGCACGAATTTCGAGGCGCCGTCCATGGCGCCGAAGAAGGTCGATTCCTGCTCCAGTTCCTTGCGGCGCAGCTTGGCCGCGTCCTCGTCGATCAGGCCGGACGACAGGTCGGCGTCGATGGCCATCTGCTTGCCCGGCATGGAGTCCAGGGTGAAGCGGGCCGACACTTCGGCGATGCGGGTCGAACCCTTGGTGATGACGACGAAATTCACCACCAGCAGGATGGCGAAGATGATGATGCCGATGACGAAATTGCCGCCCATCATCAGGTTGCCGAACGCCTGGATCACCTGACCCGCGGCGTCATGGCCCTCATGGCCGTGGCTCAGGATCAGGCGGGTCGAGGCCAGGTTCAGGCCCAGGCGATACAGCGTCGCCACCAGCAGGACCGTCGGGAAGATGGCGAAATCCAGCGGCCGCTTCATCAGCAGCGCCGTCATCAGGATCAGCACGCTGCTGGTGATCGAGATGGCCAGCAGGAAGTCCAGCAGCATCTGCGGGACCGGCACGATCAGCAGCATGACGATGCCGATGACGCCCAGCGCCAGCAGCACTTCGCCGCGCCCCATCCAGCCCATGACGTCACGGCCCGTGGGCCGGGCCATGCCGTCCTTCATCAGGTGGACGTCAGCCATGGCGGGGGCATCCGGTGCTCATGGCCCCTGATGACAGGATTCGCGTCCGCTCAACCATGGCCCAGCGCCCGCAGCGCCTCGCGCACGCCCTGGGCCAGCACCGCCTCGCGCTGCGCCGTCGTGGCCTCGGGCGCTTCGGTGAAATAGGCGGCGACCAGCACCGGCTGGCCCGACGGCGGGCGCAGCAGGCCGATGTCGTTGGTCGCGCCGTTGCCGCCGGTTCCCGTCTTGTGGGCGACGGTCCAGCCCGTCGGCGCCGCTGCCTTGATCCGGCCCGGCCCCGTGGGCGACGCCAGCATCCAGCCTTCCAGCAGTTGGCGATGCTCGACCGTCAGCCGCTCGTCCAGCAGCACTTCGCGCAGGTTGCCGACCGTCTGGTCGGGCAGACCGGTGTCGCGCGGATCATCGGCCAGGGCGCTGTTCAACTCGGGCTCCCACCGGTTCACCGTGGTCGAGGTGTCGCCCAGCGTCCGTAGCCAGTCGCGCCAGGCGTTCAGCCCGCCCATCTCGCGGATCATGATGTTGGCGGCGGGATTGTCGCTGACCTCGACCATGGCCTGGCACAGCGCCTGGACCGTCAGGCCGCGCCCCACGGCGGGGCCGGTCACGGGCGCGTGGCTGATCATGTCGGCGCGGGTGACCCGGATGGACCGATCCAGCCGCTCCTCGCCGCGCTCAACGCGTTCCAGCGCGGCCGCCGCCAGGAACAGCTTGAAGGTCGAGCAGTAGGCGAACCGCTCCTGCCCGCGCCAGCTGACGCTGCGATTGAAGGCGATATCCAGCGCCGAGACGCCCAGTCGTCCGCCGTGACGCGCCTCCAGCGCCGACAGATCCAGCGCCGGTCGCGGCGGCTCGGGCTGTTCCGGCTGGCTACAGGCCAGCAGCGTCGGCGCCAGGCCCAGCGCGCCGAGGCCGGTCAGGACCTTCCTGCGATCGGCGCGCGTCGTCATCGTCAGGCGACGGCGTAGCCGCTGGCGCCCGCGACGCCCGACTGCGGCGCTGGGATGCTGGTTCCCTCGTCGGCGTATTCGTTCAGCTTGTTGCGCAGGGTGCGGATCGAGATGCCCAGGATGTTCGCCGCATGGGTGCGGTTGCCCAGGCAGTGGTTCAGCGTGTCCAGGATCAGCGTCTTCTCCATCTGGGCCACGGTCTGGCCGACAAAGCTGCGCGTGACCGCGTCCGCGACCTGCGCCGCCCGTCCGGCCAGGCCGGCGTCCGAATAGCCGGCCGGCGTCCCCGCGCCGCTGCTCAGCGGCTGACCGTCCGGCAGGCGGATCGCCTCGACGTCGATCTCCGGGCCGGTCGCCAGCAGCACCGCGCGGTGCATGGCGTTCTCCAGCTCGCGCACGTTGCCGGGCCAGCGGTGCGCCACCAGCGCGCGGCGCGCATCGGCGCCGATCGCCCGCACCGGCACGCCGTTCGCGGCGGCGTATTTCTTGACGAAGTGATCGGCCAGCACCGCGATATCGCCCGGCCGTTCACGCAGCGACGGCAGGCGCAGGTTCACGACGTTCAGGCGATACAGCAGGTCCTCGCGGAACGTGCCCTCGCTGACGGCGCGGGCCAAGTCGCGATTCGAGGTGGCGATGATGCGGATGTCGACCTTGACCGGCTTGGTCCCGCCAACGCGGTCGATGACCCGTTCCTGGATGGCGCGCAGCAGCTTGGCCTGCAGACGGGCGTCCATCTCGCTGATTTCGTCCAGCAGCAGGGTGCCGCCGTCGGCCTCTTCGAACTTGCCGATCCGGCGCGCGACGGCGCCGGTGAAGGCGCCCTTCTCGTGACCGAACAGTTCGGATTCCAGCAGGTTGTCCGGAATGGCCGCGCAGTTGACACTGATGAACGGCTTGTCCGCCCGGCGCGAGCCCTGGTGCAGATAGCGCGCCATGACCTCCTTGCCGACGCCGCTTTCGCCGGTGATCAGGATGGACGCTTCCGAGCGCGCCACCTGGTCGGCCAGGCCCAGCACCGCCGTCATCGACGGATCGGCCGAGATCAGCGGCCGGTCGTCATCAGCCACGGCCGACAGCACCGCCGCGATGAGGTCCGCTTCCGGCGGCAGGGGAATGAACTCCTTGGCCCCGGCCTTGATCGCCGCCGCCGCTTCCGACGCGCCCGCATCGACGCCGCAGGCGACGACCGGCACGAAGATCCGCTCGACCTCGTTGGCGGCGATCAGGGCGGCGATGTCGATGCGATAATCGACCATCAGCAGGTCCGCGCCCTGGCCCCGGCGCAGTTGCTCCGTCGCCTGATCCGCGCGCTCGACATGATGCACCTTGGCGCCGTGCGCCATGGCCATCTTCACCGCCGTCGCCAGCTGTCCGCTGACCCGTCCGACCACCAGGAGCCGCATCTTTCTTCTCCTCTAATCCTGTTTCCGAAAACCGGTCGCCGCTCAGGCGCCCGAGTCCTCGGTCTTGATGATTTCCGTCATGGTCACGCCCAGCCGGTCCTCGACCACCACGACCTCGCCGCGCGCGATCAGGCGGTTGTTGACGAAGATATCGATGGCCTCGCCGACCTTGCGGTCCAGCTCCAGCACCGATCCCCGGTTCAGCTTCAGCAGCTGGGCGACCGACATATGCGACTTGCCCAGCACGGCCGAAATGTTGACCGGCACCTCAAAGACGGGGGCCAGGTCCGAGGCGGTCTTGTCCCCCCCCTCGTCGATGGTGGCCAGGGCGGTGGAGTCCGGAAACTCCTCTAGCGACAGATCGTCAGCGGCCATCAGTAGGCGCTCCCGTGCGGCAGGGGTTCAGCGTGCCCGGCCTCGGCGGCCAAGGCCGAGGCGACGGCCTCGGTGATGCGGTTGGCGGCGCCGACCGGGTCGAAATCCGCCCGGCCATCGGCCCATTCCAGCTGGAAGGCGGCGACCGGCATGGCCGGCGCCTCGCGAAAGGCGACAACGCCGGTAAAGCCCGCGTCGGCGCACAGGCGCTCGATCCGGCCGCGGCTCTCTTCGGTCAGGCCGGCGACATGGATGGTCAGGCGGGGCGAGGCGTCGATCTCCTGCGCCAGGGCCTCCAGCGCCGACTGGATCGGCCCCTGCGGGAACCGGTCCAGCGCGGCGGACGCCAGGCTGCGCCCGGCCGCCAGGGCCAGTTCGGCCGACTGCTCGCGATGGTTCTGGACGATCTGCGCCAGCGCCGGGGCCGACGCGGCCAGCGCCTGACCGATGGCGGCCACGGCCATGGCCTGGATGCTCTCGATCTCGGCCAGGGCGGCTTCGCGCGCCTCCAGCCGGGCCTGGGCGACCATCACCTCGACCTCGGCGGGCAGATAGGACCGCTTGGTCGGGCGGAAGGCGGACGGACGCACCACGGCGCCGTCGTTGTCGAACTCGGTGTCAAAGGCGTAGGGGCGAGTGGCGGGCTGGGTCATGTCAGTAAATCAACTCATCGTCGCCGCCCTGGCCGGCCAGGACGATCTCGCCCTTGGCGGCCAGATCCTTGGCGACCTGCACCATGGCCATCTGGGCGGTGTCGACATCCTTCAGACGCACCGGCCCCATGCCCTCCATGTCCTCGCGCATGATCTTGGACGCGCGCTCGGACATGTTGGAGAAGAACATCTCGCGCAGCGCCTCCGACGCCCCCTTCAGCGCCAGCGCCAGCGAGTCCTTCTCGACCGCGCGCAGCAGGGTCTGGATGCCGCCAGGGTCCAGCTTGTTCAGGTCCTCGAACACGAACATCAGGGCGCGGATACGCTCGGCCGCCTCACGGTTGCGCTCTTCCAGCGCGCCGATGAAACGCGCCTCGGTCTGGCGGTCGAAGCTGTTGAAGATCTCGGCCATCAGTTCATGGCTGTCGCGCTTGGACGTGCGGGCCAGGTTCGACATGAACTCGGTGCGCAGCGTCTGCTCGATCTTGTCCAGGATGTCGCGCTGGACCGGCTCCATCCGCAGCATCCGCTGCACGCACTCCAGGGCGAAATCCTCGGGCAGGGAGGTCAGCACCCGCGCCGCGTGATCGGACCGGATGCGCGACAGCACCACGGCCACCGTTTGCGGGTATTCGTTCTTCAGATAGTTGGCCAGAACGGCTTCGTTCACATTGCCCAGCTTGTCCCACATGGTCCGCCCGGCGGGCCCGCGGATCTCCTCCATCAGGGCGTCGACGCGGTCGCTCGGCATGAAGGAGGCGAGCAGCTTCTGGGTCTGCTCCAGGCTGCCCATGACCGTGCCCGAGCCGCTCATGCCCGAGACGAACTCGACCAGCAACTCCTCGACGACCTGGGCGCTGACCGTGCCCAGCCCGGCCATGGCCTGCGAGATCTCCTTGATCTCGTCGTCGTCCATCGTCTGCCACAGCTTGGTGTGCTCTTCGCCCAGCGTCAGCAGCACGACGGCGGCCTTCTCGGGCCCCGACAGCTTCCTGACGTCGTCGACGGTCGCCTTCTTGTTGACCATGCGCGCGGCCATCAGCCTTCCTGGACCCAGTTACGCAGGATCGCGGACGACTCTTCCGGATGCTTGTCGACGAACTCGGCGACCTTCTTGATCGACGAGGCCTTCACCTGACCCTCGATGCGGGCCAGGTCGATGCGCTGGTCCATGGCCGAGCCGTCCGGCAGCAACGCCATCTGCCCCGGCAGGGCCGCCACCGCGCCCACGGGCGAGGTCTCCAGCGCCGTCACCGGCACGCCGCCCGCGGCGGCCAGCATCGGCAGGCCGCCCGAACCGCCCGCCGTCTTCAGCAGCGGCCGCAGCACGAAGAAGATCAGCAGCAGGCCGGTCACCATCAGCACCAGCAACTCGACCCCTCGCATAATGTCGTTCTTGTTGAAGTTGAACAGCGGATCGCCGCCGTCCGTGCCGCCGATCGGCGTAGCGTCGCGATTGAAGCGGACGTTGATGACCTCGATCTGGTCGCCGCGCTGCGCGTCGATGCCGACGGCCGAGCTGACCAGCTTCTTGATCTGCTCGATCTCCTCGGCCGTGCGCGGGGCGTAGGTGGGCTCGCCCTTGCCGTCGGCGGCCGGGGTCCATTTGCCGTCCACCGCGACCGCGACCGACAGCTTGCGCACCTCGCCCGGCTCCTTGATCGTGGTGGTGGTGGTGTTCGAGATCTCGTAGTTGGTCGTCTCGTTGTTCTGCGAGTTGGTCGAGCCCAGCGGGGTCGTCGCCGGCGCCTCGCCGCCCGGAATATTGTTCGCCGCCGTCGCCCCGCCATCCGACGCGCCCGTCGTGTCCTGCGAGGTCGAACCGTTGGACGAGGTCGAACGCACGACCTGACCGTCCGGATCGAACTTCTGCTCCTGGGTGGTCGAGCGGCTGTGGTCGATGTCGGCCGTCACCTGAACCCGCGCCGCGCCGGCGCCGACGACGCCCTCGACCAGATCCTTGATCCGCGCCTGCAACTGCGCCTCGGCATTGCCCTTGGCCTGTTCGGCCGAGGCCGAGGTGAAGCCCTGGCCTTCCGAACCGGCGGCCAGGGTGCGGTTGGTCTCGTCGGCGACGGTGACGCGGTCCGGCTTCAGGTTCGGCACGGACGAGGCGACGACGTTGCGGATGGCCCGGACCTGGTCGTTCGTCAGATCGCGCCCGCCCAAGCCGACGACCACGGCCGCCGTGGGATCGACCGCCGCCGACTGGAACATCTCGCGGCGCGGCATGGTGATGTGGACGCGGGCGGCGGTGATGCCGCGCATCGACATGATGGTGCGCGACAGCTCGCCTTGCAGGGCGCGCTGCTCGTTCAGGTTCTGCTGGAACTCGGTCTGGCCCAGCACCGACTGGTTGTCGAAGATTTCGTAGCCGACCGAGCCCGAGGTCACGAGCCCCTTGCCCGCCAGCATCAGGCGCGCCGTGCCGACCTGATTGCGGTCGACCATGATCGTCGAGCCGTCGCCCTTGGTGGAGTATTTGATGCCCGACTGGTCCAGGGCGGCGGTGATCTCGCCGGCTTCGCGCAGGTCCAGGTTGGAATACAGCAGCGCGTCCGGCGCCTGGCCGATACGCAGCATGACGGCGACCAGCACGGCCGCGACGCCCGCGGCCACGCCCAGAACAGCCGCCAGGCGGCCGATCCCAAATCTCTGCAACGCCGCCGTGAAGCCGCCCACGCGTCCCGCCCCAAACACACACGCGAAGCAACAGCCGCCCGCTAGGCAGAAAGTGCCGCCTGCGTGGTAAACGACGCGTTAAGAAGCGTTTACGGATGACATAGAAGCGCTCGCCTCTCCCTCCCCGTCCCGGGGAGGGTGGCTGAGCCGCCAGGCGAAGCAGGGTGGGGGCGGCAGGGCTGATCAGGTAGCCTGGCCAGCCCACAGGTTGCGAACGCCGCGCCTATATCGCCGCGCCCTCCCCACCCGGTCGCTGCGCGACCACCCTCCCCAGAAGGGGAGGGAGAACTTCCGGCTTACGCCGCCTTCAGCAGTTCCGCCTTCTTCGCCGCTGCGGCCGCGATCCGGGCTTCGGCGATGGCGTCGGCGATCTCGTGCGTCGGGCGCTTTTCGCTCTCCGACCGCTCCAGGATTTCCTCCAGCGTCTCCATCAGGCGCGACAGCTTGCCCTCGACCCAGGCCGGGTCGTAAGCGCCGCCGGTCTGACGAGCGTTCATTTCCGAGGCCACATTGATGATGCCGCCGCCGTTGACGACATAGTCGGGCGCATAAAGCACGCCGCGCTCGAACAGGATCTGGCCGATATCCGGCGTGGCCAGCTGGTTGTTGGCGGCGCCGACCACCGCCTTGGCGGTGATGCGATCCAGCGTCTGCGGGTTCAGCGTCGCGCCCAGGGCGCAGGGGGCGTAGATGTCGGCCTTGACGTCATAGATGGCGTCCGGCGCCACGATCTGCGCGCCCGTGCGGGCGGCGACCTCGGCCAGCACGGCCGTGTTGACATCGGTCATGACCAGCTTGGCGCCGGCCTTGTGCAGCTTGTCGGCCAGATAGCCGCCGACATGGCCGACGCCCTGCATGGCGATGGTCAGGCCGGTCAGGTCGTCCTGCTTCCACAGGCGGCGCGCGACGGTCAGGGTCGAGCGGAACACGCCCTCGGCCGTCACCGGCGAGGGATCGCCCGACGCTTCCGGACCGTCCTTCAGGCCCAGCACGCGGGTCGTGACCTTGCGGGCCTCGGCGATATCCTCAACCGACACGCCCACGTCCTCGGCGGCGTAATAGGTCCCGCCCAGCTGGTCGACAAAGCGGCCGAAGGCGCGGAACAGTTCGGGGGTCTTTTGCGTGCGGCTGTCGCCGATGATGACCGACTTGCCGCCGCCCATCTCCAGATCAGCGATGGCGTTCTTGTAGCTCATTCCCTTCGACAGGCGCAGCACGTCCTCCAGCGCCTCCTCGGCCGAAGCGTAGTTCCACATGCGGGTGCCGCCCACGGCCGGGCCGCGTGCCGTCGAGTGCACGGCGACGATGGCCTTCAGGCCAGTCTTTTCATCATGAAAGGCGTGCACGCCTTCATGGTTCGCAAAGGAAGGAGAATCGAACAGCGTCTTGCCCATGACAGGCCTTTCCTGGGGTATTTTTTGTTGCGCGCCAGATACGCCTCGCAGGCCTAGACGGCAAGCATGACCATTTCGCGTCAGCGCGCTTCGGGATTGGCCCGCAGCGTCGGCGGCACCGCCGGCGCCCCCGACGGCAGCGGCGCCGCCGGATCGCGCAGCCACGCTTCGACATCGCGATAGACGGCCTCGGCCGCCAGATCGCGGTTCAGGATATGCCAGCCGTCCGCATAGTACGCCGTGCGCAGGTCGGACCGCTCGCCCGCCCGCTCCAGCGCCAGCCGCATCGGCCGCTTCTCGATGATCTGGTCGTGCGCGCCGTACAGCAGCAACGTCGGCGCCCTCACCTGTCCCAGCCGGTCAGTCGCCGTCTCCATCAGATCGACCAGACCCGACAGGGTGTCGAACCGGGTGGCCAGAATGCTCTGCGGGTCACGCCCGTTGCGCACCAGCTCCAGCGTATTGTCCGAGGCCCTGATCTTGCGCACGGCGAAGGACGGCGGCTCGACCGCCAGATCGCCCAGCGCCCGCGCCGCGACCCACAAGCCCGCCCGGTTCACTGGGCTCTGGCTGGACCAGCCCCACACGCCGGGCGCCAGCAGGATCACCCGATCCGCGTCCGGCGGCCGGTCGGACCCAAAGGCCGCGATGGTCGACGACCCGCCCATGCTTTCGCCCGCCACCACGATCAGGGCGTTCGGCCGCCGCGCGCGGATCAGCGCCACGACGGTCCTCAGATCCTCGCTGGTCAGGCTTTCCGGCGCCCATTCGCCCTTGTGCGGCGCCAGACCAAAGCCGCGCTGGTCATAGGCCCAGGTCTCGATGCCCCGCTGCGCCCACCACGGCCCGGCCAGCCGGAACGAGGCGTAGTGGTCATTGAACCCGTGCAGCGCCACGATCACCGCCCACGGCGCCTGTCCTTCCGGGCTCCACCGCAGATACGGCAGTCGCGCCCCGTCCTGCACGACGAAGGCGCCGCGCCCCAGCGCCCCCTCCTCGATCACGGGCCCGGCGAACCCGGCGACCGGCCTTTGCGCTGGCTGGACATAGGGGGTGGCGCAGGCGGCCGCCATCAGGCCCAGAGCCGTCAACGCCGCCGCCATCCGCCTGTGGGTCACGCCAAAATCTCCGCTGTCCTCTCCCGAAGATAAGGCAGCGCCTCAGCCTCGAACCACGGATTTCTGCGCAGCCATGCCGTATTGCGCCACGACGGATGCGGCAGCGGCAGGATGGCGGGGGCAAACTCGCGCCACGCCCGCACCGTCTCGGTCATGTTGGCCTTCGCCCGGTCGCCCAGCGCCCACGCCTGCGCATAGCCGCCGACCAGCAGCGTCAGCTCGACGTTCGGCAGTTCCGCCAGCAGCCGGGGCCGCCACAGCTCGGCGCATCGCCTCGGCGGCGGATAATCCCCGCCTTTCGGCGCGGTGCCCGGATAGCAGAACGCCTGCGCCGCCACGCCCAGGCGCGGGTCGGCGTAAAAGGTCTCGTAGTCGACGCCCAGCCAGTCGCGCAGCCGGTCGCCCGACGGATCGGTGAAGGGCCGCCCGCTTTCATGCACCCGCCGCCCCGGCGCCTGACCACAGATCAGCAGCCGCGTCTGCGGGCGCACCATGACTACCGGTCGTGGCGTGTGCGGCAACTGTCCCAGACACGCGCGGCAGGCGCGGATGTCCGACAGGACCGCGTCCAGAGCGTCAGTCGAAGTCGTCATCCGACGCTTCGACCGGCGGCAGGGCGGCCAGCGCCGCCGCCGTCTCGGCCTCGGTCGGCAGGCGCAGGCGGATCACGCCGCGAAACGCGTTCGGATCGACGGGCTTGCCCTTCTTGGTGATGGTCAGCCTGCCCTGACGCATCAGGCCCAGCGCCACAGCCTTCACCTTGGGCAGCATGCGCTGCCACTGCTCGGGCTGCAGTTCCTTGGCCACCTCGGCCGGTTCAATGCTCTTGCCGCCGACATTCTTGGGGTCGGCCTTGGCCAGTTTTTCGAAAATGGCCGCTTCGATTGGGTCGCTCATTGCGCCTATATGCTGCATTGCGGGAGCAAGAAGAAGGCGCCCGTCTCAAGTTGCATGAAACCGGCTCAAGCAGCGCGCAGCGCGGTAGCCGACAGAGGACTCTCATGGTCGCGAAAATCACCATCACCGAGGGCGAGTTCGCCGGCTGGCGGACTTACGACCTGCACGACACCTTCGATCAGGTGGTGGGTCCCTTCTATTTCCGGCCCGACCCCGACGGCCGCATGCGCTGCGCCTTCCGCGCCGAACAAAAGCACATGAACGCCGGCGACCGCATGCACGGCGGCTGCCTGATGACCTTCGCCGACATCGCCCTGTTCCAGATCGCCTATCAGGAGATGGAGGGCGCCTCGGGCGTCACGGTCCAACTGGACTCCACCTTCGTCGACGGCGCCTACGTCGGCGACCTGGTCGAAGCCACCGGCCAGGTGATCAAGGCCGGCAAGAGCCTGATCTTCGTTCGCGGCCAGATCACGGTCGGTGATCGTGTGGTCATGACCTTCTCGGGCGTCATCCGGAAATTCACGCCGCGCGGCTGATCCGGGTCACCACCGACAGGACCAGCGCAAAACCCGCCGCCGGCCATAGGGCGACCAGCCCCAGCCCGCCATAAACCAGGGCGCCGATCAGGGCGCCCCCAGCCAGACCCAACCACAGCACCAGATAGGGCCGGAACGCCCACGGGTCGCCGCCTCCGCGCAGGGCCGACGCCAGCGCCTGGCCCAGCTTGACCAGGGTTCCGGTCATGTATGTCAGGCTGACGCCCACCTCGCCATCACGCAGAAAGACCGAATTCTCGATCGCCATGGCCATGACCATCAGGCCTATGGCCAGAGGCGCGATCCCGGCCCCCGCCGCTATGGCGGCCCCGGCCAGAAGCAGGGCCTCGACCATCAGGACCCGGCTGCGCGCCCGCGCGCCCTCGCGGCCCGCCGCCAGGGCGCCGATCATGGCCCCCAGCACGAAGAGGACCAGAATCCCCGCGACCTCCATCGCGGCAGCCCACCGGCCCTCGGCCAGGCTGACCGCCATGCGGGTCGTGTTGCCGCTCATGAACGACACGAAGACGCCGCCCAGATGCAGGAAGCCCAGGCTGTCGACATAGCCTGCCAGGGCGGCCAGCAGCAGCGCCAGCCAGCGGTCGGGCGGGCTCAGCGCGCGCATGGCGCCATCACACCCCCGCCTTCGCCGCCGGCCGCGCCTTGCAGGCGTCCTGCCAGCGCGCCAGGTTCTCCAGCCCTTCCGGCGGGCGATATTTGATCAGGCGGGCGAAATCCAGGCCGACCACGGCGACGATGTCGGCGATGGTGAAACGGTCCGTTGCGATGAACTCATGGTCGGCCAGGCGGCGGTCCAGCGTCTTCATGAATTTCTCGGCGCCGAGGCGACTGTATTCGGCGACCTGGGGCTGCGGCGCTTCCAGCGCGGCCAGGGCCGGGTGGCTGAAGCGCACGTTCAGCATCATCGGATTGGCGAGATAGATCTCGCAGCGGCGGGTCCACATCTCGATCACCGCCTGTTCCTGCGGATCGCGTCCGAACAGGTTCGGCTCGGGATGCAGCGCCTCCAGATAGCGGCAGATGGCAATGGATTCCGAGATGCAGGTCCCGTCGTCCAGCTCCAGCGCCGGTACGTGCGGCACGCCCACCTTGGCCAGATACTCTGGTGTCCGATGCTCGCCGGACAGCAGGTCGATCTCGACCATCTGGACGTCTGTCACGCCCTTCTCGGCCATGACCCAGCGGACCCGGCGCGGATTGGGCGCACGATGCGAGGTGTAGAGCTTCATGGCGAACCCTCCGTGGCGCGTCGCGACGCTACTGACCGAACACCGCCCCCGGCAAGGCCCCAACGACGCAGGCCGTCATCAGCGTAGCCAGGAAGCCGCCGAACAACGCCTTCCACACCAGGCCCAGCACCTCTTCCCGCCGCTCGGGCATCAGCACCGACAGGCCGGTCACGGTGATGCCGACCGAACCGATGTTGGCGAAGCCGCACAGGGCATAGGTCATCAGCATCCGCGTGCGCTCGTTCATCTCGCCCACCGGGATCTTGCCCAATTCGATGAAGGCGACGAACTCGGTCAGGGTCAGCTTGACCCCCAGCAGCCAGCCCGCCTTCGACGCCTCGGCCCATTCCACGCCGGTCAGCCAGGCCACGGGCGCGAAGACCACCCCCAGGATCCGCTCGACCGTCAGCGCCTCGCCACCGATCACAATGCCGCCCAGCATGACGTTCGCCAGCGCCACCAGCGCCACGAACACGATCAGCACGGCCGAGATGTTCAGCACCACCATCAGGCCGTCGGACGTGCCCTTCACGATGGCGTCGATGGCGCTGTCGTACTTCAGCGCGGAATTATAGTCGGCCACCGCCCCGCCCTGCCCCGGCTTTTCCGGGATCAGGATGCGCGCCAGCAGCACACCCGCCGGGGCCGAGACGATGGACGCCACCAGCACATGGCCCGCCGCATTGGGCAGCACCGGTGCCAGCAGGGTCGCATAGGCCACCATGGTCGAACCGGCCACGGTCGCCAGCCCCACCACCATCATCAGGAACAGTTCCGACCGGGTCAGCTTGTCCAGATAGGCGCGGATG
>Ga0160473_100871_pt1 | contig 17852 bp, 12 predicted proteins | sample HID1975I_E11MG_FD_108217 | JGI IMG/M metagenome (GOLD analysis project Ga0160473, IMG submission 108217) | Enriched soil microbial communities from UW Madison campus, WI, USA - HID1975I_E11 MG | ecosystem: Environmental > Terrestrial > Soil > Unclassified | place: USA: Madison, Wisconsin... | reverse complement strand
GGCGATATTGGCGGCGTACCAGGCCGGGACCTGATCCAGCAGGGCGATCCAGCGGCCGGCGTCGGTCTCATTCGTGATGCGGGCCGCGTCGGCGCGGTACAGCAGGGTGGTGTCGAAACCGCCGTCGCTGCTGAAGGGCAGACGTTCCTCGTCGAAGGCGGCGCCGGCCAGCTTTTCGTTCAGGGTCCAGATCAGCAGTTCGCGGGTCAGCCGCTCGGAAGCCGACAGGGCGGCGGGGTCGACGCGGTCCAGATCGGCGCGGACGCGGGTATACCCGGCCTGGCGCGCCGCGACGGCGGCGGGGGTCACGTCCGGCAGGGTCCACTGGGCGCCGACCGAAACCGGATCCTCCAGCGGCAGGGCGATCGCCTCATAGGCCGCGACAGCCGATGCCAGGTGCGGACGAGGGGATTGGGCCGCCGCCGGAGCCGCCATAGCCAGCATCAGGCCCGCCACGCAGGCGGCGCCGCCGCGCCAGAAGATCTTGGTCATCGCTCACCCCTTCGCCGTCTTGGAAGGGATGGATTGCCCGCTCGGGCGCGAAATGTCGATAAAGACGGCGGAGACGAAGCTTGGGCTCCATCTCCGCCAGTGGCCGGAAGTCAGAAATTGGCCGTCAGGTTCAGCGTCACCGTGCGCGGCGCGCCATAGAAGCCGATCACCGAGTTACCCGTGACCGCGCCTGCGAAATTATAGCCGCCAGCGCGATAGCGTTCGTCGGACAGGTTGCGACCGCTCAGTCCGACGCGATAACGCCCGTTCTCGGCGGTCCACAACAAGGTGGCGTCGTACAGCCAGTAGGCGCCCTGATCGAGCAGCGGCAGGGCCTGCTCGAACATCTGGGTCGCGCCGCGATACGAGGCGGACGGGGTGAAGATCACCGAGCCGCGGCCCTGACCCAGATCGACGCTGTACGGCAGGGCGAGGTTGGCGGTCCAGTCAGGCGTGTTCTGGAAGTCCCGCTCGTCGGCCATGTCTTCGCGGACGCCGGTCGTGGTGTTCAGAGTGACGAACTCGTTGAACCGGGCGTCCAGGTAGCCGAGCGTCAGGCGGGCCGCCAGGTTCCGGGTGATCCAGGCCTGGGCCTCCAGCTCCCAGCCCCAGATTTCGCTGGAGCCCGCATTGTCGACGAAGCTGGCGACCGAGGCCGGCGGCACGAAGATCTGCGAGGTGATCTGCTGGTCGGTGTATTCCGACTTGAACAGGGCGGTGGCGAAGTTGATGCGACCGTCGGCCAGCGAGCCCTTCAGGCCCAGTTCGTAGGTGTCGACCAGTTCCGGGGCGTAGCCGTTGACGGTCTCGGGATACAGCGAGGCGTCACCGCGCATGTCGAAACCGCCCGACTTGAACCCGCGCCCATACGAGGCGTAGCCGGTCAGGTCCGGGGTGAATTTGTAGCTGGCGCTGACCCGGGGGGTGAACTCTTCATAGGTGTCCGACGCCGTGTAATCGGTGTTCGGCGGGCCCGCTGCGATGGCACCGGCGTTGCCGAAGAACGGACTCTTGATGCCCAGATAGACCTGACGCAGCTGGTCGACCGTCTTCTTGTCGCGGGTCCAGCGGCCACCGACCGAGATCGAGAACTGATCGGTCACGTCGTAGCTGAAGTCGGCGAAGGCGGCGATGCTACGCGTGTCCACGCTGCCGCCGGTGAAGGTGGTCATCCCCGCCGGGGCCGGCGGCGGCGCCAGGGTCACGAGCCCCAGAACGGTGTCAAAGGCGCCCTCGGCCGAGGCGTCCATGTAGAACAGGCCGGCCACGCCCTGCCAGCGCTCGCCCTGGAACAGCAGCTGGAATTCCTGGGTCAGTTGCTCGTCGGCGTAGTAGCCGGGGATGTCGAGGATCGGCTGGGGCAGGCCGTCGAAGTCGATGCCTGCGCCCGAGGTGTCGCCGTCGCGCCAAGCGGTGACCGACTTGAAGGTCACGGTGTCGTTCATCCGCCATTCGCCGGTGAAGGACAGGCCGCGCGTGCGGACGCTGGAGTCGTCACCGATCCCGGCGTTGGTGTCATAGACGTCGGCCGGGCTGGGGGCCAGAATCCGATAGCCGTGACGGGCGTTGGAATCGTCCTGGGTGATGTCGCCGGACAGGCGGAAGAACAGGTCGTCGTTCGGGGTCCACTCGACGCTGACACGGGCCGCCGTGACGTCCTTGTTGTAGTGTTCGGCGCCGGTGTTCAGGTTCTCGCCATAGCCGTCACGGGTATAACGGGCCACTGCGCCGCCGATGCGCAGCGCCTCGGTGATCGGGGCCGAGCCCGAGGCGATCAGGTCGATCTGGTTGTAGCTGCCGTAAGCGCCCTTGAGCGTCAGTTCCGGATCCTGGGCCAGGCGTTTGGTGACGTACTTGATCGCGCCGCCGATGGTGTTGCGACCGTACAGCGTGCCTTGCGGGCCGCGCAGGACCTCCAGCCGCTCGATGTCGAAGATGTCCAGCACTGCGCCCTGCGGACGGGCCACATAGACGTCGTCGACATACAGGCCGACGCCGGGCTCGAACCCCCACAGCGGGTCCTGCTGGCCGACGCCGCGGATGAAGCTGGTCAGGGTCGAGTTGGTGCCGCGCGCGATCTGGACAGTGGCGTTCGGCGTCTGTTGTTGCAGGGTGGTGATGTCAGCGGCGCCGGTCTGTTCCAGACGCTCGCTGCTGACGGCGGTGACGGCGACGGGCACGTCCTTCAGCGACTCCTCACGGCGGCGCGCCGTGACCACGATCTCGTCGACGGCATAGGCCTGAAGCGCGTCAGCCTGGGTGGGCTGGGCGTCCTGGGCGAACACCGGCGCGGCCGCCATCGGCGTGACCAGCATGGCGCCGGCCATCAAAACACGACGCAACTGTCCTGTGGTCTTGGTCATCTCATCCTCCCGCGCGGTCGTTAGGTCGCCGCTGATCACTGTTAAGCTGGACGGTGTGTCGGATGACGGCATCTGTCAACATCATTCATTCAAACATGAATGATCATCAAATGCCGCTTTCACCAGCTCGACAGGCGCAACACTGTTGTTCATTCTTTGATGAACGATAACGAGAGCAGTCATTCGTCCCGGGGAGGCCTCATGACCGGATCGACGACGGCGTCAGCCGAATATCCCGTGGCGCGCACCGCATGCGGCGACGTGCGCGGACGCATCGAAGGCGATGCGCGGGTGTTCCGGGGCCTGCCCTATGCGACGCCGCCGGTCGGCGATCTGCGGTGGCGCGCGCCTCGGCCCCATCCGTTGTGGGCGGGTGTCCGAGACGCCGTCGATTTCGGCGCCGCCCCGCCCCAGGCAGGCCCTGCCGACGTGGCGGACATCGTGGCCATCGGCGGCGCACCGGAGCCGACGTCCGAGGATTGTCTGACGCTGAACGTCTGGGCGCCGCGCAATGCCACCGTCCCCGCGCCGGTCATGGTGTGGCTGCACGGCGGATCGAACCGGATGGGGGCGGGATCCCTGCCGTTTTATGATGGTCAGGCCTTTGCGCGTGACGGTGTGCTGCTGGTCACCGTCAACTATCGGCTGGGCCATCTGGGCTTCTTCGCCCACCCCGCCCTGTCGGCCGAGGCGGCGCCCGGCGAGCCGCTGGGCAACCACGGCCTGCTGGACCAGATCGCAGCGCTGGAATGGGTGCGCGACAATATCGCGGCCTTTGGCGGCGATCCGGCGAACGTCACCCTGTTCGGCGAGTCGGCGGGTGGGATCGACATCCAGGCGCTGATGACCGCGCCCCGCGCCCGCGACCTGTTCCACAAGGCCATCGTGCAGTCGGGCGGCGGCTGGTTGCCCGCAACCCCGCTGAAGACGGCCGAGGCGCGCGGCGCGGCCGTCGCCGCGGCGCTGGGGCTGGGGAACGCCGACACGGCGGCGCTGCGCGCCCTGCCCGCCGGGCGCCTGACCGGCGTCGAGGGCGCGTTCGGGCCGGTGATCGACGGGCGGTTGCTGGATCGCGACCCGATCAGCGCCTTCGCCGCCGGCCGTTTCGCCGACATCCCCTTCATCATGGGGGTGAACAGCGGTGAAGACTCGCTGCTGAACTATGGCGGTGGGCTGAAGCGGTTTGGTCAGATGATCAGGCCGAACGCCGCCTTGGCCCGGCTGTATCCCGAGGCGGACGGCGACGAGGAAAGTCTGATCCGGCTGGGATTCCGGGACTTCGGCTTTGCGGCGCCGGCGCGCTGGGTGGTCGGGCGGCCGCGACGGTCGAAAGCGTGGCTCTATGCCTTCGACTATGTCGAAGAGGCCCGTCGTCCGGATGTGCGGCGCGCGGACCACGGAGCCGAGATCGCCTTTGTCTTCGACACCCTGGACCACCGACCGGGAAGTCCGCCGCCCGCGACCGAGGCTGACCGCGCCGTCGCGTCGGCCATGCACGCGCGCTGGGTCGCCTTCGCCAGGGACGGCGATCCGGGCGCGGACTGGCCCGCCTGGAGCCTGGCCGACGACTGGATGGTGTTCGGCGCCAGACCCGGCGGCGAGGTTAGGCGCGGCTGGTGGAAATCGCCGCTGGATCACCATGCGCGCAAGGCGGGCATATTGATCGCCATACTGTGTTTGCGGGATCGCGTCCGACGGGTGTTCTCGGCTATGCAGGGGCGATGAGCGACACCGCGTCGAAACCCCGCGTCACCAAGCCCAAGGCCCAGCGCCGCGAAGAGACCACCGCCCGCATTCTGGACGTGGCCGAGGGCCTGTTCGCGCGCCACGGCCTGCACGGCGTGACGCTGAAGGCCGTGGCCAAGGAGGCCGGCGTCGATACGGCGCTGCTGCACTATTATTTCGACGACAAGAACCGGCTGTTCTCAACCGTCTTCGGCCGTCGGGCCGAGGTGGTGAACCGGCTGCGGCTGGACAGCCTGGACCGCTACGAGCGCGAGCGTGGCGACGCCATGACGGTGGGCGGCGCCATCAACGCCTTCCTGCGGCCGCTGTTCGTGCTGTTCGAGGGCGGCGATCGCAGCTGGCTGAACTATGCGGCTCTGGTGGCCCAGGTGAACAACACGCCGGTCTGGGGCGGCGACACCATGCATCAGCATTTCGACCCGGTGATCCACCGGTTCATCGCCGTGCTGAAACGTATTTCGCCCGAGACGCCGGACCGACAACTCTATTGGTTCTATCACCTGCTGTCGGGGTCGCTGACCCTGTCGCTGGCGCAGACGGGACGGATCGACGTGCTGTCCGGCGGCCTGTGCAAATCGTCGGAGATGGCGGCCATCTGCGACGCGATGGAGGCCGTCTTCGCCGGCGGTTTCGAGGCGATCCGCCGCTAGATCAGGCGTCGCGCGGCAGGACCAAGGTCACCCGGGCGATGAACAGGTGGAACTCCTCCATATACTGGCGCAGGAATTCCTCGGTCGCCGGCACGGTGACGTCGCCGTCGTCGGTGATCAGGCCCGGCTTGAACTGGATATAGGCTTCGGGCGCATTCATCTGGGGCGCGTTCAGGAAGCCCAGGACGCTGCGCAGACTTTGTTGGGCGATGGCGGTGCCGATGGCGCCCGGCGAGGCGCCGATCACCGCCGCCGGCTTGCGCGCGAAGGCGTTGGAGCCATAGGGCCGGCTGGCCCAGTCGATCGCGTTCTTGAGCCCGCCCGGGATGGAGCGATTGTATTCCGGCGTCACGAACAGGACGGCGTCCGACTTCTGGATGTCCGCCTTGAAGGCCCGCGCCTGGGGCGGAAAATCGGCGTCATAGTCGTAGCTGTAGATCGGCAGATCGGCGAAGCCGATCTCGTGAAACTGCAGCTTTTCCGGCGCCAGTTTGATCAGGGCGCGCGCGAGCTTCCGGTTGATCGACTCCTTCGCCAGAGAGCCGATCAGATACCCCACCTTGTAGGTTGTCATGACGATGCGCCTTTCCACGTCTGGCCCCTGAAACGTGCGCCCGGCGGTCCGGGTTGCGGCGGCGGGGGGTTGCGCGGCGCTAGGCGCCCGGCTGGACGTAGGGAATCCGCGCGAAGAAGCGGCGCTCGTCCCCACGCGGGTCGTCGGCCATGCGGCTGTCGACGTCGAACAGCATGGTCTGGCGGCGATCCAGGCCATAGGGCTCCCAGCGCGGCAGGCCCGGAGGGTTCGGATCGCCCGACCGCGCCAGGGCGATGAAGGCGTCGGCCATGCGGTCGGCGACCGCCTGTGCGCCCGGCCCACGTGTGCGCGAGCCCTCGGCCGCGACATTGTCGAACACCAGCGGGATGTCCGCCGTATGGAAGGCGCCGCGGCGCCCGTTGGCCAGCTCGCCTGGGAAGTCCAGTTGATAGACCCAGGTCGGCGCCCTCCCGATCGAGGCGAAGGACGCGGCCCGCGCCTCGGCCTCAATGATCGCGCCGCGCCAGGATCGGGCGGCGGTGGTGGCGCGGATCAACACCTGATCGGGCGTCCAGTCGGGATGCAGGCGACGGTATTCGGCGATCACCGCCTGGGGCGACACGTCGATGCGCAGAGCGTCGGGCGTCAGGCGCGCGGGCAGCGTGTCCCACGTCAGGCCGGCGTTGCGCGGATCGTTCCCCATGAAGGCCAGGGTCTCTTCGCGCGTATTGCCGATGATCATCGGGATATGCGCCGATTGCGGCGGCGCATCCGGATAAAAGGGGTGCCGGTGCAGCACATGGTCATCCAGCACCGGCCCGAAATACAGGCCGCCATAGCCCAGCACCGGATCCTGGATCTTCGCCGCCTCCAGCAGACGTTCGACCGGCAGGGTCGCCGCCTCGGCCGCGCGGTCGGGCGTCAGGTTCAGCGCATCCAGCCAGGCGCGGGCGCGGCGCTCGGCGTTGAGAGGACCGGACGCCGTGACCTGCTGTCCGCTCAGGGTGGCGACGGCGTGGAACAGGCCGCGCGCGGCAGGCGTGGCCATCAGGGTGGCGATCTTGGCCCCGCCGCCCGATTGGCCGAACAGCATGACGCGGTCGGGATCGCCGCCAAAGGCCGCGATGTTGTCGCGCACCCACTCCAGCGCCAGGATCAGGTCCAGCTGGCCGGCATTGCCCGACGCCTGGAACCCCGCCGTCAGCCGCGCCAGCGAGGCGTAGCCGAACAGGTTCAGCCGGTGGTTCAGCGTCACCACCACCACGTCGCCGCGCCGGGCCAGCCGCGTCCCGTCATACAGCGGGTCGGAGCCCGAGCCGGTCGCATAGGCGCCGCCGTGGACATAGACCATGACCGGCCGCCGCGCGGGGTCGGCGCCCGGCGTCCAGACGTTCAGGAACAGGCAGTCCTCGGCCTGGTTCGGCTCTTCCCCGTTCTGGGGACAGGCGGCGCCATAGGACAGGGTCTCGACCGGGCGGTCCCAGGGCCTCGGCGATACGGGCGGCTGGAACCGCCGGGGGCCGGTGTCGGCGCCGTAGCGAACGCCCTTGAAGATCGACACGCCGCCATCGCGGTAGCCGATCACCGGGCCGTGGCGGGTACGGACATGGGGCGACGCCGGAGCGGCGCGGACACCCCCGGCGCTCAGCAGGCCCGCCGCGGCGGCCAGACCGGTCAGGGCATGACGACGTGTGGGCATGGCGACGCTCCCGAATTGGAAAGGGGCGCCCGCCTGAAACGAGCGCCCCCGTATTCCACCGACCGGTCGCTAGACCTTGGCCGGGGCGTAGTCCGGCGTGATGAAATGCACCACGACCAGCGCGATCAGATAGGCCGAACCGGCGACGATGAAGATCGGCGTATAGGTGCCGATACTCTCCAGCACGTAACCGGCGTATTTGGCCATAGCCATGCCGCCGATGGCGCCGACCATGCCGCCGATCCCGACCACCGACCCGACGGCCGAGCGCGGGAAGACATCGCCCGGCAGGCTGTACAGATTGGCCGAGAAGCCCTGGTGCGCTGCCGTCGCCAGACCGATGATCAGCACCGCCACCCACAGTTGACTGGCCATGGCGGCGAACATCACCGGCACCGCCAGAAGCGCGCAGATCAGCATGGTGGTCTTGCGCGCGCGGTTGACGCTCATGCCCCGGTGCATCAGCCGCGAGGACAGCCAGCCGCCGCCGACCGAGCCGACGTCGCTCATCAGATAGATGATGACCAGCGGGATGCCGAAGGTGCGCAGGTCCAGACCGTGCGTACGGCCCAGGAAGTCCGGCAGCCAGAACAGGAACATCCACCAGATCGGGTCGATCAGGAATTTGCCCAGGGCGTAGGCCCAGGTCTCCTTGACCGTCAGCAGCTTGGTCCATTTGACCTTTTCGACGGGGTCGGCCGGATCCTGCTCGATATAGGCCAGTTCGGCGGGGCTCAGGCGCTTCTGCTCGCGCGGGGTGCGATAGACCAGCAGCCAGATCGGCAGCCAGATCAGGCCCAGCACGCCGGTGATGATGAAGGCCATCTGCCAGCCGAACGCCAGCACGATGCCCGGCACGATCAGCGGGGTGACGATGGCGCCGATATTGGTGCCCGCGTTGAACAGGCCCGTGGCCAGGGCGCGTTCCTTCTTGGGGAACCACTCGGTCACGGCCTTGATGCCGCCGGGGAAGCCCCCGCCCTCGCCCACGCCCAGGACGACCCGGGCGGCGATGAAGTGGCTCATCTCGCGCGCGCCGGCGGTGAAGATGTGACCGATATGCCAGATCAGGAAGGCCGCGCCGAAGCCCCAGCGCGCGCCCACTCGGTCGATGATCCGTCCGAACGCCAGATAGGAGACGGCGTAGGCGGCCTGGAACCAGAAGATCAGGTCCGCATACTGCATCTCGGTCCAGCCGAACTCGGCCTCGAGCGTCGGCTTCAGCACGCCGATCATCTGCCGGTCGACGTAGTTGATGACCATGGCCGCGAACAGCAGCCACATGATCAGCCAGCGGTATTTACCGGGAGACGGAGCCGTCACCGTGATGGGCGGCCCCTCATTCGGTGCGGCGGTCGAAGCGTCACTCATGGTCCAGACCCATTCCCTTGGTTTCCTCGACCCGTCCCGCCTTCTTTGCCGTCGCGACAGCGTGCGGGTTCGCGTCCTGTATTGAACTCTAGCCTTGCGACGGATGCGGCGCGGCCGGCACGATCACGCACCGGATTTCGCCCACACCTTGGAATACGCACGTCGATACGCTGCCGGCGAACACCCGGTGAACGCCGGTGACGGCGCCGGTCGAGACCAGGGTCCCGGCCGCCAGCGGACGACCCCAGCGGGCGCAATGCTCCAGCAGGAAGCGCACCGATTCCAGCGCCCCGCCCGCCAGCGACGTCGCGCCGCCCGTGCCCACGCTTTCGCCGTCGATCACGGTCTCGACCACGATGTCGTCCAGTCGGGCGCGCCAGTCGGTCAGTTCGGGACCGATCACCAGCCCGCCGTTGTTGCCGAAGTCGGAGGCGACCACGGCCGAGCCCAGGTCGTTGATGGCGGACAGCGGACTGCCCGCCAGCTCCACCCCGATGAAGACGGCGTCGATCAGGGCGGCGGCCTCGTCGATGGTCCAGTCGATCTTGGCCGGATCGGCGTCGGCGCCGATGCGGGCGATGAATTCGGCCTCGACGGCGGCGAACCCGCCCTCGATCGCCGGCAGGGGCGTGGGCGCGTCGCCCGCCGCCCAGACATTGCCCGCGAAGATGGCGCCCGCCACGCGGTGAACGCCCAGGGTCGCCTGCTGGTCCGGACTGACGCCGCCGACCTTCCAACCCGCGACGCGGTCGGGATACTGGGCGATGGCGGCGCTCTGGATGGCGTAGGAACGGGCGATAGTCTGGGGAACCTCGCCCGGGAAACCGGGCACGGCGGCCGCGTTCAGGCGGGCGGTGACGAACGCCTTGGCCACGGCCTGATCGGCGCCTGGCGCATGCGCCGGAGCGGTGACGGGGGCGGCCGTCATGCGCGGCGTTCCTGCGATACGAACTGGTTGGTCAACTGACGCCCCATTGGAAAACGCCGGATAATGATCGGCGATGGAAACCGGTGTCAATCCACCTTAAAAACAGCCCATGGCGCGCGTCGTCAGGGAGGGCTATGGCTTAGGGCCAACGACAATACGGGGAATCGCCTTTTGTCTGACGACGTTTCGCGGCCGGCGAAATCGGGCAAGCGCGCCACCATCAACGACGTGGCCCGCGTGGCCCAGGTCTCGAAGAAGACCGTGTCCCGCGTCATCAACCAGTCGCCCTTCGTGCGCCAGGACACGCGCGATCGCGTGCAGGCGGTGATCGACGAACTGGGCTTCATCCCCGATCCGCAGGCGCGGGGGCTGGCGTTCCGCCGGTCGTTCCTGGTCGGCATGATCTATGACCAGCCCAGCCCGACCTATGTGGTCAACATGCAGCAGGGCATCCTGGACGCCCTGAAAGGGTCGGGACTGGAGCTGGTGGTGCACCCGTGCAGCCGCACCTCGGCCACCCTGCTGGAGGACATTCGCGGCTTCGTCGAACGCCAGCGGCTGTTCGGCGTCATCATGCCCCCCTCGGTGTCTGAGGACGAGTCGGTGATCGAACTGCTGCGCGAGCTGGACTGTCCCTACGTTCGCATCGCCTCAGTGGCGCTGGACGAGCCCGAGGCGATGGTGGTCACCAACGACTGGATGGGCGCGGCCGAGGCGGCGCGGCATCTGGCCGATCTGGGCCACCGGCGCATCGGACTGGTGCGCGGCCTGACGCTGTTCCGGTCGTCGGCGGTGCGAAGCAAGGGGTTCATCGACGCCCTGGCCGACCGGGGCGTGCCGCTGGATCCGGCGTACGACATCCAGGGCGCCTATACGTTCGAGTCGGGGGTCGAGGCGGGGCACGCCCTGCTGTCCCTGCCCGAACCGCCCACCGCCATCTTCACCCTGAACGACGACATGGCGCTGGGCGTGATGCAGGCGGCGCGCGAGCGGGGGTTGGAGCTGCCGCGCGATCTGTCGGTCGTCGGCTTTGACGATCTGCCGATGGCGGCGCGGGTCTGGCCCAACCTGACGTCGGTGCGGTTGCCGATCCGCGAGATGGGACGGATGGCGGCCGAGAAGCTGCTGGCGCCCATGCGCGGCGTCGATCCGGCCAAGCTGGTCCAGCCCGAGGTGCGCCCTGCCCTGGTGGTGCGCCAGTCGGCGATCCCGAACCGATAAGCTCATTCGCCACGGCGAAACGTGCTTGCCCCACCGACTGACACCGGTTACCAAACTAGAGACAGGCGGGCGCTGAAAGCCCCCGGAAAGATGATTCCGGCGACCGGAATCCAGGAGGACCAAGGTGTACGACAAGGTTTATCACGCGACCCATCCCGACATGATGGAGGGCGCCTCCAACGACCAGCTGCGTGATCGTTACCTGCTGGGCGGCCTGTTCCAGCCGGGCCGGGTCAGCCTGAACTATTCGCACAACGAGCGCATGGTCATCGGCGGCGCCATGCCGACGGACGGCGCGGTCAGCCTGCCCACCCATTCCGAACCGCCGTCCCTGGCCGGCCAGCCGTTCCTGGTGGCGCGCGAACTGGGCGTGGTGAACATCGGCGGCGCCGGTTCGGTGACCGTGGACGGCGAGACGATCGCCCTGGATTTCCGCGACGGCCTGTATGTGCCGATGGGTTCGGCCCAGGTCAGTTTCGCCTCCAACGATGCGGCGAACCCGGCGAAATTCTATCTGATCTCGACACCCGCCCACGCCCGCTATGACTTGGCCAAGATCTCGATCGCCGAGGCCGTGCCGCTGGAGATGGGCGCGCTGGAGACGTCGAACGAGCGGACGATCTATCAGTACATCGTCCCGGCCAAGGTGAAGTCCTGCCAGCTGCTGCTGGGCTTGACGGTGCTGAAGCCCGGCAGCGTGTGGAACACCATGCCGCCGCACCTGCATGACCGCCGCTCCGAGGCCTATCTGTATTTCGGCCTGGGCGAGAACGATCGCGTCTTCCATTTCATGGGCGAGCCGGACAAGGCGCGTCACATCGTGATGGCGGACGGCGAGGCGGTGATGAGCCCGCCGTGGTCGATCCACATGGGCGCGGGCACGTCCAACTATACCTTCATCTGGGGCATGGGCGGCGAGAATCTGGACTACACCGACATGCACAAACTCGACATCTGCCAGCTGAAGTAGGGGCGTCGGCCATGGCCAATCCTTTCGACCTGACCGGCAAGGTCGCGCTGGTGACCGGCGGCAATACGGGGCTGGGCCAGGGCATCGCCCTGGCGCTGGCCGATGCGGGCGCGGACATCGTCTCGGTCGCGCGGCGGCCGTCCGACGACACGGTCGGCAAGGCGCTGGCCAAGGGACGTCGGGCGGTCTCGGTTCAGGCGGACCTGACCTCGATCGAGCCGGTCGAGCGTATCCTGGACGAGGCGACGGCCGCGCTGGCCCCGGTCGACATCCTGGTGAACAACGCCGGCATCATTCGCCGCGCCGACGCCGTCGACTTTTCCGAGCAGGACTGGGACGACGTGATGAACGTCAATCTGAAGGTGCTGTTTTTCCTCAGCCAGGCGGCGGTGAAGCGGATGATCGCCGACGGGCGCCGGGGCAAGATCATCAACACCGCCTCGATGCTGTCCTATCAGGGCGGAATCCGGGTGCCGTCCTATACGGCGTCCAAGAGCGGGGTCGCGGGCCTGACCAAGCTGATGGCCAATGAATGGGCCAGGCACGGGATCAACGCCAACGCCATCGCGCCCGGCTATTTCGCCACCGACAACACCCAGGCGCTGCAGGACGACCCGGTGCGATCGAAGGAGATCCTGGGCCGGATCCCGGCGGGGCGCTGGGGGGATCCGGCGGACCTGGGCGGGGCGGCGGTCTTCCTTGCCAGTTCGGCCAGCGACTATGTCCAGGGCATCACCCTGCCCGTCGACGGCGGCTGGCTGGCGCGGTGATCCCGCGCTAGCGTGATCGCCATGACCGACATCCAACCCGGCGCAGGGCCTCAAGCCGCGAGCGACCGCGTCGCGCGCATAGGCCCCCAGGCAGGCATCCTGTGCTTCGGCGAGATGCTGCTGCGTTTCAGCCCCGACCGGAACGAGCTGCTGATGCAGTCGCCGGCCCTGACCGCGCGACCGGGCGGGGCCGAGGCGAACGTCGCCGTGTCGCTGGCCCGGTTCGGGGCGCCGGCGGCCATGGCGACCGTGCTGCCGGACAACGCCCTGGGTCACGCCGCGCGGGACGAGGTGCGCAAGCACGGCGTCGACACATCACGGATCGTCTTCAAGCCGGGCCGTATGGGCTTGTATTTCCTGACGCCGGGCGCGGTGCGCCGGCCGTCCGAGGTGCTGTACGACCGCGCCGGCTCGGCCTTTGTCGAGCATGTCGCCGGCGCCTTTGACTGGGACGCGCTGCTGGACGGGGTCGAGTGGCTGCACGCCTCGGGCGTGACGCCCGCGACCGGGCCGAACGGTTCGGCCGCCGCCATCGCGGTGATCGAGGCGGCGGTGCGCCAGGGCGTCAAGGTCAGCTACGACGGCAATTTCCGCGGCAAGCTGTGGGAACAGTGGAACGGCGATCCGCCGGGAACGCTGGGCCGGATGCTGGCGGGGGCCACCGTCGCCTTCGCCGACGAGCGGGATTTCGCCCTGGTGCTGGGTCAGTCGTTCAGCGGCGCCGATCCGGACGAACGTCGCCGTCAGGCCGCCGCCGCCGCCTTCGCCGCCTTCCCCCGGCTGGAGCGGATAGCCTGCACCCGCCGGGTCCAGGAAAGCGTCGCGGACCAAGCCCTGTCGGCCGTCATGCTGACGCGCGGCGAGGCGGGCGCGGTGATCGAAACCCGCGCCGAGGCCATCCACATGACCGGCGTCATCGATCGGGTCGGCGGCGGCGACGCCTTTGCGTCAGGCGTTCTGTTCGGCCTGTGGAGCGGCTGGGACGATCAGCGGGCGCTGGATTTCGGTCTGGCGGCGGCGGGGCTGAAACACTCCGTGCCCGGTGACTTCAACCTGTTTTCGGCCGCCGAGGTCCAGGCGGCCATGGGCGACGGCGGCTTCGACATTCGCCGCTGAGCCGCGCTGACATCATCGTGACCGGCGGCGCTACGCCAGTTCTAGGAAACCGGTGTCAGTCATGTTTAACTTTACCGTCGAAGCGGCCGCCCAGAGCCGCGCGGCGTCGTCTTGAGGGGAGAGTTCGCCATGTCCGTTCCGATGAATCGCCGCGCCCTGCTGGCCGCAGGGGCCGCCCTGTCGTTGAGCGCCGTCGCCGCCCCTGCCCCCGTTCTGGCCATGCCGCAGGCCGCGCCCGACCGCGCCGCCATCCTGGCGACCATGAAGCGCGCCACGGCCTTCATGACCGACGAGGTCGCCGTGGGCGGGGGCTATGTCTGGAACGTGCTGCCCGACTTCTCGCGTCGATGGGGTGAGCTGGAGGCGTCGCCGACGATGATCTGGGTCCAGCCGCCGGGCACGGCGACCGTGGGCCACGCCTATCTGGACGCCTATCACGCCACTGGCGACGAGCAGTTCTATGACGCCGCCAAGTCCGCCGCCGACGCCCTGATCGCCGGGCAGCATCCGCGCGGCGGCTGGAACTACGTCATCGACACGGCCGGCGAAGAACCACTGAAGCGCTGGTACGAAACCTATGGCGCCAACGCCTGGCGGATGGAGGAATTCCACCGCTACTACGGCAACGCCACCTTCGACGACGCGGGCACGGCAGAGGCGTCACAACTGCTGCTGCGGATCTATCTGGAGAAGCGCGAGCGGAAATATCGCGCGCCGCTGATGAAGGCGATCCAGTTCGTGCTTGACGCGCAGTATCCCAACGGCGGCTGGCCCCAGCGCTATCCCTTCGTCGAGAACGGCGGGGTCCACGGCAAGCCCGACTACACCCCCTACATCACCTTCAACGACGACGTGGCGGGCGAGAATCTGGAGTTCCTGATCTATGCCTACCACGGCTTGGCCGAGCGCGGCCGGGGCGATGCGCGGCTGCTGGACGCCATCCGGCGGGGCATGGACATCTTCGTGGCGACCCAGCAGCCGATGCCTCAGCCGGCGTGGGGCCTGCAGCATTTCCCGGACACGCTGAAACCGGCCCCGGCCCGCAGCATCGAGCCCCAGGCCTTCGCCACCCATACGACGGCGACCAACATCCGCTCGATGATCGGCTTCTATCGTCTGACCGGCGATCGGAAATATATCGCGCGCCTGCCCGAGGCGCTGGACTGGCTGGATCAGGTGAAGACGCCACAGGCGTTGATCGCGCCGGGACGCACCCATCCGACCTTCATCCTGGAAGGCTCGAACACCCCGGTCTATATCCACCGGCGCGGGTCGAACATCACCAACGGCCAGTATTACGCCGACGCCGATCCGACCAATCTGATCGTCCATTATGGCTCGTTCCGAAACCTGGACACGGCCGCGCTGCGCCGCGATTACGAGGCAACGGTGGCCCTGTCGCCGCAGGATGTCAGCCGCGATTCGCCGCTGAAGGCGCGGCCCGGATCGCTGAGCCTGCCGAAATATTTCACGCTTCAGGACGTCGACGTCTGGGACATGTCGTCGGACGCCCGGCGACCGACGCGGCCGGCGCCGGCCCGCGCGGCCGAGCTTGTATCCGGGCTGAATGCGAGGGGGTACTGGCCCTCGCCGCTGACCACGACATCCAACCCTTATATCGGTCCCGGACCCGCCGCAGTGACCGGCGGCGAGTATCAGTCCACCCGAGTCGGCGACCTGTGGGACACCTCGCCCTACAACACCGACTATGCCGTCGACTGTGTCTCGACCCAGGTTTTCGTCCGGAATCTGGGCGAATTGATCGAGGCGCTGGAAGGATGAGGAGGGGCCGGAAGCGCCTGTCTTGCCTCCGGCCGCAAACTGTGCGTAGCTTTACATGACACCGGTGGCATAACGCGACAAAGCGAAATGACACCGGTTCCCGCGATCGCGGAGGCTGGAACGGAGACACACGATCTCCGAAAGGCCCAACTGGGAGGAGGACAAGATGACCCATCACGCTACCCGTGCGCGCCGTGCGCTGACCCTCGGCGTCTCACTCGGCGCCCTTACCCTGGCCATGGCCGGAACCGCCTTCGCGCAGGACGCGCAGGAAACCACCACCGTTGACGAAGTCGTCGTCACCGGCTTCCGGGGCAGCCTTGCCCAGGCGCTGAACGTCAAGCGCGCCGAGGCCGGCGCCGTTGATGTGATCGTGGCCGAGGACATCGCCAACTTCCCCGATCAGAACCTGGCCGAGGCCATCCAGCGTGTGCCGGGCGTGGCCATCACCCGTGACGCCGGCGAAGGCCGAAACATTTCGGTGCGCGGCCTGGGCCCGGACTTCACCCGCATCCGCATCAACGGCATGGAGGCCCTGGGCACCACCGGCGGCACCGACAGCTCGGGCGGCACCAACCGCGGACGCGGCTTCGACTTCAACGTCTTCGCGTCGGACCTGTTCAACAGCATCACGGTGCGCAAGACCGCCTCGGCCGATACCGAGGAAGGGTCGCTGGGCGCGACCGTCGATCTGCGCGCGGCGCGTCCGTTCGATTATGGCGACGGCCTGACGATCGCCGTCTCGGGCCAGGCCAGCTACAACGACCTGTCGGAAAGCCTGGACCCGCGCGGCGCCTTCCTGATCTCCAACACCTTCGCCAACGGAACATTGGGCGCCCTGCTGTCGGTCGCCTATTCGGGGCGCGAGGCGCTGGAAGAAGGCCACAGCACCGTGCGCTGGCAGGGTGGCAATATCGGCTCGGGCGCCGGGGCGGTGAACGCTTTCACGCCTCGCCTGCCCCGCTATGGCGTACTGGAGCATGACCAGGATCGCCTGGGCGTCACCGGTTCGCTGCAATGGCGCCCCAGCGCGGCGACCGAGGTCAGCCTGGACATCCTGTACGCCGACTTCAGCGCCACCCGCTACGAACACTTCCTGCAGGCGCCGGACTTCAGCGCCGGCGGCGCCGGCGGCCGCGCCGGCATCAGCGTTCGCCCCGGCTATGTCGTAGAAGACGGCGCGCTGGTTTACGGTGTGTTCGACAACGTCGATCTGCGCTCGGAGTCCCGCTACGATGAGCTGACGACCGAGTTCACGCAGTACACCCTGAACCTGAAGCACGAGTTCTCGGATCGCTTCCGCGTCGACGCTCTGCTGGGCTCCAGCAAGTCGGAGCACGACAACCCGATCCAGACGACCCTGCTGTTCGATCACGCGGACTCGGACGGCTATACCTACGACTATCGCCAGAACCGCAACCTGCCGCTGATCAGCTATGGCGTTGATGTCCTGAGCCCGGCGACCTGGACCCTGTCGCAGATCCGGATGCGCCCGCAGACGGCCGACAACATTTATAAAACGGCCCAGTTCAACGCCACCTACGACCTGAGCGACACCTTCACGCTGCGGGGCGGCCTGTTCCTGAAGAACTATACGTTCGAGACGACCGAACTGCGCCGCGATCCGGCGTCCTGCGGCCTGGCGGCTACGGCCAACGCCGAGGCCTGTATCCCTGCCGGTGTCGCCGCGACCCCGATCTCGAATTACAGCCGCCCGGTTAGCCTGTCGGATCAGTGGGACATTCCGTCAGGTTCGGCCCTGTCCTGGCTGATCCCGCACTATAAGACGGCCGCCGAACTCTTCGGTTTCGATGACTACGCTCTGAGCTGGTTGCCGGCGAACGGCAACAACCGGTCGGTCGAGGAAGAGACCCGGGGCGGTTATGCCCAGCTGGACTTCAACACCGACATGGGCGTGCCCGTTCGTGGCAATATCGGCGTCCGCTACGTCGACACGGCGCAGTCTTCCAAGGGCTATCAGATCGCCGCCGGCGCCCCGACGCAGGTGACGGCCGAACGGAGCTATGACGACTGGCTGCCGTCGGCCAACCTGGCCATCGAGGTCACGCCCGACGTCGTGGTGCGCCTGGCCGCGGCCAAGGTCATGACCCGCCCCGGTCTGGGCAGCCTGACGCCCGGCGGCAGCGTCTCGGTATCCGGCAATAACCGCACCGTCACCTCGGGCAATCCCTTGCTGGAGCCGACCAAG